>TARA_R110002072_G_scaffold103948_3_pt1 | contig 10443 bp, 10 predicted proteins | sample TARA_R110002072 | Tara Oceans TARA_R110002072 (sample SAMEA4397118) | marine metagenome | biome: Polar Biome; feature: [SRF] surface water layer (ENVO:00010504); material: water (ENVO:00002006), including particulate matter (ENVO:01000060) such as... | depth 5 m | reverse complement strand
GGCGTCGCTCGACCTCTCCCCAAACTTCGTTTCGGGAGAGGTGCGTTGTGTGTTAATCTGCCGAAAAGCGGCATCAAAAAACTGCACGACCTCTATGCGCGGAAGGGGGCCCGAGCATGGGAATGCAGAGAGGTGAGGCAGTCTCATCGTCCAGCACAACACACGACTCATTCGATCGGGCGAAGGTTCAATGAACCGATGTGGATGCCGCCTGGTTCGTCGTAGCCAAAGATGCCGCTGACGCTGAAGTACTTTTCCAAGTCCTCCCACTCCGGCCAATCATCTCGCCGCATCAATTCGGCAACGCGACCAGCGATGGGATTTTCACCGCCACGATTCTCGACCGATTGGGCGGTCTCGTCGGAATTGGCCATTTCGTACAAGATCCGATACGTTTCGGCATCACGGTTGAATTGGAACAAGAACGGCGTTTCGCCTTCCAGCTTCGCTCCGAGTTCGCTGGTCAGCAGCACGTAATCTTCGTCGTCTGCCAAGCGATCGATTTCACCGGCCTCGGCACGAAGAATCTGCATGAGAATTTCACGACTGTCGCATAGCAGCAACCAATCGCCTAGCAACGCGACGCTGTTCTCCGGGACACGAATTCCGGGGCGATCGAACTGGCGTTGCTCCGAAAAGTAAACCGTTTTGTCTCGGATGACTTCGGGTTTCATTCGTTGCGGTGGCGCTTTGGCTTTGACTTTGTCGAGCAACTTGCCTGCTTCCTTGGCATCTTTGACTTCGATCGCGATCGCACGTGCCATGGAGTTCCAGTTGGCGGGCAACTGATAGCGTTGAATGGTGACGACGCGCCCGGTCATCAACGGGAAAACCTCTTCTTCGAGCGAAACATCAAAACGTTCCTTCACCGGCTTCTCGGTATTCTTCTCGAAACTACCTTCGCCCGCGAAACGATTGACGATCTTGCCAACGTTTTGGAAAGCGGTCTCAACATCCCAACCCACGCAAGTGAAGCTGGCCGCGTCGGCGGGGACCCAAACCGGCGGTGAGACTTCGATGTCCTCGGGACGCAGCACGCCAAAGAACCCATCTCGTGGCGGATCGATCAACACGTGCATGTGACCAATCGATTCAACGATTTCACCGCCGCGAAAGAGGCTGCCGCCGATCCCGCGGATCTTTTCGATGCCTAGATCTTGAACGATCGGCGCGATGAAGAATGCGGATCCACTTCTCGCGATGATTCGTTTCGCGATGCCATAAGGATTGACAAAGAAAGTGATCTGCGGGATCTCAGCTTCGGCACCAATCGATCGGCTCATCACGGCGATGAAGTCCGCGTTTTGCGCAAGCGTTTCGGATTCAGTCGAAGTCGTTTTTGTGGTGCGTCGTGAACGCCCCGATGACTGACTGGTGTCACGCTGCTCGTCGTTCATTTTCTTGGCAATCGACTGAGCGATCGTTCGTCCCAATCCGATGACGTAGAAGCCATCTTGTTCAAACCATTCAATGACATCGCCATCACCACGTTGGCGAACCAATCGCGTCAGCTCGATCGAACCGATTTGTTCATTCTGGATGATCATGCGGTTCTTCTCCGCCAGTTCCATCAGGCGTTCGACCAAGGTCTCCATTTCTTTGTTGTTTGGACCGGCATCGATCATGATCGCCAAAGCAAACGAATTCTGCTGACGTCGTTTGTTTCGCAAGCGTCGAGCGATGGCGTCATCGTCTTCTTCCTCATCCGCTTTCTCCTTGTCGGTCTTTTCCTCCGGCGGTGGGCCTTCGAGAAGAGCGATGGCGACCTGGCCTTGAGGCAGCGACCGGAGCTCGTCGAGTGTCAGCCCCATCTCTTTTCCGGGCTTATCAAACAGGTCACTGAGAATTTGATAGATGTCCGAAACGAAGGGTCGCATCTTGGGATCATTCAGCATTTTCCCCAATGAGGATTCGCCCCAATCTTCGCGAATGTCGTTGACGTCATCGATTCGCAAGTAAGCCAGCGTGGTCGACGGCAACAGCCGCGGCGCTGGCACGGTGGTTCGGGTTTCGTTGTCCGTCGCGGAGCTTTGAGCGGAGGCAACGGATGGCGATGACAGCCACGCGGTCGCAACCAAAAGGCATGCGAGGGGCATCATCAACGTTACAACTGGAAATTTCGGTGCAAATGAGCGGCCGAATCGCGGGGATCGTTGGGGATTCATTTTGGACGAACTCTTGGGGCCTAGCTACAATCAGATGAGAAGTGTCACACCCCAATCGTATCCGAAACCCAACGTCCACCGAGCGATAGTCGCATGAAACGAACGTCTCAAATTGTAGCGTGCCTGGCCGCTTCCACTTTATGGATCGCTCTGGGTTCGACAGCGATGGCACAGCCGGACGATAGCGGCGGCGGTGCGAACGGTCAGGCGGAAGGAACCATCACCCAAGGTTTGGATCCTGACGCGGTGTTCAGTCAAGGCGTCCAGCGAAACGGAGCCGTCGGCGCCAACACGTCCACTCCCGTCGGTGCATCCGCGGTGTCTCAGGCCGGTGGTGGTGGCGGCGGGGGAGCATTTGGTGGCGGGGGCGGCCTCGGAGGATTCGGTGGTGGCGGCGGCCTGGGAGCCGCTTTTGGAAACTTGTTCGGCGGCGGTAACGCGGGTCGTGGCAACACGTCGACTCCACCGATTCGAACGCGACTTCGCAGTGCCGTGGAAGTTGCACCGCTCGAACCAGTTCGTGTGCAGCAATATGCGTCCTCGCGTTTGCAAGGCACATCGAATCTCACGACGATCAATGGCAACTTGCCCGGCCGTATGAATTCTCAATCCAATCGGTATGATGGAGTGAATGTTCAGGTCCAAGATCGCACAGCAACACTGAGCGGTACGGTCCGCAACGAATCCGATCGTCGGATGACCGAATTGCTGATGCGATTGGAACCGGGCGTTTCTCGAGTCGACAACCGTCTGAGCGTCCAACCCTGACGCTTTGGCCCAGTTCGCTGGCAATGACTTACACCGGCGGCGTTTGAGCTGGTGGTGAATTCCATTTGCGTTCTTTGCCGGCGAAGCGTCTGATGGGAAAGCCACGACAGATCCACATCACGCCGCCGCTTCCCTCTTTTTGATTTGCTTGACTCCGATGGTCTCACTGCCTCTCGTCACGACCACCGATTCGGAGTCCAGCGGCCCACGCAAGAACCACTTGCTGAATTGGTCGCTTGACCAGCTCAAGGATTGGCTGCAGGAGCAGGGCCAAAAACCGTTCCGTGCCAAGCAAATTCGCCGTTGGCTGTTCTCCGGACGAGCCACCTCGTTCGAGGAAATGACGGACTTGCCCGCCAAGCTTCGAGCTCAACTGGACGATCACTTTGCGATCTTCAATGCGACCGAAGCCGTCGTGTCGAAGTCCAAGGACGGCACCGAGAAAATCTTGGTCCGGTTGGCGGACGGTGGCGAAGTCGAATGCGTGTTGTTGCGAGACGGTCCTCGCCGCAGCATTTGCGTCAGCAGCCAAGTCGGATGCGCGATGGGATGCGTGTTCTGCGCTAGCGGACTGGACGGCGTTGATCGCAATTTGACCGGTGGCGAGATCTTGGAACAAATGCTGCGTCTGCAGCAACGGTTGCCCGCCGACGAACGGCTCAGTCATATCGTGATGATGGGCATGGGCGAACCGCTGGCCAACTTGCCTGGCGTTCTGGCGGCACTCGATGTCGCTCGCAGTGAAGACGGTCTGGGTATCAGTCCGCGACGGATCACGATCAGCACCGTTGGTTTGCCGCCGGCGATCGACAAATTGGCCGCCGCCGGAATCCCTTACAACTTGGCTGTGTCGTTGCACGCACCCAATGATGAACTGCGAAGCGAGCTGGTACCGGTCAATCGGAAGATCGGCATCGAGCCAGTGCTGCAAGCGGCAGATCGTTACTTCCACGCATCCGGTCGGCGACTGACGTTCGAGTATGTGTTGCTGGGCGGAATCAACGATGGCGACGAACACGCGAGGCAGCTGAGCCAAATTCTTCGCGGTCGCAGCGTGATGATGAACGTGATTCCATACAATCCGGTCGCGGGTTTGCCTTACCGGACACCCAGTGGCGCCGCGATTGCGCGTTTTCGAGCGATTTTGGAATCGGCCGGCGTGAACGTGAACTTCCGCCAACGCAAAGGCGACGAAATCAACGCCGCCTGCGGCCAGCTTCGTCGCAACCGCGGCGGTCAAAAGGCCGCGACTTAGTCCGCGATCGCGAATTTCCGCAATCGTGTTGACCCCCGGGGTCTGAATTGACTATTTCACGACCTTGGCGATGAACGCATCGCTGTTTGTGTGTCAGTCATTCAATTCCAGGGATGGAAAATATGTCCGTTTCAGTCATGCGGATCGTCGGTCGTTTTGCTCTTGGTTTCTCCGTCGCCGTCGCGACGATCTCGATGACCGGTTGTGGCTCGTCCACCCCTGAAGCGGTCGCATCCAAAACAACCGCTTCCACGCCGCAAAACAGCGCCGCATCGGCAGAAGAAGCCGAATCCGTCGTTGGTCAGTTCCTTGACCGCATTCGCCGTGGTGGTGCCGAAAACACCGCCATGACGCTGCTGACCGAACGAGCTCAATCGGAATTGGCTCGGATCGGGCACACCGTTCAACCACTCGGGTCGCCGGACGCTGAAGTCACCATCACCCGCAGCGAAGAAGTGGGAATGGAGCATCTGCCCGAAGGCCAAAAGTACCCAACGCGTTTGGTGCACTGCGTTTGGAGCGAACCATCCGCGGCAGACGGAACCAAGCAAGAATTCCAAATTGTCCTTCCCGTCGTTCAACAAAGCGAAGGATGGCGAATCTCGGGCATGGTTCTGGGAATGGCTACCGGAGAACCTGAAATGATCCTGGACTTCGAAAACGGCGACGAAATGGCTCGCATTCTCAATGCTCAGGAACAAACGCAAACGGCTGCGAATCCAGCTGCAACCGCAACCGATTCGGTTCAGCGGTAATTTGCCGCGATCGAAGATCGAATTCGAACTCTGATCGACCAAGACGCCTCGCTCTCCCGAGAAAATGATCCCGGGTGTCACGCGAGGCGTTTTTTCGTTGACTGGCAAGGAAGGATCCTCACCCGCCTCGAAAACGAACCAGCGGCACTTTCGCCGCCCTTCCTGGTTTTCGGCGTTGCCTTTCTAAATTGGCTTCTACGATGCGAGTCGCTCCGGCTCACTTGCGATTTCGCTTGAAAACGCTCGTTTGCCCGTTGGCCTGCCAAGTCCGCAATCACAGCGTGGTTTGAAATTGGCGGGTCATCGCGTGGATCAAGTGGCGAGCTGCTTTCCCAAAGGTTCGCCTGAACAAGAGTTTGGGCGCCCTGGGCAATTGACAACATTTGCTAGCGAGCTACCGTAACGCAAAGTCACTGCAAGCGGTAATGTCACCGCATCTCCCCAGAACCCCCTCTTGTGAGCGGATGACGGCCGGAGTGTAACGCAATCGATCAGGGTGACCGGATGCCACCTCAATTCAAGCGTGCGAACTCGGATCGCACCGAAACCTCCGAACTTACTCTGGAGAAACACATGAATCGGAATTTGGTGAAGGGTACCGCCGTCGTTGCACTGATGTTGGGTGCTTCGTTGGCTTTCAGCAGCAGTGCAAGTGCATTCAAATTCTTGCACTCGAACAAATGCTGCAACTCAGGCGGCTTGTTCAGCGGCTTGAAGGCTCACAAGTGCGGCGGCGGATTGCTGGCCAAACTGAAGGCCAAAGACTGCTGTGCTCCAGAGCCTTGCTGCGAGCCAGCCCCAGCTCCATGCTGTGAGCCCGCCCCAGAACCTTGCTGCGAACCAGCTCCTGCTCCTTGCTGCGAAGCTGCACCTGCTCCAGCACCTTGCTGTGGCGAACCAGCTCCCGCTCCTGTCGTCGAAGCAGCTCCTTGCTGCGGTGGCGAAGTTGCTCCTGTGATGGAAGGTTCCGTCATGCAAAGCAGCGAAGGCTTCGACCTGGCTCCAGGCGAAACTTTGGTTCCTGGTAGCGTCGTCACCGGCGAAGCTGCTGCTGCAACCGAAGAAGCTGCTCCAGCCGCTCCTGTTGCTGACGCTGCTGCAGACGCCGAAACCACCGAAGAAGCTGCTCCCGCCGCACCTGCTGCAGAAGAAGTCAAAAGCAGCAGCGACCAAGTGGAAGAAGCTGCTCCTCCAGTGCCACAACCCGATGCCAACACCGACATCTAGTCAGTGCTGATTGAGTCTCGACTCAATCCATCGAAGTGAAAATCAAAAACCCCGCATGTGTTCTCACATGCGGGGTTTTGTTTTGGTTGTGGTGCAACGCTGAGAAGATCTTGTTGCAAACGCTGAAAACGTCTTGTCGCGAAACGCTGAGGGGCCTCAGCGTTTTACATAGTTTGCGTACTACAACGATCAGACTTCGTCGTCTTCGAAGACTTCGTCCGCGGCAGGCGTCTTTGGATCCTCGGGAGCACGCTTGCGAAGCTTGCGTTGCAGCGAGCGTCGGTGAATGCCCAATCGGCGGGCGGCTTCCGAGATGTTGTTGCCACAATCCGAGAGCACGCGATGAATATGTTCCCACTCATTGCGAGCCAGCGATGGTGCGGGAAAGGCCAAGCCGCCCTCGGGTACGTTCTGGCCTTCGCCACGAATGAAGGAGGACAAGATGTCGTCGGTGTCAGCGGGTTTGCTGAGGAAGTTGACCGCACCCGCACGAACCGCATCAATCGAGGCGGGGATGCTTCCAAATCCGGACAACATCAATACCCGGCAATCCGGTTTGATCTCCAGCAATCGACGCAACAGATCCAAACCGCTGCGGCCCGGCATTCTTAAGTCCAAGACCGCCAGATCCGTCGGCGACTGACTGAACACCGCCACCGCTTCGTCGTAGTTGCCCGCGGTCAAAACGCGAAAACCGCGGCTCTGCATCGCCACCGCCATCCGCTCTCGCAGCACAACCGTGTCGTCGACCAGCAGAATGCTTTCTGCACCCACGGATTCGGACGTGCAGACATCCGATGGACTGGGATAAGGCAGCACGCCGTCGTTGCCACTGTTGGAATCGGAGAAACTCATCGTTGCACCATTGCATCAGTCGGTGGGGGTACGGGCGTTCCAGTATAGCAGTCGAAAGCAACGATTCAGCCCCACGCCCGGTGTGAATGCGGCAAGTCACCACATCTCAACAACCGTCTGTAACGACCAATCACACCCCAGCGAGCCGGAAGCCAACCCAAGTGGCGGAGGGTCATTCCTTCGGAAGCGGTAAGCGAACCGTAGCGACGGTTCCCATTCCCGGCGTGCTATCGAATTTCAATGTGCCGCCCAAACGCGTGATCACGTTTCGAGTTAGAAACAATCCCAGCCCGATCCCGCGGCCAGGTTCCTTGGTGGTGAAAAACGGATCGCCCGCTCGATCGAGCACCTCGTCCGACATGCCTTGCCCCTGATCACGCACCTGCATCCGAGCTTCATCGCCATCGACGAGCAATTCGACCGCGACGGATTCGGACGGGTCGCTGGCATCCAATCCGTTGTGGATCAGATTCCGAATCGCCTGAGCGACGGCTTCCTCAGGCAACCACATCGGTTGGTCTTCCCAGGACGCATCGTCATCCGACTCGATGATTTCGACCCGGTGCGGATCGCGAATGCCTTCCAACGCCGTGTCAATCAAATCGCCCAGCGTCGTCCGGTTCCATCGCTGTGCCGCCGTGTCGCCAGACGCAGCTCGCATTCGCGAAAGAATTTGCCGGCACATCAACAATTGCCCATCGATCAACGACAGGTCTTCGTCAACCGATTTCGGTTTTGGTATGTCTTCCAAGTGCCGCGTCAGTTCGCGGCAAGCCACATCGATCGCGGACAATGGCGACGCCAATTCGTGAGCCGCTCCGGCCGCTAGCGTCGTCAGGCCTTCCAATCGCATCGCATCGGCTCGTTCGGATTGGCTGCGACGCAGGTCTTGTTCTCGCAAACGCAACTGGCGTGAAATCCGAGTCACGAAGTACGCCAGCACCGTCGCGCAGGTCACAAATGCGAACAGCAATCCACAATCTCGCAAATCCAGCGTCGCGATCAACCAATCGGGCGTCTCAGCGGGCTGGATCGTCAGTCCTGCGACGGGTCGCGAATCGATCAGCAACGCGACATACCCAAGCATTGCTAGCGCCGTCAGCGTCCAAGTCAACGGAGCGGTCAGGATGACTCCGCCAATCGCAATGTTGACGAAGTAAAACAGGCTGAACGGATTGTCGGCTCCGCCGGTCAAATACAACATCGCGGTGAGCGTGATCAAATCCATCGCCATCAAGACAAACGCTAACCGCAGCGGCGTCTCGGATTTGAATTCGCTCAACAGGCTCGCCTGCGAATCAGCGATTGGCGAGGGCATCGCCGAACTGGGGCCGGTGGCGGGATCCATCGCGGATTCGCCCACCGATTCTTCGCGGTTGCGTTCAGCTCGAGACAGCCACCAACCGTAGGCACCATTGGTGATTGCGGTGAAGATTACCAGCACCAACAACGCGCCGATTGGCAACGAAGTGGGTGTGAGCAATCGAGCGAAGAGAATCGTGATGAGCTGGCCGACGATCGCAAAAGTACGCAGTTGCAACAACCACGTGGACGACCCCAAAGGCGCCGGTGCGATCAGCGGCATAGCAAGTTCACCCGATCAATGGGTTTCGCGGCGAGTCAGCTCGTCACGCAGCCTGGCTGCCAACTCGTACTTTTCTTCTTGCACCGCCGCGTCCAAACGTTCTCGCAGCGTTTGCCCGACGGAGTATTCGTTTCGAAGCGACTCACGAAGATCGACCAATCGCACGATCAATTCGTCTTCATCGAAGTGTTCTTCCGCTTCGTGCTTAACGAAGAACTCTCGCAGTGTGTCCAACCCACGATTGATCGCCTGGATGGCTTCCTCGGGCGTGTTCTCTTCCAGCTCGCCGAGAGCTTCCGCTTGCGTGCGATGGAACAGCACAAAGGGTCGATATTGTTCGTGCGACGAGATCCACTCGGGATCGTCCGACATTTCCTCGCACAAATCCATCAATCGCAGCGTGTGATCCGCGTCCATCACCGCACGGTGGTAGAACTGCAAACGCAACCAGCAGATCCGCCGGTGGTAGAACTGCATGAATTCGCGATCGATTTCGTTGCAGTCTTTTTCGGTTAGTTCCGCGTCCGCGTTTTCCAGCCGAGTCATCTGCAGATGCTGCAAATACGTTTCGCTGGCTTCGATCAATTCGCCATCGGGACGACCAGTCGTCTCCAACTGGAGAACGCCCATGTCGACTCGCATCTGGATGACGTCTCGATCATCTTTGCCTTTGATCAGGCGAACGTTGAGCGAACTGGGGTCGAATTCCCAGTTGCGAAGAAGATCGTCAAGATGCCGAGCACGCTTCATTGAGCAGGGACGCTAAAAAGATTCGAAGTGGAGAAGATTGTCGGCGAGAATCATTCCATCCGATTCGCGCCCTGTCAGTATAACAAGGGCCCGCCAAACGAGAACCTTCAATCGTCGACACGGGGTTTTCCACGCAGACGTTTCTTCTCGGATTGCTGTCGCTTTCCTTCCAACCGTCGCCGCTTACTGCCCAGCGTCGGTCGCGTCGCAGTTCGTTTTTTGGGGGGCAAACGACATCCCAGCAACATCGAGACCAACCGCTCGCGGGCGTCGGCAAGATTTCGAGATTGGTCCCGTGTCGCCTCGCTGTGCAGGACCATTTCCCCTTCTTTGTTGATGCGAGTTCCAAACTGGGTGACGAAACGTTTGCACCAAAATTCGTCGAATCCGGTCTGCGGCTGCGGTTTCCAACGCAGCGTCACCTTGGAATTGACTTTGTTGACGTTTTGTCCGCCCGGACCGCCACTTCGCGACGCCGACCAATTCAGGTCCGCTTCTGGAATGACAAAACGACTTGTTACGGGTAAATCAGCCATGGCCTCAGGTTCTACAATGCATGCCCGGCGGTAGCCACCATTGGCGACTCCGCTCCCACCGGATCGTTCAATTTCGATTCACGATTCCTCACCCAATCCTGTTTCCGACCCACCACGGTCGATGATTGCTCCAAGAGCCCGCTTCATGACGCCGCAACACCCAAACAAGATCAGCTCCATCGCCATTGCAACATCGCCGACCTGCGATCGATCACAAACGATGTGGTTCTGTCTCATCTGTGCAATCGTTTTGACTTTCGTCGTGATATCGACCGGACGAGCCCAGTCGCCGCTGACCCAGCCCGACTGGCCACGTTTTCTCAACGATAATTTCAGCGGCAGTGCGAAGTTGACGGAATCGGCTCCCAACTCCATCGCATCATTGAACTGGAAAAGCGAACCCAAATTCCATTGGGCTCTGGATGTGGGAGACGGGTACGGCATCGGTGTGGTTCGCGGTGAAAACTATTTTCAATTCGACGCGACCAATGATTCGGAACGACTTCGCAAGATTGACCTGGCCACCGGAGCGGTCAAATGGACTCGT
>TARA_R110002072_G_scaffold29258_3_pt1 | contig 10449 bp, 4 predicted proteins | sample TARA_R110002072 | Tara Oceans TARA_R110002072 (sample SAMEA4397118) | marine metagenome | biome: Polar Biome; feature: [SRF] surface water layer (ENVO:00010504); material: water (ENVO:00002006), including particulate matter (ENVO:01000060) such as... | depth 5 m | reverse complement strand
AATTAGGGGGAATTAATGATTAACTAATATACTGTAAAGATAACATACATTTAAAGGTTCTGAAATAAGCAATATCCTTAATATTCAAAAATCATATAAAAAATAGAATAATTCAAATTATTATGAAGCTTTAATCTTAAATTTTTAAATGATATCAACTTAAAAAGAAGAAATACACTTGTATCTATTTAAAGCTCTAATATTGATATCAAAATCATAAGAAACAGAAAACTCATGAATACCACCTGTATTTAAAAGGTTAGTTGTATTAAAATCATATGAATAACCAAATCTAAAACCTTGCCATCTAAAACCTACAAATGTGCTTACAGCACTTACTATTGAAGATGTAAATTCATTTTTTATAGGTGTTAAACCAGCAGTAATTCCTAAAGAAAATTGATTTTCAAAAACATATTGTCCTCCAACATCTAATCGATTATAAGGTCCTTGCATCATGAAATTAGAAAGTAGATACACTTTACTTTTTCGATTAAATAATGTTCTTTGATTTTCTAAAAAAGGAAGATAATATTTTGCATGCATTGACAAAAACATATTTAATGGAGCATTTCCATTTTCAGTTAAAGAAATATTAGGTTTATTTAAATGTCTTACTGTAATCCCAATCCAACTATCAGCATTGTTAAATAGCAAAGAAGAACTAAAATCGAAAAAATTACGCTGACTACGAAGAATAACAGGATCTATACTTGATGTATTTATTGCATACGTATTCAAATTAATTTGATCTCCTAACAATAAATTTTGAAAACCATAATTTTTCATTCCAACACCAGCCACAATACTCGGTCTAAAAAACCAGGTATCATTTAATTGAAATGCCATGGAATAATTAAAATTAACTTGATTATATGTATAGCTTGAAATATTTTCTGTTTGGTTTAGGAAACTAACACCAACTCCTATTTTATAACGCTCTAACCAGGTATCAAAAAAACCATAATTAGAGTTTGTTTTAAATGTGGAGTTCCTCCATTGAGATCTATATAAAGAGCCAACTTTGGTACTTCTTAAAGAACCCGTAAATGAAGAGTTTAAAGTCTCTGGCACCAAAAATGCTTGCGAAAATATAACATCTTGTGCATAACTAACCATACTTGTAAAAACAAAAAATAGAACAAGAACTCTCTTCATATTATTTTATTAATGTAAATGGTAAAGTTTCAATAATTTCCCCTTTGTAAAATGTAAGCCCCTTTATAACAATCACATAATTCCCATTTTCGGCTGGCAAACCTTTTATAAATCCATCCCAGCCCATAAAATTTAAACTCTTTTCATAATAAACTGTGGCACCCCAAGTAGTATAAATTGTTATTTCTATTTCTGAGAACCCTTCATGAACGGGTTTCATCCTATCATTATAACCATCTCCATTAGGCGTAAAAGAATTTGGGGTTATTAAAATATAGCCTTTGGTAATATGTACAATTCTTTCTAAAACATACGTGCATCCAGCTTCATATTCCACAGTATATGTAATGGTATAAAAACCTTCTTTGGTATAGGTATAAATTGGATTTTCTTCATGTATGGTTGGACTCCCATCACCAAAATTCCAAGTGATTTTACGAATATCTCCTGTTGATAAACTTGTAAACTGTATAGGATCTTTGATGGATAGTAAGTTGTAATTATCAAAAGCAAAAGAACTATACTCAAAATCTGTAGCGCCTATTGTTGGTACACTAACATTAAAAGATTTTTGTAGGGAACAACCTGCACTGTCTGTAATGGTTACTGAATAAACATCATTTTCTGAAGTAGTCACTATATGATTGTCTACACCAGAAATTGTTCCTGAAGACCATGAATAGGTATAAGGTGAAAAACCTCCACTACCATTTGCGGTTAATTGTTTGCTAGCTGTTCTTAAATCACAATCTTTAATGATTACCTCATCAACCAAAATGTCTAAGGGGTCTTGCCTAAAAATAGTGTATTGCTCTGTAAAAACACAGCCTACTGCATCCGTAATTTGAACTGAATACACTCCTGCTCCAATATTATTTAAGTCTTCTGAAGTTTCATTTGTATTCCATAAAAAAGAGTATGGTTCTACACCTCCAGAGATTTCTAAATTGATACTTCCACTATTTTCAATAGCACAATCTGTGGCATCTATCACAGTTTCAACAACTACAATTGGTGCTGGATTCGAAATAATAAAAGTTTCTTTTATCGGGCATTGTGTTGGATTGCTATCTGTTATTGTAACAGTATAAGTACCTGCTGCAAGATTACTTCTTTGAGCTACATCTGTAACACCATCATTCCAAACGATCGAAATTGGAGCAATACCTCCAGTTAAATTCAAATTAATAGAAGCATCATTTTCTAAGTTACATGTTATTGGTGATGTTGTCGGTTCAATATAAAAAATGGCTTCGTTAATTACTATGGATGTTTGTTCTGTACAATTATTAGCATCTGTAACAGTTATTGTATACGTATCTGGAGCTAAATTTGACAACGATAATTCTGTTGCTGAATTACTCCAAGTATAAGTATATGGTGCTTTTCCTCCTGTTAAGGTTACATCAATAGTTCCATCGTTTTTTTGATAGCAACTTTCATCTGTTTTTACAACATTAATCTTAATTTGATCTGCTTGATTTATAATAAATGTAGCGTTTGTTGTACAACCCAAATCGTCAATTACATGTAAAGTGTAAACTCCTGCCATTAAATTATCAATATTTTTTGAAGCACTCGTATATCCATTTGGTCCAGACCAAGAATACAAATAATCAAAAGCACCTGAAGATATTGCTGTTTTTACACCTCCAGAAACAGCAACTTCCAAAGAACCAGCTGCATCTCCAAAACATAGAATATCCTTTTTATCAAGCAATGTAATTTTTATTTCTTCTGGTTCTGTAAGAACAAAGCTTGTTGAAATTGTACAGTTATTTTGATCGATAACTTCTAAAGTATAATTTCCTTTTGTTAACGTATGTTGATTTTTTTGGTTAGATATAATTCCACTTCCATTTGTGGTTGTCCAATTATAAGTGTAGGGCATTGTGCCTCCATTCATAATAATTTCTATGTTACCATTATTGCCATTAAAACACGATACATTTTTTTTTATATCTTTAGTAATTTCTAATATATCTGGTTGTGTAATTGTAAAATCTTCTGTTGTTCTAAATCCTTCTTTATCTTCAATAGTAATGGTATACAGTCCTGCCATTAAATTTGATATAGAACTTTCGGATAAAGAAAAACCATTTGGACCAGACCAAGAAACTTTATAAGGATTGCCACTATCAAAAGGAACACCTCCTATTATATTAGTAGTGATAGCTCCATCATTAGCTTGAAAACAACTAGCAGGAACAACTACTGCATTTGCATTGATACTCGCAAATACAGTAACTTCTAACATAAAAGAATTTCCTGTACAATCTGCTGTTGCAGGCGTTATCAAATACGTAACTTTTATAGGTGAACTTGTTGTATTTTCTAATGTTTGACTTATATTTTGCTGAGGAGTTGTTGCGTCAGAAGCGCCAATAATCGCATCTGTAGGATTAAAGCTTGGAGCTGTCCATGTATATAATGTATTGTTAGGGATCGTATTTCCTGAAACTGAATTTGGGCTGAATATAAATGCTTCATCACTATTGATAGTTATTGTTGCATTAGCAATAACAGGTATTTCATTTACGACAACACTAGCTAAATTAGAAATAAGGGTAGCACAATCGCCTCTAGAAAAATAAATTTCTACATAATAATACATTGTTCCAACAGCATTTGTTGGTGGATCGAAGGTATTTGTAGTTTCATCAACTAAAAGATTTCCATTAAGTGTTGAATTGGTAGTATTTGAGAACCATTGGTACGTTACCTCTACTCCTGTTGCTCCTGAATAGGTAACTTCTAACGATTTTGAAATATCATCAATGCAATAATTTTGTACAGTTTCTATGGGATTAATTACTGGTTGTTCTAGTACATTTACCCTAGCAGTATTTGAAACAATTTGAGTACAGGAACCAGATGAAAAAGAAATTTCAACATAATAAAATAATGCTCCCACATTTTCAGTTGGTGGGTTATAAGTATTAGTGTTTGCATCAGAAACTGGTATTCCTCCAAAATTTGTATCTGTAGTATTGTAAAACCATTGATAGGTTGCAGTTCCTGTTCCGTTTTCAAAAACCACTTCTAAAAGCGTTGCAGCACTATTTTTACAAACTTCTGATGATAAAGGTTGTGTTGTAATTTTTGGAGTTGGATTTACAGTAACTACAAAATCCACAGTATCTCCAATGCAACCGTTATTTTCAGGTATTACTGTAAAAGTGACTTGACCATTTGTATTTTGACTATTGATTAAAGTTTGAGTTGGTATTGTATTTGTACTTCCATTGGCTATAAAACCAGTAATACCAGTAGAAGCCACAGCAGACCATGAATATGTTGTACTTGCAATAGTCGATGTCAAATCAATCGCTACTGTATTTTGATTGGAACATATTTCTTGAGTTAAATTCGTGTTTGTAATCACTGGCTTTTCAAATACTTCAAAAGTTTGGGTTGCTAAATTAGATAGACCACATTCAGATGTAATTTGTAAGGTTACCTCGTAAATTCCAGGCGAATCGTACACAATATTCCCAGGATCTAATGTAGATGCTGTTGAGGGACTACCACCTGTAAAAATCCAATTATAGCTAATATTGGATACATTAGAGGTGCAGTTTTCAATAGAAGTGATAGGATTTATAGTAAGATTATCACATGCATTATTAATAGGGTTGATATTAACCTCTGCTGGTTTTTTAACTTCAATTATTTTGGAGTTTGTTTCAATGCCACAACCTGTAATTATTTTTTGTGTTAGTGTATATAAGCCAGCATTCGTAAATAAAAATTGTGGATTTTCCGAGTTTTGGTCTGTTCCATTGGTAAAAGTCCAAGCCCCAACTGTTTCACAATTACTTGCAGCATATGCAACTTCCCACTCATAACTAGCAGTGCTGCATACTGTATTTTCTGTTGTTGTATTTGTTGCTGCTATATTTAAGGGAATACAGCCTGCCTCTTCATCAATCGTAAACGTTGGCGTATTTACTTCTTCTATACAAATATTCTTTGTAAAAACATCTGAGCCACATTGTGTTGCTACTGTTAACGTAACTGTATAAGTCCCAGAATTTGTATATTGATGTGATTGGTTTGTTGCTGTATTTGCACCATTATCGTTCACGATGGTTCCATCACCAAAATCCCAAATAAAGTTTGCTGCTTTGTTACAATCGTCATTTTCACCAATCAAAGATGTGTTTATAAATGCTACATCACTATTGATACAAGCAATTTCTTGCGACTCAAATTCAGCTGTTGAAGGCGCTAAAATTTTAATATTATTGAGGGTTCGTTCAGTTTTTGAACATAAATTTTCTATAGTTAGTGTTGCAATGAATTCGCCATTAGGCTCAGTACAACTTCCTTTATCATAAACATGACTAAGTTTGCTGTCATTTTGAATTTCAGCATGTGTGTATGTTTCTATGGATGATCCATCACCAAAATCAATACTATACGTGGTATCTGGCCAATTCGTTTGCGTATTTATAATTTCAAAGTCAATTTCAGCATCCGTTAAACATACATTATTGGTAGTTTCAAGACTTGTAAGATCTCCTACAGGATGGCTAATATTTATAACTTGATACTCCAATTCGTTATAACACCCATTTTCTCCAAGACCTCTAACTTTCATTGTATAAATGCCTAATTCTGCATAGGTATGCTCAATTGGAAATTCAATGGAATCTTCTGTAGTACCATCACCCCAATCTATAGCATAACTATTTACACAAGGAGAATTTGAGTTATTACCTACATTAACTGTAAATTCAGGATTGGCAATTGTGGCATTATCACAATTATTAAAATCGTTGGCATCTATATCGAAAAATTCAATATCTGGTTTCGGTATAACTGTTATAAATTTTGCAACAGAACTAAAACAACCATTTTCGTCAGTAACCAATAATGTAACTCCAAACGTTCGTTCTACTGTAGAGCAGCCAAAATATTCAAAAGAATGAGAGGGGTTTTCTAAATCCGACTGTACATTATCATTAAAGTCCCATAAATAAGTAAGTTCACCAGCACCAGTGGCTTGTGCTGTAAACTGAATAGGTACACCTGCACATAGGGCTGTTTGATCAAATGTAAATTCTACTTTAGGCAGTGCATTTACGAGAATACTAACTTCTTGATCTTCTATTTGAGTAACTTGAGAACTAGCATCTGTAACACTAATAAGTTTATAGTTAAAAGTACCCGCAAAAACTTCTCTAAAGTTAATTTCTGCGATTCCTACATTATTAGAATTTATGGTTTGTTCTGCACCATCATTTATGGTATACGAAAAAAGATAAGGAGCTGTTCCTCCTGAACCTTCAAAGGTAATGATCATAATTTCTCTTTCACAAATTTCATTACTGTCGGCTTTGATAGTTGCCTTAGGATTGTATGAAAAACCTCCATTTAAAGAATTATTATGATGGGCATAAGTTTTATATAAAATGCAACCAAACGCTATGATGGCAAAAAGTATAAGCTTCTTATTTAGTAAAATGGGTAAATGCTTTTTAGACTTCATAGTGTATTAAGAGCAATACGTAACAAAATAAAAGAACTTTACTTTTAATAAAATAAGTCTTGTTTTAGGAACCTTGCAATTTTTTAAGTTTCTTTTTACAAATCAAATTTAGTTAAATTATTCTTAAAAAAAACTTATTTCATGTAATAAAATCAATGAAATACCGTGAACAAGTGTTGCTGAAGTTTAGAAAAAAGGAATGCTTTTAAGTTGCTGTATTTTTTTTTTGATGCAAATAAAATTGCTTGGTTTTTGATTATTTGGAAAAATGAAAATTTATTTAGTTGTTTTTTTGAAAGAAATACTAACTTATTTTATCAAAAAAAGTATTCTAAAGAAGGAAATCTTGACACACATAATTGTGGTTGGCATTTTTAGTAAATATCCCAATTTATGAGTAAGAATTTTTCGTTATTAATATCAGTCAAAACAGAAGGCACCTCATCATTACTAAATAGCATAACAATGTATTAAACTTACCTTTACTATTATTAAGAATAAATTAAAATTATCTATTTTATAATGATAAAACTAAAAATAAACAGTAATGTTATTTGGTAAATTATTTACGAAAGAATGACAACGAACTTCTTTATACATTTTAAAAAGTATCTATAACTAATAAAACTTTATTGTTTCACCTGTAACATATTACCTTCTATTAGCTACAGTTTCTATAGTATCATTCTCTTTTAAAATTGAATATACCATAAATACGGTGTCTCTTGATAACTTTGTAGATTGACAGATTTTATTTACCTATGGGATAGTATCTCCTCTTTCAAGAAGATTTTCTGCAATTGCATTATTAATTACATTAACTAATTGCTAATATTTTTTTATATCACTATTATGATTAAAAGTGATTGAAACTTTATTTTTATCCATCCTATTCTTTTCCAATATGTAAATATGTGAGAAATTTAATTATCTAAATTAAAAAAAAATATATAAATAGAGATACCAATATTTAAAAACAAATAGTATTAAGTATTTAAAAAAGTATATAAAGTGATATTACTAATACATAAAACAAATTAAGAGGAAAATAAAGAACCTTTAGTTTACTAATAAGATACTTTAAATTCAAATATTAACTCTTTCATGTTCTACTTTATATTAATTAACAACAACCACTAATGGCGAATTAATTTTTTGAGAAAACTCTTTAAGATAATTCTCCCAAGATGATTTATTTGGATATTGCCCAGATTCTTTCCAAGCATAACCTGCATAAAAAACAACCTTATTATTTGTTACTTTTAACTGAGCATACAAATTACTTCTGTCTTGCAAAGTTGTTACATAATATTCTGATGCAACCATATTTTCTGCGGATGCAACAATTGCTGTTCCTAACTCAGAATCTCCATGTGGCTCCCAATAAGAGATCCATCCTTCTTTTACGTTTTTAGTAACTTCCCCATCATTTTCATGAAGTGTTAAACCAGACGATAAAAAATTGGTTCCTGTAACATCAATTTCGTATCGCGTAAGATTGTTTCCATAATCTAAAGAAACATTCTTTTTCTCAGAAATTACTTGTCCATCTGCATCCCAATCTGCGTAGTCTAAAACAAAACTTGTTCTAATTGGTCCTGTTGTTATTGTTTTCCAGTTAATAAAGTTTTTAGAGATGTAATAATCTGCATCTTTTTTTACTGCTGTACTACCAACACCTCTACTTGATCCGACATGAAAATTATCTAACCCTTCAGGACTCATTTCATGATAAGCACCTGGTCTAATATCGTTTTTAGCATACCATTTATTAATAATTGGGTACTCTACTTTTTTCAACCACGCATCGATTCCACTAGATAAAGTTCCTCCAGGAACATCATCTTCAATCATTTTTTGAGCTGTAGGCCCAAAAGTTCTAAAAGCGACTTTGTTATTTTCCCATGCATAATCATCTGTACGTTCTGGAACAAAACGTGAGTAACATAATATTTCTGCTTTTGGTTTTGCCTCTTCAGAAATTTCAACTACTTCATATTTTTTTTCAGAAGTTGGTAATAACTGAGGTTGAAATAATAACTGATCCATCTTTCCATCACCATCTAAATCTACTAATTGAGTAAGTAGTAATTCATTTGATTTAACATCTTTAATTCCTATGTTGTTTAAGTTATTTACATTTAAAATTTCTTTTGTTAACTCTACCGTTTCAAAAGACCTTTCTAATGTTAATGAATTTTTTACAACAATATATTTACTCTTAGTTTCTTTAAAACAAGAACTACAAATTAATATAGTTAAGGAGAAAAGAACGAATTTTATTGAACTCATAATTGTTGTGTGTTATACTGCTTAACAGCTGATGGACTTGATGCGTAACGTGATTCATATGTTGTTGACATAATTTATTTTTTAAATTTTTACGTTTTAATTATATAGTTTACCCTTTTATAGGTTTTAAATTTTCATCTAACGGTATCATTTTAGGCATTAATAAATGCACTAAACCTAATATGATTAAGTAACAAGAACCTGCAATTAAGAAGGCCCAAAAATAACCACTATTCCCTGCTTGATCCAATACAGAACCTAAGGCCATATCTGCAATAATACCAGCAAAAGCACCAATCATACCTCCAATACCTACAACAGAAGCTGTTGCTTTTTTAGGAAATACATCAGAAACTAAAGTAAAAATATTAGCTGACCAAGCCTGATGACCTGCTGCTGCTAAACCAATTAAAAAGATAGCAACCCATTTGCTTTCTGTAACTGCGACAAAACTTACTGGAAGTATTATTAATGCACATATTAATAACGTGATTTTTCTTGCCTTATTTATAGTCCAACCTTTTCTCATTAATGCTCCTGAAAGGTATCCTCCAAAAATACTTCCTCCGTCAGCTAATAAATAAATAACAAAAAATGGAAGGGCAATATTTTTAATATTTACATCAAAAGTTGTTGCTAAAAATTTAGCTCCCCAGAATAAGTAAAACCACCAAACAGCATCCGTAACTTTCGCTAAGCCAAACGCCCAAGTTTGACGCTTATTTAATACACTTTTCCAAGGTAATTTTTCTTCACTTTCAATCTCAGAATCTTCTTGTATATATGCTAATTCTTCTTTTGATACTTTTGGATGTACCTCTGGTTTTTTATACATACGTAACCATAAAAACACCCATATAGCACTTAATGCTCCTGTAATTAAAAATGGAATTTGCCAATTTTTTCCGTTTTCATGAACAACCCAACCAATAACAAAAGGTGCAGCAATAGCACCAATACTTGTTGCAGCATTAAAAAGACCTGTAGCAAAAGCACGATCTTTTTTAGGAAACCATTCTGCTGTTGTTTTTATAGCAGCTGGAAAATTACCTGCTTCTCCAAAACCTAATCCAAATCTTGCAGCTGCAAAACCAATAACACTGAACCCAGGACGAACTAATGCATGTAACATCCCAAAAATACTCCATATTGCGATTGAAAGGGTATATCCTTTTTTAGTACCCAATCTATCTATTAATCCACCCATAGAAAGCATACCTAAAGCATATGCTACTTTAAATGAAATCATAATATTTGCATAATCACTATTGGTCCAACCAAAAAGTTTTTCTAATGTTGGAGCCATTACCCCAATAATACTTCGATCAAAATAGTTGATAGTAGTTGCAAACATTAGAAGCCCTAATATTCTGTATCGATAATTTCCTATCTTTTTAACTTTACTCATATATTTTTTTTTTGAATCAAAATAGTATTAGAATATTAATAGCACAATTTTAAAACAATTACCCAAACCTAGATGTAAATTATTACTCAAACACTAT
>TARA_R110002072_G_scaffold135053_1_pt1 | contig 10457 bp, 5 predicted proteins | sample TARA_R110002072 | Tara Oceans TARA_R110002072 (sample SAMEA4397118) | marine metagenome | biome: Polar Biome; feature: [SRF] surface water layer (ENVO:00010504); material: water (ENVO:00002006), including particulate matter (ENVO:01000060) such as... | depth 5 m | reverse complement strand
TACGTGATACGGAGAAAGAGCTTAAGGATACACGAGCTTCGCTCGCCAAGCAGACTGATTCGAAGAGTGCTGATAGCTTACGTAAGCAAGTCCAGTTAGCCAGAAAAAAGGGGGATATGGATGCGGCTATTCAAACCCAACAAGAACGATTGGCAGGGTTAGAAAAGAGGAATACCGATAATCTGATTACTCTGGCGCCATTGTGGAATGGGGGGCTGGACGAGGTGCCGGGGATTTCGCTGCCTCGCCGTGAGAGTCTCGACCGATTTTTTAAAGACTACAACGACCTGGATCAAGCGATTTTGCAACTCAACCAGCGAAAGCGTGAATCCGAAAAAGGGATTTCTGATGCGCAAAGACAGCTCGATGAGATTGAGCATAGTGGATCTGTCCCTACAGAACTCGATCTTGCAGATATTCGGTCCGGGCGAGACAAGGCCTGGTCTCTTTTGCGCCGGAAGTGGATTGACGGTGAAAACGTCGATTCCGAGGCATCCACTCTTGATCCTGGTCACGAACTCACTAACACGTTTGAGATGCGAATAGATAGCGCGGATGAGATAGCGGACCGTCTTCGTCGGGAGGCAAGCAGAGTACAAAATCAGGCGTCTCAGGTGGCTACCCGGATACAGCTAGAACGCGAGCTGGAGCAGACAAGCACTGAGTTGAAAAGATGCGCTAAAGAGAAGGAACGTCTGGATTCGGAGTGGCAGGCATTGTGGGAGGTTTCCGGCATTTCTCCCTTAACCCCTGCTGAGATGCGACCCTGGCTGGAAGATATGCGGAAATTACAGGAGCGGATGATTGAATTGAATCAGGAGCGTCTGCAACTAGATACTCAAGAGAAAATTCGGTCAGCTCTTATTAAGTCGTTAGAAAGCGAGTTTACCTTACTCGATGTCTCTTCGTCTCAGACGGACACACTCGAGAGTATTCTACTGGAGGCTGAAGAACTGGCGACTCGTCTGGAGTCAGTAATACAGCAGCGCAAGAAGTTAGTGGAAGATATCGAGCACCTTGAGGGGAAAATAGAGACAGTTAAGGAGGAGCTCCAAGCTGCTCAGGATGAATTCGAACAATGGTCTTCTCTTTGGCAGGGTGTCACCAGCGAATTGGGACTCGGTTCTGACGCACTGCCCTCTGAAGCTGATCAGACTATACAGGACGTGGTTGCCTTATTAGATAAGATGCAACAAAGAAAGGATACTGGGCTGCGTATTGAAGGAATTGATCGTGATGCAGAGGCCTTTGAACGGGAGGCCGTTGAGTTGGCGGGCCGTGTTTCCTCTGACATAGCTAGTTTGCCGGTGGAAGAACTGATACCTGCGCTAAAGAAGAGTCTTTCCGGTTCGATAGAGCAAGATACCAGGCGTCGGCAATTCGAGGCACAGATAATCGAATCCAAACAACGCAGAACAGAGGCTGAAATAGCAATCGCCGATATGGAGGAGAAACTCAAGTCTCTTTGTGAAGAAGCGGCCTGCGACAGTGCAGACGACCTGGATGCCGCTGAGCAAAATTCTCGGTCGCTTAAGCGAGCGCGCGATGATATCGAAACTTTAGAGGCTGATCTTATAGAGATTGGGGAAGGTTTGTCACTGGAAGAGCTTGAAGTGCAGGTAGCGGAGGTCGACCCCGACACGCTAACTGGCGACATTGATCGGTTAACGCAGACCATAGAACAGGACCTTGAACCACAGCAAACTGGGCTTGCCGAGATTAAGGGTGAGCAACAAAGCATGCTTCGTATGATGGATGGAAAAGACGATGCAGCAGTACTGGCCGAGAAGAGTCAGTCTGTTCTCGAGTCAATTCGCACCAAGACTGAATATTATACACGGGTAAAGATAGCGGCTCGCATATTGCGAGATGAAATAGAAAGGTATCGACAGGAAAATCAGGGCCCACTACTTGGTCGTGCAAGCGAGCACTTCGCTGCGCTCACCCATGGTTCTTTTTGTGGGCTAATGGCTGACTTCGATGAGAAAGACAGCGCGATATTGGTAGGTATTCGTCCGAATGAGTCTCACGTGAGGGTTGAGGGCATGAGTTCAGGAACTCGCGATCAACTGTACCTTTCGTTACGTCTTGCCTCTGTAGAAAAGTATATCAAGGACGCAGAGTCTATGCCGTTTATTGTAGACGATATTCTCGTGCACTTTGATGATGATAGATCAAAGTCTACCCTGGAGGTGCTGGGAGAGTTGGCGGAGAGTACGCAGGTTATTCTATTCACTCACCATCGTCGTTTAATAGATCAAGCCAAGGATTTAGACACAACAACACCTGTCAGCGTGCATGAATTGTAGCTAGCCGATGGGTATAAATAGAGATTTAGTCAGTTATTCTAGTCGATCCATTTTCAGATAGAAGGGGTACCACTTCTTTGCCGTCCCAGTTTGCTTGGCTTGATTATTCTGAACTTGAGCGCCGAAAGGCACTTGATGTGGTGGGGCTTTTTAAAGATAAGGGTACAGTTGATGAGTTGGGTATTGGAACTGTGCGTGATGCACTAGCGGACTATCTTTTTCCGGGTATCAGCACTATCCAGACTCGTGCTAAATACTTTCTTTTCATACCCTGGATCCATCAAGCCCTCGAGCGGGACAAAATCTCTTCCAGAGATGCGCCACGCATAGCTCGGAACCGAGAGGTCGATCTGATCGATGGACTATTGAATTCAGAAGATCATGAAGGCGTTATCGGGCGTGAATCAAGAGGGAAACTACAACGCCTACCTAGTGAGATCTACTGGGTAGGGTTGCAGGTACTTGGGATGCGCCGATATAGGGGGTCACGAACGCACTACTATCGCTCGCTTGATGAGTTCTACAAGAAACACAACCAACGACGAATTCACTCCGACGATGGGATTGATGAGGTTCTCACTCACGATAGTAGGTGGCATGACTCGTTGCCAATGAGACCCGATGACTTTCCGCAAAAGGTCGATTTAGGGTTATCTCGAAACGAGGCTGAGTATCTTCAACAACAAATACTGGCTCAAACGCCTGGGTCTATGTTGGCACATACAGTCAGTCACTCGCCGTGGGAGGCAACAGACTATCCCTGGCTACACCCATCGGTGGAGACTATAGAGGGTAAACTTTCCATAGTACTTAATGATGCCAGAAATTTCTCGCTGGTCATGCACGGTGCTGCCCTGCTTTACAACCTGCTTATGGCAGAAAAACAAGATGAAAGCATTGGGCCTAGCGAACGTGGCGTTAGATCTGCCCGCTATTGTGAATCCTTCGATGAGTGGGTAGGAAGGCTCGAAGCTCGACGTCAGGAATTGCTGGAGTGGGCAGCTGATTTGGCGGTTTTCTGGCAGTCGATTCATGAGATAAACCCGCGTGTTCATGCATTTACAAGGCAGTTTATTAGTGATTGGATCGAGTTGGCTTTGCGTCCCGGTCCTGCCAAGTTGAAGAATGATGTTGTAGCGCATGAGTTGATACGCAAGAGGGAAAAACGACTGAAAGGAAGTCGAGCTCGGCTTACTAATTCACGAGCACTGGAATTGTGGGGTGGTGAATCTGGGACAGGCAGGTTGAACTTTCGGTGGTCGCAGGCCCAAACTATTATCACAGATATTTTAAGTGGCCTGGAACGAAATGCTTGATCCCAATACGCGTGCATTATTGCTGGAGAATCTTCGTCCGCCCGAGGGCGGCGTATTGGACCTTGCTGTTGGTACGACCTTTTCATTAGATCTGCTAGCACTGCTAACCGCTCCTCTTGCGTTTACCTGGTTTAGTTGGGAAGACGATGAAGGTAGGCCGAGTTCGGACCCCAATGCTCTACTTGAGGCTATTCGCCGGCATGCGGACCACATACACATCTTTTGCCAGGCTGGGCAGATCAAGGTTCCGGCCACAGGAAGGCAGTTGTTTGCTTGGCTAGAGTCCAGTGTGCATGAAGTCGTCCCACCCAACCCTGCTGGTGTATTTCATCCTAAGATCTGGGCGATTCGCTATAGAATGCCGAATGACACCGTAATCATTCGGGTGTTGTGCCTGTCCCGAAATCTCACATTTGATCGTTCGTGGGATACTTTACTGACCCTCGATGGCGTTCTGAGGAAAACTCCGCTGCGAGTAAATCAACCACTCGTTGAGTTTATTCAGCGATTGCCAGCACTGACGCTGTATCCAGCGGATAAGGCGTTGAAGGATGACATAGAGTCGATAGCATCGGACATTGCTTGTACCGAGTTTGATTTGCCCCAGGGTTTCGATCAGCTTAGATTCTGGCCACTGGGCCTGGGTGGCCAGGATTGGCCCTACCCGGAAAAAGTAGACCGCCTCCTAGCTATATCCCCATTCCTTGCGTCTAAACATTTACGCAGACTGGCTGACCTGACCAAAGAGCGCACCTTGGTGTCACGAGTTGATTCGCTGGCAGCGTTGGAGCAGAGGGATCTTGACGGGTTTCGGTGTCTAGTGATGACTAGTGATGTTGATCTGGATGCTGATCAAGAAACAGTCGGAGGGCAGTCTGATGAAGAGAATCCGGTAGAAGATTCTGCAGATGACTCACTCTCGGGACTACACGCGAAGTTGTTGATCGCTGATATTGGCTCCAGAACTCATGTCTACACTGGGTCAGCCAATGCAACCTCAGCCGCATTCAATACTAATGTGGAGTTCGTTATAGAGCTCAGGGGGGCGGTTGAGGACTGTGGTGTGCTCCGTATGTTGGAGCCGGGCGGTAAAGGCGTGGTCCGATTTTTCGATTTGTTGGATGAGTTCATACCGGGAAGCCCGATAGATACAGACTCGACTAAGGTAAATGAAAATCGAGTACACGCGTTGAGTAAAGTTCTGGTTAATGCGCGCCCACATGGTGTGGTTACCGAGATTGAGAGGGATAGCGCATCAGGATATGAGATAAGACTCTTATGGACGTCGTTTCCAGTGTTCGATCTACAGGCAGAGGAGTCGATCGCCGTGTGGCCCATTAGTCTCGGTGAAGGATTCGAACGTCCGGTATCGGCTGGCCAGATGGTAGATGAAATTGCCCGGTGGCCTCAACTGAGCTTTGCGGCAATTACCCGATTTTTCGCGTTCCGAATAGTCGTTGGAAAGGGAGGTGAAAAGGCGGAGGCATCCTTTGTAATTAACCTGCCGCTAATGGGTCTCCCTGACGACCGCAATGATCGGGTACTAGCGAGTCTTTTTGAGGATAAAGATCAGTTACTTCGCTTCCTGTTCCTGTTACTGGCGGCTGATGGCGTTATATCAGTTGGTGGAGAGGGCTCTTTCTCTGGCCCAGGATTGCCTTCATCGGGCACAGACGGCCGTTTTCAATCCCATTTGCCCATGCTTGAAACATTACTCCGAGCGCTGGATAAAAGCCCCGAAAAGCTTGATCAGCTATCTGACTTCATTTCCCAGCTCAGAAGAAGCGATACTGGCGAGGCACTTTTGCCGGCAGGTTTTGAACAGATATGGGAGCCGCTATGGGAGGCGCGGCAGCACCTAAAAGAGCGGGTTAAATGAAAATTAGACCCTCAGAGCCGCCAGACTTAAAAGTGATTGATGACGGACTGAAAGATTTTCAGCGCAAGACTGTACGTAAGGTTTTCAACACGCTCTATCAAAAAAAATACGGCAGTCGTCGCTTTCTGGTAGCGGACGAGGTAGGGCTTGGAAAAACCATGGTTGCTCGAGGCGTAATTGCCAAGGCTATTCATGAGATGTGGGATACTGTTAAGCGTATCGATATCATCTATATCTGTTCCAATGCAGACATTGCGCGGCAGAACATCAAGCGGCTGAATGTGATGCCCGATGTCAACGTCTCGGCCAGTCGGCGCATTACTCTACTGCCTATTGATATTCATGCGCTTCGTAATAACAAGGTAAATTTCGTTGCCCTCACCCCAGGCACATCGCTTGAATTGAAGAGCAGCATGGGTACCCAAACAGAACGAAAATTGCTGTACTGGCTATTAAAGGATGTCTGGTCTTTTAAGGGCGCGTCGCCGAAGAACCTATTTCAGGGTGGCGTCATCGACCCAGGTCGGTGGAGGGAAAGCCTGAAAAGATTTCCTGATAAGTACAATATCGATAGGCGGATGGCTCGTGAGTTTGTGAAAGCAGTAAAGAAGCGATGCCGTGAACAGAATTCCAGGAGCGAAGACTCCCTACATGAACGCTGTAAGGTATTACTTACAGCCTATCGTCGGCCCGGGAAAAAAACACGCGATGTCCGTCACAATCGATCATCTCTGATCGGCGAATTACGAGTGCTGCTGGCGGAAGTATGTATAGAGGCATTGGAGCCCGATATTGTCATCCTTGATGAGTTCCAGCGTTTCAAATCGTTGATGGATAGCGACAGTGATATCAGCTTCCTGGCGGATAAACTTTTTGCATATTCAGATGAGCATACTGAAGTGCGAACAATACTTCTGTCTGCCACTCCTTACAAGATGTATGCCTTGGCGGAAGAGGATTCTGAGGGTGATCATTATCAGGATTTTATTGGTACGTTAAGGTTTTTGTTTGACGATCAGCGTAAGACTGATGAATTCGCGAAACTTCTGAAGGATTTTCGATTGGAGCTACTTCGCTCTGGATCGGCCCGTTTTGATCGACTAGAAGAACTCAAGTCAAAGATAGAAACGCGTCTTCGCAAGGTCATGGTCAGAACAGAGAAACTGGCCTCCTCGGTAGATCGCGCTGGTATGTTGAAAGAGAAAATTGCTGAAGGCATGCAACTTCAGTCGCGTGATGTGCTCGCTTATTATGAGTTGCAGCAGGTTACCCGGCAGCTCGACATGCCAGATACTGTCGAGTATTGGAAATCGTCATCTTATCTTCTAAATCTAATGGAGGACTACAAGCTAAAACGAGAGTTTAACGATGCGTTGGATGATCCCGCACGAAATAGAGATATAGCTCGAGTCCTCAAGGGGAGTGAGAACCTTCTGCTTCATTGGGAGGATATTGAACGCTATCAACAGCTGGATCCACGAAATGCTCGTTTGCGTGGTTTGGTCGAACAAACTCTGGAACAGGAATGGTGGAAGTTGCTCTGGTTATCACCATCGCTGCCCTATTATCAGCTGGAAAGCCCCTGGGCAGATTTTCAGGACCAACAGCCCACGAAGCGACTCGTATTTTCAAGCTGGCGGGTGGTGCCCAAGGTTATCGCAAGTGTAATCAGCTATGAGGCAGAGAGGCGTACCTCGCTGCTTGAAAACCCGGCAGCCGAGAACAGTCAAGAGGAGCGTGATCGTCGAACAGCGACCCAGCTATTGCGCATCTCGATACAGGAGAATCGGGAAACAGGTATGTCTGTGCTTGGAATTTGCTTCCCGTGTCTTACGCTTGCACGGCGTTATGACCCCCTTGTAATGACTAGAGAGTTTAGGCAGCAGCGCGGTCGGGCACCTATGCTCATTGATCTCCAGGCGAAGATTGAGGCGGACCTCCAGGTTCGACTATCTAAGCTTTCCTATCCGAGAGAAAACGGCACTGGTCGAAAAGATGAGCGATGGTACTGGGCGGCACCACTATTAATGGATAGGAAAAATTATCCAGAAGAGTCCATGCGTTGGTTTGATCAGCCACAGCTCGCTGGCCACTGGAGTGGCGAGGATGGTAAAGCCTGGCCATTGCACGTGGAGCGTGCTCGACAGATGTTTCAGGGTAACGAGGGTCTTGGCCCAATGCCGGATGACCTACCGGCTGTTATGACAGAGTTGGCCCTTGGTGGACCGGCTACGGTAGCATTTAGAGCCCTGTCTCGAGTGCATCCATCCGACAGCTACAAGTCGGAGGCAATGCGCAATGCTGCAGCGCGAATCGGTTGGGCATTTAGATCACTATTTAATCGCTTTGATGCTGTTTCATTGCTTCGTGGCCTGAAAAAACATGATCCCTACTGGCGAGGCGTGCTGGATTACTGTGCATCCGGGAACTTGCAGTCCGTTATGGATGAGTACATCCATGTGTTGAGAGATGCTCTTGGTCTAAGCAATACCGACCTGGAGGATTCCGTGGCTGGATTGGCGGAAGCTGTGTGTGAGGCACTGGGTATTATGCCAGCAACACTGGTGGTAGATGATCTTACGGTACAAAAGGGGAAAGTACGCAAAGAAACTCACCGCATGCCAACCCGTTTCGCGTTGGCGTTCGGTCAGGGGAAGGAAGAGGATACAGGTGTGAGCGATGCCTCGCGAAGCCATAAGGTACGTGAGGCATTTAATTCTCCTTTCTGGCCTTTTGTAGTCGCAAGCACCTCTATCGGGCAGGAAGGGCTGGACTTTCATCTATACTGTCATGCGGTTATGCATTGGAACCTACCTAGCAATCCGGTTGATTTGGAGCAGCGAGAGGGTCGAGTTCATCGGTTCAAGGGGCATGCGGTTCGAAAAAATCTGGCCCAAAAATATGGTCAAGATGTTTTAAAGAAGTATACCCGCGATCCACTTCAAGAGCTTTTTAGGCAGGGGCGGAATAATCGTCGTAAAGAAGATTCCGATCTAGTGCCGTTCTGGATTTTTCCGTTGGAACATGGAGCTTTCATTGAGCGCCATGTGTCGGCTCTTCCACTCACGAGAGACCGACAATTGTTGGAATCGCTAAGAAGGTCGTTAGTGGTTTACCGAATGGTGTTCGGACAGCCACGTCAGGAAGATCTAGTGGAGTATTTATTGAAGCGCTTCCCAGAGGAAGAGCGTACTGAGTTGGTTGATCGTTTGAAGATTGACTTATCTCCATGAGGGCTGAAGATGTTAGGTGCAATCAGGCACTATTGGTGCACAGAGGAAAATGAAAAAAGTGTTTCCTACAAATGAATGTTGAAATCATAAATGTTGTAGCAGCTGTAATACGCAAGGACGACAAAGTTCTGGTGTGCCAGCGCAACCTCCAGAAGCGTCATGGTGGACTTTGGGAGTTTCCTGGTGGGAAAACTCTGGATAATGAAAGTTATGGAGATGCTATACGGCGGGAAATTCTAGAGGAGCTAGCAGTTGAGGTATCCCAGGTAGGGCCTACTCTTTACTCGGTTAGAGAAGGGTCGTCACCATTCTTGATTCATTTCATAGAGACAATCATTACAGGTGTACCAGTTCCGATTGAGCATCATGCGATAGAATGGCGAACTACTGGTGCGATTAGCCACATGGAAATGGCTCCAGCAGATAAGGATTTTACCCTTAATTGTCTTTCGAAAATAACGGAAGGCTCGGCGTAATTACCAATGAAGTATTGGTGGGTTAATCAGAATCAAACATACAGGCAAGAGGTGTCTGGTGGCTATATGTGGTCACCAAAACTCAATTCAGCAGGGAATCATAATCGCGCTTACTCACTGATGCGCATAATCAACCCTGGGGACATCGTATTTTCATTTGCAGATACGAAGATCAAAGCAATAGGTGTTGTTCAGTCAAACTGTTATGAGTTTCCAAAGCCAGCCACATTTGGTATGGCAGGTCAGAATTGGTCTGATGCTGGCTGGCGGCTAGATGTAGCATACACCGAGATTCAGAACCCTATTCGCCCCAAAGATCACATAGATACCCTTATACCTATATTGCCTGACAAATATTCTCCGCTTCAGCCTAGTACAGGAAATGGGAACCAGACCTTCTACTTGTATGACATATCGAATGAGCTTGCGTTTACCCTGGCTGGCCTGATGGATCAACTGACTCTGGATATAGTCAAGGGTAATTTTGTATCAGAGCCGTTGTTTTTGGATGTGCCTGATAAGGCTTCCGAGAACATTTCTCTATGGGAAGATCAAGTAGAGGAGGAGATAGCCTCTAATGCCGCTATCGCAGATACAGAGAAAGACGCCCTAATCCGTTCACGCAGAGGGCAGGGTCGATTTCGCAAAGAACTGTATAAAATAGAGTCCGCTTGCCGGATTACCGGAGTAACTCAATCTCAGCATCTGATAGCAAGCCATACCAAGCCCTGGCGAGACTGTACAAATGAAGAGCGACTGGATCCTGAAAATGGATTTATGCTTACGCCTACCATAGATCATCTTTTTGATAGGGGCTTTATTGGTTTCGAGAATAACGGCGACTTATTGATTTCTCCCGTTGCTCACCAGAAAGCTTTGGCAAAGATGGGGCTGCCGGTTGATGGAATCCTAAATGTCGGAACATTTAGTCAGGGGCAGAAGGCATATCTCGACTGGCACAGGGAGTCATTGCTGCTCAAATAGTGTCTCAATAAAGTTGACTCCCCATCGGCTCAGTACCACAACCTAATTGAGGGTAGCATTGGGGGTATTCATTATTCCTTAGAGACATTAACTAAAGCTAATCAATAACATGCATGTGGAGGTTGGTTGACCATACATCTATTGAATGCGACTTCATCAGCTAACTGCTTTCAGTACATTAGGAAGACCCTAAAGGGGTAGAGATATGAGCACTTTAAAGAAATTACTAAAGAGAATAGCGATCATTTTTGGGGTGGCAC
>TARA_R110002072_G_scaffold179800_2_pt1 | contig 10471 bp, 8 predicted proteins | sample TARA_R110002072 | Tara Oceans TARA_R110002072 (sample SAMEA4397118) | marine metagenome | biome: Polar Biome; feature: [SRF] surface water layer (ENVO:00010504); material: water (ENVO:00002006), including particulate matter (ENVO:01000060) such as... | depth 5 m | reverse complement strand
GTGCTTGAAGATCGCGGTTTTGTCCGAGCGCAGCACACGCAACCAGTGATACAGATACGATGCGTTCAGCTCTACCGTATGCGCGGTGAACCCAAGCTCCTGCCCCAGAAAGCAGGACGTCAGTTCGGCGACTTATCCTGACAGTCAAGCTCGAAATATGCCTTGTCAGTGACCGCAGACATTCGTGCGAGCTGCGGCTAATGCCCGGAAAGAGCCCAGAGTCACGGATGCTGCGGAGCGCATGAACGGCAGCTTCAGGCGCTCTAGATGGGTCTAGACACGCCACTTGTTTCGTTCCCAAATGCAGAAGCGACCCAATTGGAACGGACCGTGTGTTCCACAGCGACGTGCCATTTGGGCGCACCTTAGCATGACTGCTGCAACTTAGTCAGGATCGCGGCGAAGCGCTCCGCGTCTTTGATGTCAAGCCGCGCTCCGAAGTGCCTTTGAATTGCATCCGCGTAGACAGGCCACATGGACTTGAGGCAGGTGCGCCCCGCTGGCGTGATCCGAAGGATCTGGCCGCGTCCGTCCCCTTCGGCTGCTCCTCGCCCGACGTAACCCGCGTGCACTAGGCGCTCGACCAATCGCGAGATGCTGTACTGAGCCAGTAGCATTTCATGTTGGAGTTCGTTGGGGCGCAGGCCCTTGGGTCCCGCGCGGCGCAACTCAAGTAGCGCGTCGTAATGCGCGAGCGGCGGAAATCCTTGGCGCTTTAGGTCCGCTTCCACCATCGCGAGGATCGACTGGCCGATCCGGACGAACTGCGCCCAAGCCGCGACTGTTGCCGCACTTGGTTCGCGCGACTCGTTGGTCTCGTCGATCACCGACCGAGACAACGCGCGGGGATCGCGGCGGCGCTTGCCCGCTTCGTCGCCTTTCATCTTTCGACTCCTTATTAGCCCGCAGAGTGCGCACTCCTGATAGTGGCTTTCCGTTTGAGCATCCGGCGCGAACGCTGACGAGGATCATAGACTGTGTTGACACAACATGCAATTGCATCTACCTACATTAATACATGCAAATGCATCTACAGGAGTCGACATGCCTACTACCATCCAAACCCCCTCCCAAGTCGCTCGAGAGATCGACGCAACGGTTGATCACGCGCTTGCACCCTACGCCGTTGCATTACTGCGCATCGCGCTAGGGATCATGTTCATTGCCCATTCGCTTTGGCTAAAGCTCTTCGTGTTCACCCTGCCAGGGACTGCGCAGTTCTTCGTCTCGATCGGCCTGCCAGGGTCTTTGGCCTACCTTGTCTTCGTTGCTGAGGCGGTAGGCGGGATCATGCTGGTCCTTGGCGTCCAAGCCCGCTGGGTGGCACTGGCGCTCGCCCCTGTTCTCGCCGGCGCAACTTGGGCGCATTGGGGCAACGGTTGGATGTTTGGCTACACGGACGGCGGTTGGGAGTACCCGGTCTACCTAACTCTGCTGGCGGTCGCGCAGTTTATGCTGGGTGATGGCGCTTGGGCATTGGTGCGCTCGCGGGACCTGACCACCGTGCCCCGTTCGACCACGGAAGGAGCGGCGTGATGGTCGCTACACCTATAAGTCACAGCATGACGCCCGCTCAAGCCACGCTCCGCCTTACGCTCGTTTCGCATCACCTCTGTCCCTACGTCCAGCGGGCGGCAATTGCGCTTGCTGAGAAAGGGGTGCCGTTCGAGCGCCGCTGGGTAGACCTAGCCGACAAGCCTGAGTGGTTCCGGCGCCTATCGCCGCTGGGGAAGGTGCCGCTGCTGCTCGTCGGGGAAGGAGAGGACGGGGACAGCCCGTCTGGCTTCGTGCTGTTCGAGAGCGCGGCGATCGTAGAATATCTCGAAGACACGTACGGCCCTTCCCTTCACCCGGCTGACCTGATCGAGCGCGCCCGTCACCGAGCCTGGATGGAGTTCGGCAGTCAGGCACTGAACGCCATCGCGCAGCTCTACAACGCCCCCGACGCAGCCAGCCTTGACGAGCAGGCGGCGCGGTTAAGTGCGCTGTTCGAACGGGTCGAGGGCGAGCTCGCTTCGCGCGAGCCGGACTGGACAGGCCCGTTCTTCGCAGGCGATCGGTTCAGTCTGGTCGATGCAGTGTATGGACCCGTGTTCCGCTATTTCGACACATTCGAGGCGGCGGCTGATCTGCACATATTGGCGGGTCGCGCGCACGTCGCGCGCTGGCGCGCATCGCTAGCCGGGCGACCCAGCGTGTTCGGCGCCATCGACAAGGGTTACTCTGAGCGTCTTACCGAGTTCCTTGCCCGGAAAGGCACCGCCATCAGCGAGCGCGTCCAGCGGTGATTGGTATGGCAGGAGATGATACATACAGAGCGTCGCTCTGGGGGTATGTTCCTCCGAGACAAGCGGACATTCGAAGTTAAAGGGCGAAACGGCAGCAACGTTTAAGGTTTTTCGATGCGGGCCTGGGCGCATGTTTTGGTTTTGGTGCGACGGCGGCCCGCGTTGGGAAACATGACTAGGAGGAAGCCGTGGGGTCTGGGTTTGCCCTATGGGGAAAGCACCAAGCAGGTTCTGCCGAGGGTGTTGTGAGATGGCAAGTTTTTGCGTTACTCGCCACGGTTTGACGCGCCTGTGCTTGTTTTTCGGGGTGCTTTGTCTGCAATTTGAGCGCTCTAATCATCGCTGATTTCCCTTTAGGCAAACGGATACTGGCCCTAAACGCGATGCGGTTCAGGGAATGGTCGTTGATTGGTGACGTGCGCCCCGTCATGCGGCGGCCTTTCTGGGCGGTGCGCGGGATTGCGGTTTCTGGCCGCGTCGGAATATCTCGATGATGCGCATTGCGCCGCCACAGTCTGGGCATGGTTCGCGGAGCGTGAGTGGGATGACTTCTGCGGTTGGCGGGTCTTCTTGTTTGGGGGGCTGAGCGCCAAGCAAAGCACGCGCTTTTGCTATGTTGGTCTTGTGTTGCGAACTGGCCAGCAGCCCGTAATGTCGAATACGGTGGAATCCGTCTGGCAGCACATGGATCAAAAAGCGCCGGATGAACTCGTCTGTTGCAAGGCGCATGGCGGACCGTTTGTCGCCTGATTTGACGCGGTAATTTTTCCATGTAAACGCGACGGTGTGGGCATCGGCGCTGATCAGACGGCTGTTTGAGATGGCAACACGGTGGGTGTACCGGCTGAGATAGGCCAGCACTGCCTCTGGCCCACCGAAGGGTGGTTTGGCATAGACCACCCATTCCTTTTTGCGCAGCGGGACCAGGTATTTTGCGAAGCTGTCCGCATCTGACAGCCCAACCTGATCACCGAAGAAGGCCAGTTCGCCAGCGTGGTGCAATGCCAGCAGCCCCTCGATGAATAGACGCCTGAATAGCCTGGAGAGCACCCGCACATGCAAGAAGAACCCCGGCTTGCACGCGACCCAGCGATTGCCGTCTTTCGACAACCCACCGCCCGGAACGATCATGTGAATGTGTGGGTGATGCGTGAGAGCCGAGCCCCAAGTGTGGAGCACGCTGGTCATACCAACGCGTGCGCCGAGGCGTTTGGGATCTGCGGCGATGGTCGATACTGTCTGGGCTGACTCGCGGAACAACAGGCCATAGACGGCGCGCTTGTTCCAATATGCGATACGGGCGATCTCGGCCGGCAGCGTGAAGACTAGGTGGAAATATTCCACAGGCAGCAGGTCTTCGGCTCGTGCCGCCATCCAGTCACGTGCTGCCGGTCCCTGACATTTGGGACAGTGGCGGTTCTTGCACGAGTTATAAGCGATATGGTGGTGATCGCATTTGGTGCACGCGGCCACATGCCCGCCGAGCGCCTCCGTTCGGCAGGCCTCAATGGAGGACATCACTTTGAGCTGGTTGAGGCTGACATGCCCAGCATTGGCCCGCCGCCACGCAGGACCATGGGTGCGGAAGATGTCAGCAATCTCCAGCTTGGATTTGGCCAATTGGCCGGGGCTTATCCCGGTCGGTCGCGCAGGCCGTCGATGTTCAGCTGCTTGAGCGCCTCAAACGGGCTGGGCGTGTCGCGGATGGTTTTGGTGGCGACGTGGGTGTAGCGCGCTGTCGTGCTCAACTTGGCGTGGCCGAGCAATACCTGGATGACCCGCACGTCGATATTGGCTTCGAGCAGATGCGTTGCAAAGCTGTGGCGCAACGTATGCAACGTCGCAGGCTTGGAAATGCCGACCACATGCTTGGCCGAATTGAACGCCCGGCTCAACTGTCGTGCTGAGATAGGGTTGATCTTAGGTTTGCCCGGAAACAGCCATCCTGCAGGCTGCGCCTCGCGCCAGTAGTCGCGTAGCAGGTCTAATAGGTCAGGCGACAGCATCACCTTCCGGTCCTTGCCGCCTTTGCCCTCATCAACATGGATCAGCATCCGGTCGCTGTCGATATCGCTCACCTTGAGACTGCAGACCTCGGATGCCCTCAGACCTGCGCCATAGGAAATACTCAAGGCCGCGCGATATTTGAGGCCAGGCCCAGGGGCAGCCGCAATGATCTCGGCCACCTCCTCGATACTCAGAACCGTCGGAAGCCGGCGCGGCTGTGTGCGAAACTGCATGTATCGCTTCATCTCCTCACGGTCGCAGGTGGTGCCGAACAGAAACCGCAACGCCATGATCCGTGCATTGAACGTAGGCGGCGTCACTTCTGTATCGGTCATGTGCAACTGATAGGCGCGCAAATCGTCTGGTGTGGCCGTATCCGGAGACCGCTTCAAGAACGCTGCAAAGTCTTTGACCGCCCGAATGTGCGCCTTCTGAGCCTTGTCGCCCATACCGTGGATACGCATATCTTCGATCATCCGCTCACGCAGCGGGCTTATCTTCTCATGTCTCATGGAAACCTCCTGTCCGTTGATTGAGAAGCCTCAATCGTCAGACAGGTTCATCAGATCTCAAAATACACAGCGTTCAGGGGGTGCTCACCACATTAGCCACAAGCACCAGTGCCGCGTGAGCGGCTTCGTCCTTGTCCGCAGTGCGGGAGTTCGTGACCGCCCTGGCGAACGGCCGGTTAGCCAACGTACATGAAAACTCTCATTGCTCCGAAAACTCCCTGATCACATCGCGAATACGCTCCCGCTCTGCCTTTAACGCGGATCGCTGTGCGCCCGATAATCGCTTCTCTTTCAGAAGTAGTTTGGCGTCAGCCTCCGCCCTCTTCCAAGCCGGAAGATGCCGGGCCCGGATACAGGCGTTGGGACACTTTGTCGGCTGGCAGAGCGCAGTTTGCGGCTTGCTCTGGTCGGTGGCCGCCTTGAGACAAAGGGCCATCGTGGGATCGAAGAAACAATCTGCCAAAACGCCAATGTGAAACGTGCGGGCAAGATCGCCCAGCATCGTCCGCAGCCGTCCCCGATCGGCGATACGCGCGGGAAGCGAGTCAAGTTCGTTGACTGTTTCCTCGAACGAGACCGTCAGACGGGCCGCCGCCGGGCCACCGAACGTGTCACCGACCCGGTGTGCGTCGAAATATTCCAGGATGTCATCCAGTTGGCCGTACCGATGCTCTTGATCGACCTGTCGCATAAATCCGGACGGGCTCGATCCCGCATATCCTTCGAAGGCGGCGACCGAGGCGTGCTTGTACTGGATCATGCCAGCGATCGTGCCAAAGGGCCGGTTGGCGATGTGCCACGCGAGAGTGCGGCGAAACTGGCGGGTGGTGATCTTGAACACCTTGTCCATGTGCGTCGTCGGGATCGACTCGACCGGATCGTTACTCGCCAATTCGGCATTGATATGGTCTCGGAAAGCGTTGAGGGAGCGCACGATCTCCGTCGACAGATGGGTCTTGCCCGCAGCCTTCACGTAGAGAACGGGCCAGAGCGTGTCGATGCCGTGCGCGACGCAGGCGTCCTTCGAGAGCCGTTCGAGGACACCGATCACCTCGGCGACTGGCTCTATCGTGATCCAATCTGCCGGAACCCCCGCCGCGCGCTTCCATTTGTACGCCGTCGAGCGCACCCGGTATCGCTCGATTAGCCCGTCCTCGCTGCGCTTGATGTCCAGACAGCCGGGGCGCATCGCCTGGACTTCGCAATCGCGCATGCCGGTCAGATAGGCGCAGAGGATGTATCCCGCTGCCTGCAACATACGCTCTTCGCGCTTCACCGCCAGATGATCGAAGCCCGAACGCCACGGCCGTTCGGTATCCGGGTCGCAAGAGACGGGCGTGTCGAAGCCGCCCCGTTCGACCCCGTGTTCAGCCATGTGGCGTTCGACCATCTGCCTCGCAGATTTCCGCATCCTGAGATGGCTTCCGGGGCTCATCCGCACATCAACACCCGCAACAAGATTCAGCAGATGCCAGTTAATCGGTGGGCTGTCCGCACTGTCGCGCGTCGCTCCGTTCGTCGGCTGCGCCCAGATCGGCACCCCGCGGCCTTCCCGCGCTCTTGCTGCGAGCCAGCGCTCAATCCGGGCGTAGCGCAAAGCAAGTGCATCTTTCCGGGGGCGATCCCGATCCGTCTTTACAAGACGCTCGGCACGGTCTGCTATTGCAGACAACTCGGCACGCGCAGCGAAGATGTCGCCCGCGAATACCTGCACGTATTTGAACGCCCAGTTCAATAGAGGCATCAGGATCGGCTCTGGAATGCGGGCCGTCCGGTTCTCCTGCGATTTCGAAGAATACCCCACGACGGACGCAGAACTCTGCCCTGGCCAGGGCTCGAATTGCAGACCGCCGCCGGGAAGGTGCATGCGATAATGATGCAGATGCCAGATCGGCTTGAGCAGCAGGGCGTTAACCGCCGGCTGCCGTGCCTTCGAGGTCATGACGGATTTTGCGTATCGATCCAGCAGCGCCTGATCGACTCCGGCAAGATCGACCGCGCCCACTTCATCATGAACAAACTCGAAGAATGGCCGTAAGTGATTGAAAGCCTGCCGGATACTCGCGGGTGGCAGGGGAGGTGCCCAGCCTGGAATGCGGATGTTGAGCCGTGCATGGAGATATGCCCGCATAGCTGCAGCCATCGCCGGGTCTGGCAGCGTGTCGAACCTGACGGTGCAATGGCATCGCCGCGCATTCTCCCGGAACACCGCCGGGCTCAGATCCCAGTGCTCGTCATCGTATCGCGAGAGCGCCCGCCGGTCATATCCGGCACGGAGCGGCGCATGCGTCAGGACCGGCCAGTAGGATCGATTCTCGAAATCGGGCTCAGGATATGATGTTTGCACTTCGATCATTGTGTAGCCTCAGGCGGCAGATATGTCGGCGGCGGATCGACTGCGAGTGAGGCCCGTGCCGTCGCGATCACCTCCTCCGGGAACGACGGCAGCACCTGCTGCGTGATCCGCGCGTGGACATGCCCGAACTTGGCGGCCCACTCCTCCGCGCCAAGCGCAGCCCTTTGGGCAACGATGAAATCCAGAAACCCCAGGATGGCGGGCAGCTTGCGTTCCGAGATGACCGCGTTGCGACAATCGAGACAGCCCCAGAAAGGATGGCTGCATGGCGCGCCGGGACTAGAGAACGGGCTGTCATAGAAACCCGAACAACTCGCAAGCCAGACATCCTGAATGTCTGCCGACGCGACGTGACCATCCCCTTGCGGCGGGATGCAATGCCGTGTGTCCGTGTGAGAGTCATCAACCGCTGGAACCGGGTCGGTCGTCACCGCCGCACCCGGTCGTATCGCGTCCTCCAAAGCATCGACGACGGTCGCCTCGTGAAGCGGACGCAAAGACGGAATATCGGCATAGTGTCGGGCGGCGATATCGACCGAATGTCCGACCGCGAAGCGCGCCATGTGGCCGCTGGTCTTGAGATACCAGAGCGCCTTGTGCGTCTTACGTAGCCGCGAGAGCAGCAGTGTGAGGGGGTGCCCGTCGTCATCGACGATGCCGTGGCGCGCTATCCAGTGGCTCAGCGTCAATTTGGGGTGCCGAACGACCGAACGGAAACCGCAGGCATGGTAAAACACAAAGAGCGCATCGGACGACTCGAACTGTCGCGCAGTTTGGGTCATCTTCACGATGGCGCGGATCAGACCACCGGGTGTCGTCGGTCCACCGTCCCGCACGCGCATCGCCTTTTGCGCAAGCCCGTGGGCGCGGCGTTTGGTGTAGCGAAGGGTGACAGTGCCAGCCGACGCATTGCTCAGGCAGTTGGTCTTGAGAGCCTTGACGCATTCGATCTCAAGGCCGGTATCGAGACTGAGCAATGTCAGTAATGGCGGAAGGTCGTGAACCGTCAGATAGAACCGGGCATAGATACCGTCGAGAAGCGATGACGTTGGCAGACCGCGTGAATAGAGCGCGCGGTAGAGGGCGGAGCTCGCCTTGTCATTGCGCGGAAGAAAGCCGCGTCGGGCGACCGCTTCATGCAGGGCGACGGCCCTCTGCCGAATGACCGGATCGGTGTGCGCAATCAGCGTCTCGGGCAGGTGCCCATCTATTCGCCGCATCATCATTGCGACATCGGCACGGGCCGCATCGCGCAATTGCCGGGCGACAAAGGGACTGTAGGCATCACGTGATCGGGGGCGCTCGAAGGGCCGTGCGCTGGTATATCGCAATCGGTCGCGCAGGCTTTGCGACACCCGGTCGGGCTGGTCCGCGTCGATCTCGCGGAAAACGACAACGGCCTTCGACAGGATCGTGAATGCATGGACCCGGCTCTTGCCTTCGGCATCCAACCAATCCTCGAACCCGTCGATATGCGCGGCTTCGATCTGACGACACGTCGTAAGGTTGGGCGCTTCCGACGCCAGAAAGGCGAAGAAAATGCGTACTGTGTTGGCATAGGCCATCACAGTCGAACGCGCGCCAAGCGGACCGCCGACCTCGGCCAGTCTACGAATGGCCTGGGCGGCGTCAATCGCCAGCGGCCGAGGCCGCAGGTCGGTGAAATCGAGCTGGGCGGTCCCGCCTGATCGGGCCACGATACTGAACCGCAGACCAGTCACCGAACTGGGTTCATGCGCGTCGACGGTGCCATCATCGGCTGAGAAGGCGGCAACGCGGCCCTTGCGCGGTCTGGCGGTCATAGAACGTCACCATCGCTCACAAGCGCAAGAAGCCTTTCCACGGCAGTATCCACCGTATCCGCCTGCGCCGCAATCTGGTCGAGATAGACATAGGTCGTCGTGATGCTCGCATGACCGAGCAGCCGCTGCACCTGTTGCAGCGGATCGCTCAAAAGCTGGCGGTAGGCCTCCATGCCGCTGACGTCATGTGCGGTATGACCGATCTGTTGTTCGATCAGCATGGCCAGCATATGGACGGCGAACGTATGCCGGAGCTGATGGGGCGACAGCCGGATATCGAGGCCCACACCGCTACAGCGCCGGCTTGCGCGCAGAAATATCGCCTCCCAGGAATTGAACCGAACCGGCAGCCCGATCTCTGACAGCCACAGCGCGGCTGGCGCATAAGGCACGCCCGCCTTGCAAAGAACAAGCCGCTGACGTTCTTCCGGATCGAACCGGTCGATACGGGCGCTGGAACCGTCTGGCAACGTGAGCATCGTCCGATTGCCTTCGGACCACTCGACAAAAATCGGCCGTGTGGTCCTGGTCCAAACCGATCGCGCCTTGAATTTGGCGATGGCACTGGCGCGCTCGATCTCGATGTAATCCTGAAGCCGCGCGATGACGCGGCGCGGGATCAGGATCGTCCGGCCACGATTGCCTTTGGAAACCGGTGGCGGCAACTCGAATCTGATTTGTCGCGGAGACCCTTCGCCAATGTCCTCGGCATCGACTTCGCAGGCCAACAGAGATCCCGCCTCTTCGAGCCGTAGCCCAGTCGAAACCAGCAGATCGGCAAAGAGCGCATTCCGCGTACCATTGCGGTCCCGCGCACCGGGCCGCTCGTGTCCCTTTCGCGTCAGGCCCCGGAGACCGAGCCTGTTGAACAGCCGATAGGTCTCCAGTGAAGCAAAATGAGGATGGGACGGCGCGGCGGATGGCTCATAGGCCATGTTGCGTTCTGTTTGGGCCGAGCGGCGCCCAGCAATACCACGCTTCCAGACTTGCCGGTGCCGAAATGGACTGACAGCAATCAACTCCCGATCCACGCCCCACCGATAGAGCTTGTCAAGCGATGCGACGGAACGGTTCCAGGACGACGCGGAAATGCGATGAGAAGCACCGCTGCGTCGTCTTGTGCCGTGAAAGGCGACGACGTCATCATGTGACACAGACCAAACGGAAGTCGTGCGAGCCTGTTCCAGAAATCGAAGCCAGACAACAATGTCGTAACCGATGGCACGCAGCGTGTGCCGGGACCGCGTGCCGTTCAACGGAAGTTCCAGGAAAAACCGGTCGAGGTAGGGGTCATAAATTGTTCCATCGGCAAGGATCGTCGGAATGTCCCGATCAAGACCATCTACGTTGCGGGTCTCCTGAAGCCTAATATCACGTTCCACACCACTGCCCGCCCAAATAGCCCATGCCTGTGCACTTCATCCGACGGCGGTGATCAGGCCAGCCACCGCCAGCTTTGTGGTGAGCGCGGCGTCTGGCCTGACCACCCCCTGCGTTGCGCAACTG
>TARA_R110002072_G_scaffold19100_15_pt1 | contig 10474 bp, 6 predicted proteins | sample TARA_R110002072 | Tara Oceans TARA_R110002072 (sample SAMEA4397118) | marine metagenome | biome: Polar Biome; feature: [SRF] surface water layer (ENVO:00010504); material: water (ENVO:00002006), including particulate matter (ENVO:01000060) such as... | depth 5 m | reverse complement strand
GGCGGCTCACCTACGCCGACAGCAGCCGGGCCGCCGAGCTGCTGATCGCCCATTTCGAAAGCTGATTTATCATGGCCTTGCAGCGCAATCCCAATGTCACGGCGTCGGAGATCGACGGGGAGTTGTTTCTGGTCGAACCGCTTTCAAACGAGATTTTTTACCTGAACCCGATCTCCACCGGCCTGTGGCGCCTGCTGGAAACCCCCCAGGAACACCCGGGGCTGATCAGCACCCTGCAGGCCGCCTTTCCCGACCAGCCCGGTGACCAGATCGCCGCCGACGTCACCGACCTGCTGGCCGCCATGCAGGCCGCCGGGCTGATTCGCCAAGACCGCTAGCCCGGCAATCGACCAGGCAAGAAGGCGGGGCGCTATAGCCCCTATTTGGCGCGGAACGACTCGGCTGTCGTGGTGCGCAGGCGATCGGTCAGGAAGGCCAGAATGGTCCGACGCCCGATCTTGAAATCGACCTGGCTGGTCATGCCGGGCACCACCGGCAGCAGACCCGGTTCGTCGCTCAGATAGGTCTTGTCGGTGCGCACCAACACTTCAAACAGCAGCTGGCCCTTGTCGTTGCGGGTCGCGTCCGGCGCGATCTTCTCGACGATCCCCCGCAGCGCGCCAAATTTAATGAAGTTGTAGGTGGTTATCTTCACCTGCGCCGACTGCCCGAGAGAGATAAATCCGATGTCGTCGTTGCTCACCAGGGCTTCGATAATCAGGCTGTCGCCCACCGGCACGACCTTCATCATCGGCTCGTTCGGCGCAATCGCCTGACCGGCGGCGGCGACCACAAGGTCCTGCACCACCCCTTCGCTCGGCGAGCGCAGGGTCAGATTGCGCAGCGTGCTGCGCTGCTGTTCCAGCGTCCGGGAAATCCGCTCGTACTCGGCCGTTACCTGGGTCAGCTCATCCAGCACCCCGACCTGCCATTCGCGTTCCAGGCTTTCCAGGTTGTTGCGCGATTCCGACAGCGCGGAGGTCGCCGACGCCTGGTTGGACTCGACATCGGTCAGGTCGGCAATCGCGTCGCTCAACTGCCGCTGCACCGAAAGATAGCGCAGCTTGGGAAAGTAGCCTTTGTCCACCAATCCGGCAATCGAGCGCTCCTGCTCCTTGATGATCCGCAGGCTCTCCTTCATCTGCTTAACCCGGGCTGTCAGGCCGATCACCGCTTTCTTGCGCTGTTCGACCACCTCGGCGGCGGCGCGGCGGCGGGCAAGAAAGGCCTCCTTGCGGGCGCGGTAGAGGTTGATCTGCGCGGCCACCAGACTGGGGTCGCCCTGGCGCAGTTCCGGTCCGAAGTCCAGGCTGTCGCCGGTGGCCTCGGCTTCCAGGCGCCGGCGGCGGGCCTCCAAGCCGTAGAGGTCGGCCTGCAGCTTGCCGACCTCCTCGGTGTTGACTTCCGGGTCCAGCACCACCAGGGCCTGGCCGACCCGCACCGTTTCGCCTTCCCGGACCAACAGTTCCGCCACCCGCCCGCCGGCGGGATGGTTGATCACCTTGACCTGGCCGGCGGGTCGAACCACCCCGACGGCGGTGGCGACCTGATCCACCGAGACCAGGGCGATGTAGGCGATGAACAGCAGCACCAGCGTCACCAGCAGCAGCAGCAGCCACCGCGCCACCGGCGAATGTTCACGCTCCACAATGGCCTGCGCGTCGGGCAGGAAATCGACATAGCGGTTTTTTAGATTGCCCCGCCAGGGCGCGACCGCCTGCTTTTTCGGTCTGATCGGCGTGAGGGCGCGCGAGTCGGACATCACCGCGATCCTCCGGCTTGGTCATCGGCGGCCTTGCCGGTGGGATCGCCGCCATAGGGCGACAGCCGAAGCCGATTGGCCGGAACGCCGCCGCCGGACTCGCCCTGGCCCTGGGCGGCGCGCACCGCCTCGGCCATGCGGGACTTGGCGAAGGCGATGACCTCGGCCGGCGGGCCCACCCGTTCGATCCGGCCGTTGATCAGCAGCGCCACCCGATCGGCGATCGTGAAGGGGGAGAGGCGATGCGACACAATAATCACCGTGCGCCCGCGCGAGGCCTTCTGCAGCGCCTTTAGGAAATACTCCTCGCTCACCGGGTCCAGGTCGCTGGTGGCTTCATCCAGGATCAGGATCCGTGGATTGCGAATCAGCGCGCGGGCAATGCAGAGCAGCTGTCGTTGACCGGCGGAAAGCCCGCTGCCGCGCTCGCCCAGCGGGGTCTCGTAGCCGTTGGGCAAGCGCTGGATAAAGCCATGCGCCCCGACAAAGCGCGCCACCGCCACCACCCGGTCGGGGTCCTTGACTTGCGCGCCCATCAGGATGTTGTCGCGGATTGTGCCGGAGAACAGTTGGCTTTCCTGCGGCACCACGCCGATCTGCTGACGCAGCGCCGACGCCGAAAGATGGGAGATATCGTTGCCGTCATAAAGCACCCGGCCCTGGCTCACCGGATAGAGCCCCTGGATGAGACGCACCAGGGTCGACTTGCCGGAGCCGGACGGACCGATGATTCCCAAAATCGTCCCGGCGGGAACGGTAAGGTCGATCTGGCTCAACACCGGCCGCGTGCCGGGATTGAAGCTGAAGGCGACATTTTCGAGCGCGATGTGTCCGGTGAAGCGGGGCGCCGGTCCGGCCTCCTCGGGGGAGACCTCGGAAGGCTCCGCCATGATGGCCTCGACCCGGCCAAAGGCCGCCCGCACCTCCTGAAGCTGCCGCCAGGCGGTCAACATCAGACGCACCGGCGCCAGCGCGCGACTGGCCAGAATGTTGGCGGCGATCAGCGCGCCCACGGTCATCTGACCCTGGATGACCAGGTTGGCCCCGACGTAAAGGATCGTCAGCGACACGATAAACTGCAGGGTCAGGCCCATGGTGGTGGCGATGTTGGAGATGTTGCTGGCGCGAAAGCCGGTCCAGGCGGCCAGGGCCAAGCGCGCGTCCCAGCGCCGCTCCACCTCGGGCTCCATGCCCATGGACTTGACGGTCAAGGCGTTTTGCACCGTCTCCGCCAAGTGGGAGGTCTTCGCCGCTCGGGCTTTAAAGGCCTGCTCCTCTAACTGCCGCTGCTGTCGGTGGAACAGCGCCGAAACGGCGATAAACAGCGGGATCGAGGCCAGCGTAATCCAGGCCATCACCTGGTGAATGAAAAACAGCACCGAGACAAAGACGAAGACAAAGGCCAGGTCAACCAGGGTGATCGGAAGCTGGCCGGTGAAGAAGCTGCGGATGGTGTCCAGTTGGCGCATCCGCTCGCCGATCAGCCCGCTGGGGGTGCGTTCAAAATGCGGCAGCGGCAAGTGGATCAGATGGTGCAGCACCTCGCTGCCGATCAGCGCGTCGATCCGACCGCCGGTATGGGCGGAAACGTACCCCCGCAAACTCCGCAGCAAGGCGTCAAAGGCGTAGACCGCCAACATCCCGAACGCCAGCACGTTCAGAGTATTGAGGTCCTGTTGCCCGATCACCTTATTGTAAAGCGTCATAACGAACAGCGGCGTGGCCAAGGCCAGAATATTGATCGCCAGAGAGGACAGGACCAGTTCGACCAGCACCCCGCGCACCCGCTTGGCGATCTGTTGCCGCCAGGACGTCTTTTCCTGCGTCACGCCAGCCTGGCGAACCAGCAGCGCCTCCGTCGCCTCCTCGGCCAAAACGTCCAGACTTTCAACCTTTTCGCGGCGGCTTTCCGCTTCCCAAACCCGCAGGCCGTGGCTGTCGGGCCGCGCCAGCGCAACCCGATTGGCCGCGCCGGGCCGCCCGACCAGGACATAGGGCGGCGGCAAGGCCCGCAGCGCCGCCGGCGTTACCCGCTCGCGCCTGGCTTGAAAGCCCAACCGCCCGGCGGCGCGGCAAAACTGCGCCGCGGTCAAGCCGGTCGCCGCCGCTGGAACCGCCGCGCGCAGGTCGGCTTCGGAAACCGGCTGGCCCAGCTGTTGGGAAAGACGCACGAAACAGAGCAACAGCCCGTCGACCGGAGGAATCATCGGCGGCGGCGGGGCGGCGGGTGATCCGGCTGGCGCGGGATTGTCCCGCGAGCGGGCGTCGGGGGGAGACTGATCCGGGGAGGCTTGGTCCGGGGAAGAGTCGTCCGGGGAAGACTGGTCCGGAGAAGCTTGGTCCGGGGACTGTTCTTTACGTCCAGACTTATCCATTTGCATGAACTCTGTGCAAATCCCGTTTCGTTATCGAAAACAAGTAGTTTGTTACATTCATTTTCAATTAAGATCATCATGTATAGGTTAATTAGCTTGAATGGCTAGCTTTTTTTCCTTATTTCAGAGTGTGATTTTTGGCATCGACTTGCAACCTGAGCCGACGCGCCATACGTCGCAGTCCGCACGTTACACTAAACCGGCGACCGGAACCGTGATATGTTTCAAGAACGCCATCTGATGACAGGGTGCGGCGGATGACAAGGTGCGGACCGTTGGCGGCAGCGGTTGTGCGGTTGTGGAGCCCGAGGCGGCGAATGCCGGAGTAGATGCTGGGGTAAGGGATCGCCAGCCTCTGGAAACCGGTAACGAAAAATAGAATAAAAATAGAGTATAATGACGCGATACTGGCCAGGTAGGCTGCTTCAATTGGATTGTTTGCCAGGTCCTGCGCCCTGGACCTTGCGGCGGCGAACTGCTTTGAAGAACCGGCCAGGCGCCGACCATTGAAGGACAACACTTATGTGGGGTTTCACGGCGACAAGAAAAAACTTTTCCAACACGACGGCTTTGGTCAGCGTGGCGGCGACGAAGCCGGATCTGTTGGCGCCCCTGTTGACCCCGCTGCTGGTGGTGACGCTCAGCGCTGGCTTGTTGCTTTGGTTTGACGGCGCGGCGCAGGCGGCCGAGAACATTGGCACCGCGAAACAGGCGGTCAACCTGGTTACCGCCCGGCTGAACGCCGAAGATCGTCTGGTGGCCGCCGCCGACCCGGTTTATCCGCAGGAAGTGGTGAGCACCGGCGTGGGCTCGGCAACCAAGCTGGTTTTCCGCGACGGCACCGAATTGACCTTGGGCGAAAACGCCGACGTGACCTTGGATGAATTCGTCTACGACAGCGGCGCGAAAAGCTCCTTCGTCCTCAATGTGACCAAGGGGGCCTTGCGGTTCGTTTCCGGCGACCTGCCGTCAAGCGCCTACAAAATCAAAACGCCGGTTGCCACCCTGGGTATCCGCGGAACCGACATCGAGATTTTGGTCTCACGCACCGGCTTGACCCGTCTTTTTGTTCGCCAGGGCATGGCGGTGATGGGCAACGGGTTTGGCCGCAGTGTTCTCATTCCCCGAGGCTTTTCCTCGGTCGTGGAGCCGACCGGCGGCTCTCAGCCCGCGACCGTGAGCACCCCCCAACCGGGCCGGGACAGTGAACTGCTGCTGTCCCAGGAAACCATGCAGTCCACGCTGGACAATCCGCCACAGCCGCAAGAAAACAACCAGGGTGAGGAAGAAGTTCAGGACGTCGCCGACAGCGGCGCATCGGAGACCCCGGACGGCGCCGGCAATGATCTAACCGATGCCCTGCAGTTTGAAGGCTTGGATACGCAAGGCAACATTGTTGACGCGCCGCCGGGCAATGTCGATCCGGCGGTGCAGAATGTCATGAACCGCGCCCGGGGCATGGGCGAGGTGCCGGCGAACATCGTCAACGCGGTGGCCGGCGGCGGCGGTCAGCAGCAAATGGCCGACTTCCTGACGCGCGGCAATCCCGACTCGCAGACCGTGGCGGCGCGGGCCGTGGCGCTGTCGCAACGACTGGGGGCCGATCCGCGCCTGCGCGGCAGCAGCAAGCTGCTCAATGCCAACAGCTCAATCGGTAACGTGGCGGCCAACGCGATGTGCTCGCCGCGGGTGGTTCGCATGGCGTTTGACAACGACTATACCCCACCGGCCGGGGCCCTCGCCTTTGACATGGGCGGGTGGAACACCCCGGTGGCCGATGGCTTCCAGCGGGTGACGCCGACCAGCCCGGCAGTGCGCGGCGCCAGTTTGCAAGCCATGGACAATCAAGGCGAAGGCGCGGTGCTTCAGGACGTGATCACCGGGCTTAGCGGCCTCGACCTGGATGTTCCCAACGGCGATTACAACGTCATTCTGGTGACCGCCGAAGGCGTGGCCGCCGACATGAAAACGCCCTTCGGCGCATCCTTTGCGGTCAACGGGCAGTCCTATACGTTGGGCAGCTCCAATTCGGCGGAATGGCTCGATACCGGCCGTCTGTCGCGCACCAGCAACAGCCCCGCGCCGGCCAGCGTGCCGGTCGCCGGCTTTGGCGGCGGCATTCAATTGGGGTCAACCGTCACCAACGGTCAGCTGCGCCTGGATTTCAAGGGCAACAGCCTCGGCGGCGCGGTCAGCGCGGTAATTGTCGAACCCTTGGAAAGCCAAAGCAGCTTGAACCTGCAGGGCCAGGCCCAGGGCGGCTCGCCGGGCGGCGACCAAGGCGGGCTGGACGAATGTCTGGAATTGGAGTTCGTGACGGAAGCAGCGCTCGCGGTCGTGGCTGACAACAGCGGCCTGGCGACTGCCGCTGGCAGCGCCGGCGGCGGCGGCACCACCACCACCAATGCCGCGCCGCCCAACAGCCCGGATGTCCCCAATCGCACACTGTCGCTCACGCCGGTGGTCGGTCCCACCGCCGCAAGCAACACCTAACTGAAGCAGCGTCGGATTTCGTGTTAGTATGATTTTTGTTACAAGTCCGAAGGCAGGGGGAGCTTTGGCGTGGTTGAGAGAAAAGGGAGGACATCCCTTTTGAGCTTGTTCAAGCCACGGCGCTTGCCGCTTGGCCTGCTGCTGGCGCCGTTGGTTATGGTGGCGGATGCGGGACAGGCCTTGGCGCAGTTGGCGCAGGCCGACGCCGTCATGCATCGGCCGCGGCCGGAATTCGACCCGATCGGCTTGGAAGTTTTTGGCGACCCGGGCGATCCCGGCGGAGATTTTTTGCTGTTTCCGGAAATCGCGATTACGTCGGGCTACGATACCAATATTTTCCGCGTCAAGGAGAACGTGGTTTCCGACAGCTTTGTTGAAATTCGGCCGCGCCTGCGGTTGAGCAACGAAGGCGATTTTGCCCAATTTCAGTTGATTTTCGACGGCGCCTTCCGCCGAAACCTCAGCTACAGCCAGAACGATTTCAACGACTTCGGCGGTCGTCTTCTCTACAGTCGCGCGCTGGGCGAGGATACCCAAACCAACCTGGACTTGGCCTACAGCCGCCGGCACGACGGCCGCTCCAACCCCAACACCCCGCAGGATCGCGAATTGGATTTGGTGCGCTACAACGAATACAAGGCAAGTTTGAGCGTCAACCAGCGACTTGGCAATTTTGTCCTTATTCCCGGCGGCCAGGCCTCCTACACCCAATATATGCGCGAGAACGGCGTGAGCAACGCCGACCGGGACTACGTTCTCTACCGGGTCAACACCCAGATCGGCTACAACATCGAAGAGGGACTGCGGGTCTTCGTCGATCCCTACATGGATTGGCGGCGCTATCTGCAAAAGGACGTCGGCCGGGATTCCGACGGCTACGGCATGAACGTCGGCGTCCTTTATGACATCAGCGCGGTTTCCTTTGCCCAGTTCTCCGCCGGTTACTTTACCCAGAACTACGCGAACGAAAGCCTGGAGGATGCCTCGGGCTTCAACTTCAACCTCCAGGCCATTTGGAACCCCACCGATCAGATGACGGTCAACCTCACTGGCGGAACCAACGTCGAGGAAACCACCGTGGCCGGCGCCTCCAGCACCACGCGCTACTCGCTGTCGGGTGGCGTTGACTACGAAGTTCAAGACAACATAATGATCACGTCGCTGATTGGCTTCTCATCCGATCTCTACAACGGCGTCCAGCGTGACGACCAATATTTGCAAGGGGCGCTCGGCTTGGTATATCTCACCAATGAGTACATGGCCTTCCGGCTGACCTATGACTATGACGCGCGGATGTCGACGGACCAAAGCCTTGGCTACGAAGATCACACAATCGCCTTGAATCTCACGCTACAATATTAATGTTCAATGGAACGATGCTCCGCCTTGCAAGATGGCTGACAAGAGGAGGGTCCGTTGTACTTGAGCAGACGAGATAATTATTTCAGTATTCAGGAATTGGACCGCATGTACCGCGAGAATGGGCCCTGGACGGCGGACCCGCAGCCGGCGGCTTTGCGCTGTTCGGCCAAAGCCGGCGCGGCGAGTTGGAAGCGTTGGCTGCTGCTTGCCGCCCTGCTGGTGCTGTTGTTCGCCATGGCCTTGCAGCCGAAGACGGCGCAAAGCCAAAGTATCGACCTGGGCAACGACAGAGATCCGGCCGAAACGGACGCCCTCAAGGTCACCGAGGTCTACAAATTGGCCACCGGCGACCGCCTGCGGATCACGGTTTTTGGCCACACCGACGTCAGCGGGGAATTCGACGTCGACGGCAATGGACAGATCAACTTCCCGCTGCTCGGTCCGGTGCTGGTCGCCGGTCGCTCGATCAAAGAGGTCCGCACCACCATCCAGGACAATCTAAACCGGGACTATTTGGTGGACCCCAAGGTGTCGGTCGAAGTTCTTAACTTCCGCCCCTTCTTCATTTTGGGGCAGGTCAATCAGCCCGGGCAGTACCCTTTCACCATTGGTCTCAACGTTCGCCAGGCCGTTGCCCTGGCCGGCGGCTACACGCGGCGGGCCGATACCTCCTCCATGGTGCTGATCCGCAGCAACGCCTCGGGCATTACCGAGCTGAAGGCCGAGGAAAACACCATCATTCTTCCCGGCGACACCATCGAAATCGACCGGCGGTTTTTCTAGCCTGTGATCGACCGAGAAAGAAACGCGCTGCACGTCGACGCTGTGGTGAATTACCCTCCAATAGACTGATAAGAGGCGGAATTGCGGTTTAAACGGAATCACGCCTCTACGTGGTGGCCGCCGCGCCCCGGGGATTCGGTCGGCGCCGCGGCCGGCCCGCCTTGTTTTGGCCGCCCCGGCCGCGGGGTCAGCCGGACCAGCCGCCGGACAGCAAGAAAATCCGTCTTTTTTCAATCTCTTAATGCCGGATTTGGGGGAAATGGCGCGGCGGGCCCGGCCGAGAAGCGGTTTTTCCAGCCCGGCGCCCGCCGGTACCGTCCCCGTCTCGGGTCTTTTGAGTAAATAAATGTAAATCAAAAGTATTATTATCATAAGTGGCATGCGGGTTGCGATGGATTATCAAATTTCCAAATTAATGGCGGCGCAAACAGCAAAGAGGCTTTGCCGACGGATAATTAAATAGCTGCCGCAGGGCATTTCTTTGCTTTACTGAACCCGGACTAACTTCTAGACTATAGCAGTAACCACTGTCGTTCCATTGCGCAACTCTGTCGTATGCTTGCGAATGAATGCTTTCTTAATCCTGAATTAGTGAAGTATTCACCCCTATTTTCTATCCTCGGGGCATTGTCTTGGCGATTTCCGATGAGAAAAAGTCAAGTTATGCAGGAAACTGTTTGGTTGAAAACAATGCATTACACCTTGCCTCAAAAATCACACCTTGCCTCGGAAGGGGCGCCGGGGTGAAGAACTTGGGATTATTCGATGAGTAGTAGGCTAGGCATGGGTGCCGATAGCCCGCCAGTACGGCAGGCTGGCGGCCATGCGTCCACGTCTGGCGCAACCATGCAGGGTTCAGGCGGCGGCGGTCAGCAGCTGGACATTCGTCAGCTGTTCGGCGTGCTCAGGCGGCGCAAATATCTGATCGTCGGCCTGACCCTGCTGATTACCGCGGCGGCGGCGCTCTATTCCTCCCAGTTGATCCCGCTGTACAGCGCCACGACGGAAATGATCATCACCCCCAATCGCAGCCGGGTCCTGAACAGCCGGGAGGTGGTGCAGGGCGTCAATACCGATTGGTTGTCGTTCCAAACCGAAGCCAAGATTATTGCCTCGCGCGAGGTCGCCCGGGACGTGGTGCTGAAATTGGATCTCGACCAGAGTCCGATCTTCAATCCACTTCTAGCGCCCTATCGCGTGAGTTTGAGCCGCCGCTTGCTGCGCACCGGGTTGACTCTGTTATCGAGCTTCGGGCTGGTCGAGCCACCGCCGCCCCTGCCAAAAAACGACAGGGTTGAAACCCGGGACCCGGCCAAGGATCTCGCCTTTCTTGAACAGCTGACCGACGCGCTGCTCGGCGGCCTGCAAGTGGCGCCATCGGATAAAAGCCGTCTGATCGCCATCAGCTACGTATCCACCGACCCGACGGTCGCCGCCGTGGTGCCGAACACCGTCGCCGACATTTACATCAGCAACCTGAAGTCAAAAAAGCAGAAAGGCACCGGCGAAGCGATCGAGTTCCTGCAAAAGCAGGTGGAAAATGCGCAGGCGCAACTGATTTCCGCGCAGCGTCGCCTGGAGGCCTACCGCCGCGACAAGGGCATTCTTAATGTCGATGGCGTGTCGCTGCGGGTTCAACAGCTAACCAGTCTCGAGTCACGCATGCTGGCGGCGACCACCGTCCGGCAGGAGTCGGAGG
>TARA_R110002072_G_scaffold106760_4_pt1 | contig 10483 bp, 9 predicted proteins | sample TARA_R110002072 | Tara Oceans TARA_R110002072 (sample SAMEA4397118) | marine metagenome | biome: Polar Biome; feature: [SRF] surface water layer (ENVO:00010504); material: water (ENVO:00002006), including particulate matter (ENVO:01000060) such as... | depth 5 m | reverse complement strand
CTGCCCAGGGTTCTGGCGGCGGCGACCGAGCACGCAGGGCCAACCCTGGTGGATGTGATCGCCCAACCGCTGCAGGACGCCCAGGCGCCGGTCAGCGAGTGGATCGCCTAGCCGGTGTTCGGCTGACAAAGCCGCGCCGAACGGGGCGCGCAAACCGGTAAAAAAGCTGGAACAGAGACAGGCAACCATGGTCGCAACCCCTCACCAAACCAACCCCGGCACCGGGCGCTACGACGCCCTGGTGGTCGGCGCCGGCATGATCGGCGTCGCCAGCGCGCTGCAACTGCAGCGCCGCGGCCTGCGTGTCGCCCTGGTTGACCGGGCAGCGCCGGGCGACGGGGGGGCGACGTTCGGCAACGGGGCGATCCTGGCGGCCTCCTCGGTGGTGCCGGTAACCACGCCCGGTCTATGGAAAAAGGCGCCGCGCATGCTGCTGGACAAGGACGGCGCGCTGTTTCTGCGCTGGTCCTATCTGCCCCGCTTGCTGCCCTGGCTGAAAGACTACCTCAGCCACTGTGACCCCGCGAAGGTGCAGCACATCGCCCGGCATCTGTTCCCGCTGATCGGCGACAGCCTGGACGAACACCGGGCCTTGGCCGTCGGCACCGCCGCCGCGGCGTCGATCCATCCGTCAAAATATCTTTTCGTCTATCGCGACCGCGCCGCCTTCGACAGCGACGCCTACGGCTGGCAACTGCGCGCCGACCTGGGTATTGGCTGGGAACTGCACGAGGGTCAGGCAGCCCGCGCCCTCGAGCCCGATATCAACCCGCTGTATCGCTGCCTTGTCGCGCTGACCGACCAGCACGGCTACATCGACCTACCCGACCGCTATGTGAAGGAACTGGCCCAGGCGTTCCAGACCCTGGGCGGCGTCCTCCACCAAGAAGAGGTCACCGGCTTTCTGCGCCAAGACCAGCAGCCGGACGGCCGGCTTTGCGGCGTCACCACCAAGGGCGGCGCGTCGGGTGGGGCGATCCACGCCGACAAGCTGGTGATCGCGGCAGGGGCCTGGTCGGCCGAGCTGTTGCGTCCGCTGGGCATCAAGATCCGGCTGGAAAGCGAGCGCGGTTACCACATTCAACTCAGTCAACCCTCGGTAACGGTTCGGCATCCGCTGATGATCGCCGACAGCAAGTTTGTCGTCACGCCGATGACGTCGGGACTGCGCCTTGCCGGGCTGGTTGAATTCGGCGGCTTGACGGCCGGCCCCAGCAAGGCCCCGATCGACCTTCTCCTGCGGCGCGCCAAGGTGCTGTTTCCGGGTCTCGACTTTGCTTCCTACAGCGCATGGATGGGCCATCGGCCGGCGCCCAGCGACAGCCTGCCGGTGTTGGGGCCAACCCAGCGCCACCCCAACCTCTATCTCGCCTTCGGCCATCACCACGTGGGCCTGACGGCGGGGCCGAAAACCGGACGCCTGCTCGCCGAGGCGATGACCGGACAAGACCGGAGTTTCGATTTTTCCCCCTATCGCCCGGAGCGATTTTAGGGCAAGACTCTTCGCCTCGAATAAAAGGCGGATCACTAGCGTGCAAACGAAACCGTCTAACGAAACCAGAACAGGGATTGGCAAAATGGTTAAGAACTGGATGAAAAGCTCCGCCACCGCCGTGGCCGCAATCCTCGCCGGCGCCGTCGGGATATCCGCCGCATCTGCCGAGTCCGTGGTGACATGGGACATGCCCATGGCCTATGCCGACGGAAACTTCCATACCCAAAACGGCAAGGCCTTCGCCGACGCGGTGACCAAGGCGACCGGCGGTGAGTTGGAAATCGTCGTGCACGGCGGCGGGTCGCTTTTCAAGGGCAACGAAATCAAGCGCGCGGTGCAAACCGGCCAGGCCCCGATTGGCGAACGTCTGCTGTCCGCGCACCAGAACGAAAACCCGATCTTCGGCGTCGACTCCGTGCCCTTCCTGGCCACCTCCTTCGCCGAATCGGACAAGCTCTGGAAAGCCTCGCGCCCCACCATCGAGAAGATTCTGGCCGAGCAGAATCTGGTGCTGCTGTACTCTGTTCCCTGGCCGCCGCAAGGGCTCTACTTCAAAAAGGAAGTCAATTCCACCGCCGACATGAAGGGCATCAAGTTCCGCTCTTACAATGCCGCCACAGCGCGTCTGGCCGAGCTTGCCGGCATGCTGCCGGTGCAGATTGAAGCGGCCGAACTGAGCCAGGCCCTGGCCACCGGCGTTGCGGATTCCTTTATCTCCTCCGGCTCCACCGGCTACGACAAAAAGGTCTGGGAACAGCTCAGCTACTTCTATGACGTGAAGGCCTGGTTGCCGCGCAACTATGTTTTCGTCAACAAGGACGCCTGGAACGATCTCGACGAGAGCACCCAGAACATCGTTATGGCCCTGGCCTCGATGGCCGAACTGGCCGGAACGGCGCGCGCCGAACAGCTCACCGATTGGTACGTCGGCCAGTTGGCCGCCAACGGCATGACCATTGTCGAAGCCAAGGGCAAGCTGTTGAGCGACCTGCAGGCCATTGGCGCGACCATGTCCAGCGAATGGATGGAAAACGCCGGCGCCGAAGGCAAAACCATCATCGACGCCTACAAGGCGATGAACTAGGACCGCCGACGAAACAGGCGGCGTTTCGGCGAGACCGGTCTGGCGCGCAGCGCGCTTGGACCATCGGAACGCCGCCGTTCCTTTCTCCGCCGCCGTCCGTTTCGGCCGCCTTGGCTCCCGCGGCGCGGCCGATCCGGATGGACAAACAAAGGGAGTCTGCGTCATGGCCGGCGCCGCGCAGGTAATCCGCAAACAGTTGGATCGCCTCTATTTTTTTTGCGGAATGCTCGCAGCCGTCAATCTGGTGCTGATGTTGGCGATCATCGCGGCCCAGATGATCTTTCGCTGGAGCGGCCTGGTCTTTCCCGGCTCCACCAACTATGCCGGCTACAGCATGGCGGCGGCGTCGTTTTTCGCCCTGGCCTACACCCTCAATCACGGCGCCCACATTCGGGTCAACCTGCTGCTGACTCATCTGGGGGACCACCGCCGCTGGGCCGAAATCTGGTGTTTCGGCATTGCCAGCCTCCTGGCGGTGCTGTTCGCCTACTTCGCCATCAAGGCGACTTACGGCTCCTACAAGTGGAATGACATTTCGCAAGGCCAGGACGCCTGGCCGCTTTGGATCCCGCAGTTGCCCATGGCCGCCGGCACCACGGTGTTGGCAATCGCGCTGCTCGACCACTTCATCCGTCTGCTTTATGGCCGCCTGCCCGATCTGGGTGACGCGGCGGCCGAAGACCATCACATAGAATAGGAACCCGTCATGGAACAGTTGGCCCTGACCGGCATCTTCCTGTTCGTACTTTTTCTGCTGCTGGGAACCGGCGTCTGGGTCGGCCTCGCCTTGATGGGCGTGGCCTGGGTCGGCATGGAGCTTTTCACCACCCGTCCGGCCGGTGACGCGATGATCACCACCATCTGGAGCTCGTCTTCCAGTTGGACCCTGACCGCGCTACCGCTCTTCATTTGGATGGGCGAGATCCTCTTTCGAACGCGCCTGTCGGAAGACATGTTCAAGGGGCTGACCCCCTGGATGGACAAGCTGCCGGGACGGCTCCTGCATACCAACATCGTCGGCTGCACGATTTTCGCCGCCGTCTCGGGCTCCTCCGCCGCGACCCTCACCACGGTCGGCAAGATGTCGATCCCCGAGTTACGCAAGCGCGGTTATCCCGAACATCTGATCATCGGAACCCTGGCCGGGGCGGCCACCCTGGGGCTGATGATCCCACCGTCCCTGACCTTGATTGTCTACGGGGTCACCATCAACGAGTCGATTTCCAAGCTGTTCCTGGCGGGCATTCTGCCGGGTCTGGTGCTGGCGACGCTGTTCATGGGCTACATCGCCATCTGGTCGCTTCTCAAGCCCGAACAGGTTCCGCCTCCCGAACCCAAGACCACCCTGTTGGAAAAGCTGAAGGCGTCGCTGTTTTTGATCCCCGTGGCCCTGCTGGTGCTGCTGGTCATCGGCTCGATGTACCTGGGCTTCGCCACCGCGACCGAGGCCGCGGCTTTCGGGGTGATTGGCGCGCTGCTCCTGGCCGGGGCGCAGCGCTCCTTGACCTGGGAGAGCTTCAGCCAGTCGCTGCTGGGGGCCACTCGGACCTCCGCCATGATCGCCTTGATCCTCATGGGGGCCGCCTTCCTATCGCTGGCCATGGGCTTCACCGGACTGCCGCGCACCCTGGCGGCCTGGATCGCGTCGCTGGAGCTCACCCCGATCACGCTGATCATCGCCTTGACGCTGTTTTACATCGTCATCGGCTGTTTCCTGGACGGAATTTCTTCGGTGGTGCTGACCATGGCGGTCGTCGAACCGATGATTCGACAGGCCGGCATTGACGTCATCTGGTTTGGCATTTTCATCGTCGTGGTGGTGGAAATGGCCCAGATCACCCCGCCGATCGGCTTCAATCTCTTCGTCCTCCAGGGACTGACCAAACACGAAATCAACTATATCGCCAAGACCGCCGTGCCGATGTTCCTGCTGATGGTGGTCATGGTGGCGCTGCTGGTGATTTTCCCCGATATCGCCACCTTCCTGCCGGACAACATGCGCCAGGGCCCCGGATAGGGCGCCGCGTCACCCCGGCAAGGACGCTATTTGAAATAGCCCTGGATCACCTTGTGATAGATCTGCGTCAGCAGTTCCAAATCACCCACCGGGATGCGCTCGTCGACCTGGTGCATGGTTTGGCCGACCAGACCAAACTCAGCCACCTGGGCATGGTCCTTAATGAAGCGGGCGTCGGAGGTGCCGCCGGTGGTGGACAGCGCCGGGGTGCGGCCGGTGGTTTCCTCAATCGCCGTCGCGATCAGATCGCTCAACCGGCCGGGCAGACAGAGGAAGGATTCGCCGGAGATTTGCACCTCCAGTTCATAGGCCGCGCCCACCTTGTCGAAGGTCTTGCGCAGCCATCTGTCCAGGCTGGCGCCGCTGTGGCTGTCATTGAAGCGGATGTTGAACGCCGCCCTGGCGCGCGCCGGAATGACATTGGTAGCGCTGTTGCCCACGTCGATCGAGGAAATCTGCAGCGTCGAGGGCTGAAAATGCTCCGTGCCCGCGTCCAGAGGCGCGGCGGTCAACGCGCTGAGCATGGGCAACAGATGGTGAATTGGGTTATCGGCCAGATGAGGGTAGGCGGTGTGCCCCTGCACGCCCTTGACCGTCAGCCAGCCGGTGAGCGACCCGCGCCGGCCGATCTTGATCATATCCCCCAGGTCTTGCGGGTTGGTCGGCTCGCCCACCAGGCAGTGATCGAGCTTTTCGCCCCGCGCCGCCAACCACTGCAACATTTTTTTGGTGCCGTTGACCGAAGGGCCTTCCTCGTCACCGGTGATCAGCAGCGAAAGCGACCCGGTCGGGCAGCCCTCGGCGGCCAGATAGCGCGAGGCGGCGGCGACAAAGGCGGCCACCGCCCCCTTCATGTCGGCGGCGCCCCGGCCGAACAGCCAGCCGTCCTGGATCTCCCCGTCAAAGGGCCCGGCGCTCCAGGCCGCTTCATCGCCCACCGGCACCACATCGCTATGACCGGCAAAGCAGAAGTTCGGACTTTCGCTGCCCAGACGGGCATAGAGGTTGTCCACCGTTTCGGTGCCGGCTTCGGCGAAGGGCAAGCGATGGCAGACAAAGCCGAGCTTTTCCAACTCGGTCTGCAGCAGGTCCAGCGCGCCCCCTTCGATCGGCGTGACGGAGGGACAGCGGATCAACCGTTGGGTCAGGTCCACAGGATCAAGAGGCTGGATTGCTACATCACGCATGGCGGGGTCACACCTTGGAAAAAGAAAGAGCCGCCCCCAATAGGGAACGGCTCTCTTGTAACGGCTCGGCGGCCGATTTCCAAGCCGCGCGACGCGCTTCTTTGCGCCCGAGCGGGGATCGACCAATCGGCGGCCAAATCACGGTTCGACCGGGCGCGCGTCGCCAGTCCCGTTAAACCGCTCCGACTCTAATCGCGCAGCAGGTCGTTGACCGATGTCTTGGAGCGGGTTTGCGCATCGACCCGCTTGACGATCACGGCGCAGGACAGGCTGGGGCCCGGCGTGCCGTCGGGCAGCGGCTTGCCCGGCAGACTGCCCGGGACCACCACCGAATAGGGCGGCACTTCACCGACAAAAACCTCTCCGGTGTTGCGGTCGACGATCTTCGAGGTGGCGCTGATGAACACCCCCATGGAAAGCACCGAGCCTTCGCGCACGACCACCCCTTCCACCACTTCGGACCGGGCGCCGATGAAGCAGTTGTCTTCAATAATCACCGGGCCGGCCTGCAGCGGCTCCAACACGCCGCCAATGCCCACACCGCCCGACAGGTGCACGTTCTTGCCGATCTGCGCGCAGGACCCCACGGTGGCCCAGGTATCGACCATGCTCCCCCGGTCCACATAGGCGCCCAGGTTGACGAACGAGGGCATCAGCACCACGCCGGGGGCGATGTAGGCGCTGTGGCGCACGGTGCAGTTCGGCACCGCGCGAAAGCCGGCGGCGCGAAAGCGGGCCTCGTCCCAGCCGGCGAACTTGCTGGGAACCTTGTCGAACCAGGCCGATTCACCGGCAACGGCGTCGCGCGGTCCACCGGGCAGAACCCGCATGTCGTTGAGCCGGAAGGAAAGCAGCACGGCTTTTTTCAGCCACTGATTCACCGTCCAGTTGCCGTCCGCGCCCTTCTCGGCGACACGGTAACGGCCGTCGTCCAGGCCGTTGAGCGCATCGTTAACGGCCGCGCGCACCGCGCCGCGGGTGTCGAGCGATACCTTGTCCCGCTCTTCCCAGGCCGCCTCAACAGTGGTCTTCAGGGCATCAGTCATCGGGGTCCCTTCCCAGAGTGGTCTTGCCTGGTTCCTGACGGCCGCGCCGAACAAATCCGCCGCGCGAGAAATCCGTCGCACCCAACAAGCCGTTTGTCGTCATTTCGGCGGCGAAGATGCGACAGGCCGTCCATCAGGTCAATTGCAGAGGCGGTCATTGCTGCACTGAACGCGCCATAATTGGCAAACAGCGCCGGGCTTTTCGTCTTTATCGGGACAATCCAGCAACAGCCCCGGCTGGCCGAGGTGCCGCGGCGTCGCCCGCACCCCTCCGCGACCGGACGTCGGACCCAACCGAAGGCTACAGCCGGGCGCGCAGCCAAGCGGCCAGATCATAGGCCCGATGGTGGACGAAATCGGCCTGTTCCTGGCGCGCTTCATGGCGATGGCCCGGGGTGGTGATCCACACCGAGGTCATCCCCCGTTCCATCGCCGGTTTGAGATTGATCTCGGTGTCCTCAAAAAAAATCGCCCGCCTGGGATCGATGTCGTGCAACGCCAGAAAACGATCATAGGTCTGGGGTTGGGGCTTGGGCATATAGCCGCCGGCGGTCACATCATAAATTCCATCGAAATGCCGGGTCAGCCGCAGTTGCGCCAGCACCCGCTCCGCGTGGCCGGTGTTGGCGTTGGTGAAAATCACCTTGCGCCCGGGCAAGGCCTCCAGCGCCTCGTCCAGCGCCGAGTTGTAGGGCAGATGGCCGACCTCGACGTTGCAGACATGGGCCACATAGTCGGCGGGTTCAAAGTCCCCCAAGGTCTTCAAGGCCAGCAGGCTTGAGCCATGTTTGTGCAGCAGATCGCGCAGATGGGACAGGGCGGTTTCCTCCGGCAGGCCGAAGTGCTGCACGACATAGCCGACCATGCGGTCGCGCAACTGTTCCAGGATGCCGCTGTCTTCCGAATAGAGCGTGCCGTCGAGATCAAAAACCCAAGTGTCAAAGTTGTTGATATCGAAGTCGCGGATACCGGCGCTGTTGGGCCCGGGAATCTTGCGCTCGAGGGTCGAGCGACCCGGCTTCGTCTTGTCTTGCATATTCTCTCCCAAGGTGGCGGAGGCCGATCCCAAGCCGCGATAGCCTCCCGTGCGGGGCGCGCCGACGATCAACTTGAAAAGCAGCCCCCGGCGCTTCGCTGCCGCCGTCCGGCCCGCCAATCAGATGTTTCGAAGCTGGGTCACGGCGACCCAGGACGGCAGAATGATGCCACTTATACCGATCCGACTCTAGGGGCCGCCGCGGAACAGCAGTTACCGCAGCGATCAGCACTTCCCGATCCCAATCGCCCGCCCCGCCAATCAGCCCAAGCGGTTAACCTCGGCCGTCTCTCGACAGCCCCCCGAATTAAGATTAAGCTGGCCCGAAATCTATTTTAGGTAGATTGGCGCGGCCTTATTGATAAGATTTTTTTCTTAACTCGGAAAAGCGTCCACCCCCTCTTGCGCCTGTGGCGGGAAGCTAGGAAAGTGATCCGCTGTCGGCCTTGCGGGTCACGCGGGTCTGTTCCGCCGCCGCGCGGTTGCAAGTTGGCCGGGCCGGCGACAGCGCGTCCCCTCGAGAACCCTCCGTTCAACCGCCGCCCCAGGGCGAGGGTTGTGACGGGATCAAGGGGCTGCATGACCAAAAGAGTAGAGCTAGGTTGATGTTCAGGTGCTTGAAAACACATCGTTTATTCCCGACAGTCTGAGCGAGGCGCAAATGCTGCTGCCCGGGGGGCCGTTCGAGCATTTCTCCGGTTCCCTGGTCGTGGTCGGCCCGAATCGGACCGTGCTCTATTGCAACCCGGCGGGAAAAGCGCTAGCGGCGTTGCTGCAAGGTCCCGATTCTCCCCAGCTCCGCGCCGCCGTTGAGGGGGCCTTCAACGGACGGCCGGCGCAATTTTCGCCCTTCCGCCCCGGCGGCCAAGACCAGCCGGGCGCTGTGCTGGATTTGACGGTGATGCCTTGGGACGGCGGCGCGGCGGTGGTTCTGCTGGGCCGGGACATTACCTTTGAGCGGGCCCAGCGCGACGCCCTGCGCGGCGAGCTGGCGCGGGCGCGCCGCAAGGTTCACTTCAACCACACCCTGACCGATCTGCTGACCAAGGGGCTGGACCTGGATCTGCTGGCGGATGTGATGCTGCGGGGGCTGGTCGGCAGCCTGGACCTGGCGGGCGCACAGCTGTTGGAAGCCTGCCCGCCCCCCGGGCCGCGCTGTCGGGCGCTGGCCACAGCCGGCGCGGCCCTGCCGGACGGGCTGCTGGGCAAGCTGCAAACCGGCCTGCGCGACGGCGCCGCCTTCACGCTGCGGTGCGACGACATCAGCCTGCTGGCGCAAAGCGTGGCGACCGCGGCCCCACCAGACCCCCGCCGATTGGTGCTGGTGATCTGGCGGAAAGCCGACAAGCCGGGGCATGTCAGCGGGCGGTTTGACGACAATGCCGAACTGTTGCGGCACTGCTTGGAGCGGCTGCGCGCCGCCTAGAGCGGATCATCCAGCGGCAACCGACCGACCGTCAGTCGCGTCGAACCAGCGTCCCGACGCCGCGATCGGTGAAAATTTCCAGCAGCAGGCCATGGGGCACCCGGCCGTCCAGGATGATCGCCGCCTCGGCGCCACCCTCAACTGCGTTGATGCAGGTTTCCAGCTTGGGAATCATGCCGCCGGTAATGGTGCCGTCGGCCATCAGCTTGCGCACTTCCGATACCTTCAAGTCGGTGAGCAGTTCGCCTTGCTTGTCCATCACGCCGGGCACGTCGGTCAGCAGCAGCAGCCGCGCCGCGCCGGTGGCCGAAGCAATGGCGCCAGCGACCGTATCGGCGTTGATGTTGTAGGTCTCGCCATGCGCGCCGATGCCGACCGGGGCGATAACCGGGATCATGCCGGCTTCCTCCACCGTGTTGATCACCTGGGGGTTGACCGTCTCCGGCTCGCCGACAAAACCCAGATCCAGGATCTTCTCGATATTGCTTTCCGGGTCCCGCTTGACCCGCCGCAGCTTGCGCGCCTGGATCAGCTTGCCGTCCTTGCCCGACAGCCCGATGGCCGAGCCGCCGGCGGCGTTGATCGCCGACACGATGGACTTGTTGATCCTGCCCGACAAAACCATCTCCACCACTTCAACGGTGGCAGCGTCGGTCACTCGCAGGCCGTCGATGAATTCGCTGACCACGTTCAGCTTGCTCAGCATCGCGCCGATTTGCGGCCCGCCGCCATGCACCACGATGGGATTGATCCCGACCTGCTTTGCCAGCACCACGTCTTGCGCGAAGATCTTCGACAACTCGTCGTCGACCATGGCGTGACCGCCGAACTTAATCACCAGGTTCTTACCGGCATAGCGGCGCATATAGGGCAAGGCTTCCGTAATGGTCCGGGCCGCGCGCAGCCAATTCTTCGTCTCAGAGATATTCTTCCGGATAGTCACCATGTCACCCCGCCTTGTCCTTGCGCACAAAATCCAACTGCTTGACCGCTCAGCCCCGCTCGGCGTCGCTTGTTTACAGCTTGGGTTGATTTTCCGGAGTTCCCCGGCTTTTGGCTAAGCGCGGCGCAGCTCCGGTCTTTTTGCTTCACGTTTCTTTGCGTCATTCAACCAATCCGCCGCCGATTGGTCGATTGGCGGGCGCGTGACGACAGAGACGAAGCGCCCAGCGCTGCTTTGTCAGTCGATCAC
>TARA_R110002072_G_scaffold171703_7_pt1 | contig 10485 bp, 10 predicted proteins | sample TARA_R110002072 | Tara Oceans TARA_R110002072 (sample SAMEA4397118) | marine metagenome | biome: Polar Biome; feature: [SRF] surface water layer (ENVO:00010504); material: water (ENVO:00002006), including particulate matter (ENVO:01000060) such as... | depth 5 m | reverse complement strand
TTCATAATGCTGGGGTCGGTGGTTCAAGTCCACCCGTAGCTACCAGCAAAATCAATGCGATAGAGCCGAATTACTCGGGAGTATTAGATTTGATTGTCCTGTTAAGTCCTCTATAAGTCCAATTCCTTCATGAAATTAGGCGTCCCACCTCACAAAGTTTGGTTCACTCTTGAAGAAATTGCTTCCAGATGGGAGGTGCTCCCTGAGATTGTCCACCAATACGTTTGGAGTGCTCGACTTCTGCGTTATGCAATAGAGTTTGATGTTGGCTTTCCTAGTGCCGATGGATTTCTAATTGGTGAAGACGCAGAAAATTTGGAGAACCCGATAAAATTTGGAATTGGGGAATACCTGTTTCTAAACGTCGCGTTCTTGAGGGATTCTCAAGGGAAGCGACTCGCAGGCAAAACGAAGCTGGAGTTTGTAGAAAATTTCAATGGTGATTTGATGCAGTTAGTTCCACTCAATGACCCGCAAATTGAGAATTCGGCATTCGAAGTCCAAATAACTGAGCTTAAGGTTCCGCTGGTCGAAGTTGAAAGATTTGAAAAGGTATTCCCTTCGATCAAAACCACATTCCCACTTCATTCTACTGCGCTTTTAGAAGTTCTAACCAAAACGATTGATGAGTTTTGGACTGAAGGTTCGGCTCAGGGGCCTCAGAAAAAGGAGGTTGTAGTGACTTGGTTGCTTGAGAACTTCGCGGAATCACACGAGCTATCTCGTAGTATGGCAATTGCAATCGATACAATCAGCAGGCCACAATCGCACAAAAAGAAGAACCCACGCTAGAGAGCATCTCGGTTTTCAGTGGCCGTCGCACGCTAACGGATACAAGCGCCCTTTCTCTGCGAATCCTTATGATTAAACGCTGGTAAAAGTCATGGGTTCGACCCAAAGCACATACCCCTAGAACCCATTGAAGGGATCATTTGCATTAACAAGTTGGCAGACTCTCTTTTTTTAAAGACGGGGTCTATCAATGAAATTACAGGTAAGTGATGGTGAAACTAAAGCCCAAGTTGATCACCTTCTATCCGAGAAGCAAGCGGCGCTAATCGTTGGTTGTTCACCGGCTTCACTCAAGCAGTCTAGACATAGCGGAGTGTTGTTTGGTGTACCGGCTCCACCGTTTCTCAAAATGGGAAGAAGCGCAAGATACAGAGTTTCATCGTTACTTCATTTCGTTATGCAATTTACTGAATATAGAAATACTTCCGAAATAAACGACGAAACCCGCTAGCCGACCAAAGCAAAGCGGGTTCCAACTCTCAAACTTATTCAGGGCCTGAGATATGTGTAATTATGTTCCGGTTGGTGATTTGATTCAATCACATCCCGATCAATGTCCAAAGTATCAATCTTGTAACGCCAACATATGTCCACTTGATACAGAATGTTTACATCGAGTTCACCTTCCTGGTGAGACAGTTTGCTATTTCCTTTTGGAGGCTCAAAAGGTAAATGCCAAACACCACTTTCAGGGGTGTATGGAGCTTAAAATCTACTGGGCTACATGTGTGCTTGCTGAACCCCTAAAATGCATCTATGCACCCCTTAAAAAACAGCTTGGGAGGGCTGGACGCACGCCTTCAAGGATGAGGGTGAAGGAAGATGGGTGATATAAAAATAATTGGCAGCACTCCACCATCGATTGAGCCTGGGGAATATACGGCGGTCTATGTTTTCCATGAGACGAGTAAAGCTGCTTTTGGTGGCAAACCAAAAGTCTATCTTACATTTAGACTTATAGATCCTGGTGTCTTTGGCGTTGAGCTCTTCGCAGCATTCAATGTTAGGGAAATTACGGGTAAACCGAAGCGATACGGCGGGTTTGGGTTGTCTCGCCGTCAAGAGCTGACGTATCAGCTCGCGAAAGTGCTTCCGGAATTTCGCCTCGATCGCCCAACTTTGAAGCCATTGGTTCATAAGACGCTAAAAGTGGCTGTGCGAACGGTAGTCAAAGACTATAAGCAAAGATCTTTGCCCCTGCAGCTTCAATACTCAGTAATAGATCGAATGATCTGCATAACAAGTTGAGGTCCAATTCGACATTTGTGTTGAACGATTGACCTTTGTCCCTTAACCAGTAACCCATTACCTGAGACCTATTACCTACCTAGTCACCATGAATGATCTGCTCCGCATGGTTCTTAGAGCTGCTGTTGGTAAATTTGGGCGCTTGGATTGGTAGACGCCTGAATCAGTGCATCTGAAATTCTACCGCCGGAGCTTTGGCTCCGGTTTCAAGTCAGGTTGCGGACAAACTAAGCTCCTAATTTCTTTAGACCTAATTTGACTTGATCTTCTGAGCTGGATGCAGAGGAAACACCTGCATGTTGTTACAAAAGGCTTTACAGTATCAATTGGTATCCAATCGTACATGGAGGTTTGGGTGAAGGTGCGGTCCGGTCCTGACGGCATACATTTTTTTGATCGAGCTAGTGGCTTGAACGTTTTGCTCGATGAGCAAATCCCTCCGCGACTCGAATGGAGCGTTGCGCCTAGACAAGTTTCAATTGCACTTCTAAATGCTTGTGACCTCGCTTGCTCACATTGCTATGCACCTAAATCGGGGGCGATTCTTAGCACCTCAGATGTTAAAAACTGGATGTCTGAACTGGATCGATCTGGTTGTTTCGGTGTGGGTTTTGGCGGTGGTGAGCCAACGCTACATCCTGGCATTGAGGAAATTTGTTTGTTTGGACAAACCGAAACTAGTCTTGCTATGACGATGACTACTCATGGTCATCATTTGACTGCGGAGCTAATTTCTTCCTTATCACGTTCGTTGAATTTCATCCGATTGAGCATGGATGGGGTACGCTCGACTTATGAAGTTGTTAGGCGGCGCTCTTTTGATGCTTTCACTGAGCGAGTGAAAGCAGTTAGTGAGATGTTACCGTTTGGAATCAACTTCGTCGTCAATCAAACCACCATTGGCGATATTGAGGAGGCGGTATCGTTTGGGGAGAAAATGGGCGCTAGCGAATTTCTTTTATTGCCAGAAGTTTCGTTTGGGCGGGGCTCGAAAATTGACCCCAACACTCTTTGTAAGATAAAAGATTGGGTAAAACAATACAAAGGCACGATGTCGCTAGCAGTCAGCTCAAATTTTGCAGAAGAGTTTTCTTGTGAATTGCCGCTCGCCAAAGAGTCAGCCAGTGAGGCTTACGCTCACATTGATGCCGATGCGCGCCTAAAGTCGAATTCCTTCGAAACTGAAGGGGTGAGGATTGGGGATGGAGGGGTCATTGCGGCACTTAGAGCTATGAATAGTCGTATAGAGGCATTTAACGTATGAAAGTATGGAGAAGCTACGGGTCCGAGCACTCGATGAACCTAGTTATGATTGGCAGGTTCCAGAAAGAAGCGGATGCTCGGGAAACCAAAGACTTATTAGATAAGCTCTTTGATAAGCTTCCGGAAATGGTTGATTTTGATGTTAATCGGGATCGCTATTCTGATGATGTATTGGAGTTTCTCAATGCTATAAACCTATTTGCTCTTACGCCTACTGAACTTGTTCAGTTTCGATACGACATATCAGTTGAGCTTCTCTCTGATGAGATCAGAGTTACAACGGATGAAGATGATGTTTCTGGGATTATCAAAGTCATGCTTCAGAAGGGAGCAAAGATTGAGGTTTTTTCTGCACACGACTATCCAGAAGGCAAGTAGGCATATGAATGTTAGACTGGTCTAATTTCAAGCAGCTTGCCGGTGCTGACACTGAGAATTTTGAAAAGTTGTGTCGCAGCATTGTACGTAGGAGGTACGGAGCGTACGGGTCGTTAACGGAACGGAAGCATCAACCTGGTGTTGAGTATTTCATAACTTTGAATCAAGATTTTTTTGAGCTTGGAAAAGACGGTCAAAAAGTTGGATGGCAATGCAAGTGGTTTGACCTCACCACTGCAAAAAGTCTTACCGCAAGTTCAAAAAAGCAAATTCTCAAATCGCTCGATAGTACGGTGAAACATGTCTCCGGGCTTGATCGTTGGATACTTTGGACACCATTTACGCTCTCTAAGAAGGATCAAACCTGGTTTGGACTGCTAAAGCAGAAGTACCCGTTCCAATTGGATCTCTGGACCCATGCAGACGTAGACACCTTTCTAGCGGGCTCGGCTGCAGAGTTGCGATCAACCTATTTTGGTGAATTGATTCTGAGCCCTCAGTTTTTGGCTAAACAACATCGGATATCAACAGCGCCGATTTCCAAGCGTTGGATCCCTGAGGTTCACCAAGAAATCTCTATTGAAAAGGATTTAAGGAGATACCTTGGCGAACCTGTTGCTGTCGAAGAAGTAGTTTCTGCCTGTGAGCAATTAGCGAAAATCTCTAGCGAGATCGAAATCGGTTGTGCTGGGAAGGATTACGTGGAATGGGCGGTAGATATCAACGAATTGATAAGTCATTGCAATACCTGTGTTGGATTCAAACCTTTCTTTAACGGCGCGCTGACTGTTGATGACATGGGCGGAGTTCAGACGATGTTGAGCGAAACTCAGGCTGTTGATTCAAGTTCCTTTAACTTTTTAAGGCAAGTTCGTAGACGAAATCTACCAATGTCGATGGCCATCACTAACTGCATGGCTTATCTGCAAGATATACGGCTCCAACTCGAGGAAATTCTTGGATACCTATCAATGCCTCTTGTGGCAGTTCTCGCGGATGCGGGGGGCGGTAAGACACAGCTGGCAGCTGAGATTACAGCTGAGAAAGAAGGTCGCCATGCAGGGATATTTTTGCACGGGAGAGATCTCAAAAAAAATGGTGGTTTGGATGACCTAGCTAAAAAGATTGTGCTGGATGGACATCCCATGCCTAGCTTCCAAGCCCTAATTTCCTCCGTCGATGCAGCCGCCTATCGAAGCGGGTGCAGGTTACCCGTGGTAATAGATGGCTTAAACGAAGCACAAGATCCAAGGGATTGGAGGCTCGCTCTAGCTTCGGTGCAGGAGTTACTTCTCGATTATCCTAATGTGCTTCTTATTTTGACGCTGAGAGATGGGGATAAAGAAAGCAATACTCGTTATAGCAATCAACAGACGAGAGAAAATTTTGCGGAAATGGCGCTGCCAGAATCCTGCAAGGTCCTTGAGTGTGATGGATTCAAGGGATTGACGGTCGATGCGGTTCGAGCATATTTCTCGCATTATAAAATTAGAGCTGATTTAGCTCAGTTTCCACTAGACTTTTTCAATCACCCTCTGAACTTAAGAATTTACTGCGAAGTCATAAATCGGAGTGCGAGTGACTGGGTGACGGTCACCGAATTTCCTGCTTCGATTAGTAGCTTATTTGAGAAGCAGCTTGATCATGCGGCTACTAGAATATCCGAGTTAAACAGTGGTCTCGATTCGTATTCCGCGGAAGAGGTCCGTCGGGGAATCTATCGACTTGGCTTAATGCTTTGGAATTCGAAAGAAAGGAGTGTTCTCGAGTCTGACTTTCTCAAATATTTGAATGGTGCTGGAGGTGAATGGCAGACTAATTTGGTGAACTTGCTTTCTCAAGAGGGCATCCTTTTTAGAAATCCGACAAACGAGCCTGGTGAGTACTCTATTACCCCTGTGTTCGATATGCTTGGTGGTTACATGATTGCAAACAGTTTGCTGATATCGTCTGCAGTCGATGAGAAGCATGCTTTGGCGCATTCGCCAGAAAACATAAAGTTGCTGTTTGGAGCGAATGGGGCAAGTCACCCACTTGCTCAAGATATTATTAAGTCGTTGATAGCAATAATGCCATCAAGAACTCAAAAGCAATTTTGGATGGTGGTGCCGAGTGCGTTCACTGACTCGATCGTCGCTTTATCAACGCTTATCGATTCGTCTCACTTCTGCGACTCTACGTTAAGCGCCTATAGAGCTTATTTGGTAAAGCGTGGCTTAGATCGGCAAGCATTGGCCCAGTTAAGACGAATTCGGGCATCCAGTGGTCATCCTTTGAATGCCGCGTTTCTCGATCGCGTTTTGCGAACATTAGATGTTGCATCCAGAGATCTCACTTGGACTGAATACCTGCGGGCCAATGAGGATGACATTCTGAAAGAGCTGTCTGCTCTCTCGAGTGGGTGGACTGATTCTGAGTTTATGTCAACGGATGGTAATCGCCTCCGTGCGACATGGGTCAGTTGGATGTTGAGTTCAACTTGCGTTGGTATCCGTAGCCGGGCGACCTATGCCCTGTTTTGCTTTGGCCAGAAAGACCCAGAGCATCTTCTTGGATTAACAGCTCGATCCCTGACGATAAATGATCCCTATGTACCTGAGCGCCTATTGGCTGCTTCTTACGGTGCACTACTTACTCTACCCAAAGCGGAGTTGCAGTCTTCTGAGGCTGTGAAAGTGTTTGTTGAGCAATTGTATATCGACATTTTCTCGCCATCGGCAACCTGCCCATCTACGCATGCTCTTTTACGCGGGTATGCGAGTTGTCTGATTCAATTGGTCGCGAAGTTATCGCCAAGCCTGTTCACCAAATCACAATTGAGAAACGCTTTGCCGCCATTTCCGTCTTTGGTTCGGCGAAACTGGGGTGCGGTCAAGAATGAAAAGCCCAGAACAGGAGTAAGCCAGACACTTCACATGGATTTCGAAAACTACACGATTGGGAGGTTGGTTCCCGGCCGATCTAACTATGATTATGATCACCCTGATTATATAGCTGCCAAGGAGCAGATCCTTTGGCGAATTGAAAATTTGGGCTGGACTGAAGATCGTTTCTCAAAGATCGATGGAAGTATTCTCACGGCGCGTCGGTATGCTCCGCACATGGGAAAAATGGATCGTTACGGCAAAAAGTATTCGTGGATCGCATATTATGAGCTTGCGGGAGAATATGTGGATAAGGGTTTGATACAGGTCGAGAATGACAGGTTCGATGCCGATATTGATCCTACATTCCCTTCCCAAGACTCAATCGAAGATAGCTTTCATTCAGATTATTTGGGCGTCACCGATATGCCTACGGCGGATTGGATTACTCAGATAGATATTCCTGAGCTAGCAACCGTTTTGGAGATCGAACCGATCAATGGAGAATTAGGATCGTGGGTAGCTCTGTCAGTTTATATCTCCGAAGAATCAAGAAGTTCCAACAGGAATTTTTACGTCCAGGCACAAGCTGTTCTAATTGAAAAGGAATCATTAAACAATCTGGTTGAATCTGAAAAACTAAGTAAAGTTGAAAAACTTGGTTGGATTGATAAGGTCGAAACTCGACAAGTGTTTGCCGGAGAACTGAATCCCCATGTGGATAAAAGCCCAAGCTCTGAGGCTGTGCTAGAGGTTTGGACAGGAAGAACCGAAACAAGAATAAGAACAATACCAGTGGTCGAACACAAGCAATCAGAAGATGGATCCCTCTCTATTGTGATCCACGAAGGTGAAGAGCAGGAGATAACGACCCCTATTGCAGATGAGCTATCGGTGATTATGCCAATAGCAATATATTCACCGATTTCCGACGGTGCTGATATAGATCGTAGTTCGAGCAATATTCTCACAGCTGACGTACTAAAGGTCCTTGACCTCCACGTTGATTCGGAGAGCCTGGGAGTATTTGACCGTGAAAACCTATTGGTCACCAACAGCCAAAAAACTAAAGGGTATGGCTACTTCAATAGCAGGGACATTTATTACATGCGTCGTGAACATTTGCTGGAGTACTGTGATCGTAAGGGCTTGGGAATGATTTGGCTGGTTAGAGGGGAGCGTCGCTACGCTGATATGGACATTGTTGAGACTGATGACGCTTGGCAGGATGGCCACAAGACATTTGATGCATTTATCGAGTTCTTGAATACCTAGAAATTTGAGCGTGGGCTCAGACTCGGCCCTCACAAGTTAGAACTTAAGAAGTGATGTCCTGCGCAAGGACAGTAAAGTGATGGCTGTTTAATATTTAACCAAACGTTAGTCCTAGTGCTTTTCTTTTTGCTTACTTCTGATGACATAAGGAAACCCGGTTATGAATTCGAGGGATATATTGACAACTTCCCTCCAGGAAGCAAATCAGATGATTTCGTTGAGAAGGTTTTTAGAGATCGAAAAAGAATCCGTGTTAATTTGTAAAGGAATGCTCCTCAGTCGACTTCATAGGTGACCTTAGAGGCCCTGCTGCTTTCTGCAGCGCAGTTCTTGTATATGGAAGTTTCTTGTATCAAAGTCAGTCCAAGCTGCAGGATCACGAGTCCACTTAACTTGACTTAACTATTTTGTTTGCATTCCAAGCTGATTCACCGGGTGGACTGGTTACTTTGGCCTGTAAGCTGGCAACTAAGAGACCCTCCATTGAGCTTCTTGATTCGAGTGGCGGTCACAATAACCGCAAGGCTGGTGCAGCCTCTACATGCCCTTGGTTCGCTGCTAAAGGGTGGTACTCCGCTGCTGGGGAGTCATTCAAATGATTTTGTATCGGCTGAATCGTCCCGACTTTCCACTCGCCTCCCCCGCTTGCTTTCATCCAGCCAAATGAATAGATCAATTGATTCAATACCAGTTTTGACGTGTCCCTCAGCGTATTGCTTGTAGATTGGGACTAACACAGACACTTTGCCTAACGACAAGTATATGCCGATTAAAACCGTTGAACATTGCTACTCTGAACGACAACTACCCCTATAATCTTCTTTTGCTACTCTGAGTCACAACTACCCCCATAAGAATACCGATTAGAATTGGGGCGAAAGGAATTGTCGCGATACTTAATAAAAACAACCCCAAGGCTCTGAAGAAACTGTCTTGCGAAAACACTTCATACGCAAACGCCAACACGGCACCAAAATATATGAACATAGTAAATAGCCATATTCCACCTAATACGTCACCCATGATCTTTCTCCTTTAGCAAGACGAATTGACTTCGAGTAAACAATGTTGAGAGGTGTCGATTCACCACATAAAAGATCTAATTGATTCAATGCGATTCTCGACCTGATCGCCTACGGCATCAATGAAGCTTAATCCTGACCATTTCTCGATAGTATCGACATTCACTAGGTATCGCTCTAATTCGGCATTTGTAAAATTGCCACTCGAAGCAATGGTAGGGTATAGAACACTAGCTTACTATTTTTTCAACTGCGCTGGCCTTATGTTCCGGCGCAAGGTGGGCATATTTCTCTGTCATCTGGATGGTTGAGTGGCCCATCAATTCTTTGACTGTATATAAATCGACCTTAGCCATTACTAGCTTACTGGCGAAGCTGTGCCGTAAATCGTGAAACCGGAAATCTTCAAGTCCTGCGTGGCTTCTCAGTCCTTCCCACGACTTCTTGATGTTGTTGAACCTTTTGCCTGATCTCGGGCTGGGAAAAACATAGTCAGCGTTCGACTGCTTGTTCCAATCTTGGAGGGTCTGCAAAGCTTGCGAGTTAAGCTGTACGTGGCGAGTTTGGCCTGATTTTGCGGTCGTACCTTCAACTATAAGTTCCTTCTTTTTAAAGTCCACATCCGTCCATAAAAGGTTGAATACTTCTCCGCGACGTAATCCTGTATTCAGCGCGAGTAGTACCATGGGTTTCAGATAGTCGGCAAATACGCTATCAATAGACTTCATCTTTTTGTAATCACGAGTCTCCCGCCACTCATTGCCTGAATCTCTAGCGCGACGCAGTTTGGCTTCTCTGTCGTCTAGTGCAGCTCTTAACCGGCGCTCTTCTTCGTTTGACAGGTATCTGATTCGCGAGGAGGAATCGAGTTTAATGGGTTTGATTTCTTGCAGAGGATTTGACTGGATTACCTTCCATTCGACGGCTTTATTTAGGACGGCTTTCAGAGTAGTTACTCTTCGATTGATTGTGGAAGGTTTGAGGCCCGATTTAGTTAATTTTGATCTTAACTTCTGAACGTCCCACGCTGTGATTTCTACTAATTGTTTCGGGAATAAGTCTTTAAAGCTGGATTCGAGCAAGGTCAGCGTCTCCTGACCTCGTTTTTGGTGAGCCAAAGCCCAACCTTTGTACTTATGGTCGATAAACCCCGTGAGCGTTTCGTATTCACTTTGTTTCTTCTTTGTCCTAGCAGACTTCTTCGCCTGATGCGGGTCGCCGCCCATAACTATTTTTGCTGCAGCTTCTTCCGCAGCATCCCTGGCTACGATGGCTGTTATCGTTGGGTGTGATCCTATTCTGTAACGTTTTCTGGTTCCGTCTGATACTCGGTAAGCGAAGTAATACGATACGGCGCCCGTTGGTTGTACGCGAGCGAGAAACCCCTTTAAAGCTGTATCGGCAACTTCATAGGGTTTATCTGATGGCTTTAGGTTTTTTACGAGCGATACTGAGATTTTGGCCTTCATGCTTAAGTCCACTGTAAGTCCAAATGAGATATACTTCAGTTTACGTCTGGATACCACATTGTACAATTACAGAGTGCCACAAAGTGCTTTTTATATAGGGGATATCATGGTAACTGAGTAGTGGATGGTTAGCTGTTGGTAAATGGAGGTATATAGGAATTAGAGGGTGGAAAC
>TARA_R110002072_G_scaffold302577_1_pt1 | contig 10504 bp, 12 predicted proteins | sample TARA_R110002072 | Tara Oceans TARA_R110002072 (sample SAMEA4397118) | marine metagenome | biome: Polar Biome; feature: [SRF] surface water layer (ENVO:00010504); material: water (ENVO:00002006), including particulate matter (ENVO:01000060) such as... | depth 5 m | reverse complement strand
TGTTCCTTTATGTGAGGGTGAAAATACAGAAAGTATTGAAGGAGCTGAAAAATTATCCCTTTACCTCGAAAACGAGGTAATTCCTCTAGTTGAATCAAATTATCGTACAACTAATTTTAAAATAGGTGTCGGGCATTCACTGGGTGGTACATACGTGATTAATGAAATAGTTCAAGACAACTCAATATTTGATGCTGTTATCGCGGTAAGTCCTAATCTAACAATGTGCAATGAACAGATAATAAAAAAGGCCCAAGATTTTTACACCACTCAACCTAATAATCTAAGATTTATCTATACTTCATCGGGAACAGTTGGTGACATGGAAAATAATTTCAGAAATAGTTTGATGCATCTTGATTCAATAACTAAAAAAGAGAATTTAGAACAAATGTATTGGCATTGTGACATACTCAACGGTTTGAATCATATGACTACATTCGTTCCAACTTTTAATGATGCTTATTTAAAACTTTCGACAAAGCTATCCCTATTGGATAATGATTTGTTACAAATGGCAGATGATTCCGAGACTTCCATTGTAACTCGACTCATTGAATTTTACGAGAATTTCACCAGTTTTTCACAAGAGGAGCAATTACTGAGCATCGACAAAATAATGAGTCATGCCACAACTTTGGCACAGTATGGTAATAATCGTGCATGTATCGAATTATGTGAGTTTGCGAATCAAAAACTCGAAAAAGAGGATATTTCAGATGAGGAAAAAAAGGAAATATCTGAAATGATTAATAGCAGAAAAGTTCGTGCAGAATTTAATGCTCTGGCGCAGGAAGCAAATAAATTAGCCGAGGCAGGAGATTACAAAAATGCTAGTAAATTATATTTAGATGCATTTGAATTAAATTTGATAAGAGCAACACACGTGGTTAGAATGAACTCGGTTCCTGTACTAGCTCAGGCTGGTAAAACTGAAGAAGCATTTGAACAATTAGATTTACTTGCTAATAAATTTGAACTTGGTGGAAATGATGGATTTGTTAATGACCCATTATGTCAACCTCTTCATAAAGACAAGAAATGGAAAAAATTAATGGATAAACTTGCCAAAAATGGAGAGCTTTATCGATAAAATAGAAATGCAGATAACACTACCTAAGAAAACATAGCCGCCCTTCGGGACGGCAACGTTTCTTAGCCCGAACCGTTGCCACACATATAAATGAAGAACTTAACGACACCATTAGGGATATTTGGAATTGCATATCTTATTTATGGATTAGTAATGAATATTCGAATGTTTACAGAAGATATGTGGCCTACTTATCTCTTTTTCATTTCAATGGCAATCGGAATTTTATTCTTGACAATAAATAAAATCACTAAAAGACTTCCCAACTTCAGATTTTGGCAAATAATAATTGGATTATTACCGATTACTACTTTTTACATTTATATGAAAACGTTGGATTACGACAATCCAACACAAACCGAAATTGCTAAAATTGAAAATTATACCAATGATAAACTCAAAAATGGAGATATAATATTCCAAACGTCAAAATCGAGTCAAAGTAAAGCAATTCAGCTCGCGACAAATTCGAAATACAGTCATATGGGAATTATATACGAGAATGACGGAAAATATTTTGTTTATGAGGCAGTTCAACCAGTTAAATTAACACCAATACAAGAATGGATAAATCGTGGAGAAAATCGACACTATGTTGTTAAACGACTTAAAAACTCTGAAAATATCTTAACAAACGGAGTTGTACAGAGAATGAAAGTTTACGGAGAAAAATTTAAAGGAAAACCTTACGACATATACTTCGAATGGTCTGACGATAAAATATATTGCTCTGAACTCGTTTGGAAAATTTATAAAGAAATAGCAAATATAGAAATTGGAAAACTTGAACGACTTTCTGACTTTGATTTATCTAATAAAATTGTTCGGAATAAAATGAAAGAAAGATATGGAGAAAAAATACCTCTGAATGAAAAGGTAATTTCCCCAGCCGAAATGTTTGATTCTGACAAATTAATAACAATTGAGGAAAAATAAAATACGTGTGGCAACACCGTATATAATTTATTGCTGGCTTATCGCCTACTTACGAAAGTCCTCACGGACTTTCTTGGTCTGTAATTATTTACTAAATTAGTTGCTTGAAACACGCAACAAACCATATACAACAACGTTACCTATCATTGAGTAAGTAGTAAATTAAACCTAAGAAATATGGATCAAAAAATTGAAATTCCCTTAAGTAGAAACAAGTTATTCTTGGGGATTATCTTTTCCATTTTATTTGTAATTGTGGGAATATGGCTTTTTATAAACGCTGAAGGATTCGATGAGAACTCAATAAGATTGCTTAGAAATCCAATGGTGATTAAAATTATTGGAGTAACTGCTGTTTTGTTTTTTGGATCAATAGGGGTTTATGGGCTAAAAAAAATGCTTGATAAAAAAGTTGGATTAGTTATAGATTCGAACGGAATAACTGATAATTCAAATGCTTCAAGTATCGGATTGATAGAATGGAGTGATATTATGGAAATAAGAATGCAAAAAGTAATGTCTACTAAGTTTTTAATAATTGACGTTTTGAATCCTGAAAACTATATTGGGAAGGCAAAAAGTAATATGAAGGCCAAGTTAATGCGGGCAAATATGAAGATGTACGGGTCGCCACTTTCTATAACCTCAAATACATTAAAGTACAATTTTGATGAACTTGAAAAAGTTGTTCAAGAGGAATTTGAAAAAAGTAAAAACGAAAGGTAACAACACCTAAAAGCAATAGCCACCTTCGGCTGGCTACAGCTTTTAGCTAAACGTTATACGTAATGATAATCAGAGCAGGTATCATATTGACCATTTTATTGTCGCTCACGTCCTGTGATCGGCATAACTCAGATATTGAAGAGGTACCTGAAACACCCGAAGCTATAGTATGCGACACTCTCCTTCCTTTTACCATTGAGTTATTGAAAAATGATGAATACGTTATTGAGTATGAGGGAATGGAAATGACCCAAAGACGGTATTTCACTATCAATAAATATAACTCCGAAACAAAAGAAAGAAGTACACTACAAATTCCCTTTGCAGATTCAACCTTCAAAAAATTATCAGGATCTACTAAATTCGACGGTGTTGACCTCGATACGATATTCAAGAATAATGAACTCCAAAGTTACTCTCAAATTGCCGTAACCAATGAGTGTATAAATTGGAAAGTGATAACTGCTGATACGATGACCTTTTGGAACACTCAATATCAAAAAGAGCTCAAGAAAGACATAAACTTCAACATGCCCAGAGAATGGTTTCGCTATTATGCCATCTCAACACCAGTCATGTCAATCTCTAAAGATTATATCTATGTTGAAATTGATGAAGAATGTTGGGGTATGTGCTCACAGGGATTCTCTTACTTATTCCGTAAAGTTGACGGGAGTTGGAGCTGCGTGGGTAGGTGGACAAGGTGGGTGTCTTGATACGTATAACATCACCTAAAAAGCATAAGGTTTTAATGCTTCGTAACATAATCCTTGGTAGAAAATCATTCTTATATTTAAACTAAAATCTCAGTAAAAAGTCCTTACGACTTCTTAGCTGAGAAACGTTGTATGTCATTAAAAAAACTGAATGTATAAATTTTTAACCTTAATCTTGATTTTAATAATTGCACCAATTTTAGGCGGAATTTATGGAATATTACATGACCAAATAACTTACACTATTTCACCTGAATATTATTCGAAATTTAAATTTATTCAGTTCGGACTTGAAAATTGGGGTTTAGGAGAAAATATTGGAACAATAGCAAATCCTGAAATTAAACTAGGAAACCCAAGATTTTGTGCGGGTATTGTCGGAACTTTAGCTACATGGTGGGTTGGAATGATTATCGGAATAATTCTTGGACTTGTCGGACTTATTCACAAAAATGGAAAGATGATGTTTAAAACGACTATGATATCGTTTATTCTGACAACTGGAATTGCATTATTAACAGGAATTATTGGACTTGGATACGGGAAATTATTCCTGACCGAAAATAGACCAAATTGGAATTTACCTGAAAACTTGATTGATTTTGATAGTTTTATAATGGTTGGTTCAATGCACAATTTTAGTTACTTAGGTGGTTTAATTGGTCTAATAGCTGGAATTATTTATAGCATGAGGCAAAAAAGGAAAACGCCATACAACAAGGTATAAAAATAATAAGGGTTAAGTGCCAAACCCAAAGTTGGTGAATATTAACAAAGTCCGCCAAATTTACAATTTGACGGTTAAAATAAAAATAACGGTAAAATTGTAAATTTGGCTAAGTGCTAAACCGAAAGTAAGTGTATTTTTAATCCCTTACTATTCTTATACTAATCGTTATAGAGCAGAACCAAAATGACAACGAAAACCAAAAAAATATTGTTCGGAACAGCTCTTGTTATAGGTCTAATATGGACAATCAACTACTTTTTTAATTCTCATCTTAAAAATTCGGACTTAAAGGAAATTACCGGTACCCTAAGCACCCCTCCATTGTTTAGTTCGACTAGCAAGGACAACTATGTTGAATTAATTTTGAATAATGGCACTTCTAGGTATCACACCAGCGGTATTGGTTATAAAGAAATGGATAGAGAAGCTGTTAAAAAGGACTTGAAAACCGGTGATCGAATAACCCTCTTAGTTTCAAAAGAAAGAGGCATTAATGAAGTATTGGATGGTTTAGTCGACGTCATAGATTTTTATGACTTAAAATCGAATGGGATTACATACTTAGAATTAGAAAAGTATAATGAACAACGAAAAGGTAATAGAGTTTTCTTTTTTGTTTTGTGGTCCTTTTTTTTCGGTCTATATATTTACAGTTTTTGGTTCACTAATGAGTCGCATCATAAATAATGCTCTATAACACTGTCTATACTCCATTGCTTAAATCTCGCTTCGAATGATAAATCATTCTAACTCGCAAGTATTTTCTTCGAAAATTAAATTAACTTTAGTCAAACGCAACAGGCGCATAGCCTAAACGTTATAGGCAAATAAAATAGAGTCCAGATAAACTATTCAAACAGGGGAGTAAATCGAAAATCCAAAAGAGTAGATAAATTATAAAACCAATACTTATGAAAAACATTTTTTTAACTTTAAGCGTATTATTTTTAGTTTCCTGTGGAACTCAAACTGATTTCGAAATCAAGGACGAAAATGGAAAAACAGGAATACTTGTTCAAACCAATGGAAACATTCTTGTTGACAATGTAGCTTCGGGAAAAATAACAAAAGACGGAACTGTAACAGACAATGATGGAAAAGTTATAGCTAAAATTGGAGAGAATAATCTTGTTACTGATTCAGAAGGTCGAGCATTAATTAAAATAACTGAAAAAGGAAAAATGGATAATGGTTCAGGTGTCTATATTGAATGGTCTGAAGATGGTGAATTAATGAAAGGAAATCAAAATACTGGAATGAAAATATCGCCCGTTAAAGAAGACTCATTTAGAAATGCTTCAATTATATTATTTTTATATTTAAGCTTCGGGAAATAATCTGCCTATAACACCGTATAAACTTTATAGCTACTAATTGCCTCCTTATGAAAGTCCTCGCGGACTTTCTTGGTTGGTGGTTATTTGCTAAATTCAAAGCTTTAAAACCGCAACAAAGCTTATACAACAACGTTATAGCCAATGACAAAACTGTATTTAATCTTTGTGAGTATTATCTCTTTAATGAAAAGGTTGTACAAGAAAAGAAATACTGAAAACAGTATCAATACTGTTGTTTTAGCCTGTTTAATGATTACACTTAATGTAGTCGGACTGATTGGCTTGATATACCACTATCTAGGCGGGCATCCAATTAAATACAATACAGATATCAGTCAGAGAGGTTTTAAGGTTCTTTTATTAACAACATTCGTAATTGGCATATTACTATTTTCAAATAGGATAAATAGGAAACTCACAAATACCCAAAAGATTAAAAGATTCAGGAAAATCATTAAAAACACTCCAAAGAAAGCATTCGCAATAGCCTATATTGTCTTTTCTATCATTTTCAGCTTTACAGTTTTATTTGTCTTTTATAATTAAATTATGGCTATAACACTCCCTAAAATCCATAAACCAAACCAACCCCAACCGTTTTTACGTATTTTAGCGTAAACGTTATGGGCAATTACACAATTAATAAAAACTAAAGAAAATGGGATTATTTGATTTTTTAAAGAAAAAAGAACTTGACGAAATAAAGCTATTAAAAGGACAGCTTGAAAAATATGCCCCAATTATTGAAATAGATAAAGAAATTGACGTAAAAAATACTCAATTAGCTAAAGACGAGTTAGAACTAAAAGAATTAGGAGACAAGTATGAAAGTTCTTTAGAGACTTATAAAAAGTTAAGAAAAGAAGTAAGTCTTTATGAATCTAAACTTGACCTAATTGAATTTGGCGTTTATGAACCTGTTTTTGACTTTAAACAATCGGACGAATACCGAGCTGAGCAGAAAAGAATTATTCAGCTACAAAAGGATATGATAAAAGACGAAACTGCTGCAACTTGCTCTACAAACTGGACAGTTGATGGTAGTGAAGCTAAAGGAAGAGCATCTACAAAAAGAAATATTAAACTGGTTTTACGTGCATTTAATGGCGAGTGTAATTCATTAGTCGCTAAAGTCAAATGGAACAATGTAAATCAAATGCAAGAAAGAATTAAAAAGTCATTTGAAGCAATTAATAAATTGGGTAAAAGTTCGACCATTTCAATTGAACACGAATACCTTGACTTAAAAATTAAAGAACTTATTCTTGAACACGAGTTTCAGTTAAAAAAACAAAAGGAAAAAGAAGAATTAAGAGCTATTCAAGAACAGATTAGAGAAGAAGAAAAGGCAAAACGTGAATTTGAAAAAGCACAAAAAGATGCTGAGAAAGAAGAGAAAAATTATCAAACAGCATTAGATAAAGCAAGAAAAGAAATTGAAGAACTTACAGGAGAAAAACACGATAAACTTCAAGCACAAATTGAAAAGTTAGAACTTGAACTTAAAGAATCTCAAGAGAAAAAAGAAAGGGCTATGTCAATGGCTCAACAAACAAAAAGAGGTCACGTTTATGTAATATCTAATATAGGTTCATTTGGAGAAAACGTATATAAAATTGGAATGACAAGAAGATTAGAGCCTACCGATAGAGTAAAAGAATTAGGAGATGCTTCTGTACCTTTTAGATTTGATATTCACGCAATGATGTACTCTGATGATGCACCTAATTTAGAAAAAGAATTACATAGAGCTTTTGATGATAAAAAAGTTAATATGTTGAATTACCGTAAAGAGTTTTTCAATGTAACATTAGATGAAATTGAAAGTCAAATAAAAGAAACAGGAATAGAAGCTGAATTTACAAAACTGCCAGAAGCCATAGAGTATAGAGAAACATTAGCTATTCTTCAAAAAATGAATGAACCAGACTCTCAAAAGACAGTTGAACAGGAAATAGAAGATGAATTTCCAAGCTCTCTAAATTAAAAAAAAGCCCATAACAAGGGCTATAGTTAATGTGGGTTTTGGTGCTAAATTGAAAGTTCAGAGCAATGAATTAAAACCGCTAAATCTTTGATTTAGCTTTTAAAAGGAAATTAAGTTAAAAACAAAATACAAAGATTTAGCTACGTGCGGAATTGAAAACTAACGCATTTCAATCCCACACTAACCATAGCCGGGTCGTTGTAGGTAATTTACCAACCCAAGAAACTGAATGGAAAAAATTCAAAACCAGAAACACTCAATAGAGACTTTTTATTACAGTTTAGCGCGAATGCTGGAAAGAGCTTCTTACTATGGTCTTCGAGCTCTAGTTGTTCTTTATATGGTTGGAGAAACGCTGAAAATGGAAAATACAGAAGCGTTGACTATCTATGGTTGGTTCACAGCTTCACTAGTTTTTTCTCAAATCATTGGAGCTCTTTTTGGAGACTTACTCATTGGAAACAAGAAATCGATAATTATTGGTGGAATTATTCAAGCAATTGGAGCTTTTATATTATGTATTCCTTCAATATACGGACTTTATATTGGTATATTCTTTATTGTTTTAGGAAGTGGATTTTACACACCCAATATTATAGCAAATTATGGAAAGTCATATTTAAACAAAACAAAACTACTAGACGCTGGATTTACAATTTTTTATCTAGCTATAAATATAGGAGCATTTCTTGGTTCTTTTTTAATTGGTTATTCTGGAGAAGAATTTGGATATAATATTGGCTTTATAATTAGTGGTTTATTGATATTAATATCATTGATTCCAATTTTAAAAACAAAAGAAAAAAAATTGCCAATAGGCGAAAAAGCATCAATTGGAAAGAGAGTTTTGAGTATATCTATGGCTTTCATAATTGTCGGACTTTTTTGGGGAGTTTATGAAATTTCTAATATTCGGATTTTAGACTTGCAAATTCAATTAGGCGAGAACTCAACATTAGGCATATCCAAAAGTATGTGGCAATCTTTGAATTCAGTTTTCACTTTGCCAATCAGTTTAATTGCTATTATAATATGGACTTATTACTATAATTCTCAATTCTTTAAATTACTAATTGGATTTTTATTTGGAGCAACTGCATTTGGAATTTTATTGTTTATTCCAGAAATACCAAAAGACAGTCACACAATTTATTTTTTAGTTTCACTATTGTTTTTAGCAATTTCTGAAATTCATATAGCACCAATAATTCATTCGGTTTTAACAAAGTACTCGAACCCAAAATATTTGGCTATTTTAGTTAGTCTTGCATTTGTACCAACTAAAATCTTTGCATTAATTTTTGGCTTGTTTAACGAGAGGTTTTATGACAATCCAACTCTAGGAGTTAAATTTGGAATAATAACAATGATTCTAATAAGTATTGGAATAATTGGATATATAATAATTGATAAAAAAACTACCTACAACAATGGCTATAAGTAATTGCTTGTTCTCGCCTACTTTGGAAATTCCTGCGGAATTTCCAACTTGGTGTGTACTTGCAAAGTTGAGTGCTAAACCACGCAACTACTCATAGCCGAGACCGTTGTAGCCAATTTGAGAAACCGTACTTTAAATCATGAACTAGTTGAAGAAAACTATAAAAAATGAGTAAAGCTAAAAAATTCTGGGATAATGCTTCAAAAAACTACGATAATACAGAAAAGCGTTTTGAATATATTCACAGTAAGTCAAGAGAAAATACTAAACAATATCTTAAGAGCAGCGATACTGTTTTAGATTTTGCTTGTGGAACAGGCACTACGTCCATTGAAATTTCTGATCTAGTGAAAGAGATTCATGCCATAGATATATCACCAAAAATGATTGAGTTAGCAAAAGAAAAAGCAGTCATTAATAAGGTTAATAACGTTTTTTTCGAGCAAGGAGAAATTTTTGACACAAAATATAAAACTGAATCGTTCGATACAGTTATAGCATTCAATATTTTACACACTATTCCTAATGCTCAAAATATAGTAAAACGAATAGATGAATTATTAAAGCCTAATGGGCTATTTATTTCTGTAACACCTTGCTTACAAGATAAAATGTCATTTTTGGTAAGCATGCAGATCCGTCTTGTTCAAGTAATGTGCAAAATCGGAATAATTCCTATACCAATTAGAAGGTTGAAAAGTGAAGACATAGATGACTTGTTAGAATATGGAACCTTTCAAACTGTTAACTCTGAAAAAATTTATAAAGGAGCATCTAGTTATTTTATTGTGGTAAAAAAAGTATCCTAATAAAAGAATACAGTCAATTAAAAAAAATGTCAAAAATCAGATACAACTTTTCAAATAAATTGTGGAAAAACAATTTCTCAAATTGGCATTTTATATCTGTTCCAAATGATATATCAAAAGAGATTAGAGGCAATTTACAATGGCAAGAAGAAGGTTGGGGTAGAATGAAAGTAACTGCAATTTTAGAAGACTTTAAATGGAATACTTCAATTTGGTTTGACACAAAAATTGGTTGTTATATTTTGCCTATAAAACTGGAGATAAGAAATAAACTATCTCTCAAAGAAGGCGAATTATTAAAAATTAACATTTTAGTATAACAAATAAAACTTATGATAGAAACTAACAATCACATAAATTATGTTGAATTCAAAGCCAAAGATTTAGAAATAATTAAGTCGTTCTATAAAAAAACTTTCGATTGGGAATTTAAGGATTTTGGGCCTGATTATACTGCTTTTTCAAATAGTGGATTAGAAGGTGGTTTTGAAAAGTCAGAGGATGAAATAATAAACGGTGCTTTGGTGGTTTTATTCCATGCGAATCTTGAAAATTTAATAAAATTCATTGTTAAAAATCGAGGAGTAATCTCAAAAGAAATTTTCTCATTTCCAGGAGGACGTAGATTCCATTTTATTGACCCAGCAGGAAACGAATTAGCTGTTTGGTCGGATAAATGAAATTAAAAAACTGGCTACAACAATGAACTGTGGTAAATTCCAAACAATT
>TARA_R110002072_G_scaffold106760_17_pt1 | contig 10504 bp, 7 predicted proteins | sample TARA_R110002072 | Tara Oceans TARA_R110002072 (sample SAMEA4397118) | marine metagenome | biome: Polar Biome; feature: [SRF] surface water layer (ENVO:00010504); material: water (ENVO:00002006), including particulate matter (ENVO:01000060) such as... | depth 5 m | reverse complement strand
GGGGCGCAAGCCGGTGCCGGGACGCCCCGGCGAAAAGCTGGCGCGCGCGCTGCGCGATCTGGGACCCAGCTTCACCAAGCTCGGGCAATTCCTGGCGACCCGGGCCGATATCGTCGGCGACGAAATGGCCCAGGACCTGTCGGAACTGCAAGACCGTCTGCCGCCTTTTGCCTGGGCCGACGCCAAGCGCACCCTTGAACAGGAGCTGGGCCAGCCGGTCGAGGCGCTGTTCGAAAGCTTCGAGCAACAGCCGGTGTCCGCCGCCTCCATCGCCCAGGTTCACTTTGCGGTCACCCGCCCGCCCGCGCCTTCTGATCACGACCCCGCGACAGCCTACAACCCGGCGCCGGAGGCCGAGGGACAGGCCGCGGGGCAGGCCGAGGGCCACACCGGCTTGCGCCAAGTGGCGGTGAAGATTCTGCGCCCCGGCATCAAGCAGGCCGTCGACCGCGACCTCAACCTGTTTTACTGGTTCGCCGAGCTGGCCGAACGGGGCAATCCCAAGCTCAAGCGCTTCAAGCCGGTCGAGATCGTCGCGCTGTTCGAGCAGACCATCCGTCTGGAAATGGATTTCCGCATGGAAGCCGCCGCGGCCTCGGAGTTGGCCAGCAATTTCCGCGACGACGACAGCTATCAGGTGCCGGAAATCGACTGGGATCGCACCAGCCAGCGGATTCTAACCCAAAGTCGCCTTGCCGGCATTCGCCTGGACGACCGCACGGCGCTGCTGGCCGCGGGCCATGACACCAAGGACATTCTCGAACGCACCGCCGCGATCTTCTTCAAGCAGGTGTTTCGCGACGGCTTTTTTCATGGCGACCAACACCCCGGCAACATGTTCGTGCTGGAAGACGGCACCATCGGGGCGGTGGATTTTGGCATCATGGGGCGGCTGGATCACCGGCACCAAACCTTTCTCGCCGATATGCTGCTGGCAACGTTGAACCAGGACTACCGAAAGCTGGCCCAGGTCCAGGCCGACGCCGGCATGCTGCCGGAAAATCAGTCCATGGAGCTCTATGCCCAGGCGCTGCGCGCCGTCTGCGAGCCGATTTTTGGCCAGCCGCTAAACCGGATTTCCTTCGCCCGCCTTCTCGGGCAACTGCTGCGGCTTAGCGAATCCTTTTCGCTGCCGGTGCAGCCGCAGCTGGTGCTGCTGCAAAAGAACATGCTGATGGCCGAAGGGGTCAGCCGCAAGCTGGACCCCACCCTCAATATCTGGCTGCTGGCCGAGCCCTTGATCGTCAGTTGGATGCGCGAGACCCGCGGCCCCCAGGCCCAGGTCGAAAACGGCGTGGCGCGGCTCCTGCGCATCATCGAGCGCCTGCCGCCGGCCCTGGAGCATTTGGACAAACTTCTCGAAAACACCGCCCAGGGGGGGATCAAGCTGCATCCGGAGACCGCGCGCCAGTTTCACGCCACCCGCGGCTGGAGCCGGCTGGTGCCCTGGCTGGCGCTGGCGCTGTCCAGCGTGGCGCTGCTGGCCATGCTGCTGGATTAGCGCGGGATCGACTTGGAACGCGGCGCGGCGCGGCGGACGGCCGATCTGGCGGCAAGCACGACAATCGACCAAAATGCTTTTTCCACGCTATCCCTTGCCAAGCTGGGAGAACGCACACTAATTTACCAGCGAATTAAGGGAAATTAAGGTATACCCACCATGCTCTCCGGCAAAAGAATTCTGCTGATCGTCACCGGCGGAATCGCCGCTTACAAGGCCCTGGATCTGATCCGTCGTCTGCGTGAGCAGGGAGCGTCGGTTCGGGTTATTCTGACCAAGGCCGGGGCCGAGTTCGTCACCCCGCTTTCCCTGGCCGCCCTGACCGGCGATCGGGTTTACAGCGACATCTTCTCGCTCACCGATGAAGCCGACATGGGCCACATCGAGTTGAGCCGCGACGCCGATCTGCTGCTGGTCGCCCCCGCCACAGCCCACACCCTGGCCAAGATGGCCCACGGCCTGGCCGACGATCTGGCCAGCACCGCTTTGCTGGCGACCGACAAGCCGGTCATGGTGGCCCCCTCGATGAACGTGCGGATGTGGGATCACCCCGCCACCCACGCAAATTTGGTCACCTTGATGGCGCGCGATGTCACGGTTATCGGCCCCAACGAGGGCGATATGGCCTGCGGCGAGTATGGCATGGGGCGAATGGCCGAGCCACTGGAAATCATCGAAGTGGTGACCGCCTACTTCGAGCAGATGCCCCAGCCCCGCCCGGCCTTGCGCAGCATCGGACCGCTCACCGGCTTTCGCGCCCTGATCACCAGCGGCCCGACCCACGAAGCCATTGATCCGGTGCGCTACATCGCCAATCGCTCTTCCGGCAAGCAGGGCCACGCCATCGCCTCGGCCCTGGCCAAGCTGGGCGCCCAGACCACGCTGGTGACCGGTCCGGTCCACCTGGTCGATCCCAAGGGCGTGACCACGGTGCATATTCAATCGGCCGAAGAGATGCTCGCGGCCTGCGAAGCGGCCTTGCCCAGCGACATCGCCATCTGTGCGGCGGCGGTCGCCGATTGGCGCGTGGCCAAGACCACCGATCAAAAGATGAAAAAGAACGACGGCAACCTGCCGCAACTGGCCTTTGCCGAGAACCCGGATATTCTGGCGCGCCTCTCGGCGCACCGGCAACGTCCCCGTCTGGTGGTGGGCTTCGCCGCCGAGACGGAAAAAATCGTCGAACATGCCCGCGCCAAGCTGGCGCGCAAGGGCTGCGACTGGATCCTGGCCAACGACGTCAGCCCCGCCACCGGCACCTTTGGCGGCGACGACAACGCCATTTACCTGATCCGCGCCGACGGCGAGGAAAGCTGGCCGCGCATGAGCAAGGCCGAGGTCGCCGATCGCTTGGCCCAGCAGATCGCCGACCACTTCGGCAATGCCGCTGGCTAGCGGAGCGCGGGGAAAACGGCGGCCAACCCAGCAGATGGAATAGAAACGGATGTGTTCCTCAAGACTTCTTATCCGGCGCGCGCGCCGCGTCGGACTCCAGACCGACAAGCGGAGCGGCCAGTGACATGAGCCAGGAAATTTCGGTCGCCGTCAAGCGTCTGGCCCATAGCGCGGATCTGCCGCTGCCCAGCTACGCCACACGCCAATCCGCCGGTCTGGATTTGCCCGCCGCCGTCGACGGCCCGCTGGTTATCGCCCCAGGGCAAAGCGTGATGGTGCCCACCGGGTTGGCCATTGCCCTGCCGGACGGCACCGAGGCCCAGGTGCGCCCGCGCTCGGGCCTGGCGGCCAAACATGGCGTCACCGTGCTCAACGCGCCGGGAACCATCGACGCGGACTACCGGGGTGAAATCAAGGTGCTGCTGATCAATCATTCCCCCACCCCCTTCACCGTGAACCGGGGGGAGCGTATCGCCCAGTTGGTCATCGCGCCCTATCTCCAGGCCCGCTGGCGGGAGCAGGAGGCGCTTGACGACAGCGGTCGCGGCGAAGGCGGGTTCGGATCAACCGGCCGAGGCGGCAGGGGGCACGCGGTAGCGCCGACAAAAGCTCACCAAGGACAAGGTCGATAACAGATGCTTAGGCTTTCCAAAAAACTTCTCTTCGCCATCGAGGCGGTGGTTGACATCGCCTACAATTGCAGCGCCGGCCCGGTCCGCTCCAATGAAATTTCACAGCGCCAGGGCATCCCCCGCCGCTATCTGGAGCAGGTCCTCCAGCAGTTGGTTCACCATGACATCCTGGCCGGCCAGCGCGGACCGCGCGGCGGCTATCGACTGGCGCGCGAACGCCGGCGAATCACCGTCGGCGAGATCATTCGGATCGTCCGGAAATTAGAAGGCACCAGCGACCCGGCCAGCGAACCCGACGGCTCGGAGATCGGCGTAAAGGTGGTGCGGCCGATTTGGATCGAGATGCAGCAGGAAATGCTGGAACGCTTCGACCAACTGACCGTCGAGCAGCTCTGCGACAAGGCGCGCCGGCAAGGCATCGACAGCGAAGCTTCGCGCCAAGCCGTTGATTACAGCATCTAAAGCAGGATGCTGGTGGAGCCGATGCCGCGCCGACGTCGGCCTCGCGCGACCCGCGGCAATCTGCGCCCCCGCGCCCAGCGTCCCCTTGTTTCTTACGCCAAAGGGGCCGACATAGAGGGTGATCGACTGATAACAAGCGGCGTCACGGTTCAAACGGGGTCCCCCCCGGCGAGACTGTTTCAGCCGATCCGACTCCAGGCAACGAGACCCGTCCGAAGGAACCCCAAGGCATGATCGAAAGTTACACCGCGCGAGGCCGCATTTATGACAACATCACCCAGACCGTCGGCGGCACGCCCCTGATCCGCTTGGACAAGATCGCCGCGGCCCACGACTGCAAGGCGCAGTTGCTGGGCAAGTGCGAATTCTTCAATCCGTTAAGCTCGGTCAAGGATCGCATCGGTCTTGCCATGATCGAGGCGCTGGAGGCCGAGGGTCACCTCACGCCCGGCGCGACCGTGATCGAACCGACCAGTGGCAACACCGGCATCGCGCTGGCTTTCGTGTGCGCCGCCAAGGGCTACAAGCTGATCCTGACCATGCCCGAGACCATGTCCATGGAACGGCGCAAGATGCTCAAGCTGCTGGGCGCGCAGATCGTGCTGACCGAAGGCCCCAAGGCGATGAACGGGGCGATCGCGAAGGCCCATGAACTGCTGAAGGAGATTCCCGGCTCGGTCATGCCTCAGCAGTTCGAAAATCCGGCCAACCCCGATGTGCACGCCCGCACCACGGCGCTGGAAATCTGGGACGACACCGAGGGTGCGGTCGACGCGGTGATTTCCGGTGTCGGCACCGGCGGCACGCTGACCGGCGTTGGCTTGGTGCTCAAGGAAAAGAAGGCGAGCGTCCAGATGGTCGCTGTCGAGCCGGAAGACAGCCCGGTGTTGTCGGGCGGTGAGCGCGGACCGCATAAAATTCAGGGCATCGGCGCGGGCTTTATTCCGCCGATCCTCCAAACCGAGTTGATTGACGAGGTGCTGCGGATCAGCAACGATACCGCCTTTCGCACCGCCCGCCAGTCGGCGACCCTTGAAGGCCTGCCGGTGGGCATCTCCTCCGGCGCGGCCATCGCCGCTGGCCTGGAATACGGCAAACGGCCCGAAAACGAGGGCAAAATGGTGATTGTCGTGCTGCCCTCTTTTGCCGAACGCTATCTCTCCACGCCGCTGTTCGAAGGCTTGTAAGGGATCGGGAAACATCATGGTTGACCCAACAGCGGAGCTGAGCGACCAGCAGATCGAGCGCTACGCCCGCCACCTGGTGCTGCCGGAGGTGGAGGAAGAAGGCCAGCTCACCCTGCTCAAATCACGCGTGCTGGTGATCGGCGCCGGCGGCTTGGGCTCGCCATTGCTGCTCTATCTGGCGGCGGCCGGGGTGGGCACGCTGGGCGTGATCGACGACGACAGCGTGGATCTGTCCAACCTGCAACGCCAGGTGCTCCACGGCGAGGAAGACCTGGGACGGGCCAAGGTGGACAGCGCCAAAGCCAGTCTGGCCCGGATCAATCCGCAGGTGCGCCTGGAAACCCATGTCACCCGGCTGACCCCGGACAATGCTCTCGACCTCTTCGGCCGCTATGATCTGGTGGCCGATGGCTCGGACAACTTCGCCACCCGCTATCTGGTCAACGACGCCTGTCATCTGGCCGGAAAACCCTTGGTTTCCGCCGCCATCATGCGTTTTGACGGGCAGCTCTCCACCTTCCGCTCCCACCTGGGACACGGCGCGCCGCGCACCTCAGACCGCCCCACAGGCAGCGGGGCGGACCAATCGGATCGGGACGCGCAACAGGGCCAGGCCAATCCCTGCTACCGCTGCCTGTTTGGCGCCCAGCCCGATCGCGACCCCAAGCAATCCTGCGCCGACGTGGGGGTGATCGGCGCTTTGGCCGGGGTAATGGGCTCTCTCCAGTCGATTGAGGTGATCAAGGAACTGCTGGGCATCGGCCAATCGATGGCGGGGCGGCTGCTGCTTTACGACGCCTTGGAGGCCACCTTCCGCACCATCAAGTTCACTGCCGACCCGGCCTGCCCGCTCTGTGGCCAGACCCCCAGCATCACCCGTCTGGAGGCCGCGCGCTATGGCCTGGACGGCGCGACCTGCGCCGCCGAGTAACCGGCCGCATCGCTGGACCGGCCGCGCGAACGGCGCGCGGCCGCTGCGCCAAGCCCGTCTTACGAAGCCGATCGCGCGCTAGCACAGGATTTTTTGCCGCCCCGGGTCGTAAGCCGCGCCGGTCAGCAGCGCCGCCGAACTCCTTTGACCAAAGGCTTCCACGGCGAATTCCCGCTGCGCGTCGCCCGGGCAATCCTGGCGCGGCAGCAGCGCCGTCGGCAGATAGCCCAGCACCAGGCTTTTGCCAATCGAATAGCCGAAATTGCCACTGGTGGCTTGAGCCGCCACCGCGCCGTCCACAAAGATTGCTTCGCCGCCGAACACCGCGAGAGGCTCCTCCAGAGCGAGGCAGACCAGCTTTTGCCGAACGCCTTGTTCGGCGATCCGCGCCAGCGCCTCGGCGCCGAGAAAATCTCCCTTGTTCCAATCGATCAAGAACTGCAGCCCCGCCTCATAGGGATTGTAATCGGGAGTTATGTCCTGTCCCCAGGCAAGATACTTTTTCTCCAGCCTGAGGCTGTCAATCGCGCGGTATCCGATATTGGCGATGCTGAATTCCGCGCCGGCGGCCTGCAGCGTTTCATAAACATACTGCAGGTACTCCGAGGGGACATAAAGCTCCCACCCCAACTCGCCGATATAGGTGACCCGGTAGGCCAGCGCCGGGGCATAGCCGATACGGATTTCCCGGGCGGTCGCAAAGGCGAAGGCGGTGTGGCTAAGGTCTTCGTCACAGACCTTCTGCAACACCTTGCGCGACAGCGGACCGGCGAGGTTGATCACGCCATGGGCCGAGGTGATGTCGCGAATTTCAACCTGGCATCGGCCCCGGCGCGCCGAATAGGCCGCCAAACGGCTTTCGATCCAATGCCGGTCCCGCACGCCCAATGCCGATCCGGTGATCAGCCAAAAGCAGTCCTGACTGCGGCGAATCAGCGTGACATCCGCCTCTATGCCGCCCCGCGCATTGCACAGTTGGGTGTAGGTGGCCTTACCCGGTTCCCGGTCGACGTTGGCAACCGCCAGATACTGCAGGAACTGGCAGGCCCCGCTGCCGCTGATTTCGAATTTGCTAAAGGAAGACATGTCAATCAGAACCACGCCTTCGCGCGCCGCCAGATGTTCCCGGCCAACGGTCCTGGCCTGTTGCGGGCGGTCAAACCCGACAAGGTCGACCGGCGGGATATCATCGCGGGCAAACCAGTTGGCGCGTTCCCAGCCGAACTTTGATCCGAAAACCGCACCCTGCTGCTTGAGGGTCTGATAGAGCGGACTGCGCCGCACGCCACGGGCAGAGTCAAGTTCCTCGCCCGGCCAATGAATATCATAGTATTTGGCGTAGCTCTCGACCGCCCGGTCGTGCAGAAATTTTCGCCCGGCCTGTAAGGCGCCGAAACGGCGGATATCAAAGGCCCACAAATCAAGACCGGGATCGCCGTGCCGTATCCAGTTCGCCATCGCCTTGCCCGCGCCGCCCGACGCCGCGATGCCGGAGGTAAAAGCGCAGGCGGCAAAAAAGTTGCAATAGCCCGGAACCGGTCCCATCACCGGTTCGCCGTCGGGCGAGATCGGGATCGGCCCATTGATAATGGTGCGGACGCCAAGCCGGTTGAGAATCGGCAGGCGCTGCATGGCCGGCTCAAAAAAGGCCGCCAGGCGCTCTAGATTGCTATCGAACAGAAAGCGCTCGTTTTCCCAGGCAAAGCCCTGTTCTGGATCGACCTGCCGGGTGTTCTTTTCCCAGCCGCCAATGGCCAGCGCGCCCGGTTCGGGCTTGGCGTAAAAGCACCCGTCCGGGTCGCGCAAGGCGGGAAGATCGTCAGGGATCTGGTTGGTTTTTTCGGTCACCAGATACTGATGCTCGACGACCCCGGCGGGAATCTCCACGCCGGCCATCCAGCCGACCTGACGGGCCCACAGCCCGGCGGCATTGACGACAATTTCCACGTCAATGACGCCGTGATCGGTGACCACCTGGGTCAGACGGTCGCCGGCGCGCCGCAGTTCGGTGACCATGACCCCTTCGATAATCCGTCCGCCCCGGGCGCGCAGGCCCTTGGCGTAGGCCTGGGTCAGCGAGTTGGGGTCAATATGCCCGTCATCGGGGATGAACGCGGCGCCCACCAGATCGCCGGTTTCGATCAGCGGGTACAGCTTGCCGGCTTCCGACGGGCTCAGCAGGTTCATTTCAAACCCGACGGCCTGGGCGGCGGAATGGGATTTCAGCAGCTCCTTCCAGCGGTCCGGCGTGCCGGCCAGTCGCAGGCTGCCGACCTTGCGCCAGCTCGGGTCCTGCCCGGTTTTTTCCAGCAGGCTGTCGAACAGCTTTACCGAGTCATTCATCAGGCTCATCAGATTTTGCTGCGATCTGAACTGCCCAACCAGCCCGGCGGCGTGCCAGGTTGCCCCTTCGGTCAAGCTGGCCTTTTCCAACAGCAGCACTTCCTTCTCACCCGCTTGGGCAAGATGAAAGGCGATTGAGGTACCAATAACCCCACCGCCGATCACGACAATGCGGGCGGAGGTCGGAAAAGATGGCTTCATGAGACGATCCTGTTGACTAAAATCCCTGGTGGACAAAATTATCCGGCTCGGCGTCGGCGGTTTACCCGCCGGGCCCGCTTGGCGCCGGAGGTCCCGTCCTCTACGTGGGCCCAACCCTCGGGCAGCCGCGAATCTCCGGCCACCAGGCCGGCAAACTCGCGCCGGATGCGCGCATCGACATCCTGGTCGAACGCGGCGGGATTGGGCGTGGCGAGGATTTCCAGAACCTTGTTCATCGCCCGCTGATGGATGGTCGAGGCCCCCTCTTCGGCCCATTGCTCGCGCAACTTCCGGTCCGCCAGTTCGGGCATGAAGGTGGCCGTGTGCATGCGCTCCAAGGTGGCGGTGGTGCCGGCGAACATCCCACCCGGCCCAATATCCTTGATCTCTTGAAGGGAGGCGGCCTGGGTCGAAAAGCCAAACCCCGCGCGCACCCGCTTGACCATCAGGGCGATCTCGTTGTCGATCGCCAACTGACCGAAATCAAACGACATCAGCGCGTCCTGCAGGCCGCCCATGACGATGAAATCAGCCCCGGACAAGGCCCCCATCAGCGGCGACATGCCCTTCTCAAATCCCGATTGCGCATCGGCGATTTTCGAATTCGTCAGGCCGAGATAGCCTCCGGCGGGCACGTTGTAAAATCGCGCCATCTGACAGACCGCCGAGTTCATCATGCCGATTTCGATCGCGCCCGGGGCATAGGCCCCGTCGCGCATGTCGGCGAAAACCGGCAGAAAATTATAGATCTGCGCGGTTCCGGCTTTCGACATCTGCGCCAGCGTTGCCGCCGCCAGCCATTCCGCGTTCATCAGGGTCAACATGCCGGGCAGGGACAGCGGTGTGCTCAACCCGCCCATCGGGGCGATGGTGCCATAGGCGGTGATGCCGTTTTCGGCGAAGTACATCAGCGTTTCGGTGCTGTCGAAATCCATGGTCAGCGGCGAGACGATGGCGCAGTAGCCGAAATTGATGAAGGGGCGCTCCCAGAAAGCTTGCTTCGAGCCGGCAATAAGCTCGCCGAGCCTAATCACCTGTTGCGCCTCGGCGATATTGTAAACCGAGGTTCGGCAAGGCTTGAGGCAATTCTTCAAGGCCGGATAGAAGCGCGACAGGCTGAACTGATCCGCCGGCGCGTCATCGGCAAGCGTCGAAATCGAAAACACATCAAAGCCGGGAAGCGCATTGGCCAGATGCGCAATGCGGGCAATGTCGTCCGATCGCGCCCGTCGGGTGACCCCGGTGACCGGATCAACGATATCGGGGGCTGAACTGGCGGTGGCGAAAACCGGCAGCTTGCGGGGAAAGGTCACATCATAGGCCGGGTCACGCCCGCGCAGCGTCATGGTCGGCGGAACCATCGCGCGATATTTTTCGACAACCACGGCGGGGATGCGCACCCGCTCGGTTGGGTGATCGACCGTGGCGCCGTGTCGCGCAAATCTGTTGCGCGCTTTTTCATTGCGAACCAACAGGCCGACTTCGGCAAGAATTTCCAGCGACGCCTCATGCACATAGCGCACCTCGTCATCTGTCAGAAAGGCGAAGAAGTTCACCGGACAAGTCTCCCCACGGTGGTTTTGGCTGCGGCGACGTCGGCGGGTGATCGACGGACGAAGAAGCGCTTGGCGCTTCGATCCGGTCGTCAATCACCCACCAGTAGGTTGATCAGAGGCAGGGTCACGGTTCAGCGAACTCACGACCTGATGCCGTTTGAACCGATCCAACTCTAGGCGTCGACGAATCTTGTCTCAAACAATGCTATCTGCCATATTGCATAAGTAAAACTTATGTGAGGCAGCGCCATGCGGCGTCCACGACTGAATATCTTGCGCACCTACGAAGCCGCGGG
>TARA_R110002072_G_scaffold150953_3_pt1 | contig 10521 bp, 13 predicted proteins | sample TARA_R110002072 | Tara Oceans TARA_R110002072 (sample SAMEA4397118) | marine metagenome | biome: Polar Biome; feature: [SRF] surface water layer (ENVO:00010504); material: water (ENVO:00002006), including particulate matter (ENVO:01000060) such as... | depth 5 m | reverse complement strand
GTCTTGTGATTGGTTCGGCTGGGGGGCCGGCTCGATGGTCCGTTGGGTCTTGGGTTGAGTAGCCGAGAGGATTTTGGTGGCGGCTTTGCGTTGGGACTCGGCGTGGGTGGGGGATTCGGGGCGGTCTTTGAGCTGGTCGGCTAGGCGGGCGAGGGCGAGGGTGCGGGACTCTTGGGTGAGGATGGATTGGCGGGCCGCGTTGATGCGGTCGAAGGCTTGGCGGGCGGTGGCGAAGGTCTCGGACTCGAGGATGGCGGCGAGCTGGGGGAGGGAAAGATCGTGGTAGTTGCACAGATCCAGGGTCGAGATGGAGGGGTTGAAGAGGTCGTCGAGGAGTGCGTTGGTGATGGTGGCGATGGACTCGGTGCTGGTTGTGCTGGCTGAGGTCGGTGTGTTTGTGTTGTTCATGCGGGAATTGTCGCATGGATCGGCGTCGGCACAAGGGCGGCGTGGGGGAGGACTTTGATTTTGCGCACGGGGGTGGTGGTGCGTGGGGGGTTGGCGCACAGGGGTGGTTGTGTGGGGGAGAAGAACCTGCCCAAGCCGTGCGTAAGCAGGCGACCGGCACCAGGTAGTCAGGTGCTCAAAAATACAAACGTCTCGGTGCAGAATTCATGTTTATGTTGTATTCGACAGAGGGGTAATCAAAACCTGCTCCGTCTGGAATTTTTCCGTGCATTGAATCAATCTTCCGGCAGAATTTCTCAGAGCATGGCACATCGACGATCAACTGTTCGTATTCAGGAAGGCGGGATTGGGCGATATGCTCATTCGGAATAGGAGCGAAACAACGATACTCAACTTCATTGGCGTAGCATAGCGGCTTGCAAAACGGCCTTAGCCTATGGTCTATACAGCCACTGAACTTGTTGTGATAAATTTTTCCCCACCGATCACCATAAACTATTGGGTTGGCATAAAAAGTATTGAATGAGCTTGCGGTCCAGTTCAATTTTGAACGCAGTGATTCAAAAACTTTGGTCGAGAATTCGTATGGGTTGCTAATTCGGCATATCCCGGCAGGCTCATTTTTTGCCCCAAATTTTTTACACAATTCAGCATCAAGCCTGGTCGAAAAACAAATCATGTAACCATTTATTTCAGAAAACTCTGTCTTGAATTTAGGCATACGCAACGGAGTGTGCTTTGATAAGTGAAAATTTGTCCTTAGGTGATTATTTGCTACAGGATTGTCGCTATGGGTGCAATTGATATAGTTTCCGCCTGTGCCTTCGCCTACGTCGCTGCGAGGGTCATCTGCTAGGTTGCGATAAAACTCGAATGTTCCAACAGAAAATGTGCCTATTCTGTTTGGTGTACATAAAGAGTCGATATGCTTTGGTCGCGTGTATTTATAAAAAGGACGCAGGTAGCAGGATAGAGATTTGCCGCTGCTGAATTTGATTGCCTTTGATTTTCCGTCAAGGCTGAAAAGGATTTCAGGTCTAGTAAAATCAAACGGATTGTAAGTTTGGTAGTGGTCGATGTTTTTCATGGTAAATTTTTATCATAGTTTCAAAGTATAGTCAATTGTACCTTTCTAAGCCTTTAGTGATACTGATAGCATAGGTATTTCGGTGGGGCTACGCCATAAAGAGTGTTATTGTTCTCTCCTGCTTTGCCCTACGGGTCAAAGCAGGGCACCGGGGGGCTGTGTATAGGGCAGGTATTGATGAGGAAAGAGTGTGGCCCCCTCCGTCTCACTGCGTTCGACACCTCCTCCGCAGGGGCGGGGGAGGCGGCTTTGGGATGGGCAGGGTGTGGGTTATTGGAGGGGGAGGCTGAGGATGGGGCTTGGGGCTTGGGGCTCGATTGTGGCGATGTGTGGAATACTGGGTGGTGGTGGGGGGTTGGTCGTACTCTTGATCATCCTTCAACGCATTTGATGCGAGCAACACTTCCAGAGGAGTTCCGGCATGCGGACGAACCCGCCGAGTTTTCGATTCACTGGACATTTTAAGCTGCTGCTTTTGAGCGGATTGATTGCGCAGGGGGCGTTTGAGTTTTATGCGTGGGTTGTTTCTCCGGTTGTGTTTGGGGTGACGCTTGAGCCGGCGAAGCTCATTATGGGTTTGCACGCGAAGTATCTTGGGGTGGACCTGCCGTACGCGGCGGCGTTTGCGATGCATATCGGGACGGGTGTTGTTGGGATTTCGGGCGTGACCTTGCTGTTGTATCGGTTGTTTGGGTCGCGGGCGGTCTTGTCGGGGGTGGCGGGTGGATTGTTGCTTTGGTTTGTTGCCCAGGGTGTGCTTGCGCCGGCGATGGGGCGGGCGTTCATGATGGGGTTTGGTGCGTATACGCAGTCTTCATTTGTTGCGCATGTCGGATTTTCTCTGATCGTGACGCTGTTTGTGAGCTGGCGATTGCGGTGTGGGGCGTTGAGGTCGCGGGCTTGATCGGGGCGGTTGGGCACCGGTGGGGGTGGTTTGCTTGTATACTGGGGCAGAGCGGCTCTGGGGAGCGGCGTGGGTTTGGTATGGAGATTGAACGATGGCGACGACAACACCGGAGCATGACAAGCGGGTTGCGGGGATGGTCTTTGGGAAGATTTATCCGTTGTATCTCAATCGGCTCAAGAAGAACGGGCGGACGGAGGAGGAGCTTGATGAGGTGATTGGGTGGTTGACGGGGTTTGAGCCTCAGGAGATTCAGGATTTGATTGATGAGGGGGTGACCTTCAAGGAGTTCTTCAAGCGCGCGAAGATGCATCCGAAGGCCAAGGAGATTACGGGGGTGGTGTGTGGGTATCGGATTGAGGAGATTGGGACTGCGTTGACGCGGAAGTGTCGGCAGATGGAGAAGCTGATTGATGAGTTGGCGCGGGGGCGGAAGATGGAGAAGATTAAAAGAGGTGGGTGAGGCTGGGCGCAGAGCGTATCATTGATTGATCTCATCTGAAACACGGCATTTTTAAGGAGCGATGACTATGGCACTGCATCTTGGCGACACGGCACCGGACTTTACTCAGGACTCGACGGCGGGTTCGATCTCGTTGCATTCGTATTTGGGGTCGTCTTGGGGGGTGCTGTTTAGTCACCCGGCGGACTTTACGCCGGTGTGTACGACGGAGCTGGGGACGGTGGCTCGGCTTAAGCCGGAGTTTGACCAGCGCGATGTGAAGGTGCTGGGGCTGAGCGTGGATCCGCTGTCGGATCATCATGCGTGGGCGAAGGATATCGAGGAGACGCAGGGGACGGCGCTCAACTTTCCGCTGCTGGCGGACGCGGATCGTCGGGTGGCGACGCTGTATGACATGATCCCAGCGAGTGCGGAGAATAACCTGACGGTGCGGTCGGTGTTTATCATCGGGCCGGACAAGAAGATCAAGCTGAGCCTGACTTACCCGGCGAGCACGGGGCGGAACTTTGATGAGCTGCTGCGTGTGATCGATTCGCTCCAGCTGACGGCGGTGCACAAGCTGGCGACGCCGGCGGATTGGAAGAGCGGGGACGACTGCATCATTGTGCCGAGTGTGAGCAATGAAGAGGCGGGGAAGCTTTTTCCGGGTGGGTTTAAGGAGATCAAGCCGTACTTGCGGACGACGCGTGATCCTCGGGGTGTGTGAGAGCCGCTAGGGATTCCAGTGTCGGTGGGCGTCGACATCTTCGGCGAAGCCTGCGTGGACGAGGACATCGCGCCAGTCTTGTTCGGCGACTTCGATCGCGATCATCAGGTCGTCGATGGTGCCGAAGGATGTTTTGATGATGGCGATGTGGACGCGCTCATCGCCGATACTCCAGCCGCTCTCTGCGAGGTGCTGTGCATATTGGGTGAGTAGTTCTGTGGCCAGTAGGGCGTCTTCGGGTGAGAAGCAGCGGGTGATGAGTGATTGGACACGGGGGGAGAGTGTGGTGGGGTGGTTGTGGGTGTAGGTCCAGTGGGCGGCTTGGCATCCGGCATCGAGTTTGGTGAAGAGTGGGGCTGGATCGATGTGTGGAGGGATGTCGATTGCGCTCATGTAGTGCTGGGTGCAATCATTGCCTTCGAAGGTGTATTCTGTTGAATCGATGAACTTGTGGAGCTCGGCGAACGGTGCGTAGGATGGGTCTGCCTCGAGTTCGAGGTTTCGGTCGCGGGGGGCGAGGGCGTGGACATGCACGGTTGCGTGGCCGGAGGGTTGGATGATGCGTGCGATTGTGTAGGTGGGATTGATCTCTTGTGAGATGTGCTCGTCGGTGTTGGGTGCGACTTCGACGATGTCGTTGGTGCAGACCTCGAGGGAAAAGAACGGTGTGTTCTCGATCGTGTAGTTTCCCTCTGGGGTGAGGGAGGCCCAGACGGATTCTGTCCGTACGCCGAAGGTTTCTCGGGTCTCGTTGTCGGTGTAGAGGACGACTTTGATGAGTTGGTGGTCGTTTGTAGGGTTCATGGTGGGTGGCCCGATGGAGACTTGGCCTCCTTTGGATTGTTGGTCGGGGTACCCGGCTGGGCATGGCACCCGGCGCTGGCGGGGGCGCGGCGGATCACGGGAATGGGCTTGATTCGGCGGGCGTAATCGATTATTCTCGGGTCGTCGCGTGTTTTGGCTTCTGTTACGATAGCCGCGCGGTCTTTGGTTGGTCTACTGGAGGGAAGTACGAATGAATACGCTACACAAAGGTTTTCTCCTTATTGCATGCGGAGTGTCTGCGGCATGTGCTGCGGGAGATTTCACGCATGTGATCAATATTCCGTCGGATCCGGTGCCGGCGAGTTCTCGGATCGGTGGGGTGGTTGGCGAGACGACGCAGCTGAATCTCTTTGATACGGGTGTTCTTCCGGGCGGGTTCCTCGTTGCGTTTGGCGGCGAGCTCAATGTGTACGGTGGAACGGTCGGTGACAATCTGCTCCTGGATCACGGGGGGGTCACCAATATCAATGGCGGGTTCATCGGGGATATTGTGCTGCCGCTGGCGGGGAGTGAGCTCAACATCAATGGGGGGGCGTTCGCGGGGCTTATTCAGGCCGACAACGCGGTGCTCAATATCACCGGGGGGAACCTTGGTGGGCTTGTGGTTGCGCGGAATGGCACGACGGTCAATATCAGCGGCAGTGATATCGGTACTGATTTGGTGTCCGATACGCTGAGCATCGAATCGGGGTCGATGGCCAATCTCTTTGTGACCGATGCCGTGCTTGGCGATGGCACGGTGCTTGATCTTGAGTATGGTGTGACCACGGTGCTGGATGTTCGCGGCGTGGTTCTTGAGGGTCACTTCGCGGATGGTTCCGCATTCATCTTTGACCTCGATGACAACTTCGACGGGTTCGACTACTTCCCGACTGGTGCGCTCACCGTGACGCTTGTGCCTGCGCCCGCGGGCGTGGCGGTGCTTGGGCTCGGTGGGCTTGTCGGGTTGCGTCGGCGGCGGGCGTAGGTCTCACACTTCGGGCATCTATACACCTGGGCGAGCTGCTTTGGCTCCGTTGGCTATCCTGTTTTTGTGCCGGTTCGTCCATCGGCTCGGGGGGGGCATGTGTCGGATCATGCGTCGGGTGAGGGGTTGGTGTTGGGGAAGTTGGCGAGGATTTGGGCGGGGGATTGGGTGTCGGTTTGGATGATGGTGACTTGGTCGTCGAGGGCCCATTCGACTTGGCCGTGTTCGTCGCAGAGGCAGAGGAGGCGGGTTTGGGCGGAGTTTTCGGTGGGGAAGAGGTCGCCGAGGATTCGGTTTGGTCGTGCGGTTGACCATTGGGCGAAGCCGGCGCCGAGGAGGATGTCGTGCTTGGCGGTGGGGTTGTGTTTGACGATGGTGGGCATGGGGGAGTGTATGGGGGTGGCCCGATGGAGACTTGGTCTCCTTCGGGGTGTTGGTTGAGGATTGAGATCCCGAAGGAGCCTGAGAAGGCTCCGTCGGGGCGCCCGGTATTTACAAGTGATCTTCCTTTTTCTCTTTAAGTACATAAGACCACGAATAAGTACTTTTCCATGAGCGCATCAAAGTGCTGCAAACCTCGCACTTAAACTCGTCACGCTCTCTTACTGGAAATCGAGTAACTGAAACAGTATATATTGACCCGCACCGCTCGCATGTTTCGTCCTCACATTTTTCTTTGCTCCATGTTTGTGCCATAGGGGTACTCCTTTCATGTTGGATTATTGGATTAACAAAGGCCGGCTTCTCTTAGGCTATTCTTTACTCCTGGTTCCACGATGCCGATGCGTGTTGGCGGTGGGCAAATGTTATCCGAACGAAACTGTCCTGCGGCATAGAGGGAAAGTTGAGCAGCCCCAAAATGCTTTTCCAGATGTTACGCCTCTAGTCGCACATCGCTTAACCATCTCAGCGCCACATCCTGGACACTCTGGGGGTAACACTCCCATAAGAGTAAACAGATTTGAAGGGACTTGGGCAGTTGGCACAAAATATGATGCTGAAATACAGTGAGCGGGTTGGTCGTCGAAGAAGATATGTGGCTTATATTCTTTGAGAATAAGTTCCTTACTCATTCCGCCAGTAAAAAATGTTTGATCTAGTTCGATTCCCCAGCTTTCAAGCGTGTTTAGCACGCGTTGGTCTGACGGAGCGTTTCGGGCAGTAATGAGTGCAATTTCAATTCGTTTGTCCTTAGGGTCTAGGCTTCTTTGGAGGTAAGCCAAAGACAACAGTGTCTTGGCAAACGGGCCGCCTTTCATCGGCAACTCCTTGTGCTCGTCTTCATGCTTGTGAAATGCCATTACACCACTCGACTGATATATACGCTCCGATTCGTCCGAAAATAGTACTGAATCTCCGTCAAAAGCCAAACGGATTTTGGCAACGTCAGATCCATATTGCTCTTTAGGAAGTCCGTACACCATCGCAGAAGCGAATCCTGCTTCATATGCTGATTGGACATCCTCTGTATTCGCAGACAAGAAAAGATCAACGGAGTATGCCCCCAGATATTTGCTTACAGGATCACCTGTTGAAAACACAGAGCGAGTGATGTCTAAGCCGTGATGCCGAATCGAGTTCATGACACGAATCCCAGCTGCCGGTGAATTTCGTGATAGAAGAATTACTTCTATCTTTCTCTCGTCGGGCAAGACATCATTTAATGAGAGTAGAGCCCTCACCATACCGAACGAAACACCAGGGGCGAGAGGGATGTCTCGCTGTTCTTTTTGATATTTATTGTATTCGTATTGAGATCGGGTCTCAAAAACCTGATTCTCTCGGTTAGCATCAAACAGTGCTCGGGAACTAACCGCGACAACAAATCGCTTAGCTAAATCATATGGCATAAATTCTATGCGCCTAATTTCTTAGGTGCATAGATGGATCTTAGTAATCAAAGTCTTCGCCGGAGTGTCCTGCTCCGACTGGTTTGTCTTTGATTTCTACGATGGCGGCTTCGGTGGTCAGGAGGAGGCCTGCCACGCTGGCTGCGTTTTGGAGGGCGACGCGTTCGACCTTGGTGGGGACGATGACGCCCATTTTGACCAGGTCGCCGTACTCGTGGGTGAGGGCGTTGTAGCCGAAGGTGTTGTCGTCGGATTCTTCGACCTTGGATGCGATGACCGAGCCGTCGAGGCCGCAGTTTTTGGCGATCTGCTTGACGGGTGCGGAGACTGCGCGGTGGACGATGTCGATGCCGATGCGTTCGTCGCCGGATGCCTTCTTGCGGAGGGCGGTCAGTGCGCGACGGGCACGGAGTACGGCGGTGCCGCCGCCGGGGAGGATGCCTTCTTCGACTGCTGCGCGGCAGGCGTGGAGTGCGTCTTCTACGCGTGCCTTCTTCTCGGTCATTTCGACCTCGGTGGCTGCGCCGACATTGACTTGTGCGACGCCGCCGGCGAGCTTGGCGAGGCGTTCTTCGAGCTTCTCACGGTCGTAGTCTGAGGAGGATGCTTCGATCTGGTGACGGATCATGTCGATGCGTCCCTTGATGTCTGCGTTGGAGCCGGCGCCCTCGACGATGATGGTGTTGTCCTTGGAGATGGTGATCTTCTTGGCGCGTCCGAGGTCGGAGAGTTCGAGCTTTTCGATGTCGATGCCGAGCTGTTCCATGATGGCGGTGCCGCCGGTGAGGACGGCGATGTCTTCGAGCATCTCTGATCGGCGATCGCCGAAGCCTGGTGCCTTGACGGCGACGATCTTGAGTGTGCCTCGGAGCTTGTTGATCACGAGGGTGGCGAGTGCTTCGCTATCGATGTCCTCAGCGATGATCAGGAGCTGTGAGCCCGACTCGGCGACCTTGCCGAGGATGGGGAGGATGTCCTTGGCGTTGGAGATTTTTTTCTCGTGGATGAGGATGTATGGCTTGTCGAGGACGGCTTCCATGGTGGCGGGGTCGGTGACGAAGTGTGGGGAGAGGTAGCCCTTATCGAACTGCATGCCTTCGACGAGCTCGACTTCGGTCTCGAGTGATTGTCCTTCTTCGACGGTGATGACGCCGTCCTTGCCGACCTTGTCCATGGCGGTGGCGATGATCTTGCCGATGGTTTCGTCCTGGTTCGCGGAGCAGGTGCCGACCTGTGCGATTTCCTTGGAGTTGACGATTGGCTTGGACATGTTGTGGAGTTCTTCGATCAGTGCAGCGATGGCCTTGTCGATGCCTCGCTTGATCTGGTTTGGGTTTGCACCGCTGGTGATGTTCTTGAGGCCTTCTGCGAAGATGGCTTCTGCGTAGATGGTGGCGGTGGTGGTGCCGTCGCCGGCTTCGCGTGAGGCTTTGGAGGCGACTTCCTTGACCATTTGGGCGCCCATGTTTTCGTATGGGTCGTCTAAGGTGATTTCCTTAGCGACGGAGACGCCGTCCTTGGTGACGGTTGGTGCGCCAAAGGATTTTTCGAGGATGACGACGCGGCCTGATGGGCCGAGGGTGACTTTGACTGCTTGTGCGAGTTTCTGTACACCCTTGAGGATTCGTTCGCGTGCGTCGGTGTTGAATGCGATCTGTTTTGCGGCCATTTGTTGGCTCCTTCTTTGAATCTGTTTATGAGCACAGGCGAATGGCTTGTGCTGCTGGTTTTGGTTTACTTACAGGCCGATACGGATGTATGCGATTCGCTCGGCTTCGATGATGAACACGCTCTGGCCGTCGGTGACTTTGACGAGTTTGTCGGTCTCTTCTGGGATGAGCATGGCGGATGCGATGGTGAGTACGGATGCGGATTCGTGCATGCCGGTGAGGGCGAAGTGCGCGTTTCGTTCGCCGTTGAGTTCGGTGAGGGCTTGTCGGAGTTGGGACTGGTTCATACGGGTTCTTCCTTGATCAACATGGTCGATTGCTTGCCGAAGCGGCCGAGTGTTGCGAGCGAGATTTTGGAAGTCTGAATGGTGACATAGTGGTTCTCATTCATGATTTCTCGCTTTGAGTCGGCGTAGTGCAACTGGACGGAAGCGCCGAGTTGTACTTCTCCGGGCCGAGCATCACCGATCACTGATGAACCTTGATCGTTGATTTGCATGAGTTCGTCGGTCATGCATTCTGGCGGGATTCTTAAGTGTGGTCCGCCTTTGACTACAAGCGAAAGCGGGACACCATCGAGAATCATCACGATCGGGTCGTCCGAGTTGTGACTGCGAATGCACAGTTTGATGAACTCCGAAGTCTCCATGGCTTAGTCCACGATGGCGAGGACATCGGCGGCGTTGATGATCAGGTAGTCCTGGCCGTCGAGCTTGATGTCGGTGCCGCCCCATTTGGAGAGGATGATGCGATCGCCGGCGGCGACATCGAGGGCGATGCGTTCGCCGGCGTCGTTGAGGGTGCCGTCGCCGACGGCGATGACGGTGGCGAACTGTGGCTTCTCGGTGTTGGATGATTCGGGGATGAAGATGCCGGCGCTGGTGACGGATTCGACTTCGTCACGCTCGACGAGGATCTTGTCGTGGAGTGGACGGATCGCGACGCTGGACTTTGACTTTGTTTTGGTGGCCATGTGAATGCTCCTCTTTCTTGTTCTTTGGTTTGGTCTGTCCGGGGCGTGTGCCTCGGGTTGGGTTCTGAAACTGATTAACACTGGAAATGGTGAAAATGGATTAGCTGGCTCCGGGCCAGCGGTTCTGGTAATGGCGGCTCATGCACCGGCGGAGGACCTCGAGCAGGGACTCGATCTCACGCTGGGCGTGGGGGCGATCGACGACGGCGAAGGCGCCGCTGCGGAGGGCGGCGGTCATCTCGCGGGTGTCGTCGCGGGCGGTTTTTTTGCGTTTGATCACTACGGTCGGCGGTGGGGCGGCCAGGCGGGCGAGGAGGTTGAGGATCCGGGTGCCGGCTTCTTCGGCCTGAGCGCTGTCGGCGGGGTCGTCGCCCAGGGGGAGGGCCAGGTCCACGACGGCGATGTGGATGGGGTTGGATTCGATGACGCGCTGGGCGGCGTGGGCCGACGAAGCAATGTGGGATTCGATGCCCATCGGGTAGAGGATCATGGGCAGGCGATCGACCCAGGGGGTGTCCTGCCAGCCCGCGTAGGAGAGCAGGAGGTTCAGTCGGCCCTTGGGCTGGGGTGCCCGGCTGCTTGGCCGGTTGGCTGAATGGTCATCGGGATGGGCGGGTTGGAGCACCATGGTGTGCTCTACCTATGGCAAAGGGCGTGCCATGGTGTGC
>TARA_R110002072_G_scaffold86176_5_pt1 | contig 10525 bp, 11 predicted proteins | sample TARA_R110002072 | Tara Oceans TARA_R110002072 (sample SAMEA4397118) | marine metagenome | biome: Polar Biome; feature: [SRF] surface water layer (ENVO:00010504); material: water (ENVO:00002006), including particulate matter (ENVO:01000060) such as... | depth 5 m | reverse complement strand
TGCCGGGTGATTTCCGCCAGACCCGACGACCCGATCCGCGCCAAATGACAGGGCACGGCGTCTTCGGCCAGGGCGGCGGCCAACCGCTCGCCGAGGTCCTGCCGATCCTTGCGGCTGTCCGGTTGCAGGAAATCCACCAAAATCTGACCGGAAAGATCGCGCAGCCGGATCTGCTCAACCAACGGAACCAGCGCGGCGTGGTTCACCAGACGGCTGAGCGGCTGGCCGGCGTCCGACCGTTGCTGGCCGGCGTTGACGTCGATGGCCGTCAGGGTGCGCACCGGTTCGATCAAGAGGTACCCGCCTCCCGGCAGCGCCACCTCCGGCGTCAGCAGCGCGGCGATCCGCGCGTCCAGCCCCGCGTCGAACAGCGGCGCCGGTCCACTGTGCAGGGCCAGGCGGGCGCGCACCGCCGGCTGCGCCGCAAAGCGCTGATGCAACTGCTGCAAAAACTCCCGATCGTCACAGACAATCCGGTCCGGCAACCGCTGCGTGACACAGCCCGGCCGATCCGCACCCCGGCCAGGATCGGTCGCATTGGGCGGGGTGTCCGGCCAGCAAAAAAGATCGTCGCCCTCAATCAACCGCAGGGGTAAAGCGGTGGCGGCGGGCGGCGCGGCCCACGCCGGGCGGGCGGCGTCAAGTTCGCGCTCGCTCACCAGGGTCAGCTTCGGGCCCTTGTCTTCCGCCGGGGCCCGGCCAACCCGCGCCAGCACGTCCTGGCCTTCGCGCAAGCGGTGCTGCTTGTCGAACGGAAGGAAGCCGATGACGTCATTGCCCAGGTTGACAAAGGCGGCCTTCAGCGCCGGGTCGAGGAACTGGATGCGGGCGCGATAGAAATCTCCGGCGACCGGGCCGCGCCGATCTCTTTGCAGGCGAAAGGCCCGCAGGCGATCGCTGTCATCCAGCCAAGCCGCGCGGCTTTCACCAGGCAAGCGCGCGAGCAGCAGCCGAATCGCCATGGATCAGCCATTCCCCGGGCTCGGAAAATACCCCGCGCCCTCCAACAGCGATTTGGTTTCGGCCAGCGCCAGGCCAACCACATTGCTGTAGGAGCCGGAAATCCACGGCACCAAAGCCGCCGCCAGCCCCTGAATGGCGTAGCCCCCCGCCTTGCCGTCCCATTCTCCGCTGTCCAGGTAGCTGTCCAGATCCTGATCGGACAGCCGCTTGAACTTGACCGCCGTGGCCACCAGCCGCGCGGTGCAGCGGCCATCGGGCGTCAACAGGCAAATTCCCCCCAGCACCCGGTGGCGGCGGCCCGACAGCAGTTGCAGGCAGGCCTTGGCCTGCGCACGACTTTCCGCCTTTGGCAAGATTCGCCGGCCCACGCCGACCACCGTATCGGCGGCCAGCACGAAACAACCGGGGGCCTGCTTGGCCACCGCTTCCGCCTTCTCCCGCGCCAGGCGGCGGGCATGAACACTGGGCGACTCGCCACGCCGCGGCTGCTCATCCAGATCAGCCGGGAGAACGCGGTCAGGCTCTATCTGGATTTGACGCAGCAGATCCAAACGCCGAGGCGAGGCAGAGGCCAGAACAAGCTCTGCGGTCACGGGCCGGCTCCTGCCTATTTAAACCGGAAGGTGATCCGGCCTTTGGTAAGATCGTAAGGGGTCATTTCCACGTTCACGCGGTCGCCGGCCAGCACACGGATCCGATGCTTGCGCATCTTGCCGGCGGTATGGGCCAACACTTCGTGGCCATTGTCCAGTTCCACGCGGAACATAGCATTGGGCAGCAGTTCTTTGACCGTGCCCTGGAATTCCATCAAGTCTTCTTTGGCCATGCCTTCACTTCAATTAGTTCAATCGGTGGACAAACGTCCTTGCTATCTGCCGCCTGACAGCCAGAGGCGATACCGATGCCAGAAAATCTGCGCGGATGATACATAAAAGCACCCGAAACAACAATCACACGCGCGCGGTGGTTATAGGGTGCTCGGCTTGGCGGGGCAAAGCCAATTCAGCGCCAGGCGGATCTGCGTGCCCGCGCCGGATCACGCCGCCAACATCGCACGGGGGGCCTTGCTGTTCGTCCGCGACCTCCAGCCGGGCAACAAGATCAACAAGAACCGCTGGGATGCGCGCGCTTTGGCTGAACGCGCTCTATAGATTGGGCACCAGGTCCTGCGGGAATTTCTGTTTGATCCGCTGCATCAACTGGTCGCGAACCTGACGAAAAGCTTGAAGTTTGGTTTCCCGGCTGCCCTCGATGATCGAGGGGTCGAAGGTATTCCAGAAGATGACGTCGCAGGCCCAGGTGCGGGTCATGTCGACCGCGGTGTGCTGGGCTTCCGGGGACAGGGAAATAATCAGGTCAAAGGAGCTGTCCTCCAATTCGTCGAAGGCCCGGCTGATGTGCTGGGAGATGTCGATACCGATTTCTTCCATCACCGCCACGGCAAAGCCGTTGACCTCGGTCGGACGCACGCCGGCCGACTGCACATAGATGCGGTGCCCCAACAAGTGCTTGAGGAGGGCTTCGGCCATGGGAGAGCGGATGGCGTTCTCGCTACAGGCGAAGAGGACGGCGCTGGGCAGCGCGTTCATCTCTGCTTAGCCCTTGACGTGCAGGACACAAACCAGGGTGAAGAGCCGCCGCGCGGTGTTCTCGTCCATCCTGACCTTGCCTTCCAGCCGGGCGCGCAACAGCTCCGCGCCTTCGTTGTGCAGCCCGCGACGGCCCATGTCCACCGCTTCAATCTGCGAGGGACTGGCTGTCTTGATGGCTTCGAAATAGCTTTCGCAGATGTGAAAATAATCTTTTACGATCCGCCGGAACGGCGTCATCGACAGCTTCACCACGCCCAGGCGAGTCTGATCGTCTTCCGCCCGCAGTTCGAATTTCAGCCGGTTTTCCTCAACACCGAGATAGAGATGATAGGGCCCGCCGGGCGATCCCAGCGGCTCAAACTGGTTGTCTTCCAACAGGTCGTAGATCGCCACCGCGCGCTCATGCTCGATCTCTGGCGTCCGCCGGACCATCGAGCGTTCGTCCAGCGTAATGTTGATCAGATGGTGATTGGCCATCGCTTCCCCTCTTGCCCGGACGCGGCACGACCACGGCTGGCTGCCCGGAAACGATTGTCGCAAGACCGCCAACGATCCCGCCCCTGCGCCCGCCGCCCCCGGCAACGCGAACACAGCCGCTCGAGTCGGATCGGGTCAAACCACAGCGCGGCGCACGTCTTTCCAAGCCGATCAGACTCTAGATGTGCAATAAGATGAGCCTATTCAACGGCAAAAAGGAACCGCGAATTCAGACCGCCTGGATCGGGGATTGATGTTTTCCGGCCGCGCCCGCTGACTGGCGAGCTTAAGGCGCCGCCGCCGTGGCGGGCAGTGGAAAAATCGCCGCGCCCGGCGCCGCCTGTAAAACAGCCCGCTTCTAATCGGGCCAGCTTCTAATCGGAATCGGGCGCCGACGCCTCGCCGGTCTCTTGCCCGCCGTCTTCCAGGCGAAGGGCCACCGACAGGGCGTGCGCCGTCAGACCCTCGGCCTTGGCCAGCTTGATCGCCGCCGGACCGATGGCGCGAAGGCTGGCGGCATCACAGCCAAGAAAGGACGTGCGTTTCATGAAATCGAGCACATTGAGGCCCGAGGAAAAGCGCGCCGAACGCTCCGTCGGCAGGACATGGTTGGGGCCGGCCACATAGTCACCGATCGCTTCAGGGGTGTTGCGGCCCAGAAAGATCGAGCCAGCGTGGCTGATTTTCGCCATCAAGGCGTCGGGATCGTCAACCGCCAGTTCCAGATGCTCCGGGGCGATGGCGTCAACCAGCGCCGGGGCCTCGGCCAGGTCCTGGACCTGGATGATCGCCCCATGGCTCTGCCAACTGGCGCGGGCGATCTCAGCGCGCGACAAGCTTTGCAGGTGAACCTCGACGGCGCGGGCCACCGCCGTGCCGAAAGCCCCGTCGTCGGTGATCAGAATCGATTGAGAGGAGGCGTCGTGCTCGGCCTGGCTGAGCAGGTCGGCGGCCACCCAGACCGGGTTGTTCCGCTTGTCAGCCACCACCAGGATTTCCGAGGGTCCGGCGATCATGTCGATGCCCACCCGGCCAAAGACCTGGCGCTTGGCCATGGCGACGAAGGCGTTGCCGGGGCCGGTAATCTTGTCCACCGGCGCGATGCTGGCGGTGCCATAGGCCAAGGCCGCCACCGCCTGGGCTCCGCCGATTCGATAAACCTCGCTCACCCCGCAAATCGACAGCGCCGCCAGCACCAGCGGATTGGTCTTGCCCTCGGGGGTCGGCGTGGTGACGGCCAGCCGCTTCACCCCGGCCACCTGGGCCGGGATAACGTTCATCAGCACCGAGGAGGGATAGGACGCCGTGCCGCCGGGAACATAAAGTCCGACCGCGCTCAGCGGCGTCCAGCGCGCGCCCAGGCGCACCCCGGCGGCGTCGCGATAGTCCTGATTTTCCGGCATCTGCTTTTCGTGGTAGGCCCGGATCCGATCGCTGGCCAGCCGCAGGGCGGCCAGGGTTTCCGGATCGCAGGCTGATTCCGCAGCGGCCAATTCCTCGGCGGAAACCCGCAGGGTCGCACTGCTCAGTTCAAGCCGGTCGAAGCGGGCGGTATAGTCCAGCAGGGCGGCGTCGCCCTGTTTGCGCACCGCCTGAATGATTTCAGCGACCACGCTTTCCACATCCGCCACATCGTCGCGCTTGCCGTCCAGGAAGTTGGCAAAACGGCGCGCGAAATCGACGTCCTGGCTGTTGAGGTTAAGTGGCATCTGCGACCTCCTGGAAACTTTCGATCCAACCGTTAACGTCTTCGGGACGGGTTTTCAGCGCCGCCCGGTTCACAATCAAGCGGGAGGTAATGTGGGCGATATGCTCGATCTCCACCAGATCGTTGGCCTGCAGGGTGGCGCCGGAAGACACCAAATCCACGATCCGCCGACACAGCCCCAGCAGCGGCGCCAACTCCATCGCGCCGTTCAGCTTGATGCATTCGGCCTGCACGCCCCGCGCGGCAAAGTGCTTTTGCGTGACGTTGGGATATTTGGTCGCCACCCGGACGTGGCTCCAGCGCGACGGGTCGTCTTGCTCCACCAGGGCCCGTGGCTCGGCCACCGCGATCCGGCAGTAGCCGATCTTCAGATCGACCGGCGCATAGATCTCCGGGTAGTCGAACTCCATCAGCACATCGTTGCCGGCAACCCCGATATGAGCGGCGCCGAAGGCCACGAAGGTCGCCACGTCGAAGGAGCGCACGCGCACAATCTCCAACCCCGCATGATTGGTCTTGAAGCGCAACTGACGGGCGGCCGGATCATGAAAGGAGGCCTCGGGCTCGATACCGGCTTGCTTCAACAGGGGCAGCAGTTCTTTTAGGATACGGCCCTTCGGCAGAGCCAGAACCAAGGGCTGCGTCTGGGCGGGGGTTGTCTGGGGCACGAGAAGTGTTCTCCGGGCGGCAAAAGCAGCGACAAAAAGCTGGTGCGGCAGGGTTTAGCCTGCCTGTGGCCCGGGGTCCAGAGCGCGGGTGCGATCGCCCGAACCACCGCCAAGGCCGATCCGCCGGCCAGCCCCATCGCCCAACGCCTTGCAAAGCGGCGTATTTCCGCAGGTTTTCCTCGGTCAAAGGAAGGTTTCAGTCCCGAAAAGACCTCCGGGGAAAGAAGGCAGCCTTGCGAATTTTGAGGGGGTTGGCCCCCGCGGTCCGCCGATCCGGCGGCCAGCGGTCCGGCCGGTGCGGGAAATTATCCGCCGGATTACTGTCGGTCGGCGCTGGCGTCGCCGGGCAGGTCGTCCCCAGCCGGAACGTCCTGGGGGTGCTGGGGGCGCGACCAGGTTGGCCAAGGCTCGCCCAGGTCTTCCAAGCGACAGCGCAGGCCGGAGATTTCCAGACGCAGGGCGCAGTTGTTGGAAAAATAGAAGGTGATGCGGTCACGCTCGGTGGCGACGGTCAGTAGATTCAGCATCAACGGCGCGCCGCCGGGCGCGAACCCCTTGCGGGAGACGCTTTTTACCTTGTCGATGCTGACGCCGCAGTTGACGCGAAAATAGACTTCCTTGGCCTCCACATCCTCAAAACTGGCATCGCCCGGCCGAGCATCGCCACAGTCGCCGTCATGGTCTTGATCGTGGTCGCCGTCGCCGTGATGGTCGTGGTCAGGGTCGCCGTCATGGTCAGGGTCATGGTCGCCAAGGCCCTCCATCTTTTCCGGGGCCCGTTCCCACATAAAGCGGTTGGCCACCAGGACGAAGCGCTTATCCGCCTCCAGGAAAATCATTTCATTGCTGGGAATAATGGCATCCTGCAAGCAGGACGCGACAACATCCATGTCCCCCAGATCTTTTGCCCGCAACTTCAGCGGCCGCTGTTCGGCCATCCCATTCATCCTCTTAACGTCCCCGTCGCGGAAATCTCTTGTCAACGAACCGGCTCTGCGCCCCGTCCCCGGTCGGGCGGCGACGCAAATTCACCAGACTGGAAGCGCCCGACGCCGCTTTCTCCGTCAAACCCGACTCTCGAGTCGGATCGACGGCGTCCAACCAAAACAATTAGAGCAATCGCCGGTGAATTGGTACCCCAAACCGGACAATCCGCCCCCATCGACAAATCGCAAAGGCCGGGTCCGGCGGGGAGAATTGCCGCTATTCGCCGCCGCCCGACACGCGCTTGACGTCGGCGCCGCAGGCCGCCAGCTTATCCTCGATACGCTCGTATCCCCGGTCCAGGTGATAGACCCGGTTGAGCACGGTTTCGCCTTCGGCGGCCAAGCCCGCCAGCACCAGACTAACCGATGCGCGCAGGTCGGTGGCCATCACCGGCGCGCCGGTCAGGCCGTCGCGCCCCCGCACCAGGGCGGACGCGCCATGAACCGTAATATCGGCCCCCATGCGGGTCAGTTCGGGCACGTGCATGAAGCGGTTCTCAAAAATCGTCTCGGTAATCATCGAGGCGCCCTCGGCCTGGGTCATCAGCGCCATATACTGGGCCTGCAGGTCGGTGGGAAAGCCCGGGTAGGCCTCGGTCATGACATCGACCCCGCGCAGCCGGCCATTGGCCCGCCGCACCCGCATGCCCCGGTTGGTTTCGGTAATCTCCACGCCGGCCTTTGTCAGCACCTTGCTAACCGCCTCCAGGCAGTCGGCGCGCGCGCCGACCAACTGCAGGTCGCCATCGGTGATGGCGGCGGCCATGGCAAAGGTGCCCGCTTCAATGCGATCGGCCACCACCTTGTGGTGAGCGCCGTGCAGGCGGCTTTTGCCCCGGACGGTGATGGTGCTGGTGCCGGCGCCGTCAATCTGCGCGCCCATCGCCTTGAGACAGTTGGCCAGGTCGATGATTTCCGGCTCCCGCGCCACATTGACCAGACGGCTCTCGCCTTCGGCCAGGCAGGCCGCCATCAGGATGTTTTCCGTTGCCCCGACCGACACCTTGGGAAACAGCACCTCGTTGCCCTTGAGCCCGTGCGGGGCGGCGGCGTGGACATAGCCGTCGTTCAACGAGATGGTCGCGCCCAGCGCCTCCAGACCGTTCAGATGCAGATCCACCGGACGCGACCCGATGGCGCAGCCGCCGGGCAGCGACACCTCGGCATGGCCCTCGCGCGCCACCAAGGGTCCCAGCACCAAAATAGAAGCCCGCATTTTGCGCACCAGGTCATAGGGCGCCAGGGTCGAGGTAATGGTTTTCGAGGTCAGTTCCAGCACCCGGCCATTATGGCCATCGGGCCCGCAGGACCCGTTGAGGTGCAGCTCGCTGCCATGCTGCACCAACAGTTTGGCCATGGTAGCGATGTCGGCGAGATGCGGCAGGTTGGACAGTTGCAACGTCTCATCGGTCAGCAGCGACGCGGCCATCAACGGCAAGGCGGCGTTCTTTGCCCCGCCCACCACAATGTCGCCCTTGAGGGGGTGGCCCCCGCGAATGATGATCTGATCCATCTCTTTACCCTGCGACCTGTCGTGCAGGCCTGTTGCTTTGCATGTTGATCCCGGCTCCCTTCCGCGATGGAAAGTCCACGGTGGAAAGTCCACGGTGGAAACGCCGCGACGGAGAATCCGCGATGGAAACTCCGCGATGAAAAAGTCCATGACGGAGAATCCGCGATGGATGGTGCCCTCTGCCGTTCCCGGCCAATCCCGACTCCGCCCGGCGCGCCGGAGACGGCGTTACCGTCGGCCACGTTACCTTCGTCCGCGTTACCGTCCTCCGCGCCACCACCTTTGGCGACCCGGCCGAATTTCGGCGCCTGCGGTCTTTGGGGCGCGCTTCAGGGCTCGCCCCTTTCGCGCGCTTGCGACTTGCGCCGCCGCAGATTGGCGCGCAGGGCGTCCGCCAATCGGGCGTCGCGATCGCGCGGCTTGTCCGCTTGCCGATCCCGGGTTTGCTCCCGGGTCCGCTCCTCTTTCTTCGCGGCCCCTGCGGCAGCGGCCGTCGAGGTGGGCTGGGACTCTGTCATGGGCGATCTCGGAGATGAAACGGCGGCGCGCACTGAAGGCCGGCGGGAAAAGGCGAAGGCCGAAGGTGACGGATGATTGTGGCGAGCAGAAGACAGCAGAAAAGCGGCAGAACGGCGTTCTTGCAAGGGCGAATTTCCCACCGCTTCGGCCCGCCCGGGAAATGATCTTGTTAAAGAAGGTCTTAGCCAACCAGATTCTCTTCCAGCCCGGCGCGATCAGATGCGAAGCGGCCGGAAAGCAGCCGGAAAAATTGCCAGGGCGGCGCTTTTGACCGATCTTAGCCTCGGTCTTCGCCCCGCCGGTTTGTTGGGTGGTTTTCTTGACCATCTTACAGCGCGGCGACAAGGCGGCGACGGTCGCAAATCACCGGTCGCTGGGCGGGGCGGGGGCGGATTCAGCGGTCAAACGAAATCACCCTCCGATTCTGTTGACGCCGATCCGACAGCGGGTCGTCATTTTTCTTTCAAATGGTCCTTGCCAAGCGCTTTCCTTGGTGGCATCTTCCGCCCCGCCCAAGAGGGGGCCTTACGGGCCTGTCACGAAGCTGCGGAATTGACCGGCTTCAAGGGCCGGCGGAAAGATGAGCAGGCTGTCGTAGCTCAGGGGTAGAGCACCCCCTTGGTAAGGGGGAGGCCCGGGGTTCAATTCCCCGCGACAGCACCATCTTTCGCAAACATTTTTCAAACAGTTACCGATTTCGTCTTTCCGGCCCGATTCCGCCGGCGCCGATACAGTAAGGCCGTTGCGGACAGCCGTCCCAAATCAAACTCCCGCGACTATGATCGGCGGAGAAAAAGGCGCCCGGTTCAGGACAAGTGCGCGCGGTTGTAGTCGATGGCGACCAGCAATTTCTGGCAGCTTCCCTCGTCGTTCAGAAAGGGAAGAATAAGCCGACGGGCGCGCAAATAGGTCTTTTCAAAATTGTAGGCCGGGCCGTCATAGTATTGCGGACGGCACTGCTCGACGGCGTCCTTGAACTGGCTCAAGGACGGGTTGTCGCCCAGCCGCGCTTCGAACTGGGAAAGACGCGCGCCCTTTAGATTGGCGCCGCGCGCGGCGATTATTTCCTCGCCGACGATCCGAAACTCAACATCCCCATCGGGCAGCACCTCAGCCAGGATGATATTGCTGGAAAAGGGCAGGAAATCTAGCGCATCCAGCGCCGAGACCAAAGGCAACTCCGCCCCCTGGCACAGCCGCAGCCAACGCTCATAAACCTGCTGCAACAGCGCAACCTCAAGATGGGGGATATTCCACCCTACCGCGCCGCGCGCCCTGCGCCGTTGCTCGCCGTGCCGTTCAATCACCAACAGAACTCCAAAAGCCAATAGCAATTACTTGGGGTGGCGATCGCAAAACAACAAGGGCTGCTTTCGCCCCTGCCGCCCGACTGAAAAGCTGCGTTGCCCCCCCGAGCCCGCCACTGATCCACCGGGGCTAATTCAAGGCATCAATCAGAGCCTTTTCTTGCCGCGCCATTGCCGCCACAGATAGGCTGGCAACGCCGAAACCGACAGGTAAGATCCCATGCGCCCTGCTCCCCCCTCGCCGCCGCCGCGCCCGCCGAAGCTTCTTCTGCGCTACGCCTTAATGATGGCGGTGGTCTATGGCCTGACCTATCTGGCACTGGACCTCTACTTTGCCACCGAGACACAATACCGCAGCTTGAGAGCGGATCTGCCCTGGATTATTTTGGCGGTCTACGCGGTATCGGTGGCGCGGCGCTATTTCTTTGGCCGCAAACAAACCGGGGAAAACAACGAGTGATCGGCCGCGCCCGACCGACGCGCCCGCCGCTGGCAGCATGGCCGAACAATCCCCGGATCACTCACGAAGCCAAGTAAATCTGGTAGGAAAAGCTGCCGGGCCGACAGGCCGCCGTCGGCGAACGCGCGCCGGTCGATTGGGTCGCCGGCTGGTCAAGCGACCAGGTCTGCCCGTTCAAGGTTTGGCAGCGCGCCCGGAAACGATAGGCCTGCAACCAGGGATAAAGCTCTTCGATCAACCCGCTGGTGCGGTAGTTCAGGGCGACCACCTGCGCCTTGTAGTTTTCCGTTAACGTCAACTGGCCGATAAGCTGGTCGTCAACGACCACGTCT
>TARA_R110002072_G_scaffold110336_8_pt1 | contig 10525 bp, 15 predicted proteins | sample TARA_R110002072 | Tara Oceans TARA_R110002072 (sample SAMEA4397118) | marine metagenome | biome: Polar Biome; feature: [SRF] surface water layer (ENVO:00010504); material: water (ENVO:00002006), including particulate matter (ENVO:01000060) such as... | depth 5 m | reverse complement strand
TTTACCTACAGAAGAAGACCCAGAATGGAAAGTGTTAATAGCTACCCACAATGTAGAAGATGCTGTTGAATTTATGAATAGGTATAATTATACTCAGGATTTAGAAAAAAGAATATGGCTAACAAAAACAATAGTTTATTAAGATGAGAGTAATTTGTATAAACGATAAAAATTTACCATTAGGGGCTAATGTAGTAAAAGATAAAGAATATAGTGTTTTAGAAAAATTTATAAACTCATATGATCAAATAGTATATATTATATCTGGAGTCACTAATAAAGGTACAACAAGATTTGGTTTACCTTGGGAAGGATATGCTGGAATTAGGTTTGCTTTAGCAAAACCTGATGAAAAAAAAGAAAAAGAAGAACAAGGTATATATACAATAGAACCAGCTTAATATTAAAAAATAAAAAATTAAAAAAATGAATTCAAAAACAAAAGAAATTATTTTAAGAAAAAGAAAAGAAGATTTTGATACTTTAAAATCAATAATATTTACATTGCTTGGAGTAGATATTATTACAAGTAAAAGAAGATTTAGACATATAGTAAATGCTAAAATGATATATTCTTATTTATTGCATAAACAAGGATATGGTTGTTCTGTAATATCTAAATCAATAGACATGAATCATGCTACAGTTTTACATTATTATCGTACTATGGAAAATTATATGAAAACTGACTTTGAATTAGTAAGAAATTATGAGTTATGTAAAAAGGCTTATTATGGTAAAGCAGACCCTGTAGATTATTTGTCAACAATAGAATTAAAAAAAGAAGTGTTAGTATTAAGACAAGAAAATACAGTGATGTTGTTTAAATTAAATGCTGAGAAAGATAAAGATGAACGTCTAAAAGTTTTATATGATATAATAAGAGAACGCACAAAAGAAGGTCATGAAAAAGAAATGGCTGTTAAGTTAACTAGACTTTATAATTAATTCACAATATGAATTCAATAACAGAAGTATTAAATAAGTTAAATCTTATACTTGAAGATTTTCAAATGTTGAGAGATGGTACATGGGTTCCAGATAAGAAGTCATGTGAAGCTAGCATTGATAATGTAGAAAGTATTATATATATAATAGAAAATGAGTAATGAAAAACCATGGAATGGTCAATACACAGCTTTTAATGAAGCACTTAAATATATGCTTGATAGACAAAGTGGTAAAGAAAAATCTATACAAACACCATGGCCTAAATTTAATGATGCAGTAACAGATGGTTTAGAATGGAATACTCTTACAGTAATTGGTGGAAGACCAGGTAGTGGTAAGACATTAATAAAAGATCAAATAATTAGAGAATCATTTGTACGTAATCCTGAAGAAAAATATAGAGTTCTTGAATTTCAATTTGAAATGGTTGGTAGAACTTCAGCATTAAGAGAATTTAGTTCTATAACAGGTAAAACATATAAAGAACTTTGTAGTGCTGGTAGTGTATTAGACCCAACAACTTTTACTAGATGTCATGAATATTCTAAAGAAAGAATAAAATATCCAGTTGATATTGTTTCAACACCTATGACAGTTAATCAAATGAGAGAAACTGTAGATAAATACATGGAAGAACATAAAGGTCAAAAAACTATTATAACTCTTGACCATAGTATACTTGTTAAAAGAGCACCTTATCAAAATAATAGATTAGATATGTTATTTGAATTAGGTGAATTTTTTACTCAAACTAAACGTGAATATCCTTGTATGTTTATATGTTTATCACAATTAAATAGAAACATAGATAATCCTGATAGAGCAATTGATGGTAAATATGGTAACTATGTATTAGAATCAGATATATTTGGTTCAGATGCAATGTTGCAACATGCAGATACTTTAATAGGTATTAACAGACCCGCTAAACAAAAGATTAAGTTTTACGGGCCTGATAGATATATTATACAAGATGATAAAACATTAGTATTACATTTTCTTAAAGCAAGAAATGGTGATACTAGAATGAGTTTTTTTAAAGCTGCATTTGAGAAGATGGAAATTCATGAAATGGATACACCGCCTCAACAAGAAAGAAGATAAATTTAAATTATTATTATGACACCAACTGAACGTAAAGAAAAAGTTTTAAAGCTTAAAGAAGAACATATATCTTATTTTAATAGTATGCATTTACCTAATGCAGTATATATTCCCAAAATGGCATATAGACCAGGAGGTAAAGATGAACTACATGTATCGTTTTTTCCTAGTGAATTACAAAAAGAACAAGATATATATACAGAATTTGTAAGTATTGATTATGACACTGAAGATCCTAAAAGGACTTTATATTTAATTAAATATAATCCACATTGGAAAGATGAATATGAAATGATTACAAGTAATTCTGGATTTGAAAGACATATTATTCCTGTGTCTGAATTAAAAGTAATCAATGATGTTGTAAGTAGAGGTTATACTGCCAGTGTAGAAGCAGGCTTATCACCTAAAGGAGTATTTAATGCAATACCTAATCCAGAAACCGAAAGGGATATAGTTGATGTACTCAAAGGAATAGAAAAAGCATTATTAAGTATAAATCAAAAATTAATTAAATAAATATGGCACAAAGTGTATTAGTCATTGCTGACTCAGGGACTGGAAAATCAACTTCAATTAAAAGTTTAAACCCTAAAGAAACATTTATAATAAACATTGCAAATAAACCTTTACCATTTAAGGGTTGGAAGAAAAATTATAGTAATATTTCAAAAGATAATCCAAAAGGAAATATGACATCAGCTTCTTCGGCACCAGGAATAATTAAAGCAATGCAACATGTTAATAATAAAATGCTAGAAATCAAAACTTTAGTTGTTGATGATTGGCAGTATATGAGCTCATTTGAATATTTTGATAGAGCTAATGAAAAAGGTTATGATAAATTTACCTCAATTGCAGCAAATTTGGCTCAAGTAGCTAAGATGCCTAAAGATATGAGAGAAGATTTGACAATATTCTTTTTGACACACTCAGAAGAAAGTACTGATGTAAATGGACACAGAAAAGTAAAAGCAAAAACAGTTGGTAAAATGATTGATAATGCATTAACTTTAGAAGGTCTATTTTCTATAGTGTTATTTGGAAGAGTTAAAAAGACTGAAGATGGTCTAGAGTATGGATTTGATACTCAAAACAATGGTGAAAATACTTGTAAATCACCAATGGACATGTTTGAAGAATCCTTTATAAATAATGATCTACAATTTGTTAAAGATTGTATAATCAACTATGAAAATTAAATTAATTAAAATGTTAGAAACAAAAAACACAAAAACTATGTTAAGTACTAAAGACATGTCTGCAGGAAGTGGACGAATTAAACCAGTATTGGGACCAGGAAATCATGTAATAAAAATTAATTCAATTACATTTGACAAAACACCATATGATGCAGATGCATTTAATATTATGTTACATGTTGAATCAGAACCAGTAAATGGTGAGTTTGAAGGATTTTATAAGGACATGAACAATCATGGTGCAGGTAGATATAAAGGACAAGTAGGTAGAATTAGATATAGCCCTTATCCATTTAAAGATACTATATTACCTAGTGGTCGTGAAATTGAAAGAGATCAAGAAGTTCTTAAATCAATGATATTTTTATCTGAACAACTAGGTAAAAGATCAGAATTAGATGCTATTGAGGCAGGAACTATTGAAGATTTTATGACTAAATGTGATGTTCAATTAGGTAACAGTGCATTCTTTAATGTATGTATTGGATCAAGAGAATGGGAAAACAAAGATGGTTATGTTAATGATGATCTTTATTTACCAAGAATGTCTAAAGATGGAATACCTGTAGAAACTATAGGTAAGGAACCATCTAGACTTCTTAAATTTGATAAATCTACACATGTTAGAGCTTTAGCAAAAAAAGAAACTGACACAAATCAAACTACAACAAACTTTGAAGGACAAAGTGGAACTGGTTCAGATTTTGAATTGTAAAATTAAATGGGGGATGGGAAACTGTCCCCCTTTTTATATATGATAAGCACAAAGAATTTAATATTAGATGAAAGTAATATACCCAGTACCTGGGTGTTTGAATATTATTTAGATCTACCAGAAAGATTAACAGGACAGAATGTAAAAATTCAATCTATATTTAATCCAACTGAGAAGACTCCAAGTATGTGGATATTTTTAGACACTAAGAATAATGAGTATAAGTATAAAGATTTTTCTACTGGCAATTATGGCAGTAAGATAGACATAATAAAGGAAATATTTAATTTAAATTATTCAAAAGCAGTATTTAAATTAGTACAAGAGTACAATAAATTTACATTAGACAAAGGAAAATATTCTCAAGCTGAAACAAAACATCATGCTAAATATAAAGTAGACTTCTGTAATAGCAGGTCGTGGAATAAATTAGATGAAAGATTTTGGTTATCATTTAATGTAGGTAAAACTATATTAGAAGAATATAACGTTAAAGCTTTAGAATACTATAATATGTCAAAGGAAGATGATGATGGTCTTAAGACACTTCAAATAAGTAATCCAAAATTATATGGATATTTTGATAAAGAAGGTAATGTATATAAAATATATCAACCTGGTCATAAAAAATATAAATTCATTAAAGTTAAAGCTCATTTACAGGGTCTTGATCAACTACAATATAATGAACCATATTTAGTTATATGCTCTTCATTAAAAGACGCAATGTGTTTAAAACAGTTTGGCTACAATTTAGAAGTTGTTGCTCCTGACTCAGAGAATACATTGATAAAACCATATATAATAGAAAACTTAAAATCTAAGTATAAAAAAGTTATAACTTTGTTTGATAATGATACAGCAGGTATAAGTGCAATTAATAAATACAAGAGTATGTATGATATTAATGGTTTTTATATTAATTTAAGTAAAGATTTATCAGATGCATATAAAGAATATGGATTTGATAAAGTACATCATGAATTAAAACATTTATTAAATAAAACTTTAAAATTATGAAATGGTTTATACCAGGTAACGTCCCAAGTAGTAAAAACGGAAAAAGATGGACAGGAAAATATCTTATATCAAGTAAAACTGTTATGAAGTATAGAAAGGATACAGCTAACGTTTATAAAAAACAAGCTAAATCTTTTGCTAAAGAACTTTCTAAACATGAATTACCCGTTATAATATCTTTTAAATTTTTTAGAGGTAGCCGTCACAAGTTTGATTATCTTAATCCTGCACAAACAGTACAAGATGATATGGTAAAACACGGATGGATTGAAGATGATAATTGTGAATTTATAATACCAAAATTTGAAGAATTTGAATACAGTAAAGAAAGTCCTGGCGTTGAAATTAAAATTATAAAAAAAAATGGAAGAATTAAATCTAAAACAAAAAATAGAACTAAAAAGGATAAAAGATTATGATATTGCCAGAATTGATGTAGAATATTCTGGTGGTGGTGATGATGGTATGATTGACAATATAGATTACTTTGACATAAATGATGAAGTAATAAATTTTGATATTAAAGAATGTTTAGTAGAATATTTTTATTCTTATATATGTAAAAATATTGAATGGGATTGGATAAATAATGATGGTGGTTATGGTACATTAATTATTGATATATCAAAAAATGAAATAGATATTAATCATTATCAACGTCATACTGAATCATATGAATATTCACCAGATTGTAATAAAATATTTAAAGTATTAAATGGCGCATCCTAATATACATGCCAAATCTTCTGCAAAGAAATTTGGTGGTGTACCAGAAGACTACATAGATATACATCATTGGATGGATGACACAAAAAGTTGGGTGGGTAATCACTTGCATAGAATGTTTCGTCATCACAGTGAAGGTATATTTGAATGTGAAAAGAAATTTGGTTCAGAGTTTATTAATTCAAATGGAAAAACCGTATATACAAGATATGTTGCAGAACAACATGTTAAAGAAGATTGTAATAATTACATACCTTCTGCTAAAGAATGGATTAAAGTAATAAGTGATAAGGAAATGCCTTTATGGGCAGTAAAAACAATTAAAATAAATGACTAATAAAGAATATAATAAATTTAAAATATTATTATCAGCAAATAATGATGATCGTTCTGTTGGCATGGAAGCTTTAAAAAACATAGACTCTACATTAATACAAAAAATATTATTAGGTAAATATTTAAGTACTTATAAAAGACATGAATATGTAAAAGAATTTCCTGAAATAAAAAAATATTTAGTCCCGTGGAATGATTTATTTCCAATAATTAAAAAGTTAAAACCTGATGCTTTGAGTAAAGAACTGGTTGAACAAGAGTTTTCAAATTCTTGTATAGATGTTATTAAAGAACATCATAGTTTTGTAAGTGAAATTAAAATTCAATTAAAATGGTAGCAGAAAAACTAGCAAGAGCTAGTAAGACATTAATATTATCAGAGCCCTTTTACGGGCTCTTTTTGGTTGGTCTAAATAAAGTAATAAGAAAAGACATACCTACAGCAGGTGTGAGTAAAAATGGTATAGGTATTCAACTATCTATTAACCCAGATTTTTTTATAAATTTATCTGACAAACATCAAATAGGTTTAATTAAACATGAATTACTTCATGTTTCTTTTGGTCATATGATAATGAGAGATTTATATTCTGATCATAAGTTATTTAATATAGCTGCTGATTTAGAAATTAATCAATATATAGATGAATCATATCTACCAGAAGGAGGTTTAATGTTAGATACTTTTCCAGATTTAAATCTTCCTACAAAAGCAGGGACAAAAGAATATTATAGACTTTTAGAACAAGCCCAAGAAGATGGTAATTGTTCTGCATTAAATGATATAATGAATCAAATGGATGGTGATAGTCAATATGATCATAAGACATGGGATGAGTTTGATGATTTATCTGAAGCTGATAAAAAACTTGTACAAAAACAAGTAGAACATCAATTAAAAGAAACCGCAGAGCAAACTGAAAAAAGACAAGGTAGTCTTCCTGGTGAACTTGCTGGTTTAATTGAAAGATTAAGATATATTAAACCAGCATCATTTGATTGGAAAGGTTATCTTAAAAGATTTATTGGTAATTCAACTATAACATATACAAAAAAACTTAAACGTAAATTTAATAAAAGATATGCTGCTAATCCAGGATTGAAAATTAAATTTAAAAATAATATTCTTGTAGGTGTTGACACATCAGGATCAGTAAGTAATGATGAATTAAAAGAATTTATGAATGAGATGGCTCATATGCATAAAACTGGTCATGAAATTACTGTTGCTCAATGTGATACACAAATTAATAGTGTAGAAAAATTTAATCCTAGAAAGGATTGGGAAGTAAAAGGTAGAGGAGGTACATCTTTTCAACCTGTAATAGATTTATTTAATAAAAAAAAAGGATTGTATACAGCCCTTATATATTTAACAGATGGTGAAGCTTATCCACCAGAAGATTGTCCAGCAAATACATTATGGGTACATAGTTCAAAATGTAATGTAAATGAAAGTTTACCGGGACAAAAAATTCAAATTAATTAATAAAATAAAAACTAAAAAGACATGGCACAAGTAAATTTAAATATTGATGAATGTAAAGATTTCGTAAATCATATAATTAAGAACAATAGGTTCTTACAAGAAGGAGGTAAAAATCCTGTTGCAGTAGAGATTGTTGGAGAATCAGGTATTGGTAAGACTTCAGCAGTTGTTGACTTAGCTAAAGAAAATAATTTAAATTTTGTTAAATTAAATTTAGCACAAATTGAAGAGTTAGGTGATTTAGTTGGTTTTCCAGTTAGACAATTTCAAATGTATAAAGAAAAGAATATAACTCCAAAAAAGATAGATGATCTTAATTATACAGCTGCACAAAAAGCTGCAGCTTCTGCACAAGTTGCAAATTCAACTATAACAAAGAAAGTTGGTCAATGGGTTGATGAATTAGCTGTTGAAGAATATCTTAGACAAGGTTGGAAAATGACAAGCAAGAATAGAATGTCATATTGTGCACCTGAATGGATTGCTGATGCAAAAGAAGGTGGTATTTTACTTCTTGATGATTGGAACCGTGCAGATATGAGATTTATTCAAGCAGTTATGGAACTTGTAGATAGACAAACATATATTTCTTGGGTTTTACCAAAAGACTGGCATATTATATTAACTTCTAATCCTGATAACGGAGATTATATGGTTAATAGTATTGACTCAGCACAAAAAACAAGATACATAACTGCTAATCTTAAATTTGATATTGAAGTATGGGCTCGTTGGGCAGAAAGTGCCAATATAGATTCAAGATGTATTAATTTTTTATTACTTAATCCAGAATTAGTAACACAAGAAACTAATGCAAGATCTATCACTGCTTTCTTTAATGCAATATCAAGCTTTGAAAGTTTTGAAGATAACTTATCATTAATTCAAATGATTGGTGAAGGTTCTGTTGGAGATACATTTGCATCTATGTTTACTACATTTATTAATAATAAATTAGACAAATTAGTAACACCAAAAGATTTATTGACTCATGAAAATGAATCATATATTCTTGGAGAACTTGGATCATGTGTTGGTAAAGATGATGCATATAGAGCAGATATTGCTTCAACATTAGCAACAAGATTAGCAAATTATGCTGTGGTATATTCAAAAGAGAAAACTGTATCACAAAAAATTACTGATAGATTAATTGCATTATGTACTAAAGATTATTTTACTAATGATCTTAAATATTTAGTTGTAAGAACAATCTTTAATGGTAATAAAAGTAAATTTAACAAAATGATGATGAATCCAGAAATAATTAAAATGACAATTAAATAATATGGCAAATAAAACAGTACATCAAATATTTAATAATGATGCTGTAAAACACTTTGATATTAACTGTGATCCTTATGGGATCATGGTTAATAACTCAGGATTAATAGAAACAGTATATATAGATGAATCAAATTATTTATCTAAAAAAATAGATAAAATACTTGAAGGTAAAAATGGTCAACCAGATATGAAGCTTTATAAAAAAGCATTCTTGTTCCCTAATTCACCTATATCACAAGAAAGAGTAAAATCAGCATTAAAAGAACATAAAATCACTTTAACAAATGATTATAATGAAGCAGATTTGTATTTGACACATTATGATCTTTCTAAAGATACAAATAATGGTGAAAATATAAGTAGTAGAGCTATGTTAGGTCAAATATGGAATTTTGATGCAATTGAAGATGGTCATTTTATTATAAATGAATATTGTGAACTTAATAGTAGAAATGGTAAATTAGCTAGAGTTATATATGATAATAAAGTTGAAAATTTTGTTAGCATGTATAATGCAACAAGATATTCTATGCCTTATGATTGTTGGCTTATAACAGGTCTTGCTATTAATGCAGCTTATGAAATAGAAGTTAATAATAAAGCTTGTTATGATGTTGAAAAAATAATGCATCAATCTGCAACTAAAACAGAATTAACTAAACAAATGATAGATGACATTGTATCTCAAGTAAAACAAGGACATGATGGTATACAATTTGTTGGAGCAATACTTCCAACTATTGATTTTAATTTAAATTATCATTTACAATGGGTTTTGGCTCAGGAAATTGGGTGTGATCTTTATAGATTTAATAGAAATAAAGATGTTCAATATTGGTTAAAAGCATCTGATTTTGAAGATTATAAAAATATAAGTGCTTTAGATATGATTCATCGTCTTGAAAATAGAGAAAAATTAGATAAAATAGCATTTAAGTATTTAGAACCTATTGTAAGAAAAGAAATAAGGATTGAAAATAGGGATCTTTATACTTTTAGAGTAGAAGTTAAACCAGAATATAAAAAATTAATGATATGACAAAATTATATACATACAATACATTTCTTAATGATAAAAATGACGCAGAAGACTTTATTTTTATAGATTATAATTATTCTATTATAGCAGATATTTCAACAAGATGGTCAAATAATTTTAAAGTTGCAGAATCTAAAACTTATATGAGTTTAAACGATAATTCTAAAAAATTTGATAATGCATATATAAAAAATAATGTAAATAATATTTATAGATTTTCAAACTTGTCTTTATCAAGAGATAAATTAGCTATTTATCAAGAGAAAGCTGATTTTAAAATTACTAGGAATAAAGATTTGGCAGATGTATGCATTGTTTCTGAGAAATTTTTTGAGAAAGAATTGGATGGTAAATGGGGAGTTTCTGTAACTAAAAATACTATGATACAGTTTTATGAAGATATTATGTTATATGATCGTAGTGTTGAAAAAACTTTAAATACTATAAAAGAATTAGATGATAATTCATTATTTATTTGTAATAGTAATTACTTCTCTATAAATTCAATGAGCGGCCATATCAAAGGATTAGTTTTTGAAAAAAATTTTGAAAAGTCTTTACAAATTTTAAAGAAACTAAATTCAGGTCAATATCATTATACATATAAAAATTATGCAAATTATCAATGGTTGGCGAACAATCAGCATAAATTGATG
>TARA_R110002072_G_scaffold58144_1_pt1 | contig 10529 bp, 9 predicted proteins | sample TARA_R110002072 | Tara Oceans TARA_R110002072 (sample SAMEA4397118) | marine metagenome | biome: Polar Biome; feature: [SRF] surface water layer (ENVO:00010504); material: water (ENVO:00002006), including particulate matter (ENVO:01000060) such as... | depth 5 m | reverse complement strand
CGCGTTCGTAGAGCGAAATGCTCTCGTCGAGCGGCACATCGCCGCTCTCGAGCCGGCGCACCACCTCTTCGAGCGCCCTGAGCGCATCCTCGAAATTCATCGGGGCGATATCCGCAGCGCCCCCTCCTGCCGGTCCCGTATCCATGGGTCAGGAGCATTGACCGCGCGGCTCCACGGGGTCAAGTAACCAACCCAGGGGGAATGCTTAATGAAGTGGATTGTCGCCGATCGTGCCGCCGCAGGCCTTGCGCCTGTCCTCACGATCTCCCCGGAGTAGCGCGATGTTCATCGGACACTGGGCTCCGGCCTTCGCGGCCGCGGCCGTTGCACCCGAAAGCCCGCGGCTGGGTACGCTGTTCATCGCCGCGCAGTTGGTCGACTGGGCGTTCGCGCTGTTCGTGCTGGGCGGCTTGGAGCATCTGCGTCTTGTCCCGGGCATCACCGCGATGAACCCGCTCGACCTCTATCACATGCCGTTTTCGCACAGCCTGCTGGGCACTGCCGTATTCGCGCTGGTGTTCGGCGTGGCGATCGGCGCGGGGCTGCGCAATGCGGTCGCGGGCACGTGGGCTGCGGCGGTGGTGCTCAGCCACTGGCTGCTCGATCTGCTGGTCCACCGCCCGGATCTAACCCTGGCCGGCAGCGCGGACAAATTGGGCTGGGGTCTGTGGGATCATCCCGTGATCGCCATCCCACTCGAGCTCGCTCTCACGCTGGGCGCTTTCGTCTGGTACATCCGCGCCACCAAGGGCCCGCTCGGTCCGCCGTTGATTTTGCTCGGCGTCATGCTGGTGCTGCAGGCCTTCAGCTGGTTCGGACCCGAACCGCAGGGATCGCCTGCGGCAATGGTGCTGACGATGCTCTTTGCTTTCGCCGTAGTAACCGCGCTGGCCTTCTGGGTCGGGCGGACGCGGTGGCACAAGCGCCACGTGGGGCTGGCGGTGGCGAGCGTGCGGCGCTAAGCGCGCGCGCATGGCAAACCCGACTTCCGCGATCACCCCCCCGATCACCGCCGAGACCGTCGAGCAGCATGGTCTCAGCCCCGAGGAATACGAGCGCGTGCTCAACGCGCTGGGGCGCGAGCCCAATATGGTCGAGCTCGGCATCTTCTCGGTGATGTGGTCGGAGCATTGCTCCTACAAGAGCTCGCGGCTGCATCTCAAGAAGCTGCCGACCGAAGCGCCCTGGGTGATCTGCGGCCCCGGCGAGAACGCGGGCGTGATCGATATCGGCGATGGGCAAGCTGCCATCTTCAAGATGGAGAGCCACAACCACCCCAGCTACATCGAGCCCTATCAGGGCGCGGCGACCGGCGTGGGCGGGATCCTGCGCGATGTGTTCACCATGGGTGCGCGCCCCGTGGCCAACGCCAACGCGCTGCGCTTCGGGCGGCCCGAACATCCGAAGATGAAGCATCTGGTCCAGGGCGTGGTCGCCGGGATCGGCGGCTATGGCAATTGCGTCGGGGTGCCGACGGTCGCGGGCGAGACCAATTTCCATCCCGCATACGACGGCAACATCCTCGTCAACGCGATGACCGTGGGCGTCGCCGATGCCGACAGAATCTTCTATTCCGCCGCCACCGGGGTGGGAAATCCGATCGTCTATGTCGGCTCCAAGACCGGGCGCGACGGGATCCACGGCGCGACCATGGCCAGTGCCGATTTCGGCGAGGATTCGGACGCCAAGCGGCCCACGGTGCAGGTCGGCGACCCCTTCACCGAGAAGCTGCTGATCGAGGCCTGCCTCGAACTGATGGCGACCGATGCGATCGTCGCGATCCAGGACATGGGCGCCGCTGGGCTGACCTCCTCGAGCGTCGAGATGGCGACCAATGGCAAGGCGGGGATCCGTCTCGACATGAACATGGTCCCCTGCCGCGAGGAAGGGATGACGCCCTATGAGATGATGCTCAGCGAGAGCCAGGAGCGCATGCTCATGGTGCTCAAACCCGGCCGCGAGGCCGAGGCCGAGGCGATCTTCCATAAGTGGGAGCTCGATTTCGCGGTGATCGGCGAGGTCACCGACACCCGCCACATGGTGCTCGAATTCGACGGCGAGGTGGTCTGCGACATTCCGCTCGGCCCGCTCGCCGCCGACGCGCCCGAATACGACCGGCCCTATCTCTCGAAAGAGGAATACAAGGCCTGGGCCAAGGTCGCGCCGCTGGGCGAAGTACCCCAGAGCACGGATATCGCGGCGGACCTGCTCGAGATGATGGCCACCCCCTCGCTCGCCTCGCGCCGCTGGATCGCCGAGCAATACGACAGCCAGGTCGGCGCCGACACGCTCCAGACCGGCGGCGATGCCGGTGTGGTCCGGGTCCATGGCACCAGGAAGGCGCTGGCGATCACCACCGATTGCACCCCGCGCTACGTCTATGCCGACCCCTACGAGGGCGGCAAGCAGGCGATCGCCGAGGCGTATCGCAACCTCTGCGCGGTCGGCGCGCGCCCGCTGGCGGTGACCAATTGCCTCAATTTCGGCAATCCCCAGCGCCCCGAGATCATGAGCCAGTTCGTCCACGCGCTCGAAGGCATGGGCGATGCCTGCCGCGCGCTCGACTTCCCGATCGTCAGCGGCAACGTCAGCCTCTACAACGAGAGCAAGGCTGCCCAAAAAGAGGGTGGCGGCGGCGGCAGCGCGATCCTCCCCACGCCGGCGATCGGCGGGGTCGGCATCCTCGAGGATTACTCGAAGATGATGACGATGCCGTTCAAGGCCGCGGGCGAGCGGATCGCCACCATCGGCTTCCATCACGAGGCGATCGGCCAGTCCCTGTGGCTGCGCGAGATCCACGGCCGCGAGGACGGCGAGAGCCCGATGGTCGATCTGAAGGACGAGCGGCTTTGCGGCGAAGTGATCCGCCGTTTGATTGAACAGGGCAAGGTTACTGCTGTCCACGATGTCAGCGACGGCGGGCTGGCGGTAGCGCTGGCCGAAATGGCGCTGGCGAGCGGGATCGGTGCCGAATTCAAGGAAATGACCAGCGAATTCGCCTTCAGCGAGACGCAGGCGCTTTATGTCGTGACCTTTCGCGACAATGTCGAACTCGACCCCCAAGAAGTTCCCTTCACGGAAATAGGTCGAACCGGCGGCGACGCGCTGGTGCTCAACGGCAAGCGGGTTGCGCTGACCGATCTGCGCGAGGCCCACGCCAGCTTCTTCCGCGACTGGATGGATGCGTGATCCCGATAGCCTCGTCATGCTGAACTCGTTTCAGCATCCATCTCGCCCCCCTTCGCGGTTGGCGCGGGCCGAAGGATGGACCCTGAAACAAGTTCAGGGCGACGATTCTTCGGGTGTGGGTGCATCCGATGGAACGAACACATGACCGGCACCCGCTCCGGGACGCCACTCGTCCGCACGCTCGACCTGCGCGACGGGCAGCGGGTGTGGTTCGACGCCATGCCCGAAAGCGTGATCGACGAGATCGACGAATACGCGCTCGAACTGGTCTTCGTCTCCGACCCCGCCGAGGGGCTCGATGCGGCGCATATCTTCGTGACCGAAATGGCCGACCTCGCAGCCAAGCTCGCCACCTTGCGCCAACAGATCGCTGCCGACGGGCAGGTCTGGGTCAGCTGGCCCGAACCTTCCTCCGGCACCCCCACCAACATCGATGCGGACAAGGTTCGCGCCGCGGCCCAGCCGCTCGGTTTCGTCGACACCAAGGAAGCCGCGGTCGATCCGGACTCGAACAGCCTTAAACTGGTGATCCGCAAGGAGCTGCGCTGAAGGCTTCGTCCGGGGGCCAGCGCCTTGGGTTCAGGCGGCTTTCGCCAGTTCCTGCTGCTGATCCTTGGCCAGCAGATCGTAGGGATCGATCCCCTCCTCGTGCCAGATCCGGTGGCATTCGCGGTACCAGTGCGGCTCGGGAATGTTGAGCTCCGCGCGGGCCTGCTCGAGATTCTTGGCGAGAAGTTCGAGAATCGACATCTCGACCAGCGGCGGACAGGCGACGCCGGTGCGCTGCGCCTGGCGGCAGGCGCGAAACACCGGGGCCCTGCTCTTGACCGACTTCTTGATATTGAGCGCGCCGGCATAGCCGATCAGCAGATGACCGTGACTGGGCGACTGGCCGTGGGTGAACAGCAGCACGCATTGTTCGCCCAGCCCGTCGCGGCCGTAGCCGGTCAGCACATGCATCAGATCATGCGTGTCGCGCGAACGGAAACCGAACCATTCCACCAGATCGCCGTATCTGGGGCGCCCCAGCTTGTCCGCCTCGGCGACCAGCCCGGCGGCGGACAACCCTTCGCGCTCCATGAAATCGCAATAGGCCTGTGCGACCGAGCCTTCGGGCAGGCGGCGCAGCGCCTCGTGATCGTCGAGGATCGGCGGCAGGAACGGCTCCTCCGCCCGCAGCTTCTCGCCCTGTTCGCTCAGCGTCAGCGCGCGGACCCGCGGGACGTAGTCCCTGGATGGCAGCGCTTCGAAGATCTTGAAGACGTGGCTCGTCTCCTCCTTGTCCTTCAGAAGATCGCGGAAATGACCATAGGCCTTGGGCAGCGAATATCTGGGCTCGACGCGGCGCGGATCGCGCAGCAGCGTGCCGTCGCGGGCGCATTCGACTGCGGACTGAATGGCGTTCTGTTCGGTCATGCTCGGCCTCTACTGACAAGAATGTCAATATAGCCGTACCGACTCCGGATTGAAAGCTATCGCGCAACCCATTCGTTCTCGGGAATGTCGAACAGCCTGAGAACCGCCGAAATCTCGCCGTGCTCGATCCGTCCGCCGGCGGCCTCTCGTGCCTTCGGCTTGGCGCGGTAGGCGACGCCGTAATCCGCCGCCTGGAGCATCGGGATGTCGTTCGCTCCGTCCCCCAGGGCGAGCACGCGCGCGCCCTCCCCCAATTGTTCGCGCTCCTCCTCCAGCGTGCCGCGCTTGGTGCTGGCGTCGCTGATCGGACCGTCGAGCGAGCCCGTCAGCCTGCCTTCGGTGACGGCGAGTCGGTTGCCCACCACGCGGTCGAACCCGAGCTGCGCGCCGATCGCATCGGCGAAATGGTGGAAGCCGCCGGTGACGAGCACGGCCCGGCAGCCGCGCGACCTGAGCGTCGCGATCAGCGTTCGCGCGCCCGCAACCGGCGCGATCCGCTCGGCCAGGCATTGGTCGATCGCCGCAGCCTCGAGCCCCGCGAGAAGCGTGACGCGTTCGGTCAGCGCCTGCCCGAAATCGAGTTCCCCGCGCATGGCGCGCTCGGTGATCGCCGCAACCTGCTCCTTGATCCCGGCGTAATCGGCCAGTTCGTCGATGCATTCCTGCCCGATCATGGTGGAATCCATGTCCGAAACCAGCAACCGGGGGACTTCGATCAGATGATCGGCGGCGAGCATGTCGCAGGCACCGAAATGCGCATCGAGGATTGTCCGCACCGGCGCCAGCTCGGCCTCGGGGAAGGAGAGCTGCAGAACATCGCCGCAGAACTCGAGCATCCCCGCCATCGCCACCGGCATGCCCGCCGCGTCGAGCGCGGCCATCGCGGCCTCGAGGCGGGTTTCGAGCCCGCTCTGGTCTGCTATCATCCGGACAATGAGCACGCGCGAAACTCCTGAAAAACCATCGTCGAACGTGGCGTCAAACCCGCCGCCAAAACCACCGGTCGCGCTCATCGCAGGGCCGACCGCGAGCGGCAAGAGCGATCTCGCGGTGCGTCTGGCGCAGGAACTGGAGGCCGAGGGACGCCGCGCGGTGGTGGTGAATTGCGACAGCGCGCAGGTCTATGCCGATCTGCAGATCCTCTCGGCGCGGCCGACGCTGGCGGAAATGGGCGGGATCGAGCACCGGCTGTTCGGGACTTGGGACGGCGCGGTGCCCTGCTCCGCCGCCGACTGGGCGGCAGCGGCGAAGCGCGAGATCGCCGAATTGCACGCGGATCAGGCGGTGCCGATCCTGTGCGGCGGAACCGGGCTCTACATCCGCACGCTGATCGACGGGATTGCGCCGATCCCGGATATCGATCCGGCCACGCGCTCGGCTGTCCGCGCGCTTGCACCCGAGGATGCGCGCGCCGCGCTCGAAAGCGAGGACCCCGAGGCGGCTGCCCGGCTCGCCCCCGCGGATCGCTCGCGGACAACCCGCGCGCTGGAGGTGGTGCGCGCCACCGGGCAGACGCAGCGCCACTGGCAGGCGAACAAGACCGGGGGGATCGGCAAGGACATCGAACTCCACCCGCTGATCCTGCTGCCCGAGCGCGACTGGCTGTTCGAGCGCTGCGATCGCCGCTTCGCCGCAATGCTCGACCGGGGTGCCGAACGCGAGGTGGCCGCCTTGCTGGCACGAGGACTCGATCCTTCGCTTCCGGTGATGCGCGCCATCGGCGTTCCCGAGATCGCGGCGCTCCTTGACGGCAGCATGTCCCGCGAATGCGCCCTCACCGCCGGTCGGACCGCCACCCGGCAATATGCCAAGCGTCAGTACACCTGGTTTCGCAACCAACCCCCAGAGGACTGGCTCCGGCAGGATAGTGTTGGTTGTGCAGCCCGCAGTATTTTTGTTTCTTTGTTTCAAACGCCGCGTTGACAGCGCACTAATCGGATTTCATAGCGGTCCTCAGTCGGCCCGGCGCGAGACCCCCGCGCCGGGCCGATTTGCGCCTGCCGGCTGGCACGATGCCGGCAGGGTGCGAAACCAATGGAGAGACTAGTGGCTGGCCAGCGCAACGGCGCGCAGATTCTGATCGATTGCCTCGCGGCGCAGGAGGTCGAATTCGTGTTCGGCTATCCCGGCGGCGCGGTGCTGCCGATCTATGACGAATTGTTCGCGGATACCCGGCTGCGCCATATCCTCGTCCGGCACGAGGCCGGCGCGGCGCATGCGGCGGAGGGCTACGCCCGCTCAACGGGCAAGCCGGGCGTGGTGCTGGTCACCAGCGGCCCCGGCGCGACCAATGCGGTAACCGGCATCGCCGATGCCTGGATGGATTCGATCCCCATGGTGGTCATCACCGGCCAGGTCCCCACCGGACTGATCGGCACCGACGCCTTCCAGGAGGCGGATACGGTCGGGATCACCCGCCACTGCACCAAGCACAATTACCTCGTGAAGGACCCGGCGCTGCTTGCCGCGACGATCGAGGAGGCCTTTCGGATCGCCACCACCGGGCGGCCGGGTCCGGTGCTGGTCGACATCCCGAAGGACGTCCAGATCGCGCTGGTCGACACGCCCGAGGACGGCGCGGCGCCGCTGCCCTCGACCCGCTACCAGCCGCGCACCAGCGCCGAGCCCGACGAAATCGCGAAAGCTATCGCCATGCTGGCTTCCGCCGAACGCCCGGTGTTCTACACCGGCGGCGGGGTGATCAATGCGGGGCCGCAGGCTTCGCAGCTGCTGCGGCACCTCCAGCAGGCGACCGGCGCACCGGTCACCAGCACGCTGATGGGTCTGGGCGCCTTTCCCGCCGATCATCCCGACTGGCTCGGCATGCTGGGGATGCACGGCACCTACGAAGCGAATATGACGATGAACCGCGCCGATCTGATCGTCGCAGTGGGCGCGCGGTTCGACGACCGCGTGACCGGAAGGCTCGACGCCTTCGCGCCGCAGGCGAAGAAGATCCACATCGATATCGACCGCGCCAGCATTAACAAGGTGGTCCCCGTCGATCTCGGCGTGGTCGGTGACTGCGCCGAAGTGCTCGGCCAGCTGATCGAGGCCTGGGGCGTGCGGACCGCGCGCGATCTGACCGAATGGAAGGCGCGGATCGCGGGCTGGAAGGCGCGCCAGTGCCTCGCCTATCCCGACAGCGCCGATTGCATCATGCCGCAAAAGTCGATCGAACGCCTGTTCGCGCTGACCCGCGACCGCGACCCGATCATCACCACCGAGGTCGGTCAGCACCAGATGTGGGCGGCACAGTATTTCCATTTCTTCGGCCCCAACCGCTGGCTCACCAGCGGCGGGCTCGGGACGATGGGCTACGGCCTGCCCGCGGCGATCGGCGCGCAGCTCGGCAACCCCGATGCACTGGTGATCGACATCGCCGGCGAGGCCAGCATCCAGATGAACATCCAGGAGCTGGGCACCGCGAGCCAGTATCGCCTGCCGGTCAAGGTCTTCATTCTCAACAACCAGTATATGGGCATGGTCCGCCAGTGGCAGGAGCTGACCTACGAGAGCCGCTATTCCAATTCCTATTCCGACAGCTTGCCCGATTTCGTCGCGCTGGCCGAGGCCTATGGCTGGAAGGGCATCCGGATTTCGGACGAGAGCGAACTCGACCCCGGGATCGAGGCGATGCTCGCGCATGACGGGCCGGTGATGGTCGATTGCCGCGTCTCGCAGGACGCCAATTGCTTCCCCATGATCCCCTCGGGCGCAGCGCACACCGAGATGCTGATGTATGGCGATGCGGTCGGCGGGACGATGGACGACCAAGCCAAGGCGCTGGTGTGATGATTGGTCGTGCTCTCTTCCCCCGTTCGTATCGAGCGGAGGCCGCAGGCCGCAGTCGAGATACTCCGGCGTCGCGCCGCGGTGTCTCGACTGCGATCGACGCGAACGGAGGTGGCGCGTGAAAATTGCCGAACAGACTAGCGAACGCCACGTCCTCAACGTCATCGTCGACAATGAGGCGGGAATCCTCGCCAAGATCGCGGGGCTGTTCACCGCGCGCGGCTACAATATCGACAGCCTGACGGTGGCGGATATCTCGGAGGACCATGCGGTCAGCCGGATCACGATCGTCACCCGCGGGCCCGAACCGGTGATCGACCAGATCCGCGCGCAGCTCGAGCGGCTGATCGCGGTCCACAAGGTCATCGACCTCACCGAACACGGCGCGCATGTCGAGCGCGAGCTGGCGCTGGTCAAGGTCGCCGGCAAGGGCGAGGCGCGGGTCGAGGCGCTGCGGATCGCCGAGCTGTTCCGCGCCAATGTGGTCGATACCACCACCTCGAGCTTCGTCTTCGAGCTCACCGGCTCGCCCGCCAAGCTCGACAGCTTCATCGCACTGATGCGCGAACTCGGGCTGGTCGAGGTCGGCCGCTCGGGAATCGTGGGAATGATGCGCGGAGCCGAACAGGATTGATGCCAGCCCGGCCATGTCGGGCAAGACCAACGAGGTAATTATGCAAGTCTATTACGATGCCGATTGCGACCAGCAGCTGATCAAGGACAAGAAGGTCGCGATCATCGGCTATGGCAGCCAGGGCCATGCCCATGCGCAGAACCTGCGCGACAGCGGGGTGGCCGAGGTGGTCGTCGCGCTGCGCGAGGGCTCGGCCAGCGCTGCCAAGGCGCGCGAGGCGGGCTTCGCGATCAAATCGGTCGCCGAGGCTGCGCAATGGGCCGATCTGGTGATGGTGCTCGCCCCCGACGAGCATCAGGCGAAAATCTACGCCGGCGAGATAGCGGGGCAGATGAAGCCCGGCGCCGCGCTCGCCTTTGCGCATGGGCTCAACGTCCATTTCGGGCTGATCGAACCGCCAGCCGAGCTCGACGTGATCATGATCGCCCCCAAGGGCCCAGGCCACACCGTGCGCAGCGAATATCTCAAGGGCGGCGGCGTCCCCTGCCTGATCGCGGTGCATCAGGAGAGCAGCGCCAGCGGCGGCGATGGAGGAAACGGCTACGCCAAGCAGCTCGCGCTCTCCTACGCCAGCGCGGTGGGCGGCGGGCGCGCCGGGATCCTCGAGACGGACTTCAAGGAGGAGTGCGAAACCGACCTGTTCGGCGAACAGGCGGTGCTGTGCGGTGGGATCACCCATCTGATCCAGGCCGGGTTCGAGACGCTGGTCGAGGCAGGCTACGCCCCCGAAATGGCCTATTTCGAGTGCCTCCACGAAACCAAGCTGATCGTCGACCTGCTCTACGAAGGCGGGATCGCCAACATGCGCTATTCGATCAGCAACACCGCCGAATACGGCGACATCAAGACGGGGCCGCGAATCATCACCGACGAGACAAAGGCGGAGATGAAGCGCGTGCTCGCCGATATCCAGTCGGGCCGCTTCGTCCGCGATTTCGTGCTCGACAACCAGGCCGGCCAGCCCGAACTCAAAGCCAGCCGCAAGGCCGCGCAAGCGCATCCGATCGAGAAGACCGGCGCGCAATTGCGTGCGATGATGCCGTGGATCGGGGCGAACCGGCTGGTGGACAAGGAGAAGAACTGAGGGGGCTAGTGCTAGCGGGACGATGGCTTGCGTTGGGGAGTAGAACGAGGGGGCAGTTCCGGTATTGGGTGGGAAGCTGCCATTGACGTTCAATATCCGCTCGATACGATGAAGCATGATATTGTCGGTGATCTTAATCGTCTTAGGACTGCTTCTAGCAGTCTACCCCTCGTGGATCGCCAGTATCCGAAGGCGCAGGGACGAGAGACGACATAAGGCGCTCAGTGAAGGTGCTCACGAGGCTTTTTTTGAGGAGCGCAGGTCCCTCGAAGCCTACCCGGACAGCAGTGCTTGGCGGACACGCTTGCTTGGCATAGCACTAATTCTGATTGCGGCATCTAATCTGGCCTCGAGTGGATGAACGATTGAGTCCGCTAATGGGTCGGTACCTGCCAAGCGGCTAATGGCGGT
>TARA_R110002072_G_C7973240_1_pt1 | contig 10545 bp, 9 predicted proteins | sample TARA_R110002072 | Tara Oceans TARA_R110002072 (sample SAMEA4397118) | marine metagenome | biome: Polar Biome; feature: [SRF] surface water layer (ENVO:00010504); material: water (ENVO:00002006), including particulate matter (ENVO:01000060) such as... | depth 5 m | reverse complement strand
GTGTTCGGTCCAGTGCCTGCACCTGACTCTTTTCGTCGATGCACAAAATGATCGCCCGATCTGGTGGATCAAGGTAGAGCCCGACGATGTCCCGAACTTTTGGGATACTTCGCTTTGTACTTTTCGAGGAAGTGCGCGAAGGCTTTGTGCGCCGCTTCATGAGTTTCGGCCTGCCAGATGTCGTGCAGGTCTGACTTGGCTTTGGGCTGAACACACTTCGGCAGGTTGCTGAGCACGTTGGCCGTCTTGTGAACCCAGCAGCGTCGTTCACGCATCTCAGGAAAGACCTTGCATGCAGCAGCCCAGAAGCCGAGAGCTCCATCGGCAACTGCAACTTTGGGAATCATCGCCAGTCCGCGATGTTTCAGACCGACCAGCAGTTCGCTTCAGCTTTGTTCGCTTTCGCGATAACCATCGAGGATCGCAATCAGTTCTTTACGTCCATCGGCTGTTGCACCGATCAACACAAGAATGCACTGTTTTTGTTGGCTTCGTCCTCCAGCCGGACGTTGACGTGAATGCCGTCGGCCCACACGTAGACGTAGTGCTTCTGCGAGAGGTCACGCTTCGACCATGTCTCGTACTCATCGGACCATTGTTCCGTTCATTGACTCACGCGGGCAGTCGGACGACGACGTTGGCACTGAGCCCTTTGGCTCGCTCTCCCACAAGAGCCTGCAGATCTTCCGAGAAGTCTCCTGTAGAAATTCCTTTCAGATACAGCCACGTAATCAGCTCTTCGTCGAGTCCGTTCTCTTCAGGTACGGCGGCAGCACCTGCGGCGGGAACTGAACACGATCGTCCCTCGAAGGTCTGTCACGGACTCGCGGTTGACGCACCGGAAGTTTGCCGGCCCCGTCAGAATCTCACGCTCGGGAAGCGACCCATTGCGAACAACCAGGCGGCGTCCCTGTTCGTCACGACGCCCCGAATGTTCTGCAAGAAAGTCATCGACTTCCACATCAATCGCCGCCTGAAGCATCCGTATGGCTCCCTCACGAATCAGCTCATCCAGAGGACTGCGCCCCTCGGAGTCTGCTCGAAACGTCACCACTTCCGGAGCAGGAACTCCACTCTCCGAACTGTCGGCTGGAATCTGATTAACATCTCTCGTAGCGTTTCTCGCGGCGTATCCTTGTGCCCATTGTGGGCGGCTGAAGACTGAATTCCCTCAGCAGGATACGCCACCTTTCTTCAACACCTCACGCCACGACTTCTGACAGTAACTCAAGATGCAGCGTCTTCAAGTACATCGAAACGTTCTACAACTCAAAGAGAATTCATCAAACCCTCGGATACCGAACGCCAGACAAATTTGAAGAACTGCATCAAGCAAAAATAGCCGTCTAAAACCTCACTCCAGGTGTCCACTCCAAATGGGTAATCGCAGAATCATCTCAAAGGGCTTTTCGGAAGTGTTCGATTTATCAACAGTGAAAACGAACGCACATTCAACGAAAGGAAGCCGCAACGATTGCCAGAAAACAACTCATCCAAAGAAACCGCCACCTGAACCAGTAACGTTCAAGATACGGTATTTGGACAGTTACCTTTGGCAATCGCGGAGCACTGTTTCCCAGAGGGCGAAAATTCGTTCGGGGCTGAATTGGTCGTTTACGGACTGGGCGGCGGTTGCCAGGCGGGTTCGCGTTGCTTCGTCGTTGGCGAGCGACTGCATGGCTGCTGCGAGGGCGATGACGTCGTTGTGAGGAATCAGCAGACCGTTTTTGTTGTGGGTAATGATTTCGGACGGACCGGATTCGCAGTCGAAGGCGATCGGGGCGATGCCGTGAGACATTGCTTCCAGGAGTGTGTTCGGAAAGCCCTCGTATCGTGACGGCAGGACGGCGATGGACGACTGTGGGATGGCTGACCAGGGAGACTCGATCCAGCCAGGAAAGAGGAGTCGGTCTTTCAGGCCAAGATCCTGGGTGGTTTTCTCAAGGTTGGTTTTCTCTGGGCCGTCGCCGATAATCGCCAGGTTCCAGGCAGGACACTGTCCGACCGCTTGAGCGAAGGCATCGATCAGACGGTCGAAGCCCTTTTCGAATGAAAATCTTCCGATCGCGACAAACCAGTTGCTGTTTCCCTGGAAGTCAAGTTTCGGGCAGTTTGCGGCGGAAACGGCCACCACACTCGGATGTGGCACGGCGTTGGGGATTACGTGAATCGGCGCGGTTCCGGCAATCGGTGCAAGGGCGGTACGGATGGCTTCCGTCTGTACGACTATCGAACATGCACGTGGATATGTTCGTTTTCGCAACCACTCCCAGACTCGACCGATGCGGTGGTGTCGAATGTCTGTCCGTTCGGAAATTACTACCTTTAAGTCGGTGCCTCGCACGGCAAGCAGAGTCAGAACGTTTGTTCGATCGGTGAGGCTGATCACACGGTCCGGAGCGGATTTGATCAGGGCGACACGGAGCGACTGGATTCTCAAGCGATTTGCTTTGATCGCTGACCAGATTCCTGTTGAATCGCCCATCACGTTGAGGCCGATTCGCTCAACTTTTGGCGAGAACGTAATCTGGTCATGCTCGACCGAGTCCAGCGTAATCAGAGTGACATCTCGCCCGGCGTCAGCCCAGTGGCTGGCCATGGTCGCCGCCGCATGCTCGCTCCCCCCGCCCGTTAGCGAGTGGATCACGATCGTTAGACGCTGCCAGTTTGATTTCAACGTTAGCCCTTTGCGATAAAACCTTGAGAAGTCAATTTAGCGTTCAGATTACCAATGCGATTCGATAGGGGTATTTTCGAACAAAAGCGGCAAGGCTCGTTCAAAAAGTGACCGGTCGCTGCGAAAACGATCACACGGATGACGATTGCAATCTTCCGTGTCGATCTTGCAAAAGTCGATGTCGTTCAGTGCTGACTCAGCCACGAGTTCCAGTCAAAACAAAAACTATTGGAATGGACCGTCCTTAACCTGCCTCTGTTAGTAGGGTTAACTGTTAACGATCCCACATTCTTTGTGGTCACGCTGTGTAAGATGCGGAAGATTTAACGTTCTGGATGGGCATTCTGTTCAGTGTTTGGCGCCGTCAGATTATGGTCGGACATCATGATTGGCCCGGCGTTTGCTTTAAGGTCGGCTGTTGACAATGTTTGCTGCCGACATGGCAGCAAATCGAATTGCTTGTAATCCGTTGACGACACTTTGCAGTTTACTCAGTGGTCGGGCTCCAACAGAGGGGCCGGGCTTGTCGTAGTCAGCACTCACAAGGTACGAATTCAGGGACTCGAAGCCATGACAACTTCAACCAAAGCTACGGTTGCAGAACCTGTCACATTACCAGAAGCGATCACGGAAATTCGTGACTGCCAAGGGATTAACGACGCACGGCTTGTCGAGATGACTCGAGAAGGTGGCCAGGAAGCTTTTGCTGAGCTTGTTCGCCGCTATGAAAACCGGTTGATTCGAGTTATTTCTCGATTCATTCTCGACCCCGTTATGGTCGAAGATTTAACGCAGGAAGTATTCCTGCGGGCCTACCGCCGTCTGGAACTTTTCGATCCTTCTCGCCGATTCGGTCCGTGGTTGTTCCAGATCGGCGTCAACATGACGCTGGACCATCTTCGCAAGACGCAGCGTCGGATCAAGTGGAGCCTGTTCAGTCAGAATCGTAATGAAGAGCAACGGTCGATTGATCCGGCCACTGCAGATCCACGAGACGCATTGGATCTTTCTCAGGAAGTTCGATTAGTTCTTGATCAGATTCCAGAAAAATATCGTACAGTGCTTGTCCTGCGAGATTTGGAAAACTTCTCGACTTCAGAAATCGCAGCAATCACCAATCGAAAAGAAGCCACGATTCGGTGGCGACTTGCCGAAGCTCGTGCGAAATTCCAGAAACTCTGGACGGCACGTCAACAACGCGAATCCATTGCCGGCGGGACCGAGGTTGATTACGCATGAAGTGCAGAACTGCTCGACGAAAGATTCGCCTTCTCGTCGGTAACGATTTAGCTCAGAACGAAGTCGAAGTCGTCCAGGAACACATTGCTGAATGTGATCCCTGTCGACAGCATGTTGAAGACATGCTGGACAGTTCTGATATTCTCATAACGTATAGCGAGGAGGCACTGTCGCAACGCAGGACCAGCGTCTGGGAAAGTGTTGTTGAGCAGTTGCCTCCTCAGTCGGATTCAGCGAACTCTCCGAGAAGTTGGCAATTGCGGCAGTCGATACTGGTTATCGCTGCCGTTTTCGCGATCAGTACCATTGGAATTCTGCCGGACCTGATTTCAACTTCGACGTTCATTGGGCCGTCCGGAATTCAAGTAACCAAACCTGAAAACATTGAGTTGCCGGCTGGCGAGTATGTCCGTCATTACTCGGATCAGAGCTGGCAGTCATTGGAAGAACTTGACAGCACGCCTCAAGGAAATCGACGCGGTCCGGTTCGGAACGTCGTTGGCTTTTAGAGTTCTTCGAGACAACGATTCTGCTGTCGCGGCCCGGAGTGTTGTTGAAGAGGTCTCTTATGGAGAGGAGCTTTGACAGTGTTGCGGGCTTTGTATTTTAATCACAGGCTGAAGCAGCTTTGCGTGGTGGCGGCGGTCGAGAGTCAAAACTCCGTTATCAATTAACGGAACTTCGCGGAGCTTATTCCGGTCTGCTGGCATTCTGGTTAAAAGTTCACAGTCTCCCCCAGAGACCAGTTTCGCCAGGTGTCCTGAAAAATGGGTTCAGTGTTGAATGCCCCTGCAATGATGCAGAACAAATTTCAGTCGGTATGATCTCGTAATTGTGTTGGTGAAAGCTGAAATATCTCTTGAGGACTGAAACGTGCCAATTTTCGAATACAGGTGCGGACCCTGCACCAGCGAGTTCGAACTGTTAATACGTGGCGACGAAACAGCTGAGTGTCCATCGTGCGGGAGCAGCAAGGTTGAGAGGTTGTTCAGCGCTCCTGCGGCTCCAGTCGTCGGTTACGGTTCGCTCCCGATGGCTCCGGGGTGCCCGCCTGCAAGTGCTCCGCCGTGCAGTCCGAGCTGCTGCCGACTTCCGTAACGGTTGCCCTGCGAAATGATCGAAATTACTCGAGCGGGTGAGTCGTTGAACGAGGCCTTGCGGCTGCAACTTCAGAATTTCAGCGAAGCCGATCGGCTCACCAGAATCGAGCAGCTTCTTGATTCGGAGAAGCGTCGGATTGTGTCACTCGACAATTGTCTGGTTTGCAGGATAGGCAGTCGAATAGCCGGAGTCCTGCTGCTCGTCAACCAGTCGGATGGGACTGTCTATGTTTGGCCAGCAGAAACGCTGGCTGGCCTCCATCCTGCGGACGATGCGGGGATCCGACGTGCCCTCTATCGAGAGGCCACCTGCGTTGTTGACTCGCCAGGGAACTGGATTGGCCAATCTCTGCTCGAAACTGATCGGGACGAGCAGTCACGTGAACTGGCGAAAAACGGTTTTCCGCGGCTGACGGATCTGGTTTTTATGAATCGACCGGTGTCGGCTTTCCCGGAGGTTGCTTCGCATAGCCGAGGGTTGAGGTCGGACGTGTGGAGTAGCGATTCGTTTGACGAGGCGGTCAACGGCGCCGATTTTGCGAGCCTGGTTGAGCAAACATACGAAAGCACCTGCGATTGTCCAGAGCTGAACGGATCACGAGACGGGTGGGAATCTCTGGAAAGCCATCGCCACTCCGGATCTCACCGCCCGGAGTTGTGGCGATTATTTCGCTACGAAGGCCAACCGGCCGGGCTATTACTACTTACTGAGCATCCTCCAGACGCTGTCTGGGAAGTGGTCTACTTCGGTGTCGCTCCGCAGTTCCGCGGAATGGGTTTTGGTCAGCGGATCCTGGAAGCTGGCATCGATCTGGCTCAAAGAAGAGGGGTGCTTGAAATCGTGCTCGCTGTAGATGTCAGAAATACCCCGGCGATGCGTCTGTATGAGCAACTGAAGTTTGAGCAGTTCGATCGCCGGATCGTTCATGCGAGGATTCGAAAGAAAGTTAGCCTGTAAGACTTTTAAGAATGGCTTTGCGCGTCAACGTCCCAGGAAGGTGCCCGAACCGCGAAAGTGTTCCGATTGTCCGGAATGCGGAAAGTATTCGAGTCCGCTTCGACGTAAAGTGAAGGCTTGCTGTAGCGGTAATGAGAATCCTTCAGCCTGTATGTCTCGTTCGTCGATTTCTGATTTGTAGAGGAAGGCAATCCGGGTTCGTTGGTCAGCATGGTCCGGCACGCCTCACAATGTAATCGTTTTATTCAATCGGCCGCTCATCATGCACCGAACTCAGGCAACCTGCTCGCGATATCAGTGGCGTCCTATCGGCGATGTCTGCGTCTGTATTTGCCCGGTCTGACGACGAAAGTCAGACCGGCACTTCCGACGTCGCGGAGTCTTCGCCCGCACACTCGCTCAATTTCCTTCGACCGCCGTTCGAACTGGATAAACCTGAACGGTCGTCGAACCTGCAAGGTTCGCTGCTATGGCTACTGATCTTTCTTTACGTGCCCGCATCCCACAGCTCACTGATCGCATCGTCGCGTCCTACCAGGACATTGGGACGATCAATCACCTCGGACACTGTCCGTTGCCCGGAACGGTAGCAGTGATCGAGATCGCCGAATCGCTCAAAGAGATCCTTTTTCCCGGCTATCGTCGCCGCGAAAATCTCAACATGGACAATGTCGTCTACTACGTGGGCGATCTGGTCGATGCATTGCACGACAGTTTGACCGAGCAGATTGCGCGAGCGCTCCGGTACGGGGCTGACGTCCTCAATGAACATTGTGATGGGGCGAGGGTTTCTGACTTCGAAATGCGAGCGCAGGAAATAGCAATCCAGTTCCTGGAAACGTTGCCCGATATCAGACGAACGCTCGCGTCCGATGTAGCGGCTGCACACGATGGCGACCCCGCTTCCAAGGCGCAGGACGAGATCATCTTCTGCTACCCCGGCGTCGAGGCCATCACCGTTTATCGCCTGGCCCACGAACTCCACACGCTGGGTGTTCCTTTAATTCCCAGAATGCTGACCGAGTGGGCTCATAGCCGAACCGGCATCGACATTCACCCTGGAGCCACTATCGGCGGATCGTTTTTCATTGATCACGGAACGGGAGTCGTTATTGGCGAAACCTGTGAGATTGCCGAAAATGTCAAGCTCTATCAGGGCGTCACACTGGGAGCCGTCAGCTTTCCGCGAGACGGCGAAGGCAACATCATCCGAGGCCAGAAGCGACATCCGACGATCGAGGATGGAGTTGTGATTTACTCCAATGCGACGGTACTTGGCGGCGAGACGGTCATCGGCGCCAACTCGATGATTGGCGCCAGCGTCTCGATTATGAACAAGAAAATTGCTCCCAACACGTTGGTCACCGTCGAGAAAGCAAACCTCCGTTATCGCGAAGCGTCGTAGCACGACCGTCCCAACGCTGACTATTTACTCTTGAACTGCTCCAGTTGCTCGTTGCTGTGCTGTTCGGCCAGGATGTGCGTGCAGGATCTGAAAGGGCTCAGTGCCGTTCCTGCTCGAATTGTCTGCTTTTCTGGCCAGGGGAAGTCGTCATGGCACGCTACGTTTCTTTGTTGATTATTACCGTCCTGATTCTGTGTCTGGGAGCGACTTTCTATCAGGTGCTCGCTCCATTCCTGATGCCGTTATTTCTCGCGGCAATGGCCTCGTTGCTGGTGCAGCCGATCCTGCGTTACTTCATGCAGCGATGGCCTGATCGAAGGCCTCTCGCGGCGGCGGCCACGACGATCACGTTTCTCGCGCCGATCATGCTGCCGCTGCTCGCCGGAATCCTGATCGGCGGATATCAGTTGTTAAATCTGGCCAACGAACTGCGGAGCAGCATCCCAAAAGTTCGAGACGTTCAGGCGGCGATTCCGTCGACGACAGAGAATGCCAAAGCGCTGCTGGCTCGCGAAAAAGACCTCGTCACCCGGTGGGTTATCGACACTACCGACGACGTCCTTGGCGAGCAGGTGACGTCGTTTGACATCGATCTGCTCAAGCTGAATGAAACTCAGATTGAGACGCTGAACGAGAACCGCGAGATGCTTAAGGCTGCCCGTGAGACAATCGTCAGGAACGAGTTCCAGCAGTTTCGGGGCGGCCTCGTCAATCTTGCCGGTGGCGTGGCAGTCCGAACGCTCGGAGTCGTCGGGCGATCTGTCGGGAGTGCCTTCGAGGCGACCGTCGACCGGACGCTTTCGTTCCTGCAGGCCGTGCTGGCGACGCTTCTCGCGCTGGTTGTATTTACGATGGCTCTGTTTTATTTCCTGGCCGACGGCCCAGAGCTGATCGCTGCTGCCCAGGCATTGATTCCGGTCGAACGTGCTCATCAGGACGAACTGCTCAGTAAGTTCGAATCGTCCGTTCGAGCCGTCGTGCTCGCGACGTTTCTGGCCGCAATCGGGCAAGGGCTCGCGACAGCACTGTGTCTGAAGCTGGCCGGCTTCAACTACTTCTTCGTCCTCCTGGCTCTGTCAACTTTCGCTGCGCTGGTTCCGATGGCCGGTACCCCTCTCGTTTGGATTCCAGCCGTTTTCTGGTTGAGCATCGAAAGTAACTGGGGAGCTGCCATTTTCGTCGCCGCCTTCTGCCTCATCGTCGTCGGATTTCTCGACAACGTCATTCGGACGTGGGTCTTGAAAAGCGACACCAGCCTCCATCCATTGCTTGCTTTCGTAAGCGTACTTGGAGGTCTGCAGGTCATGGGGCTGTGGGGCGTTTTCATTGGTCCTATCGTTGCGTGCTGTCTTCACTCTCTGGTTGAAATCTTCAATTCCGAGCTCAAATCCGCGACAGAGTTTTCAAGTATTCCTGGATCAGCCGATGCAAAGGCGGGCGACTCAAGTGCAGAGATCGCAGTAAGCATTGAAACTCCAGCGGAAGAGCAGCCTGAAGATGTCTCAATCGAGAGACCTGAGTCGTCTCAGGCCGCCGACGATAAATCCGGCAGCGCTGCGTCGGCCGGGCAGCCTGATCGTCCGTCAGAGTCCCCGTGATTTACGCCGATTTCTGACGATTTCGCTTCGCTACAGAGTCCTGTTCGGCGGAGCTATACTCCCGCACTTCACAGGGTGAGGTCTCGCGAAGGAGTACGTTTTTCGCCTGATGCCCGGTTCTCGAATCACGTTCAGAAGAAAACAGTTCGAATCATGAAGGTTCTCGTAGTCGGCCAGGGCGGCCGCGAACACGCCCTCCTCTGGAAACTCAAGCAATCACCTTCGGTCGACGAAGTTTTCTGTGCTCCTGGAAATGCTGGTACGGCAGCTGACGGCGTGAACGTCAACATCGCCGACAACAATATTCACGAACTCGTCAAGTTTGCCGTTAAAGAAAAGATCGGTCTGGCGGTCGTCGGACCGGAAGTTCCGCTATGTGCCGGAATCGTCGACGCCTTTGAAAAGGCTGGTGTCAAAGCATTTGGCCCATCGAAGGCGGCAGCCCAGCTCGAAGGCAGCAAGATTTTCGCCAAACAGGTAATGCGTCGAGCAAATGTGCCGACCGCTTCGGTGGAAATCTTCAGCCGAGCCGAGGAAGCCATCGGCTGGCTCGACAAACAGGAAGATGCTCCGTGGGTGGTGAAAGCTGACGGCCTTGCTGCCGGAAAGGGGGCGATCGTCTGCGCCGACCGCAAAGAAGCTATCGATGCCGTGAACCTCATTCTTACTCAGCGGGAATTCGGCGCCGCCGGTGACCAGCTCATTATTGAAGAATGTCTTGTTGGGCAGGAAGCCAGTATCCTGGCTATCGTCGACGGCACGACGATCATTCCTCTGGAAACATCGCAGGATCACAAACGAGCCTACGACAATGACGACGGGCCAAACACTGGCGGGATGGGGGCTTACTGCCCCGCACCCCTCGTCACCCCGGAGCTGATGGACGAGATTCTTGAAAAAGTCCTGCTGCCAACCATCCATGCGATGAACACCGCCGACACGCCGTTTCGGGGAATTCTTTACGCGGGAATCATGCTCACTGAAACAGGCCCAAAAGTTCTGGAGTACAACGTCCGGTTTGGTGATCCGGAATGTCAGCCAGTCCTCATGCGGCTTAAGTCAGACCTCGCCCAAATCCTGCTCGCTGCCGCCGAACACCGTCTCGAAGAAGTCGAGCCACTGGAGTGGGATCCCCGCCCTTCGATCTGTGTTGTCATGGCTTCCGAGGGGTACCCAGCCTCGTATGAGAAAGGCCGCCCTATCACCGGTCTGGACGCAATCGCCGGAGGGGAAGATGTCAAAGTCTTCCACGCCGGTACGAAGCTGATCAACGGAAAGGTGGTCAACAACGGAGGCCGGGTTCTCGGCGTCACCGCCTTGGGGGATGACCTCGCCGCCGCCAAATCAAAAGCCTACGAAGCCGCCCATAAAATCAAATGGGAAGGCGGATGGTTTCGCAACGACATTTCCGACAAGGCGTCCTTTTCCGAGGGGCGGGTCTAAGAAGGAACGCAACGTCGCTAAGCCCTCGACCACGCTAACCAAAGGGGCAAGTAGCCCGGAAACGTTTGCAACACTTGTAATGCCCCCGATTTCTGTACCACGGCTTATGAGAGTTCGGGTTGGGT
>TARA_R110002072_G_scaffold172324_5_pt1 | contig 10550 bp, 11 predicted proteins | sample TARA_R110002072 | Tara Oceans TARA_R110002072 (sample SAMEA4397118) | marine metagenome | biome: Polar Biome; feature: [SRF] surface water layer (ENVO:00010504); material: water (ENVO:00002006), including particulate matter (ENVO:01000060) such as... | depth 5 m | reverse complement strand
CATTGGGCGCAATAATTTCACTGTAGAGATAAACTATAAATTCTTGATCTTGTTTAAATGTAGGGTTTTGAAGTGTTAAGTAGTTTTGATAAGTTGCATTTTGTCGCAATTCTCTAAAGAGTATTTGAGAGTACTCATGGTCTTTTTGCCAGTTGTTCAATTTATGCTTCTTGAGTAGTTCTTCAAAATGTCTATTATTTTCTAAAAGAAGCAATACTTGATTGTCAATAAAATTTCGACTGGGTTTTTTATCTTCCTCTGTGGCGAGATGTTTGTTTTTTGAAATCTCCAGAAAGTTTTCAGCTTGATCGCGAACTGCCAACATGCAGGAGAGCATCAACAAATACAAGTCGAGCATTTTTTCCATGCTTTTAATCAAAAACGTGTCTTGCTCCTTGAGATTTGCTTGACTTTGATTGTTGTATGCATAAAGGGACTGTAGTACCTTTACCCGTATATGTCTTCTTGTAAGCATAATTATTCTAAGAACTTTAAATAAAAACACTAAGCACAATCAAAGTTTTGTGCTTAGTTTTTCACTATATTAAGAATTTATTTCCTTTTTTTTTGCGTCTATGCGCGTTTGAGCAACATTGAAAGCTGCCTGATGTGTTGTGATTTGATTTGTTTCTGCATATTGCAAAATTTCAAGAGTGGTATTGTAAATGTTCTCCGTCTTTCTCATTATTTCTTGTCTGCCATAATTTTCCAACTCAGCATACACATTAATAATTCCCCCTGCATTTATTAAAAAGTCTGGTGCATAAACAATTCCTCTTTCCTTTAGCATCAATCCGTGTTTTTGCTCATCAGCAAGCTGGTTGTTTGCGGCTCCGGCTATAATTTTTGCTTTTATTTGATTGATTGTTGTATCATTGATTGTTGCACCAAGAGCACAGGGTGCATAAATATCCATTTCTTCCAGATATAAGTTTCTTCCTCCATAAATCACTGCGCCATATTTGTCACGCACTTCCTCCAGTCGCTCTTGACTAATATCTGAAATAAAAACTTTTGCCCCTTCATTAGTGAGGTGTTCAACCAACGCTTCTCCAACATTCCCTATTCCTTCAACAAAAACAGTTTTATCCTCTAGAACATCACTTCCAAACTTGTATTTTGCTGCGGCTTTCATTCCCATAAACACACCATAAGCTGTAATAGGTGATGGATTCCCTGCCCCGCCTAAAGATTCAGAAATCCCGGTTACATAAGGAGTAACAGTACGCACTAAGTCCATATCACTTGTTGCCATTCCCACATCTTCTGCAGTAATGTATCTGCCGCCCAGAGAATGTACAAATTCGCCAAACTTCTTCATCAACTCAGGTGTTTTTTGAGTTTTTGCGTCACCTATGATGACTGCTTTACCACCCCCTAAATTTAAACCGGTAATGGCAGACTTAAAAGTCATGCCTCTTGATAGTCTTAAAACGTCATTTAGAGCTTCCCATTCACTGCTATATTTCCACATTCTGGTTCCACCAAGGGCAGGTCCTAAAACTGTATTGTGAATTCCAATTATTGCTTTTAAACCAGTATCTTTGTCGTTGCAAAAAACGATTTGCTCATGATTATCAAACGAAAGTTGCCCAAAAACAGGATCTACTTTATGAATTTCATTCGCTTTTATTACTTCTGTAATCATAATATTTATAGCGTAAATTAATAATGTGCCTTTTTGCAATAAAGCGGTGCAAAAGTAGTCCTTTATTTAATGTATTTCTATAAAAAATGTGTTAAATCAAAAATTTTCAACAGGATTGAATGTTTGATTATATCAATGATGTTGATTCAAATCTATTTTGCAGCTTATGGAATCTTGAAATTAATATAAGATTAAATAAACAGGCAAAAAGCATCCAAAGTTAAAACAGTAAATTTCTTTACAAGAGATTATATATGAAAGAATTAAAGCATCTCAACACTTATTTTGTCAAATACAAAGGTATGCTCCTTTTGGGACTCGTCATCACCATTTGCGCTCGCCTTTTTGCTTTGATTACTCCAAAACTTATAGGAGATTCTGTTACGCTGGTTGAAAATGCAATCAATAATGGGGTTGGAGATCGTGCTGCTGTTGAAAAACAACTGCTCATTAACATTGGACTTCTTGTGGGTGCTACCCTGTTTGCAGCACTTTTTACATTCTTGATGCGGCAAACTTTTATTGTGGTTTCAAGACGTATTGAATTTGATTTAAAAAATGAAATTTACAAACATTACCAAGTCTTATCTCTGGCGTTTTATAAGCAAAACAGAACGGGCGATTTAATGAATCGCATTAGTGAGGATGTTTCTAAAGTAAGGATGTATGCCGGCCCGGCATTGATGTATAGCGTCCAAACCATTACATTATTTGTTGTGGTTATTAGTTATATGTACAGCCAGGCTCCTTCTTTAACTTTATATACCATCATTCCTTTTCCAATTCTTTCAATCGCTATTTATCGTCTGAGCGTGGCAATTAATCACAGGAGTACCATTGTACAGCAATATCTTTCAAAACTCACCACCTTTACTCAAGAAACTTTTAGTGGTGTTTCGGTCATAAAAGCCTATGCTATTGAACCACAAATTAATTCAGAGTTTGTAACCCTCGCCAATGAAAGCAAAGACAAAAACATAGACCTAGTCAAAGTTCAAGCATTGTTTTTCCCTTTAATGATTTTACTCATTGGTGCCAGTAATTTACTGGTTATTTACATTGGAGGAAATCAATATCTGAGTGGCGAAATTGAAGAACTGGGAACAATTGTCGAGTTTATAATTTTTGTCAATATGCTTACCTGGCCGGTTGCAGTTGTGGGATGGGTTACTTCCATGGTTCAACAGGCAGCAGCTTCACAAAAGCGAATCAATGAGTTTTTAAATGAAAAACCGGAAGTCAAAAACAACACACTAATTCATACTTCCATTCAAGGCAAAATAACTTTTAAAAATGTAACTTTTACCTATCCTGATACAAATATTACTGCATTAAAAGATATTTCCTTCAACATCAATTCCGGAGAGACATTAGTAATATTAGGACATACCGGATCTGGGAAATCTACTATACTTGAATTGATTGGAAGGCTCTATGATGTGTCTCAAGGCGAAATTTTAATTGACGACAAACCCATTGAAACTATTAACTTAAACGACCTTAGACGTGCTATTGGGTATGTTCCTCAGGATGCTTTTTTATTTAGTGATAGTATAAAAAACAACATTAGATTTGGTAAAGAAGAAGCTACAGATGAAGAGGTCATCGAAGCAGCTAAACTTGCTTCGGTTCATAAAAACATAATGGGTTTTACTAAAAAGTATGATACCGTTCTGGGAGAAAGAGGTATCACGTTGAGTGGCGGGCAAAAACAACGCGTATCGATTGCAAGAGCATTAATCAAAGACCCCAATATTTATTTGTTTGACGATTGTCTTTCTGCAGTTGATACAGAGACTGAAGAAAAGATTTTAAACAACCTGCAAAAACTTTCAAAAAACAAAACGGCTATTGTGGTTAGCCATAGAATTGCAGCAGCAAAAAATGCAAATAAAATCATTGTGTTGAAAGACGGTCAAATTCTCCAACAAGGCACTCACAATCAACTACTAGAAAAAGACGGCTACTATAAAGAACTTTATGCCAAACAACTTTTAGAAAAAGAAAACTAAAATTTGTTGCTCAATACTATTTTTTTTTAGATTTTTGACTTGAAATAATTTAAAACTAATTAGACTATGAGTGAAAACGATATGATGGAGCAAGAAGAAATCTATTCAAAAGTATTGCGCGCCGGAAGAAGAACCTATTTTTTTGATGTAAGAGCAACCAGAGCCGGTGATTATTATTTAACCATCACCGAAAGCAAGAAATTCACCAATGACGATGGGTCTTTCCATTACAAAAAACATAAAATTTATCTCTACAAAGAAGACTTTGCAAGCTTTAAAGAAAATGTTGATGAAATGATCGATTATATCATTAATGAAAAGGGTGAAGAGGTAATTAGTGAAAGGCATCAAAAAGACTTTAAAAAAGAAACAGACACTGACTCCTCTGAATCCGAAGATGAAAATAAAAAAAACTCAGAAAGTTTTACCAACATCAATTTTGAAGATATTTAACATCAATTTATTAGTATTCAACTCAAAACCGTTCTACTTATTAGGACGGTTTTTTTTATCTTTATACCCTACACTCTAATTTTATATTATGATTCGATTTTTACTTTTATTCGTTCTAGTTTCTTTATCACTATTTTCACAAGAAAAACCTTTAGACTTAAATTATTATCTCCCAGACGGTGTAACATACAACACTTCTATCCCAACACCCAAAAGCATCATTGGACACGAAGTTGGAGAATGGCATATTACCCATGATAAGCTTGTTCAATATATGACGGCACTTGCTGATGCAAGTGACCGCATCATTATTGAGAACAGAGGAAACACTTTTGAAGGAAGACCTCTCATATTACTTACAATTACCTCCCCTGAAAATCATAGCAAGCTGGAAACAATCCGTCAAAACCACATGCAATTATCGGGGCCCAATGCTGGTTCAATAGACATTTCAACAATGCCTGTTATAATCAATCAGGGATATTCCATTCACGGAAATGAGCCCAGCGGTACAAACGCTGCCCTTGCAGTTGCTTATTACCTTGCCGCAGCCCAAGGCCCAAAAATTGACAACATACTCAAAAATGCCGTAATCCTCTTTGACCCCTCCTTCAATCCTGATGGATTGCAACGATTTGCCTCCTGGGTAAATATGCACAAAAGCAAAAACATCAATCCTGATCCAAACGACCGTGAGTACAGTGAATCCTGGCCGGGAGCACGCACAAACCACTACTGGTTTGATATGAACCGCGACTGGCTTCCCGCTCAAATGCCAGATAGCCGAGCACGCATCGAGACCTATCACAAATGGTATCCAAACATTCTCACAGACCACCACGAGATGGGAACAAACAGTACCTTTTTCTTTCAACCCGGAATCCCTTCGAGAACACATCCATTAACTCCTCAAAAAAATCAGGAATTAACCGGTGACATTGCGCAATTTCATGCAGATGCACTTGACAAAATAGGAAGTCTGTATTATGCCAAAGAAGATTTTGATGACTTTTATTACGGAAAAGGCTCCACCTTTCCAGATATCAACGGAAGTATTGGGATTCTCTTTGAGCAAGCCTCATCGAGAGGACACGCCCAGGAAAGTGATAATGGATTACTTACGTTCCCGTTTACCATTAAAAATCAATTTGTCACTTCGCTTTCTACCATTGATGCCGGAGTCGCTTTACGCGAAAACCTACTCAATTACCAGCGACAATTTTATCAGGATGCCCGCAAGGAAGCAGATGCCGGCGCCATTGTTTTTGGAGATGAAAAAGATGCTGCCAAAGCCTATCACCTTGCAGAAATTTTGCAACAGCATAAAATCAAAGTACATCAAATAAAAAATGATTTTAGCCTCAACGGAAAAAACTATAAGAAAAGTCACAGTTACATAGTTCCAAAAAATCAACGACAAGCCCGACTTATTAATGCAATTTTTGAAAAACGTACTCAATTTCAAGATAGTTTGTTTTATGATGTTTCTGCCTGGACTTATCCTTTGGCTTTTAACCTCGACTACAGTGAAAATGCCCCTCTTAACCAAGTGGGAGAAGAAATAAAAGAAGTGACTTTACGTGAAATACAAAACATAGCAACATCAGATTATGCATACTTGATGGAATGGCATGAATACTATTCCCCAAAAGCATTGCACTTAATTTTAGATAAAGGTATACGAGCCAAAGTGGGCTTAAAAACCTTTTCATTAAATGGAAAAGACTATGACTATGGAACGATTCTTATTCCGGTACAAAATCAAAAACTCAACAAAACCGAGTTAGCAAATGCACTCAATGAAATTGCCAAAAAATCACATATTCATATCACACCCGTTAGCACAGGTTTGACTGAAAGCATCAATCTGGGAAGCAACAATTTTAGAACAATAACAGCTCCAAAAGTGGCTCTTATGGTTGGTGATGGCATTACCCCTTCTGATGCGGGTGAAGTATGGCATTTATTTGACCAGCGTTATGATATGCCCATTACAAAATTAGATACCCGAGGTTTTAGCAGAAGTGATATAAGCCGCTACACCCATATAATTTTACCAAACAGTTGGGGCTCTGCGTTTGATAAAGGAGATACAGAAAAAGTGAAAGAATGGATTAGAGCCGGAGGTATTTTAATTGGATATAAAAATGCAGCACAATGGTTAAACAGCAATGATATTTTGAAATTGAAGTTTAAAAGCACACAGGATACTGCCATAGACGTATCTTTTGAAGAACGTAGAGATTATTTTGGCGCAAAACGTATTGGAGGTGCTATTTTTGAAACCAAAATTGACCGCTCACATCCGGTAAACTTTGGTTATAAAAACAATACATTGCCTTTGTTTAAAAACTCTTCTTTGATGCTTGAGCCGGATGAGCAAAGTTTTAACAACCCCATTCAGTTTACATCTGCACCCCTAATGAGTGGTTATATTCATGAAAAAACACTTAAAGAACTGGGCAATACCTCCGCTTTTAGAGCAGCCGGCTTTGGAAGAGGAAAGGTTATTTTATTTACAGAAAACACAAATTTTAGGGCCTTTTGGTTTGGAACCAACAAGTTGTTGATGAATGCAGTATTTTTTGGAGATTTGATGTAGTATTAATTGATGGATTTACCTTATGCAATACGCAACCCATTATCAACTTTCGCGTTCAGCTCCAATAGTATAACGTCGCCAGATTCATCAACTGCCCCAAGGACTAAACATTCACTCATAAAGTTTGCAATTTGCTTGGGTGGAAAATTAACTACTGCAACAATTTGTTTGTTGACTAAAGTTTCAGGTGTATAGCGATGGGTAAGTTGTGCCGATGTTTTTTTTAAACCTAAACCTTGTCCAAAATCAATGGTAAGTTTGTAAGCAGGTTTGTTAGCTTCTGGAAACAACTCAACACTTATAATGGTACCCACACGCATATCAACGGCAGTGAATTGGCTCCAGTTTATCATTGTCATTTTTGGGTATCCATTTTGAGTTTTTGAATCAGTTCTGAAGAAATTGCACCGCGTTGTGCACCATAACTGTCAACGAGAAGGCCTTTTTTTCCATCTTTGGTTTCAATAATGTACAAAATGGAATTATCTGAGGGGTTTGACTCGCCTTCAAATCGATAAAATTTAACGACCGTAAGTTCTTCTGCTTTCCACTTTTGCTTAATCGATTTTGATTCCAGATGATTTTCAGTCAAATTAAAATCTACTGTGTAACCCTTTTGCTGGAAATCTGAAATTGCTTCTGAAAGGGTATTGTATGATGTTTTCATTTGAAGAGATTTGATGTTCTTAAATTTACAATCAATCTCATTGTTCTCCAAAAATTTCACAAAGATTTATAAAGTTGACCCATTTAAAATCTAAAAATTGTATTTTAGAAGATTAAAAATTAGAGTATGGCGCGCACAGAATCCAAGATGCTACCTTTAGGAACAAAATCACCTGATTTCAAGCTTATTGATGTAGTAACAAACCAGTATGTTTCAATGAATGACGTCTATGGAAAACACGGACTTGTTGTTATGTTTATTTGCAATCATTGTCCTTTTGTAAAGCATGTAATTGACGAAGTGATTCGCACTGCCAATGACTATCATGTTCAAGGTTTTGGGTTTGTGGCTATAAGTAGTAATGATGTAGAGAACTATCCACAGGATAGCCCTGAGGAAATGGCCATTCTTGCTGAAAAAGACCACTATCCTTTTCCGTATCTTTATGATGAAACTCAAGATGTAGCCAAAGCCTATGATGCCGCCTGTACACCCGATTTTTATGTGTTTGATGATGAACAGAAGCTTGTTTATCGCGGTCAACTGGACAACTCGCGCCCGGGTAATAGCATTCAAGTAACAGGCAGGGATTTGAGAGAGGCTCTCGATAATTTACTTAGCAATAGTCCTCAGCGAAAAGACCAAAAACCAAGTTTGGGGTGCAACATTAAGTGGAAGGAATAAAAATTTTGGTTTGTTATTTGTTCAACCTGAAGCTTAAAACAAAAACCAAACATCCAGCTCACCTATCAACAAATGTCTATCTACTAAAATCTATAGTCTATAGTCTAAATATCTTTCAAAAAACTCTGAATCGCCAATTCATAACTTTGGAGTCCAAAGCCAATAATCACTCCTTTAGCATTTGGTGCAATATAGGATTTATGACGAAAATCTTCCCTTGAAAATGTATTTGAAATATGTACTTCAATTACTGGGGTTTCAATGGCTTTAACGGCGTCTCCAATTCCAACTGAAGTATGAGTATATGCTGCTGCATTTAAAACAATACCATCAAAAGAGTAACCCACTTCCTGTATTTTATCAATGAGTTCTCCTTCAATATTTGATTGAAAATAAGAAAGCTCAACCTCTCGAAACTGAAATTGCATTTCGACAAAAAAATCATCAAAACTTTTGGAGCCATAGACTTCCATTTCCCGTTTTCCGAGAAGGTTTAAATTAGGGCCGTTGATGATAATAATTTTCATAATTAAAAATTAAAAAGCAACTTCAAATCCAAGGTTTATTGAATTAAAACTTTGCTCTTCAAGTACAATGCCGCTGTATGATAGCGTCGTAGAAATTAGTCCAAAACTGTAGCCCACTTTAGGCTTATAATGAAATCCACCATCAACCTCATCAATAAGTACAAATGAATAACCTAAATCTGTCCCAACAAAAAACTCCTCGAGCACATAGTAACGTGCAGAAGCTGCCATAGGCACAAAGTGGAAATCTTGTCCTTTGCCACTTAATGTAAGTGGAGATGACCTATCAGTTTTAGCAAAAAAATTGTGATAACCTGATGTGATTCCGGCTTGAAAAGAATCAGAAAAATCAAAAAGATAACTAAGATCTGCTCCTAAGCCAAAAACCAAACCGCTTGATAAATCTCCCGTTGGGATTCCTAAACTTCCTTCAAGTTTTACACCTTGTTTTTGTTGAGCTTGCATTGAAATCGCACAAAAAGCAAGAACACAAATAGATACAACTAATTTTTTCATTGAATTGATATTAAAGTTTCCGGTAAAGGTAAAAAAAAAGCGGAAGCTTTGGCTTCCGCTTTTTCAAATAAAATTGTTATAAATTACAATCCAAATTCAACTCCTAAATTTAAAGAAGAAGCAGTAAACCCATCGTCACTAACTCCTTGATAACTTAAAATCAAGCTTACTGACCCTAGATTGTAGCCAACATTGGGTCTGTAGTAAAATCCACCTTCATTGCCGTCATTGATTCCCAATGCATAACCCAAGTTAGCACCAAAAAATAAATCTTCTGACGCATAAAATCTTGCATTAGCTGAAATTGGCAGAAACTGGATCGCATCGATAAAATCTGAAAAATCACTTTTAATAAAGTAATGAGAATAACCTAATGAAGGGCCCACTTGAAAAGAATCTGCAATGTCAAACATATAAGAAACGTCTAATCCGGCATTAAAAGACGACACTTCATCAATGTCTCCAACAGGTAATCCAAAATTCACTCCTAATTTAAAACCTTCTTCCTGTGCTTGCACAGATGTAAATCCAAAAACTGCGATTGCAGCGATAAGTAATACTTTTTTCATAATATAAAGTTTGTTAGTTAATAGTTCAAATGTATAAAAAAAAATGAAATCATTGACTCTAAAACGTTAAAATACGTCATTTGCCTTAGTGTTAGAAAAGAAAAAGGCTGCATAAAATGCAGCCTTAAAGTATTTTTCTTTAAATATATTTATAGAAAAGAATATCCTAAAGCAAGTGAAAAGACCTGATTTTTTCCATCTCCATTCTTTGAAATATCAGTTAAACCAAGATTATACCTTCCGTCAATTCGCAATCCAAAAGGTAGGTCATACCCCACTCCCATCGCCGCAGAAAAGTCAACTGCTTCAGGTTCACCTCCGTCAATATTATCATTTACTAAGAACCCAAACTGAGGTCCCAATTGAATGTTTAATCCCTGTACCAGGTAATATTTAACAATCACAGGTACATTGACATAATCAAGATTAAAATCACCCGGGCTGAATTTGGCTCCCTGCTGTGAATACAAAAGCTCCCCTTGTAAAGCTATATTGTCGTTAAACTTTAAAGCAGCAAATGCACCTGCATGAAAACCGGTTTTATTATCAAGACCTGAGACATCAGAGATATTGGCAAAATTCGCCCCAAATTTAATCCCAAAATCTACTCCTTGAGAATATGTGGTAATAGAAAAAAGTAAAGAAAATAAAATAATTGATAGTCGTTTCATAGTTAATAATGTTTGTGTTTATAAAACAAATATAGTGTACTCCAATTTGATATTTTATTAAAAGATATATAAATTAATGAGTTGCTTCCATTATTTTTACAAAATGAAATGGGAACAGGCTTTAAAGGATTACCAAAATTACCTTCGCATAGAGCGCGGTATGTCTGAAAACACCCTAATAAATTATTCATTTGACATTAA
>TARA_R110002072_G_scaffold283857_1_pt1 | contig 10554 bp, 10 predicted proteins | sample TARA_R110002072 | Tara Oceans TARA_R110002072 (sample SAMEA4397118) | marine metagenome | biome: Polar Biome; feature: [SRF] surface water layer (ENVO:00010504); material: water (ENVO:00002006), including particulate matter (ENVO:01000060) such as... | depth 5 m | reverse complement strand
AAAAACAATGACAAAACACGCTACTTGCGTTATACAAACTCGTTGTGCATAATGCGAGAATTTTGCTAAATTGAACATTTGAACTTAAAAAGCCCACAGCACAAACAGCACATTTGGTTTTTTGCCAACACATAAGCCAACGCTAAAAAAACCAAAAGAGCTGTTTTCTGCCTTTGCGCTCAAATAAATTAGTTGAACTGAAAAAAATACCCTGAAAAAAAGTATCTTTTGCGAAAGAATTACCAATCGAATGACGCTGAACCAAATTTTTGACAGAAATCTACTAAGTGTAAGAGCATATAATGTTTGCGGTCAGAATGATTTATACAATCTGGATTTAATCTTAGACTACTACAAAAAGAATATTTCGTTTAAAAATTTGAGAAACTGTGGGAATGGAACCAATGAAGAATTAATCAAATTCTGCAAAAAACAACTATCCGAAAACTTAGACCCACAAACATCAATTGCTGACAAAAAAACATATACTGATTTGGCCTCTTCCCTTTCGAGAAAACAAAGAGAGGTTATAAATAGTTTTATTTCCATAAACACCTCTGGTTTATCAAATAGAAGTCAAAATGCTGTAAAGCTTCATCTTCAAGGGAATTTGAAAATTAAGAATTTTTCACGCAAAATACTTGATGTAAATCTTGATGTAGGAAATATGAAAAATGTCGGGAAAAAGTCTGTTCCCGAGATTGAAATGTACATTGACATTGTTAGAGAATTCTTCGATAAAATACAGGCCACAGAAGATGAGAATGAACTCACGCTTTTAAGAAACCGTTTTTTAATTCAGAAAACCTTTTCTCTTAATCACGTACCAGAGGAAGTACTGAAATCTGAATCAATATTTCTGCTTACTAAATATCTTTTGGAACAAAATGCCTTCTTTGACAAAAAGGAAACGCTTATCCTAAAAAAATCACTCAATGTTTATGATGGAACTGAAGAAGTACTTCTTGAGGATATTGGCAAATTATTGGACTTATCAAGAGAACGTGTGAGACAAGTTCGGAAAAAATGCCTCGAAGAACTTAACACCAAATTTGAGTTCTTGAGCAATTTTAATGATGATTTATATTCCAATTATGGTATTGAGGAGAATTCACCTTTCATATTTGTAAGTGACGAACTTAAAATTCAAATAAATAAAAAAAGTGAATCTAATTTTTCAAATGACTTTATAACATACATTTTATATGCTTATCAAGCTGTTAAATATGATTTAGTTGGCAATATTGAGGATGTTTTACAAACCAATTATTTTAACCATAGAAATAGGCATAATTGGCGGTCATTCTATTTGGTTCATAAGAAGTATTCAAAATGCTTTGATTTTGTGACTTTATTGGATGATATAAGTAATCGATTAGACGAACGGATTACAGAAACATATATTTTCAATTTCAAAAGCTATTTATCCAAATTTCTTATTGACAATCAATTAGAGCTACTTAATGAAATAATCCCAATCGCAGAAAAAATTGTCTTTGAAGAACTTAATGTTATTATTGATTTAGAAGACAACATCTCATTCAAAAGAAACACTTCTAAACTTGCTTATGAATATGCATACGAGGCATTAGAATATCTCGACAGACGTTCAAAAGTTAAAGAAATAGTAACAGTTGTTAATCAGTTACATCCGAATTACGAAACTGATGAAGCAAAAATTAGAGCCTGTATGAAACGAAAACACGGGTTCGTACCAATTGGAAGGCGAAGTGTTTTTGGATTAAAAAAATGGGAAGAAGAAAAAGAGAACTTTAAAGGTGGAACAATTAGAACAATTGCAGAGGAGTTTCTTCAAGGTTTTGAAGAGCCTAAACACAAGAAAGAAATTGCAAAATATGTAAAACAATACCGGCCAAAAACCAATGCCAACAGCATCTATAACAATTTGTACGTAGATGAGTCCAGAACATTTGTTTTTTTTGAAAATTATATGATTGGACTTGCATCAAAGAATTACTCAGACAAATATGAATTATTGAGTAAAACAGCGCCACCGACAAAAAGGACTTGGGAAGAAAGTTTAAAAGCGTTAGAACAATTTATAGAAAATAATGGTAGGTTGCCATATTCAAGTGGTTGTCCTGAATCAGAACAAAAACTATACAGATGGCTCAATGTCCAAAAAGGGAAAGCCAAACGCAATAGACTTGAAGAAAGTCAAACTCAGTCTATCAAATCCATAGTTCGAAGATTTGAAGATACGATTGGACAAAGAAGAACTAATAATGATATGCGATATGAAGAACTTAAACTGTTTGTAAACCAGTATTCAAGACTTCCGAGTGCTAATATGGATGGTGAACAAAACTTATACGCATTTCATTACAAGCAAAGAAAGAAATATGAAGCTGGCGAACTTGATGAACACGATAGACAAAAGCTGATTGAAGTAGCATTATTATTACAAAAACAAGATATATGATAAAAGAAACTAAAGAGAAACAAAATAACAGACTGAAAGAAATTAGTGAAGAAAATGGGATTGATTTCAATTCTATGCAATTGCTTGTAGATTCTGTGAAGACAAAAAAACTCTTCAAACGGAACAATTATCATTTTCAAAAAATCAACGACACAATCGAAAAGGCTATCAAATGAAATTTAACAAAATAGAAATTGAAAATTTTAGACAATATCACGGCCTTGTGGATATTGATTTATCAACTGATAAACAAAAAAACATCGTTGTCATAGGTGGTCGGAATGGCTACGGTAAAACTAATTTGTTATTATCGATTGTGTGGTGTTTGTATGGAGACAAAATCTCTCAAATAGACGACCACTTCAAAAAAGAAATCCAAAAGGAAAAGAATTATTCTTCTTTTATGCAACAGTCTATCAATTGGACTGCCAAAAAGGATAGTATTGATAACTTCTCGGTTACTATTCATATTAATGAAACTGAACTTCCAGAGTTAAAAATGCTGAATTCTAATTCGGCAGACGCTGTCATAATCAAACGAGAGTTTAATGTGAACACTATGCAAGAGGACTTGCATATAATTGACCCTGTTTCAAATATTGAGTTGTTTAGCGATGAAGACGATAAAATTAACTTTATAAATGATTACATCATTCCGATTGACGCAGGGAAATTTGTTTTCTTCGATGCTGAAAAAATTGCAGAAATTGCAAATTTGTCTATAAAAGATGAAGGCAGTTTTATCAATGATGCCCTCGGTAAAATTTTGGGATTGGACACTTATGAGACGCTTATTGACGACATAGAAACTTACATCAACAATTTAAAGAAAGAAGGTGCTACAAAAAATTTGCAGGAACAAATTGCAGATAAAGAAAATGCAATAAAACTTTCAGAGATTGCAATTGAAAAATTAGAGGAAGAAAATGCTGATAGATTAAGGAAAATTGATGAGCTCAAAAAAAGCATCCGCGAGTTTGATAATTTGATTTCAAGCCAAAGTAAGCAAGGTAACTCAAAATTTGACCGCGAAGCGATTTTATCTGAGATTAACGATTTGAAAGCTAAAGAAACGGAATTAGCTGAAAAATTTAATGAATTGAGCGAAATACTTCCGCTTACAATTCTCTCAGGTAAATTGGAAGAAGTAAGTGAACACATCGAACAGCAAGAATCAAATTTAGTTACAGAGAAAATTGCTTCCGATAATTCTAAGAAAATTGAAAACTTTATAGAACAATTATTTAACAAACCGCCTGAACCCGAAAATTCTACCTTTTCACTAAAGGATAAGATGTTCTATTACAACAAAGCACAGGACTTAAGCCATAAACTTTTTAGTCAAGACAACCAGATTGTTACTGAATTAGAATTTGAGCACGATTTAAGTAATGCAGATAAAAAGATGATTCAAGATGCAATTGACTTGGTCAATACGCAATCAAAAGACTTTTTCGAGACCACTATTGATGAATATAACGCTACAAAAATCAAGTTATCAGAACTGAACAATAAACTTAGTAAAGTCGATGCGGACCTTGAAGATGATATTATTTTAGAATACTATAGTAAGAAAGAAAAAGCTGATTTTCAACTCTCTGAAGCTAATCAGAAAATTGGGGAGAACAAGGCCAATATTGTTAAAGAAGAAATGAATGTTAAAAGGCTTAATCAAGCCTATCAAGCATTACTTAAAAAAGTTGAAATCAATAAAAAGAACAAAATTAAAATTTCAAAAAGCAATGAATATTTAGAAGTCCTAAAGAAGTTTGTTTTTGAGCAAAAGGAAGAGAAAAAAGAAAGTTTAGCGAGAAACATTCTTGAGGAAATGCAAAAACTAATGCATAAGCTAAACACAAGCGAAAACAAGTTTGTGGCAGATGTAAAAGTGACAATTCTTGCCGAAGGCAATGGAATGAGAATCACGCTATATAATTCAGATGATGAGGAAATTAAAAAGGAAGTTCTATCCCAAGGCGAAAAACAACTTTACATTTCAAGTTTAATAAAAGCAATTTTAAAAGAATCGATTCAAAGTCTTCCTATTTTTATTGATACGCCATTAGGACGTTTGGATGACGAACATATCAAGAACATTCTGCTTTATTATTATCCTGATTTATCGGAACAAGTTGTGATTCTTTCAACCAACAATGAAATCACGCCAAAAAGGTTTAATGATATTTCAGATAGTGTTTCAAAATCATATTTACTGGCCAATGATGGCTTTAATACCAAACTAAAAAAGGGATATTTCCATAGCTATGAGAATTAAAATAAGTAAAGAAAATGACGAGCTTTTATATAAGCTAAAATCATTATACAATTTCAAAAATGATAGTATAGTCCCACGTATTGCTTTTTCCTACAGTTTAATGACTGGAAAAACGTTTAATCTGGAAAAGGATTTATTGCCACCATCTGACGGTAAAGAATTTAGAGATGGAAGGACAATCTTTGGTTCTGTCATTGAGGACACTTCAAATTATCCAATATATAAAGCGGTTCTTGACCAACACTATAATGCAAACACGTTTGAAGATGATTTTTCAAAACTTTTTAAACTACACTTAAATCACGGTTTAAATTTACTCAACAGCAAAATTGAAAAAGGGAACATTTCGAAAGGTGACCATATTGAAATATTAATGAAAGCCGTTAAAAGTGGACTTGCTTTAAGAAAGAAGAATGTAAAAACCCATACCAACCTTCAAAAAAAGAAGGTAAAGGAATTTGATGAAGCTCTTTCTTTCCATTTAGGTTTAAACGAAAATGGCGAAAGTGTTGAAATAAGGATAAATGATTTAAGAGAGTTTGACAATCGAAATATTGCCATTGCAGGAATGGCAGGCTCAGGGAAAACGCAATTGATGAAAGACATCCTATATCAAATCTCTTCAAAAACAAATCACGAACTGAAGTTTATTTTCTTTGATTATAAAGGCGAAGGAAATCCAGAACAGCTAAAGCCTTTTCTCGATGCTACACAATGTAACTTCGTGGATATTGTGAATGATGGTGGTCTAAAATTCAACCCATTCCTATCAATAAGTACTGACGAAAGGCAAAGACCATTTAGTATCAAAGCGTTCGTTGATACTATTGCTACTTTTGTTCCAAGTGTTGGTGTTGCTCAAAAAAACATTCTTATGAATGTAATTACTGACCTTTTTGATGAAAAGAACGGCCAATACCCAACCATAAATGAGCTATTTGATAGATTGGAAGATTATTATGAAGAAAATGGCAAAAGGCCAGATACACTTTACGCTGGAATTCAAGACTTAACGACAAACATATTCAATTGCAGTAGTGACAATCCAAATATATTAGATAGTAGTTTGTACTTGAATTTACCGCCAGCTTTGTCCGATACACTAAGACAATTAGTCGTTTTTCTATTGTTACGATATTTCAACACATATTTTAGTTCTACAAATGATTGCGTACCAAAAGACCATATTTTTCCGTTACGCTACGTAATAGTAATTGATGAAGCTCATATTTATCTTAAAAACAAGAATGCTCGAAAAGCGTTAGAGGAACTTTTAAGGCTTTTGAGGTCTAAAGGAGTAATAATTGTTATGTTATCACAAGGTGTTGAAGATTATCGAACTAAAGACTTTGACTTTGCATCACAGGTAAAATTACCGATTTGTTTGAACGTTCAGAACAAGGACTATAAATCGATTAGTCATTTTGTTGGAACACCATCAAGTAAGTACAAACTGGAAACGGAAATCCAAAAATTGGACTCTGGAAAAGGACTGATTAATGTGAGCGACCCACAAATAATTGAATTAAATCAATGGTGGAAAACGAAAAAATCATTGAATCTATAACGCCAATGCTGAAAGCCATACACATTTACAGTTGCTTAAGCCAGCGCAACACCAAAACTGTAAAAGAGTATGTCTTGCCAACGCTCAATTTTGTACTAAAATTAACATTGGTAAACTAAGCAGAACGTAAAAAGCACTATGCACAACAACGTATAAGCGCAATAGCGGGAAAAGTGAGAAGACGAAAATAAATGTATAAATTTAAGGCCAGTTATAAAACGAAAAGTAAGTGTGTGAAACACCACTACTGACGCTTATACAAGACAGTTATATTTAATGCTTCAAGATTTTAGTGAAATTGAGTTTTAGTTATTTTTAAATAAAGTACCCTTCAAACTGTTGCGAAAATCTGGTTCCTCCTACTCTTGCTCCGAATACCATTTAAAAAAGTGTTGCGTTAACCTAGTGAATGGTTTACTCAAACGCGGAATGAAATACTGAATAATCCCATTAATTAAACTGAATTCACTCAGAAGCTGAATTCACTCAACTCCGAAAAAAACTTTAATTAAAATTATGACAACACTATTACCTAATTACTCAGTCCCCGAAAAACCACTGTTAACGCTAACGCAGTCTTAATATTTAAAGAAGCACATAAATATAACAACGTATAACACAAATAGCGCTAGTTGCTTAATCGAATGGCAGTTCTTACAAAATTATCTATATTTATAACGCAAAAAATATAGCGCTCTACCCCTACTTGCGTTATACAAACTCGTTGTACACAATACCCAAAAAATGAAGAAAGCTTTAATAATCGTTGGCGCTGTTGGAATTTTATATGTTTTCGTAGCTTTCATTTTGCCAAATTATATTGGAGTTCCATTAGCTTCTTATCAATCTAAAAAGGTTTGGGCTGAACATGAAAAAGAACTTTCGGAATCTAAATCCTCTGAATTAGTGATTGATTCTTTAGGCAGATTTCCATTTCCAATTGGGTCTGTTTCTGACTACGAAAACGTTTTTAACGAATCTCAAATCTCTGAACTGACGGAAATAATATCTGATTATGAAAACGAAACGACACGGGAAATTGCAATCGTGACAATAAAAACTATTGAACCGTATGACAACATCACAGATTATTCAACGGATTTAGCAAACGAATGGGGAATTGGAAATCCCGAAACTGATAATGGGCTTCTGATTTTGTTCAGTAAAAATCTTAGAGAAATACGAATTTCTACTGGTCTGGGAACTGAAAAAAAGTTGACCGATGAAATCTGTAAGAGAGTTATTGACGAAACAATAGTTCCTAGATTTAAAAATGAAGAATATTATAGCGGAATAGAAAACGGATTGAGAGAATTAATCAAATATTGGGATTAAAGTACTGTGTACAACAACGTATAACGCTAATGGCTGCGCCATTAGTCTTTAACAAAATTGAAAATCCTACAAGTTTAACTATATTTATCAAAACCAAAATGGCGCTATTCGCCACTAGCGTTATACAAACTCGTTGTAGCCAATTTAAATGACACTATTCGGCAAGAAAAAATTCGCACTCGAAATTCAGGTTCCTAAAGGGATTGAAATAGTGAATTTGGATGACAAAGTTCGTTTTCGTGGAACGAAAGAAGAAATATCGAAATTTGCGAAAGAGTTTTACCTAATCAAAGAGCTTAATAACGGACAATTGTGTAAACTAGATAAATACACTCTTAAGGTTTCGGATTATATCACTCCGGATAGAGAAAAAGAAAACTGGATTGAACTTCCAAATCACGCTTGGGGGATAATGGGCAGAAAATTCAATGAAGTTTCAAATGAATATGAAGACAATCCCTTTGATTTCAACGACTGCGATTATATAGACAAAAATCCATTTGATATTGGAGTAGAGGTGCTTGACTTGCCTATCAGATATATGAAATTCAATAATGACGGCACGTACGAAACAATCATTGAAGAAAGACAATAAAACTGGCCACAACAACGTATAACGCTAATGGCTAAAGCCATCGCTGGTTAAATTTAATTAGTTTCCCACAAATTGTGTAAATTAGATTCCCGAAAATAAAGAAAACACCACGCCACTAGCGTTATACAAACTCGTTGCCAGTAATTTGAAAAAACAAAAATGAGCGAAGATTTAAAATTTATAATTTCAGTTTTATTAAGTTCTGGAATAGTGTCTTTTTTCGTTTGGTTAATGAAAAAAAGAATTGCTGTCGGAATCGAAAACTCTATCAAAAATAAATATGATAGTAAAATTGAAAATCTGAAAAGTGAACTTTCAATTTCTCAATCAATCTTGAGTAATTCATTATTAAATCAAACAGAAGGAATAAAAGTCACTCACGAAAAGAGACTCAAAGCAATTGATTTTTATTGGGAAGATATTCTTGGACTTGAGGAATTTATTCAACCTCTGAACTATTTCGACCCAATTACATTAGCAAAAGAAGTTGAAAAAATTAATAGAATCAAATCTGACCTTCCTGAAAAATTTCAAGAAACAATTGCTCAAGCATTTAAGGATTTGGAATCTGACAAAATGTTGAAAACTGCTACTGTATTCAAGAAAGAAATTGAAAAATTAAGGCCATATCTTGGAGAGGAATTATGGTTACTTCGATATTTTTATTTTTCATTTATTGGTAGAATAGTTCATCTATACGAAACAAACTATAGTAAAGGTTTGAATTTAGAACATTGGATGAAAGATGTATTTCTAAAAAAGAATTTAAACAATATTTTATCAGAAGATGAAATTAAATTTATCTACGAAACTGAACACGGAGGAATTCAAAGAGGAATAAATATGTTTAAACAAAAAATACTAAAAGAAATTTCGGAAATTACTTCTGGAATATCTGTTGGGAAAAGCAGTCTTGAGAGTGCAATGCTTTTAAGTAAAAAAATGAACGAATAAAAACTACTGGCAACAACGTATATAATTTATTGCTAGTTCTAGCCTACTTACGAAAATCCTCTCGGATTTTCTATTCGGTTTTTATTTACTAAATTAGGTGTTTAACCACGCAACAAACCATATACAAACACGTTATGCAACAGTTAAAAACTGGTGTAAAAATTAAATGATAGAATTAAATTTGTAACTTTGGTATTATGGATTTAAGTTTAGAAAATAAAAAAATTGAATTAATTCAGTGGTTATCTACATTGAACGATAAGTCTTTGATTGATAAGCTTATGAAGTTGCGAGAAAAAGAGAAAAATGATTGGTGGAATGAAATTTCATCAAGTGAAAGAAAATCTATTGAAAAGGGAATCCAAGATGCTGAAAATGGAAAACTGACATCTCACTCAAATGTGAAAGGAATTTATGAAAAGTGGTTATAAGATCCTGTGGACTGACCACGCAATTTCCGAACTTAAAGAAACTATTGAATACCTCGAAAGTAATTGGACGGAAAGAGAATTAAGAACTTTTTCTGCAAAATTAGATCATACAATTGAACTGATTTCAAAAGCGCCTGAAATTTTTCCTTCATCATTTGAAAAAAAGAATATCCGAAAAGCTGTTGTTGAGAAAAACAACAATCTATACTACCGAATTAACAAGAATTCAATTGAGATTGTTTCTCTATTTTCAAACAGGAAGAATCCAAATAAGAAAAAAATATAAAACCGTTGCATAACAACGTATAACACTAATGTCGTTGAGGGTTAATTAACGTAAATAATTCTCCTACAAAATGCGTAAATTGTTTCCGAAAAACAAAGACAAAACACGACACTAGCGTTATACAAACTCGTTATATGCAAGCTTTGAAAAAATTTAATTTTATATTTACCATTTTCCACTCTTTGTCCGGCGTACTGAATTCCGATCAGCGAAATATCCGATCATTTAACTTTAATAATAATTACTATTATTGTCTGAACAATAATTTTTTAAATTTTTGATTTTAGTTTAAATCGGACTTTCAAAATAAAGCAAATAATTAGTCTAAAAATGAATAAAACTCTCTTCTATATTATTTTAGCGATAATTCTGATTTTCAATTTATTTTTAACAATAGTGCTTATTCAATCATTTGATGGCGCCAGCTTCCATGATTGTATTATTTTTAATATAACAGACACCTATTACTGTATAAATCCAATAGACGTTTTAATCCTTCTGATCTTTAGCATATTATTGGGAAATATCATGTACTTTATGCGAAAAAAATTGGTGAAAACTGGATAACAAACTAAGCCTGCATATAACAACGTATAACACTAATGTCGTTGAGGGTTAAAAGGGTTTCGTTTCCTACTTTTTACTATCTTTAATCCCAACCCAATATA
>TARA_R110002072_G_scaffold43119_1_pt1 | contig 10557 bp, 9 predicted proteins | sample TARA_R110002072 | Tara Oceans TARA_R110002072 (sample SAMEA4397118) | marine metagenome | biome: Polar Biome; feature: [SRF] surface water layer (ENVO:00010504); material: water (ENVO:00002006), including particulate matter (ENVO:01000060) such as... | depth 5 m | reverse complement strand
GCTGGTTGCCCGCCTGATCCATAGCAAGTCGCCGCGTGCCAATGCGGATTTCGTCGCTGTCAGCGCTCCTGGCATGTCTCCCGAGGCCTTCGAGGAAGAATTATTCGGCCGCGACAATGATGACGGGACGATCAAGCGGATCGGTCTGCTCGAACGGGCCCATGGCGGCACGCTTTTTCTCGACGAAATCGCCGACATGCCGCGCGAGACCCAGTCGAAACTCCTGCGCCTTCTGGTCGAGCAGCGTTTCCGGCGGATTGGCGGGACCGCCGATGTCCAGGTGAATGTTCGTGTCATTTCGAGCTCATCGCAGGAATTGCGAACCCGGATCGAGGAAGGCAAATTCCGCGAGGATCTGTATCATCGCCTGGCCGTGGTCCCGGTTGTCGTGCCGGCTCTGGCCGAGCGGCGCGAGGATATCCCCGAACTGGTCGAGCATTTCGTGACCCGTTTGACCCATTCGGCCGGCTTGCCGCGACGCGGTTTCGGCGATGATGTCATGGCGGCGCTTCAAGCCCATGGCTGGCCCGGCAATGTCCGGCAATTACGAAATAATATCGAACGCTTGCTGATCCTGGCGACGGGGTCCCAAACGGCCCCCATCACGCTGGATTCCTTGCCTTCCGAAGTTGTGACGCGGGACTCAGCGGAAGCCGGATTTGATGCCGAAAAAATGATCGCCCTGTCCCTGCGCGAGGCGCGGGAGAATTTCGAGCGCGAATACCTGCGGGCCCAGATTGATCGGTTCGGGGGCAATATCTCGCGCACCGCAGCCTTCATCGGCATGGAACGTTCGGCCTTGCATCGCAAGCTCAAATCACTCAGCGTCGGCGGCAATTCTCGGGATGCCGCGGCGAGCGGCCAGACGGACAAGCCATCATGAAAGCGATCGTATGCGGGGCAGGGCAGGTCGGGGTCGGGATTGCCCGGGCCCTGGCGCGTGAGGGCAATGCGGTCACGATTGTCGACTGGTCGCCATCGCTGATCGACAATGTCGTCACTGAACTCGATGTCCGCGGCGTCGTCGGTCACGGCTCCCATCCTGACGTGCTGGAACGGGCCGGCGCGGCCGAAGCCGATCTGCTGGTTGCCGTCACCCATTCCGATGAGACCAATATGGTGGCCTGCCAGGTCGCGCATTCGCTGTTCAACACGCCAATGCGGATTGCCCGCGTGCGGGCCCAGAATTATCTCGACCCGGCTTGGGGTGATTTGTTCAGCACCGGCCATCTGCCCGTCGATGTGGTGATTTCTCCCGAGCTCGAAGTTGGTCGCGCCATCCTGCAACGCGTCGAGACGCCAGGTGCCTTCAATACTGCGGTTTTTTCCGGCGGGCGCGTGCAATTGCTCGGCCTGAGGCTTGACGAAAACTCACCGGTCGCGGGTTCGACCACTGAGCAATTGATGGAATTATTCCCCGATCTGCGCGTCGCCGTCGTCGGCGTGCAGCGGGAGCAAACCCTGTTCATCCCCAAACGCACTGATCCCTTGCTGGCTGGCGATGATGTTTATGTCGTCACCGAAAGCGCACATGTGAAACGCGTGCTCGACATCTTCGGTCGCAGCGCCGAGAAAATCCGCCGCGTGGTGGTGATCGGGGCCGGCAATATCGGCGTATATGTTGCCAGAGCGCTTGAACGTGCGGGCGGGATCAAGGTCCGGCTTGTCGAAGCGAGCAAGGAGCATGCGGAAGCCGCCGCCGGGCGTCTGAAGAAGACTGTCGTGCTGCATGGCGACGGGCTCGATGCGCGCTTGATGCGCGAGGCCGGTGTGCCCGATGCCGAGCTGGTCGTCTGCGTCACCAATGACGACAAGGTCAATATGTTGTCCGCCGTCATGGCCAAGCGCGAGGGCGCCAAACGGGCCCTGAGCCTGATCAATGAGCGCGCCTTCGAATCCCTGCGTGAACCGCTTGGGATCGATGTCCTTATTGACCCGCGCGCCACCACCGTCTCGATCATCCTCCAGCATATTCGCCGTGGCCGGATTACCGGGCTGCAGAGTCTCGGCGGCGGTTTGGCCGAAGCCCTCGAGGGGATTGCCCTGTCGACATCGCCGCTGGTCGGGAAATCGCTCAACGAGCTTGAATTGCCCGATGGCGTAGCGCTGGGTGCCGTGGTTCGCGGCGACCGGGTATTGCTGGCCTGCGATGAGGGCCGGATTCGTGAGAACGACCGGGTACTATTATTCTGCAACACCGCGCTGATTCCCAAGGTTGAGCATCTCTTCCGCGTCAGCCTCGAATATTTTTAGAACCCATGGCTCTGGCCGCACTTCTGCGCACACTCGCCGCACTCTGGGTCGCCCTCGGCCTGGTCGCGGCCCTTGTCGGTCTGGCGGCTTTCGGGCTCGGCGAGCGGCATCTGGCACCGCTATTCGGCGCAACGATGGCGCTCGGCGTGGTTCCCGGTTCGCTCATTCTGGCAGCGTCGCGCAGCATGCCGGTGGGCGCGAGTGCGCTTGATGCCCTGGTGCTTGGCCTGCTGGCCTGGATCACCATCCCTTTGCTCGCGGCGGTTCCGTTTTATCTGTCCGGATATTTCGATCTGATCGATTCGCTGTTCGAGGCTTATTCTTCAGTCACGACGACGGGGGCTATTTTGCTGCCGCCCGAGGACTTGCCGCGCTCGCTGGTCTTGTGGCGAGCCGTGCTGTCCTGGCTAGGCGGGTTCGCAACGGTTCTGCTGGCGATCGGGGTGTTCGCAGCCCTCGACCGCGATATTCCGGCGATCCGCCGCTCAACCCTGCTGACCATGCGGCCCGATGATGTTTTCTCGCACTTGCGCCTCGCGGCGACCCGCATTTTTCTCGTCTATGCGGTGCTGACATCGATCATCTGGCTGGCGCTGATCCTGACCGGCAATACCCCGTTTACGGCGATCATTCTGGCCTTCGGGTCGATTTCCACCGGCGGCTATGCCCCGTTTTCCGGCGGGCTCGACCAACATCTCGGCACGGTATCTGTGGCGCTGGTGATGCTCGGTTGCCTGGTCGGGGCCGTGAACTTCTCGCTTTATTGGGATGCCCTGCGGGATCGCAAAGCCTGGCTCGATATCGACCTGGCCGGGATAGCAATCCTGGTGACCATTCTCGCGGCCTTTTTCATCATCGCCAGTCCGGGCGATCTGATGCAGGACATCGCCCGTTCGGTGTTTGTTGTCACGACCAGTGGCTATGCCTATGGCACCGCAGAAATGCCGGTTCTGGTCGCGGCAGTATTCATCGCCATGATTGGCGGAGCGGCCGGCTCGACCACGGGCGGGATCAAGATTTCCCGCATCATGCTTTTATGGCGGCGGATGGACGTCGAACTGGCGACGCTGGCCGACCCGTCCATCGTCAGGCCGATGAGCTTTCGCGCCCGGCCAGCGCCGGACCGGGCGCTGATCGCCATCTGGTCCTATGTTCTGGCCTTCGTGTTCGCGCTCGGAATCGGTACCGTGCTGCTGACCCTGACCGGGCTGGATTTCGAACACGGATTCATTGCCATGGCCGCGGCACTGGCGAATATCGGTCCGCTGTATCAGGAAGCGGCCATCGGCTGGGACTGGGACGCGATGAGCGATGGGGCCAAGCTCGTCCTCATTCCGGCCATGATTCTGGGGCGTTTGGAGGTTCTGGCGGCTCTGGCGGCTGTCTGGGCGCTATTTATCAGGAAGTGAGCCATTGACGCGTTTTGCCTATGTGAACGGGCGCTATTTGCCCCATGACGATGCGCAGATCCATATCGAGGATCGCGGCTTCCAGTTTGGTGATGCCGTTTACGAGGTCTGGAGCGTGCGGTCGGGCGCCCTGCTCGACGCAGAGGGGCATTTCGGCCGGCTCGAACGGTCGCTTGGGGAATTGCGGATCAATAATCCGAAATCCAGAGCCGGCTACCGGCTGGTGATCGCGGAACTCCTGCGCCACAACCGGGTCAGGGACGGTCTGGTGTATTTGCAGGTTTCGCGTGGCCGAGCCCGGCGCGACCATGCCTTTCCGGCGGCCTCTACCCGCCCGACCATCGTGATGACGGCCAAGCGCATCGATCCGGCCGCAGCGCAGGCTCGCGCGGATCAAGGGGTAGGGGTGATTACCCGGCCCGACCAGAGATGGGGACGCTGTGACATCAAGACCGTCAATCTCCTGCCCAATGTGTTGGCGAAACAGGCGGCCAAGGAAGCCGGTGCCGCCGAGGCCTGGCTGGTGGATGGCGATGGCAATGTCACCGAGGGCAGCTCGACCAATGCCTGGATACTGACCGCAGACGGCGTGCTGGTCACGCGCCAGGCCGATCAGGGTATCTTGCACGGGATTACCCGCGCGACGATCATGAGCCGGGCAGCCTCTCTGGGCTATCGTGTTGAAGAACGGGCGTTTTCGGTTGAAGAGGCGCAATCGGCTCGCGAAGCGTTCATGACCTCGGCGACGACATTTGTCACGTCGATCACGCGCATTGACGGCCGGCCGGTGGCGAATGGGGCCCCGGGGTCGGTGGCAATCGCCCTGCGGGCTGCCTATCTCGACTCATTGTGATCACGGCGATTGAAGATTCATCTCAGCCGCGCAGTTGCGGCTAAGGCCTTGCGCTGTATACGCTGAGAGCCGAATCGCTATTATTGTGCGGCGCACTCGGAGCAATCATGTCTCAAGATAAAAAACAAAACCTTCAGGACGTTTTCCTCAATTCCGTCCGCAAGACGAAAACCCCGCTCACGATCTTCCTCATCAATGGCGTCAAGCTGCAGGGTGTGGTAACCTGGTTCGACAATTTCTGTGTCCTGCTTCGCCGGGACGGCTTGTCACAGCTGGTATACAAGCACGCCATTTCGACCATCATGCCAGCCCAGCCGGTTTCACTGTTCGAAGCCGAGCGGACCGATGATGACGAAGCAGATTCCGAGAGCTTCACCGATTGATCGAACGCGAGGCGCCACCAATCCGCGCCATTATTATTCATCCCGTTACCCGGGATCGACTGGCGCGCTCTGAAGCGCGCCTCGAGGAAGCCTGCGGCCTGGCCGAGGCGCTCGACCTCATTGTCGCTGAAGGCTTCGTAACGCCTTTGCGCAAGATCGAGTCGGCGCGATATTTCGGTTCCGGCAAGGTCGAGGAATTGCGCGAGCGGATGATCGCCGGCGAAGCGACGGTCGCTGTCGTCGATGCCAGCCTTTCGCCGGTGCAACAACGCAATCTGGAAAAGTCCTGGAATGTGAAGGTCATCGACCGCACCGGGCTGATCCTTGAGATTTTCGGCCAGCGGGCCCGGACCAAAGAGGGCGGGCTGCAGGTCGAACTCGCGCGGCTTTCCTATGAACGTTCGCGCCTGGTACGCACCTGGACCCACCTCGAACGCCAGCGTGGCGGCGGCGGTGTCATGTCCGGACCGGGCGAGACCCAGATCGAGACCGACCGGCGCATTATCGACGACAAGATGGTCAAGCTGCGCCGCGCCCTCGACGATGTGCGCCGGACGCGCAATCTGCACCGCTCCAAGCGCCAGGAAGTGCCAATTCCGGTTATTGCCCTGGTCGGCTATACCAATACCGGCAAATCGACCCTGTTCAATCGTCTGACCGGTGCCGACGTCCTGGCCCGCGACATGCCCTTTGCGACGCTGGATCCGACGGTGCGGGCGCTGGAATTACCGCGTGGCACCAAGGTCTTGCTCTCGGACACCGTTGGTTTCATCACCGATCTGCCGACCGAATTGATCGCCGCCTTCCGGGCGACGCTGGAAGAAGTGCGCGAAGCGGATCTTCTGGTGCATGTAATTGATGCCTCCGACCCAGATCGGGAGGGACGTATCGGCGATGTCGAGAGCGTGCTCGACGAAATCGAGGCCGGACCAGACCATGATCAACGCATGATCGAGGCCTGGAACAAGATTGACCGGCTCGATGAAGAAACCAGCGAAGATGTCGGTGTGAAGCTGGAGATCGCCAATACCAAGGCGGGACATCCCGTCAAGCTGGCGATCTCGGCTGTGGCGGGAACAGGTCTTGACGAGCTGCTCGTCGCGATCGAGACGGCTCTGGCCGCCGATTCCGAAATCCTGCAACTGAGCCTGGCGCCGCATCAGGCCAAGGCGCTCGCCTGGTTGCACCAGCATGGCGAAGTCGTCAGTGATTCCATGGACGGGGCGACGGGTGAAACCACCATGCGTGTGCGCCTGTCACCATCGGATGCGGGGCGTTTTCGCTCGCTGTTTCCCGAGCTGGCGAGCTTTTTGCCGCCGCTGGAAACGGAAGATTACTAAACGGGCTGGCGCTTGCCGGCCTTGTCGATCTGCTTGGCTTCGCCCCAAAGCGCTTCCATCTCCTCCAGCGTCGCATCCTCGGGCCGTCGGCCCTTGGCGGCCAGCATGCGCTCGATATAGCCGAAGCGGCGCTCAAACTTGGCATTGGCGCTGCGCGTCGCGGCTTCGACGTTAACATTGAGTTTGCGCCCCAAGTTGGTGCAAACAAACATTAAATCGCCAATTTCTTCGGCAATTTCTTCCGGGTCATTTAACCGAATCGCCTGTTTCACCTCGGCGACTTCCTCGGTGATTTTCTCAAATACCTGCTCTGCATCGGGCCAGTCGAACCCGACCCGGGCAGCGCGAGCCTGCAGTTTCTGGGCGCGTTTGACAGCTGGCAGGGCGAGGGGAATGTCGGCGAGCACACCATCGCCCTTGCGGCTGGCGGCCCGTTCGCGCGCTTTTTGCGCCTCCCACTCGACGGTTTGGGCCTTGCTGTCGCGCTGAACCGCGTCGCCAAAAACATGCGGATGCCGCCGGATCATCTTGTCATTGATCGCCGCGGCGACCTCATCGAAGTCAAACAGGCCGAGCTCTTGCGCCATCTGCGCGTGGAACACGACCTGCAGCAGGAGGTCGCCGAGTTCGTCCTTGAGCTCGTCATAGCGTTCACGCTCGATCGCATCGGCGACCTCATAGGCCTCTTCCACCGTGTAGGCGGCGATGGATTTGAAGTCCTGCTCCAGATCCCAGGGGCAGCCGGCCTCCGGCTCGCGCAGCCGCGCCATGATCGCAATCAGGCGATTGATCGGGGCGAGGGCGGCGTCTGGAGCGTGGGTCATGGCGTTTCCGACTCGATTTGGCTGGCGGTCCGTCAACCTAGCCTGGATTGGCGCGATAATTCGATGCCCGATGGTCGTGGTGACCGAGGATTAACTGGAAACAGTCGCGAGGATACTTCAAGCTGCAAATAAATTAACGCGCCACATACCGAATATTTTGAATTCAGAGAGATGTATAACGTGCGGAAACTGTGGACATTTTACTTTTTGTGTTTTGCCTGGCTCGGCCTGATCCCGGTCATTGATTTTGTCGCCGGTGGCGGGCTGATGGATTTTGATCGTCTGGGTCAGGCGGCCGCACAACAAACCGGTATTGGCTGGTCGTCCAGCCTTGTCGGCTTGGCCAGACTTGCCATGGTGGAGCCGGGGCTTTGGTTACTGCTGCTCGGCTCCGCGGCACCCTTGCTGGCCGGTCTGACGACGATGGCGATCTGGCCGGACCGGATGCAGGCGCTGCGCCACTGGCTGCGCCGGCTGATGCCAATGGGCGGTTCAACCAGCTGGCGCTGGGCTTTGCTCGCCTATGGCGGCGTGATTATCCTCTGCCTGATGGCTTTGACCGGGTCAGCGGCGCTTCGCTCCGGAATGGGCGCGGAATCGTTGCTGACGCCTGTCACAACAGGGTTTGTGGCGATATTTCCAGCCTTGCTCCTGTCGGCCATGCTCGATCAGGGCGCATTGCTGGAGGAGGGTGGCTGGCGCGGATTTGCCGCGCCGCAGCTGGAGCTTCGCTTCTCGCCGGCGCTGGCGGCGCTGCTGGCCGGACTGGCCTGGGGTTTTTGGCATTTGCCACGTGACGTCACGACGGGCGTAATCGAGCGGCTCGGCGCGCTTGAGTATGCACTGGCATATCTGCCCAGCTTCCTGGTCGGGACGATTGCCGTGTCACTGATCGCCAGTTGGGGCATGATGCGCAGCGGTGGCAGCCTGTGGCCGGCTGTCCTGGCGCACGGTCTCGCCAATGATGCATTCGGGCTGACAGGGCATGTCAGTATCGTCGAGGCGTTGACGCCGGAGCATCAATTGGTGCGCGGTGTGCCGATGCTGCTGGCGGCCGGGCTCATCTTGATTCTTGATGGCAAGCTGATGTTTGCACGAGGGATAGCTAGATAGGGCGGAAAGCTAGATAGGGCGGAAAGCTAGATAGGGCGCGTCTCAAGTGCCGCATCTGCATCAATCAATTTGGCGCATAATAAATATTATGAGAAAGAATTGATGGGCAAATGCCTGAAACCGGACCGCGTTTTGGCTCAACTCGCCTCAATCCAGGCCTCGCCATCGGCAGCGAGAATTTGCAATCCATCATGGGCGCAGCTGACGCCGCGCGGCAATTGTGTGCTCAGAGCGTCATAATCGAGCGTGATGTGGAGATTGGTCAACACCGCGGAGCGCGCACCGACGCGCTCAATCTCGCGCAAGGCATCGTCGACGCCAAAATGTGTCGGATGCGGCTCATGACGCAAGGCATCGACCACCCAGCAGCCGATCCCGGCGAGCACGGCCGCACTTGCTTCGGGCAAGCCATTGATATCGGCGGAATACGCCAAAGCACCGATGCGAAACCCGACCGAGCGGATCGAACCGTGCTCCTGATCGAAGGCCGTGATCCTGACCGGCCCGCCTGCACCGTCAATCACCAGTTCGCTCCAGGGCGCTGGCATGTCGCGCTGATCGAGAATGGCTGGGTATGGCGAGCCTTTCGGGGCTTTGAAGGCATAACCGAAGCGCCTCGTCAGGGTTTGTGCCGTCGCCGCATCCATCCAGACCGGCATGCGTTGGCGCTGCAGCAAGGCGAAGGCGCGCAGATCGTCCAGACCATGGGTCTGGTCGGCATGATCATGGGTGATCAGCACGGCGTCGAGACGCGGCACGGCAGCGCTCAGCATTTGTTCGCGGAAATCCGGTGAGGTATCGATCACCAGCCGGGTGACCGCCTGCCCGGCCGCCAATGCTGGCAGATCCGCGGCGTGCTCGATCAGAGCCGAACAGCGCCGGCGGCGATTTTTCGGATTGGCTGGGTCACACAAACCCCAATCGCCATTGGAACGCGGCACGCCGCCGGAGGAGCCGCTGCCCAATATGGTCAGTCGGGTGATGCCGGTCATGGCCGCGACACCCGGTCAAACAGGTCGAAGAAATTATTCGTGGTGCGCGTCGCGCACTCCGCCTGGCTCCAGCCCTTTACGCGTCCCAGTCCGGCAGCAACATCGGGCAAAAAGCTCGGCTCGCAACGCTTGCCACGATGCGGCATCGGCGCCAGATACGGGCAATCGGTCTCGATAATCACCTTGTCGTCGGGCACGTCATCGCGGAACACGGCACGAACATCATCGGCCTTCTTGAAGGTGATGATCCCGGAGGCGGCAAACCAGCTACCCAACTTGGCCGCTCGCCTGGCCAGCAGGGCGCCGCCGGTATAGCAGTGCAACAGGGCCTTGAAGGCCCCCTTCCCCATTTCATCCTCGAGCAGATCCGCCATCGCTTCATCGGCATCGCGGCAATGCAGGATCAGCGGCAGACCGGAGCGTCGCGCGGCCTCGATATGCGCCTTCAAACTGGCGAACTGATCCTCGCGCGGGCTGTAATTATAGTGAAAATCCAGCCCCGTTTCCCCAATCCCGACGACTTTGGGATGGCGCGCCATTTCGAGCAATTCACCGGCGGTGATGTCGGGCCGGTCCTTGGCGTGATGCGGATGGGCCCCGATCGAGCACCAGATATCATCATATCGCTCAGCGATAGCAGAAACGGCTGGAAAATCAGCCAATTGGCAACATATCGTCACCATGCGCATCACACCGGCGGCGCGGGCGCGCGCAATGACGGCATCGAGATCCTCGGCGAATTGTTCGCCGTGCAGATTGACGTGGCTGTCGACATACATGGGCAAACTCAAACGGTTTGATGACGCGCAGCGTCGCGGACATAGCCCAGCGCCGCCAGGGCGGCTTGTTTCGGATCGAGATAGAGGCCATCCGCCTCGCCGGACAGCGTATTCACCTCACGCCAGGCGTTGAGCCAGGGCGTCGGGTCGAGCTGCTTTTCCGCCTGGCCGCGCGCCGTGTCGTGGATCGCATTGGACAAGGCCGTGTAAAACACCGAGCGCAAGCCCTCGCTGCCCTTGCGGGCGACGCGTTCGGCCAGGGCGCGCACTTCGCTATCACTGGCCGAAGCGCCGCGGGCGACCAGGGCACGGACCTGACTGGCCAGCTCGACACCGCCCGAGGCGCACAGGGCCAGGGCGCGGCCCGGCGCACCGCCGGCCAGACGCGAAGCGGCCATGGCGGCCGGCAGATCCTTGGTGGCGCCCTGATCGATCAGCCATTTGGCCGTTGCCTCGATCTCGGGTGGACGCAAGACCAGGGTCCGGCAGCGCGAACGGATCGTCGCCGGCAATCGTCCGGGTGAATGCGCGACCAGCAGCATCACCCCCTTTTGCGGCGGCTCTTCCAGCGTTTTGAGCAAGGCATTGGCGCCATTATTATTCATCTCATC
>TARA_R110002072_G_scaffold234699_1_pt1 | contig 10564 bp, 12 predicted proteins | sample TARA_R110002072 | Tara Oceans TARA_R110002072 (sample SAMEA4397118) | marine metagenome | biome: Polar Biome; feature: [SRF] surface water layer (ENVO:00010504); material: water (ENVO:00002006), including particulate matter (ENVO:01000060) such as... | depth 5 m | reverse complement strand
GTGGTTAGTGGTTAGTGGTTAGTGGTTAGTGGTTAGTGGTTAGTGAAAATAAAAAAAAATACTTTTTTTCAACTTTAGGGGGAAACAACTTTGAAATTTTAACCCATTTTCTCACCATTCAAATTCGTCGTTAAAATATCGCTAAATAAATTAAAGAAAGGTCTTAGTGCTTTATAGCTTTCATCAACTTTATCTATAAAATTTGGTGATAAAACTTCTGCATCTGTAAAGTTTTTAGTGGCAATAAATCCTTTTTTGCGTAATAAGTCTACATCTGGGTGTTCCTTATCAAAACCTCTTGGCGCTGTTTTTAATTCGCTGAAACTTTCGAAAGTTCCTCCAAAATGTTTTTTGTAAGCTGCATGGTCTAAAATTGCTCTAATTTCTGATGCATCTTGTTCAATTTCTTTTCTAATTCTGAATAAATCGTCTTTGCTTGGTTCCCAAAATCCACCAGCTAAAAAAGATTCTCCTGGCCTTATTCTTAAAAAATAACCTCCTCTTAATTCTTTTCCTAATCTAGAATATGAATTTGCAAAATGTGCTTTATAAGGCGTTTTATCCTTAGAAAAACGAACATCTCTGTATATACGCATCATTTTTGATTTTTCTATTTCATCATGGTTTTGTAATTTATGATGAATAGCTGTAAATACTTCTTTCGCATTTTCCTTTGCTTTTTCATATGTAGGTTTATGTTCTGCAAACCAATCTCTGTCATTATTTTTTTGTAAATCTTTTAAGAATTGAAATGTTGATTTTTCTATCTGCATTTATAAGGAATTTAAAAGTTCAATTTACAAAATAGATTTGTAACTTCGATTTTGATATGCACCAAAAAACAAAAGATATTCAAAAAAGATATGATGGATTTTTACAAACAAATTGTTTGTGGAAAAATGATGCTGTTTTTGATTTTCATCAATTTGAAATTGAGGATAAATCATCAAAAGTAAATATTGACATTGATGAAAAATTAAGGCTTGGAAAATATATAGAACGTTTTGTTTCTTATCAACTAGCACAAGAAAATACTATTACTATTTTATCTGAAAATATTCAAATTCAAAAAGAAAAAAGAACTTTGGGTGAATTGGATTGTATCCTTCTAAAAGATCAAAAACCAATTCATTTAGAAATTATTTATAAATTTTATGTGTATGATACTTCCATAGGTAACACTGAAATAGAGCATTTTATTGGACCTAATAAAAAAGATTCTCTGTTTGAAAAACTAACAAAGCTTAAAGAAAAACAGCTACCTCTTCTCTACTCTAAGGAATGTAAATCTTATATAAAATCGATCAATTTAAATATTGATAACATTAAGCAACAGGTTTATTTTAAAGCACAATTATTTGTTCCGTTTTCTAAATTAAATATTGAATTTACGTCAATAAATAAAGATTGTGTTGTTGGTTTTTTTATCAATACAAAGGAATTAGAACGTTTTTCTGATTCTAAATTTTACATTCCAATTAAAAAAGATTGGCTGGTAATTCCGCATGAAAATGTGGATTGGCTTACCTTTTTTCAATTCAAAGAAAAATCTGATGAGTATTTAGCACGAGATTTTTCTCCTCTTTGCTGGCTTAAAAAAGCCAATGGAGAAATTCAAAAATTCTTTTTGATTTGGTGGTAATAAGGTTTAAAATTTAATTTCCTTATTATATGTTGTTAAATACTCTTTAAGTCTAATTTTATAAATTAATAACAACAAAAAAAGGAACTCAAAATAAATTGAATTCCTTTTTATATAAAATAATATTAAAAAACTTCTCGATTAAGATTATTTACTCATTAATCATCAATTTTCTTACCATCTTTAGACGCTTTGTTCCAAATTTTTATTTGATCATCTATAGTAACGCCTTCTAAAATTTCTACGTTTACTCCATCTGAAGTTCCTAATTTTAGAGTTACATTTTTAAAAGTACCATCTGCTTGTTTTACCTCAACATAAGGCTCCTCTGTTTTTTTATCGAATCTTAAAACAGCTTCTTTTACAGATAAAACGCTATCTCTTTTTTCTAAAACAATATCTGCGTTTGCACTATAGCCAGCTCTAATAAAATAATCATCACTTAAAGAAACATCTGCTTTTATTTTAAATTGAACTGCACCACCTTCTTCTGTTCCTTTTGGAGCGATAAAATTTAATTTTGCTGGAAATTTAACACCTTCAATAGCTCCGATTGAAACTTCAATATCTGAACCACTTACTAATTTACCAACTTCAGACTCATCTACCTTTCCTTCAAAAATCATCTTGCTCATATCTGCAATAGATGCGATTGTAGTTCCTGCATTAAAGTTATTAGATTGTATTACTTGATCTCCTTCTTTTACAGGAATTTCTAAAATAGTTCCAGACATTTGCGCCATTATATTTGTATTGGCAGCACCACCTGAACCTGCAGAACCTTTTTTGATAATCAAATAATCGTTTTGAGCATTTTGTAAATCTTGCTTTGCTTGATTATATGTTAATTCAAAACGTTCGAATTCTTGCTTAGAAATAACACCTTTATCAAATAAATTCTTATTTCTTTTGTATGCAATTTCTGAGTTTTCAACGTTCAATTTAATATTATCTACTCTACCTCTAGCACTTATTAAAGATTGCTCATTAGGTACAACTCTTACAGTAGCAATTAAATCTCCTTTTTTTACTTTAGAACCTTCTAACAACATTATTTTATCAATAATACCTGTAATTTGTGGCTTAATTTCAATTTCTTCTAAAGGAGTTACTTTACCTGTTGCTACTGTTTTCTTAATGATTGTAGTTTTAAAAGGCGTTTCAGTTTCGTATTCTATGATACTTTTCTTGTTCTTTTTTCCGAACCAAACTAATGCAACAACAAATAGTATTGCAATTATAATTAAAATAATTTTTGATCTTTTACTCATGATTTAGTTAATTGTGATTGATTTTATTCTTCTCTTAATGCTTCTATTGGTCTTACTACTGTTGCCATGTGTGCAGGAATTAATCCTATTAAAGTTCCTAACACTATTAAAGTGGCAAATGCTATTATAATTATTGGGATATCGACTGTTGGGTTTACAAGTGCTGCATCTTCTCCTTGTCCAAATGCGGAGTCTATTATAAATAATATTAAACTTCCGAAAATAATTCCCAGCATTCCTGCAATCGTTGTTAAAAAAACAGATTCCAATATAATTTGTTGTCGAATACTTTTAGGAGTTGCACCTAAAGCTCTTCTAATTCCTATTTCCTGCGTTCTTTCTTTTACTGTAATCAATAAAATATTACCGATTGCGAAAACTCCTGCAATTAAAGTTGCAATACCTACAAACCAAGTTAAAAACTGCATTCCAGTTAAGAAACCTGTAACTTTTCCTATTTCTTTACCTAGATTAACGCTTCCAAAAGCTCTTTCATCATCTGGATGAACTTTATGCAAACCTTTTAGAGTAAGTAAAATATCTTTTTCCATTTGCTCGATGTTTGTACCTTCATTGGCAGTAATCATCATCCAATCTACTCTATTGGCAGTATTGTAAACTTTTTTAAAAGTTGAAAATGGAATGTATGCACAATCTCCATCAAAATCTATTGTATTAGAAGGTTTGTAAACACCTATTACTTGGTATCCAATACTGTTTATTTTTATATACTGACCAATTGGCATTTCATCAATATCAAACAGTTGCTTGTACATATCTTCAGAAATAACAGTAACTTTGGCAGTATTTAAAATATCGTTATCATTTAAGAAACGACCATATAATAATTGTTTTTTCTGAATTTGATCTAATACAGGATAATCTCCACTTACTTGAAAATTACCAGATTTAAAATCTTTTACAATTAAGTTATTGGTTTGATTTCTTGGTGCTAACAACCTAATTTCATTAGCATATTCAGATTTTAAAACCTCAATATCATTCATTTTTAAACTAAATCGTCTGCCTTCTTGAAAACCTTTAAAAGGTGTGTCTGTAGATTGTGTCCATACAAAAACACTATTGGTTGCAAAATTACCAAACAGTTTATTAAAACCATTTTCCATTCCTCTTGCAGCTCCTAAAAGAACAACTAAAAGAAATATTCCCCATAAAACACCAATGATTGTAATTGCTGTTCTTACTTTATTTTTACGAATGCTTCCGTAAATTTCTTGCCAAGTGTCTGAATCAAATAAAAATTTCATAATTAATCTGCTCTTAATGCTACAATTGGTTTAATATTTGCTGCTCTTTTTGCAGGTAAATAACCAGCAATTAATCCTGATAAAACTAAAACAACTGTTGCTCCAATTACAATACCTGTGCTTACACTTGGATCTTTTATAAAATAATCTTCCTCTAAACTATTACCAATTAAACTTAAAATATAAGTTCCTAAAGAAAGCCCTAAGTACCCTGCAATTGTAGTTATTAATACAGATTCCTGGACAACCATACCAACAATAGAGGATGGTTTTGCTCCTAAAGCTTTACGAATACCAAATTCTTTAGTACGTTCTTTAATTACAAAAATCATAATGTTAGAAATACCTATAATACCTGCAATTAAAGTTCCTGACCCCACTAGAATTACAATGGCATATAAAATCCCCATAAACTGACCAACTCCTTTATTTGCCTCTGCCATATTTCTAACAGAAAGAGCACTTTGATCATCAGGATGAATGTTCAGTCTCTTACGCATATCACGTTCCATTTGATTCCCAAAAGCAATTGCTGCATCTAAACTTAGATTAGGATTATAACCCAAATTTATTTGGCTTATATAATCATTATTTCCATACATCATTTGTGCTGTTGTAACTGGTATATACGCTAGCCTTTCTTCATTATCACCACCTTCATCAGAAAAAATACCAATAATTAAATAAGAACTACCATTCACATTTAGTCTTTTGCCTAAAGCTGGTTTTTCGCCAAATAAATCTTTTTTTATTAATCTACCGATTACAATAACTTTAGATTTTTCCTTTAAATCCCTTTCGTTTAAATATCTTCCTTCATCTATGATTGTTTTTTCCAAAAATTGATGATCTGGATTTACAGCTCTTACACTATAAGAACTTGCTTCATTTTTGTATTTTAACGTAAAATTTTTATAAATTCTTGCAGATTGATATTGTATTTTGCTCTCATACTCTTCAGTAACAAAATTATAATCATCGTTTTTCAATTGAACTGTTCTACCTGTTTGTAAACCTTTATAAGGCATTGATGTTTTCCAAACACGAACAAACATTGAATTTTGAGCATCATCACTAAAAGCACTTGTAAATGAATTACTTAAACCACTTACAACTCCAAATAATAAAGTGAATAATAAAATTGCAAAAGCAACTGTAAAACCAGACATTACAGAACGTAATCTGTTTTTATTTATGCTTTGAAAAATTTCTCTCCAGCGATCTAAATCAAACATAATTAAATTGCTTTTGTTGCGTTTGGTAATTTTTCAGCATTAGTATACTCATCACTAATAATTACTCCATCTTTTAAGCGTACTATTCTTTTGGTTTGTTCTGCTACTTCTTCTTCGTGTGTAATAACAAAAACAGTCATGCCTTCATTATTAATATCTTTTAACAAATCCATTACGTTATCCGTAGTTGTAGAATCTAAGGCTCCTGTAGGCTCATCTGCTAAAACAACTTTTGGTTTCGTAACCAATGCTCTTGCAATGGCAACACGTTGTTTTTGACCTCCAGAAAGTTCGTTTGGTAAATGATTTGCCCATTCTTTTAAACCTACTTTCTCTAAATAATCTAAAGCAACACTTAAACGTTCTTTTCTAGCCATTCCTTTATAATAAAGAGGAAGAGCTACATTTTCTAAAGCTGTTTTGTAAGATATTAAATTAAAAGATTGAAAAACAAATCCTAAAAACTTGTTTCTTAATAAAGCTGCCTTCTTCTCATTCATATCTTTAATAAGTTGACCATTTAAATAATAATCACCTTCATCATGAATATCTAACAAACCAACAATATTTAATAAAGTAGATTTTCCTGAACCAGAAGAACCCATAATAGAAACAAATTCGCCTTCTTTTATGTGTAAATCAATTCCCTTTAATACGTGCAAAGAATCTTTCCCTATTGGATAAGATTTGTGAAGTTTTTCTATTCTAATCATTCGTTTGGTTAATTTTACTATAAAAGTATTGATTGCTATTGATAGCGATTATTAATTTTTTGTTAAAAGGAATTAATAAACTCGAATACAAACATAAGACGACAACAAATAGTTTTTGTTACATCAATTTTAAAAAAAGATATATTAATTTTGTTTTCTACTCTTTAAGCCTTAAAATGATTGAGATTCCTAAAAATAAAAAACTAATTCTTTTTGATGGTGTTTGTAACTTGTGCAATAATGCTGTTTTAAAAGTGATAAAATACGATCAAAAAAATACCTTTATTTTTGCGGCTTTACAATCTGAAGCTGGTAAAAAAATTACAGAATCCCTACATATAAATACCACTAAAGTAGATTCTATTATTTTATATGAACCTGGTGTTGCTTACGACCTAAAATCTACAGCAGCTTTAAAAGTGATGAAAAATTTTGGTGGGCTTTGGCATCTTACTCAAATTGGGTTGCTTTTCCCTGAAAGTTTTAGAAATTTTGTGTACGATTTTATTGCAAAAAACAGGTATAAATGGTTTGGTAAAAAAGAAAGTTGCATGTTGCCAACAGCAGCATTAAAATCAAAATTTTTAGATTGATTTTTTTTTAGAAGATAGAAATAAGATAACAGAGAATCAATTAAAAATTCTCAAATTAGAAAAAACAATTAAAATGAAAATACCAAAAGATATTAAATGTGTAATTTTTGATATGGATGGCGTTATTATAGATTCTGAAGAAATACACAAAAAAGCCTATTATGAAACCTTTATTTCAATTGGAGTTGATGTTTCTGATAATCTTTACAAATCGCTTACAGGTTCATCCACTATCAATGCTTTTCAAAAGTTAGTAGCACATTTTAAATTGGATATAGATCCTGAAGAACTCGTTATAAACAAAAGAAAACGATATGTAAATTTCTTTGAAAATGACCCAACTTTACATTTAGTAAAAGGTGTTGAGGATTTAATTAAACATTGTCACAACAAAGGTTTAACGTTGGTTTTAGCTTCTTCATCAGCAATGGTAAATATTGATAGAGTTTTTAATAGATTTAATTTAAACCCATATTTTACGGCTAAAATTTCTGGTGCAGATTTAACTGCATCAAAACCACATCCTGAAATTTTTGAAAAAGCTGCACTTTTAGGAAAAACATCTAAAGAGAATTGCATCGTTATTGAAGATTCAGATAATGGAATTAAAGCCGCAAACGATGCTGGCATTTTTGTTTTTGGGTATAAAAATCCTATGGCTGCAGATCAAACTTTAAAAAATGCCGATGTTATAATTGAAGATTTTAGTGAATTACAAAAAATAATTTAGATATTTTTTGATTTAACTTCATAAAAAAACATCCAAAATTTGGATGTTTTTTTAGTTATTTTTAATGAGGAATTAAGAACTCCAAAATTCTCTTTTCTTGTTTAATTCTTGTTCTTCTTTAATATATTCTTCAGCATCTTCTGGAGAAAGCACCTTTAAAAAAGATGGATGTTGCTCAATAGCATATTCTATTTTTGTGACAATATCTGCAATATCTTCGTTTTCGTAATCAATCTCTAAAGGCTCTTTTATCACCATAGATTGTAATACGTTTTTTCTTTTAATACGTAAACCTTTTTTATCAAAAGAACGTCTAAAACCATCAATTACAACTGGTACAACAATTGGTTTGTAGGTTTTAATAATATGTGCAGTTCCTCTTCTAATGGGTTTAAAAGGCGTTGTAGTTCCTTGTGGAAATGTTACAACCCAACCATCATTAATGGCTTTACCAATATTAGATATATCAGAATTTTTAACTTGTCTTTTTACATCTTGACCAGCACTTCTCCAAGTTCTATCAATAGAAACAGAACCTGCATAAGCAAATATTTTTGGCAATAATCCAGAACGCATTGTTTCGCCAGCAGCAACAAAATAAAAATTTAATTTTGGTTGCCATATATAACCAATATTTTTAATTGTATCATCTCTACCTTTTAAAGCAGCATTAAAAACATGAAACATGGCTGCAACATCAGCAAAATAGGTTTGATGATTTGATATAAAAAGTACATTTCTTTCTGGTAAATTTCTTAATATTTGTGAACCTTCAATTTTAAGATTGTTAAAATTTTGATATCTACCATGTGAAACCACTCCAAAAAAACGGATAATCCATTTTTTTAAGAATAAATAGTGACCAAAAGGATTTGTCTTAAATAAGGGCATTTATAGGCTTTTTACTTGATTTGTTAACAAAATTACAAAACTATTTGTGAACTTGCTATTTTAAGAGTTCTTTAATTTCTGAAAGCATCATACCTGTTGCTCCCCAAATTATATGATCATCAATCTTAAAACAAGGCACGTCTATATTTTTCATGTATGATGTTGTTAAATTAACAGTGGTAATATTATTTTCATTTAGCAAATCGCTCACTAAAATCTCAATAGTATTTGCAACTTCATGGTTTAAAATAAATGCGGGTTTTTTATCAATAAACCCTAAAAAAGGAGTTGCTAAAAAATTACTTGGAGGAATGTAAACATCTGTTAATTCTCTAATTATTTTTATGGATGAAGTTTGCACACCAACTTCTTCAAACGTTTCTCTTAAAGCTGTTTCTTTTAAATTTCCATCTGTTTTTTCTGCTTTTCCTCCTGGAAAACTTATTTGAGCAGAATGTATGCCTTTATAACTTGGTCTTTGAGTTAAAAGTAAGGTCGTTTCATTTTTTTTATTCGGATAAAATAATGCCAAAACTGCTGCTTTTCTTGGATTATTTGCTGCAATTTTATCTTTATTATATTGTAATCGAAGTTTTGGTGCCATTTTAAACTGAGCATCTAAACCTCCTAATTCAACATTTTTAAAATCTTCTATTTTATCAGTAAAATTTTTAAAATTCATTTTTGATTTCTTACTTTTAACAAACTTACTATTTTCTGTAGCACCAAATTAATTTTTGGCAGGAATTTTGAATACCTATAAATATGAATAAAAAATATAAAAAATTAGGATTAAGTATTGTTTTAGATATTATTGGTCTTGTACCTATTCCTTTATTAGATTTAGCTTGGGCACCAATTTCTGGGTATGTAATGACAAAAATGTACAAAGGTACCAAAGGTAAAATTGCAGGTATTGTGAGTTTTTTAGAAGAAATTCTTCCTTTAGATATTATTCCAACTTTTACAATTATGTGGATTTATACCTATGTAATTCAAAAAGAAACTATTGAAACTGATGACAATAACACACCAGAAAAAACGACTATTATTGATGTTTAGTTATTTTCTTTAAATAAAAAACCCAATCCTAATCTGCCTAAAAACTTTTTCTCGAAAGCCCAAAAGAATTTAAATTGACCAAAAAGCCAACCTACAATTGGTAAAGTAAGTTGATAAACTGGAAAAATTAATAAAATTCTTAACGGATAATAAAACCAAGGACTTATAGTTTCTGTTGATAATCCTAAAAAAGCTGTAATAGGTTTTGCAACCCAAGCTGCAAAAGATCCATTAATTGCAAAGACAATAAAAATAGCAACGATAGCCCAATTACTTTCTATGTCCCATCTTTCTTTTAATTTTTCCATTAGGCTATTTTCTCTGAGTTTTTTGTTTTTCTAAACATTAACCACAACCCTATTAAAACTAAAGGAATACTCAATACTTGACCAGTGTTTAAAGGACTAAAGAACCATTCTTCTCCTCTTTCTTGAACTTGTGGTTCTTTTAAAAATTCTATGACGAATCTTAAAGACCATAAAACTGCAAAGAACAAGCCAAATAAGAAACCAGTTTTTTGTTTTTTATCGGTTTTCCAATACAAATACCACATTACAAAAAATAAGATTAAATAACTAAAAGCTTCATATAATTGAGTTGGATGTCTTGCAAAATCTTCAGCATTATTTTTAAAAATTACACCAAAATCAGTTCCTGTTGCTTTCCCAACAATTTCTGAATTCATAAAATTACCAGTTCTAATAAAGAAACCAGCTAAGGCAACCATAATTGCCAATCTATCTAAAATAAAAAGCCAAGGTCTATGCAAGTGTTTTTTTGCGTAAAAATACATAGCAATAGGAATACCAATGGCTGCTCCATGACTTGCAAAACCAGTGAATCCAGTAAATTTCCATCCTTTAATAAACCCAAATAAAGAGTCGTTTGCACTTTCTTTTATGGGTAAAAATATTTCTAATAAATGATTTTGGTAATAGTCCCAACTATAAAAGAAAACATCTCCTAAACGCATTCCAATTAACATCGAAATAAAAACATACATAAATAATGTATCTAACTTTTCTTTAGGTATTTTATCTTCTATATATATTTTTTTCATTAAGTGTAGACCTAATAAAAAAGCTGCCACAAACATTAAACTGTACCAACGAATTACAAAAAAACCTAAATCGATTCCTATTGATGGACTCCACTCTAT
>TARA_R110002072_G_scaffold2134_2_pt1 | contig 10570 bp, 9 predicted proteins | sample TARA_R110002072 | Tara Oceans TARA_R110002072 (sample SAMEA4397118) | marine metagenome | biome: Polar Biome; feature: [SRF] surface water layer (ENVO:00010504); material: water (ENVO:00002006), including particulate matter (ENVO:01000060) such as... | depth 5 m | reverse complement strand
TATCAAACTAAATTTATATTAGATGCGTGAGTTGATAAAAATACATTTAATTTTATAAAGTCCGTTGCGCCTATAGATAATCCATTATTATTTATCTCTAATATTACATTTTCCCCTTTTATTAAATCTACGTTATACACGTAGGTATTAGCTACTAAAGTTCTTGTATCCGTAATGAAGGCTGTTCCAACCGAGCGAAAATGTTTATTATGGAATTTTAAATTTATTGTTATAGGTAATGATGATACAACTGATATTTTATAATTATCGTAATGATGTGTATCAATAGCTCCAGTAGTAAATGTATTAGATGAAAATGTAATATCTGTTAGCAATTTATTTAATGATAATTCTTGTGAGTATATTATTTTATTCATATTTATATAATATTATATTTTATTTAATAATAAAACATTTAATAAATAAATTAAAAATTAAAAATAAAAATATTATATATAATTATAAAATGGCGACAGATAATTCGAATGGTGATATTGCTTCCTCAATCAATTCAAAATACATTAGTATCAAACCCGAAAATGGAGAAAGCTTCGTAGCGGGACAAAAAATAATCTACAATATTGAGCCTTCTATTGGATTTATTAAAAGAGATAGTTATTTAGTATTCGATGTTGTAAATAATACTGCTGATAATGGTAAATATTCACTTACTACTGCTGGGGCACACGGACTGATAAATCAAATAAATATTTATTCAAAAGAAACTGGTGTATTATTAGAAAATTTAAATAATTACAATCAATGGTGTGGAATTGAAAATCAATATACTACAGATGATAAAACTCAATTAGCAATTAAGGAAGGTGTTAGGTTGCCTTGCCAAGTGAAATATAATTTTGAAGGTGGAACTCAAAGTGATTTACAATTGCCCGCTGCCGAGATTTTAACAAATCATTTATTATCACCTATAGATAATAACGGGCAAGCTGTATTTATGGAAAAAAGATATTGTATTCCATTAAGATGTGGTATTTTTAGATATTGGGATGATGAAAGACTAATTCCAATTTTAAATTTTGGAGGATTAAGAATTGAACTAATTTTAGAAAAGCCCGAACTCGCATTACAAAGATTGCCGAATGCTTACGTAGACGTAAATCAAGTCACTGGTTATAGAAATATCAATTTAGCTTCTGGAGCTCTACTCAATGTTAGGGCTGGTGCTGCCGATGTTGTTTTTCAACTATCTAATAATAACTCTATGCGCCATTGTGGATTCGCTGTTGGAAATAGAGTTATAATTAGAGGTGAAATCGGTGGGGCGGGGGGAGTTGTAAATACTGCCCGAAGTATTATAGGAATGACTGATGATGGTGCTGGCGCAGTCCAAATTACCGTAAGTGGTGGAGTTATTGGAACTACTACTAATACTGCTCTAATGATTATTGATATACCAGTTGCTGTCGGTGGAACAAATACGATTGTGAGTGCTAATGCTGTAATGCCTAGCTATAAAATCACAAATACTGAATATAGATTATGTGTTGTTGCCCCCAACGCAGCGCAATCGAAAGCCCTCGGTGCTGGAATAAATTATGAATTTACCAGTTATGATTTATTTTTAGATAATATCCAAAATACTTCTTTACGCCATCAAGTCCCAATCCATTCAGTCGCATCAAAGGCAAAAGCCATTACTACTATGGTCTATGACCCAAATGAAGAATCTAATGTAATCAGTCAAAATTATTATTGTGGCCTACAAAATCACGCTGTCCCAATAACCACTTATTTAAATGATATTGTGTTTTTCATCAATAATAAATTATACCCATTACGCTCATACAATCCACAGAGGTTAGCAGATAGAGTTTTAAATATTAACGAAACTGTAAAGACATTTAATTCAATTAACAAACCGATTATGAGTTTTGGAGAAAATAAAAATGGTAATCTAAAAGACTCAGTAAATACACAATTGGTCTGTAGAGAATTGGCTCGAGGTGATTTTGTTTTTGACCTTAGAAATGCCGAGCCCGAAATCCGTGTTGGATTTAGTGGCGCTAGAGCTGGTAATCTACGGGTGAATACTTTTGTTTGGTCTAAGAAAATAATTAGCACATCATCAACTGGAGTTCAAGTTATTTATTAAAGAAAGTGTGAAAAGTGTGAAGACTTTTTCCATCAAAAAAATAAAAATGAAAACCAAAATATTTTAACACTTTTAACACTTTTACATATTATTTATTTTTGTAATACTTTTTTAAAAGTATATTATATATGCCCGCCTACGTGCCCGATAAGAACCCAAAATCTATTCATAAAAATCAATTACAGAAGAAACCCGATAATAAAGAATTAAGAATATATGCTAAATGTATTGATGATAAAAAACATCCATTTAATAAAGTCCCTAAAGAACCAAAATTAAATATAGAAGATATATTCATTAAAGGAAATGATAAAAAAGAAAAACCAAAAAAATGTCCCAAAGGAAATAAAGTCTGCCATTGCGATAAAAAAAAATCAAATAAAAATAAATAAATTAAATAATAATAATTAAAATATTTTTATATATTATAAAATGGCGAACTTGACTGATTATTCGATAAATGACTCACCGATGATGATGGATATTAGAAGTGATACTCTTGAACCAATATCTAATACTTCTAGAAAATACGTATTTAGACTTGACCAAGCTGGATACTTAGACCAAAATTCGGTGCTATTATTTAAATTACAAAATGTTGCTAATAACTCCAATTTAAGAGTAAATAATTTTAATGGTGGATTAGGTGCTATTAAAAGAGCTATTTTTCAAGTTGGGGACTTCGTGATAAATGATGTTGATGGTTGTGATAAGATGATGACTATGATGAATTTTGTGTCTAAAAATAATACTCGCAGAAATAATTACGATTGCTGGTATTATCAAAATCAAATGAATTTTAAAGTGCTCGAGGCAGCTAGTGTTGGCGCTACTGGTGGTGATAATTGTGGAACTGGAACTATTGTTGCTGATAGAACGAATTGTGGTGTAAATATAGGCCAAGTTAATAATGGTAATGCTGCCACCGAGATAAATTCAATGCCTATAACAAATAATCACGCAAATAATACTCAAATCGGTATTCCACTAGGGACTATTTTCCCAGCCCTCAAAGGTAGAACAATCCCATTATTTTTATTCCAAGATTACAGAATTTTAATTACAATCGAATTTAATGATGCCCCGAAATACATAAATGATATTGCCGAGATTGCGGGAGGTGCTGGAGGTAATACTGGATTAAGAGCCAATCCATCTGCTATTACGTACCAAGATGTAAAACTCCAAGTAGATTATATTATTATGCCTAGTGAAGTCCAAAATAAAGATAGGGCTATGACTAACGCCCAAGGCGGATTAAATCTAACCTTTTTCGATTCGGTGAAGGTTGAAAAACAAATAGCTGCTACTACGGCAAATACATTACAAAGTGTAGAACATCGAATCGGTGCTGATAATAAAGAAGTTCATAAAATATATATGACGAAACGACTTACTGCTGACGATGGATTGCCTCACAACGCCCACTTTTTAGACCAGCGTATCGACGGTATGAACCAAGAAGAATACAATGTAAATATTGCTGGGGTCGATATTTTCCCCGATTACAAATGGAGTCCAGCCAGTCAATATGACGAAACCGCTAATTGCTTAGGTGCTGATATTCAAGTCCCAAGACCAGTATATTTTAATGATGAAAATACTGCTTTTAATGGAGTGGGCTCGCAATCGGGTGGATTATTAGGTAAATACAAACCATTATGCTTAGATTTATCTAATGGTAATGATGGAATTTTAGGAAGTGGTCGAACTATCGGGGCTTATCCGATAATATGGAAATATAGAAGGAAGCCCGTCGGCGCTGTCGCTGGGTATTACACAAGAGGGTTAAATACAGCCTTAGAAGTTGATTATTATTTATTAGTTAGTAAAACTGCTAATATTAAATCATCGCCACAAGGAACTCAAGTTATGGTTAGTTATTAAAAACCTATATCTTTTATATCATAATTTAATTCTTTTTTTTTTAACCCCATTTTACAATTGAAAGTAAATAATTTTTTTATTCTATTTATAAATTTTTTCCAGTCCATTTATAATGTTATAATATTTTTTTTTTGTAATGCTTTATTTTAATATTAGAAAAGTATAAAATAGTTTAATTTATTATTTAATTATATTATTATATTATAATAATGGCTGATATACTATATATAGATTGTAATAGAAATTTAAGTATCAAAAGTGAAGAGAATACTAATGAATGGGAATTTAAATTACAAGATGAAGCGTTATTATTACCAGCTGGAACTCAAGTATCTATACAAGAGAGTTTTATAAATAAAAAAGGTGTAAGTGGAAATACTATAGAGATTGAAGAAGATATATCTACAACAATTAGATACTCTTATTATTTAACCCATTCACCTCATTTTGTGCCCGAAGCCGAAACAAGACCCGATGCCTCTACCAACCGATTATTTACCGCTGAATTCGATAATGTATCTTTAGGAACTGATTTTTCATTATTCCCACGAGATGCCCTAAATGATAGAGGTGGATTAAATGAAATTCCACCAGCTCAACCTTATTTTGACCCTCAATTCGAAGACCAAGGAGGTTATGAAAAACCTATGATGGCTTGTAAAATATCTAGATATAATAATACAACTGGAGAACACGAGCAAAGCTGGGCTGGAGATTTAGGAACTATCGAACCAGTTATAGGAACATCAACAATTACAATCCCAGCTGGCTCATACGGAGTAGATGAAATATCAAAACTAATAGAAGACCAGCTGACTGGACGGCTAACTAATGTAGCAAACGGTGATTTTAATGAAAATTATATCCAAAAAAAAATAGCAGAACAAACATACAGAGGAACATTAGAAAATGATACTACACTAATTATGTCGACTTGTATGCCTTTTAATTTAGTCCAAGCGAATGGAAATCCAAGAACAGATGTAGTAAATGGATATAGACAATGGTTATATAATGAAATAGGAACTGAATTTAAATTACCTTTGTATGGCGAAGTCCACGCAACTCAACCAGCACACGACCCCGATACACCAAACGACAGATTTAGACCACTTTTTTTTATGAAACCGAGTGATTGGAACGATTGCCGAGATACACATATGATTGTAAATGAATGGAATAAAGGAGATTTTACTCCAGTCGATAGAGCAATCAACCAACCACCCGCTGGGGAAATTCGGCAAGCAGCATATCTAAAGCGCTCCGAAGTGTGGAACTATACAAAACAAACTTTAAGACTAAAAGGGACACCAGCAGATGCCGTAAATACAAAACCATTATTCCATCATTTTAGAAATGTAGATGCCAGTCATTCGGGGACTCTAGAATCATATAATTATGACCCACAAAGTAAAGGGATTTATGTTGGAGCACCCGAAATAAAATTCGGTTGGGATACTACAACTTCGTCATTCGCAATAAGTAATTTACATTTTCCATATAGATTTAATTCGCACGACCAGCAAGGAAATGAAATTAGTGAAGCGGGGCAAGAAGGAATATTATTAAGAAGATTAAATACAGCTAAACGAGTTACGCCACAAGGCACAGACCCCGAAACATACTTACCAGTCGACCACGACCAAATCCAAGATTTTGAAACTCCGATGACTAGAGTAGGAGGAATCGCTATTTTTAATTGGGATGTAGAAACAGCAAAAAAATACGGAAGCGTAAATTATCAAGATGGAACAGTGTGGTCGCAAGTTGCGTCAAGTCAAAATATGTGGAGTTTTGAAGACCATTTTGAAAATAAAGAATCGGCTAAAAGGGCTTGGAAGAATACTTTATGGAGTAAATTAGGATTTACTTACGACCAATTACAGAATAGAGATAATTGGGAAATGGCTAATTTTTTAGAAGAATCTAAAAGTAATAATAGAAGATTATTTGGAGCTACTACAAGACCCGATATAAATACATCTATTGTCCCTTCTGTATCATCAGCATTTAATATCGCTACGCTCGGCCCGAGTGGGAATACTGGAGTGAAACCGAGAGTCTATACAAATATGGATTTAGGCACAACCTCAGCCGAAGCATCCAACGCAAGTTCAAATAATCCATACCCACAACTAGGCCCCCAAGCTGGGCCATTTAGTAATTTAGGCTCATATTATTCGAGTCCATTCAAACAAACAACTACTATATCGGTTATTACACAAGGCAGGCCAATAATAGCACAGAAACTACCCACATTAAGTGATGAAGGATATTATTTAATAACAAGTAATATTATTGATGGATACAAAGATAGAGTGAAGAGAGGCACACCGATTAGTCTATTAGGAATAGTCCCTATTAGTAATTTATCAAATCAAGATTTTATCCAAAGTAGAAATGATATAGTCCATACAATCCAAAATACTACTGTATTAAATTCAATAAAAATAAAAATATTAAATCCCGATTTAACAGCTCCCAAACTCGAAGATAATTCATCGGTGATATTAAAAATAATACGACCATTACAAGACGGGCAAGGGCTAATCGGTGATTTAGGACATACCAAAGAGGAAGACAAGCATACTGATGAAAAAAAGAGTTCATTACAAAAAAAAAAATTCTAACTAACTATTATACAAATGACTAAATTTTATCCAGTAATGACGCATTCCAAATACGACCAATTTTTAGCAGAATATATGAAAGACGAAGATTGTGATTTTTTAGTGAATACTGATAATGGCGAAGAGCAAGTAGGATACGATGAAGATGATAATGTTTTATTTTATTTAATTCCAAATGTTTTTACAAAAGAAGATTTTGAAATATATGATATTTTAGATGAAGTAGCAACAAGTATATTAAATACAAACCGAGGAGCTTCGGCTGGAGAAGTCGATAGAACTTTAGTGGGGTGGGGTAAAAAAGATAATGTAGAAGCGGTGGGAAACTACAAACAAGTAAGTAAATATGCTTTATCACGAACAAATCCAAATAATCCAAAAGTAGCATACAGAATATCCAATCCAGTCAATAGTAATATGATGGGTTATTTTGATAAGGTCGATATAAATTGTAGAAAATATATTAAAAATCCACCAAAATGTAGATTGACGAGTTTTACACAAAAGAATTTTGAAAAATATCAACAAGTAATTCCGTATGTAGAAAAAATAAGTGATGTTATGAAGAGAGTGTTGCCCTCAAAATATCAAAATCATATAAATTTTATTAAGAATAAGGACAAAATCGGTAATAGTGCCTTTACAACTCTAACAATAAATAAAAATTTTAGGACAGCAATTCATAAGGACAGCGGTGATTATAAAAATGGTATAGGGGTTTTAAGCTGTATGGGTGATTTTAAGGGTGGTCGGTTTTGTTTTCCAAATTATAAAATACAAATAGAATTGAAGCCGACTGACCTATTATTCGCCAACGTTCATCGACATCATACTAATACGCCTATAGTAGGTGATAGGATAAGTGTAGTATCATATATTAGAGAAAAAATGGATAGATGTGATGATGTTATAGATTATAAAATAATAATAAAAAATGAAGCATTTATAGATTGGATAAAAGAAAATAATATAAATCTAGAAAGGGTATATTTATTATCTACTAAAAAGAAGGTAAATATAAGATGGGATGGTGTAAAAGAGCTAAATGAAAATCCTAGCACCTTCTTTAAATCACACACACCGATTTTATATTTAAATAATATAAATGTTATATTTAAGGACGATGAGGATTTTGAAACAACTATTATCAAAAATTTTGAATTACTATTTAAAAGTAAATCTAATTCATTACACTGGGGGGAAAGTATTTTTGAAATCAACGGAATAGATGATGTATCCGAAAGTCTAGAAACCCTTTCTACTTTAATCGATGATAGAATGACCCCATTTATAATAAATAATATTGAAGGATGGAAAAGATTAGGATATAAAATAAAAATATATAGTTTTATCAATCTATCGGCGCATTTAGCCGACGACGAATGGGAATATGCCGACACAATCTGCGACACTTTCGATAAATATTATTTTGTTATGAATTTAATGAAAAAAAAGGAAACTATTTATATAGATAATGATGTTTTACTTTTACAAAAAATTCCTAATGTTCCTATTATTATTACCAGTGAATATAATAGAAATAATATACAATCGCCAAATTTAGCTGTTTTTAAAATGCCGAAAGATAGTGTGTTTTTAGAAGATATATGTAATTTTCTAGGTGGTGATGGGCTTCTAAGTGAAAATAAAAGAAAATTCATAAGGTGTATCAACTACTTCGCATTAGCAAAAAATATAGTGAATCCCAGTAGTTATTGTAAAATAAATAAAATATATGCTAAATCTATATTTTGGAGTTATGAAAAATATAAAATCCAAGATAAAAAATATGATTTGAATATACCTTTAATAGATGATTTAATAAATTGTATTGCTATTAAATGTAATAATATAAATCAAGTTCCTAAGACCGATTCGCTTTACGAGAAGTTATTTTCGCAATTGCCGATACTTTAGCCTTTACCCTTTCCATTCTATCCAATTCTTTTTGTGATAATCCTTCCATTACATCATATTTTAATAATGTATTATCTTCTTTTATCGCTACTTGCGGATTTGTAATCGGTTTTTCAAAATCCGTATTAGGTGTAAATTGCTGACCCACTGGAGCTTTCGGCTGGGCTGCCGACTTCCCAGCTTTTTTTACTGGTGCTTTTTGTTTTTTCGGTGATACTGGTGCTTTTACTTGTTCTACTTTATCTTCTTTCTTATTTTCTTTAATTTTTCTATATCTTTTTGTAGAAACTCCGTTTTTATTTTTAACATCAATTTGTTCGTAATCGGGATTGTTTTTTCGTCCAACTCTTGGCATTGTATATAATTCATTAAGATTTTTTTTTTAATATATAAATATATATAAATCTTTAATTAAAATACAAAAAAGCCAAAAAAAGCCGAAAAAAGTGTGAAAAGTGCTTTTTATAAGGATATATCTAGCGGATTTGGGGCTTTTTTTTGGTGTTGAAAATAATTTATGATAAGGTTTTATAAGGAATTGGAAAGTGTGGAAAGTGCTTTTGAAAAGTAGTTTTTCATTTTTTTTTTTTTATAAAAAAACTGGATTTGAAAAGCACTTTCTACACTTTTTGTTTTGTTATAGTTTATTATCATAAATGAAAATCCAAAAGTCAAAAAAAGCCGAATTCCGCTACATAATCCTTATAAAAGCACTTTTAGGCACTTTCGTTATTCCTCATATTTTTACAAGGGGTCGTTGTTCCAAAAATAAATTATTTTAAATTATTCACACCTAACCCTCTTGGGCTGCCGCTATAATATCATCTATGTCTTTTATGTCGGGATTGTCTTTTATTAAATCTTGTAATTCATTTTCCAATTCAGTTATTTTTTCGTTAGATTTAGCTAAAGCAACCTCGTATTTATCTTTAATCATACCATTTTCAACTATTGTTGTATGTTTTTTTTGTTCTTCGCACTCGAAACACATCGACATACATTCTTTTAATTCTTGTTTATCTTCCTTAGATACGCTACAGCCTCTATATCCTAAATAAAATAACCATAATAAATAATCTTTTTTATCACTTGAAAAATTTTCCATTTCGTAGAAGAAGCAACTCCTACACATATCTTTATCTTTATTTTGAAGCTTACAACTATTCAACTTTCTAACCTCTTTCACAAAATCTTTTCCAAGGCTCATAATCAATATTTATATAATGATTTATATAATCATTTTTTAAAATCAATTTTATTTTTTAATATATAGGATTTTAATATATATTGTAATATTATAAAATGCCCCCCAAATTAAAATGTTGGACTAAAGAAGCCGATGACGGCCATCAATACACTACTTGTAATGGAAATCAAAAGAAAAAAAAAGCACCAGCACCTAGAGTATTAAAAAAAGGATTTGGAATAAAAAGAGAAACGCTAAAAGAAAAAGCAACTAGATTAAAAATAAAAGCAGATAAATTAAAAGAAAAAGCAGTAGCAGAAAGAGCAAAAGCAGAAGCAGTAAAAGCAAAAAGACCACCAGTAAAACCAAAATCTACATTAAAACCAATTCCATCAAGAAATCTACCAGCACCAAAAAAAGTAGAACCAACCCACGACGAATTATTTGAATACGCACAAGCAAAAAGCCAATTGATGATAAAATTAAAAATGATGAAAGGTAAAGCATACGAAAGAGGTAGAAATGACGCAGTAGATAGATTTAATAAAAAATACGAAGTTGTGAAGAGATGGAGTGATGAAAACCAAGCCGAAGCAAAACGCATATTATCAAAAGAACCAGCCAAAGCAAAAAAAGTAGAACCAGCAAAACCTAAAGTTAATAAATTTGAGGAAATAGATAAAGAGATAGAAATAGCATTTGGAAAATATAAAAAAAGGATAGATATATATAAGGGTGGTGCTGGTGCTGGTGCTGGTGCTGGTGCTGGGTCAAGTGCGAATAGTCGTCGTTATACAGATTTTTTGGTGGAAGAATTAGCAAATACAACTGGTGTTG
>TARA_R110002072_G_scaffold165900_2_pt1 | contig 10572 bp, 6 predicted proteins | sample TARA_R110002072 | Tara Oceans TARA_R110002072 (sample SAMEA4397118) | marine metagenome | biome: Polar Biome; feature: [SRF] surface water layer (ENVO:00010504); material: water (ENVO:00002006), including particulate matter (ENVO:01000060) such as... | depth 5 m | reverse complement strand
AAAAAAATGCGCCTTACATCCAAGCAGACGGCGAATTAATTGGAATGGGAAATATAGAAGTTACTATTATTAAAAAAGCAGTTTCTTTTTATTGCTAAAAAATCGCTATTAGCTTATACTAATAGCGATTTAAAGTATTGTTATTCAGGTGTTTAAAATATTATTCCTTTTTGTAATCCGCATTAAGCGCATCCAATATAGTTTGTGTTAAATCACTTTGGTCGTCTCCATACATAACGGTTGCTGCGGCATCACTAGTTCCCAAAATATAGTTGTAACCGTTAGTTTTTCCATAGGCTTTTACAAAATCTTTAACATTAACAATAACAGAATCTATTTCTGCTTGAAACGCTTGAGTTAATTGCTGTTGCTCCATTTGCATTTGTTGCTGTAATTGTTGTTGTTTTTGTTGTAAACCTCCCATTAGTTCTTCAGCCTTTTTTCTGTTACTTCTTGCAAGTCTTTGTGCCTCTGCTTGACCTTTTTGTGCCTCAGCCTGAAAAGCTAAACTAATACTATCTGCTCTTTTTCTAAAAGCATCTTCTTTTATTTGAAATGCTGCTTCAACATCTTTCTTTTCTTGGTAATCATTAATTACGGTTCCATTATCAACAAATCCAATTTTGTTAGGTTTTTCACAAGAAGCGAAAATTAACATCGCTAGTACTACATAAATAATATTTTTCATCAGTTTATATTTTTTTGATTGATTTGATTTTTAATCCGAACAAAAGTAATAAAGTAAGTTTTAAAATGAAGCGGAATTATTCTGATTTTAACATATAATGAAACCTTATAGTAAAAATATTAAATAATAGTTAATCTCTATTGAAAATAAATGCGTTTAAAGCGATTTAACGAGCTTTAATTAAATTGACTAGTATTTGGGTATTTGCTTAACTGAAAAAAGACTGGGCTAAACTGAAATTGATTTTAGCTGTTTTTAATGATATAAATTAAAGACGAAGCTTCTTTTGTGCTAAGCGCTTTAATATTTGAACGCAAGCCAATCCAAAATCCTTTAATGGGATTCATTTTTCCTGTTTTATGTTTTTCAGAAAGCATGCTCACATAAAAAGAATCAAACCACATGGGTTTTACTTTTTTAACTTTTAAGGATTGCTTTGAAACCAATTTTGAAATGGATGCTTGATTAAAATGCCAAAGATGTCTCGGTACATCATAAGCAGCCCAAAATTGTTTATAATGTTTTGCATCGTAACTTTTATAATTTGGTATAGCAATTATTAAAGTTCCTTTTGGCTTTAAAAGTTTTTTAAAGACTCGAATATGGTCTTCTAAATTTGGTAAATGCTCTAACACATGCCAAAGCGTAATTACATCAAAACTATTTGATTCAAACTTTAATAGTGCTTCTATTTCAAATACCGAATTATTGGTTTTTTTATTGGCTATATGTCTTGCTTGTTCGTTTGGTTCAATTCCTGAAACTTGCCAATTATTTTGTTGTGCGGTTTGTAAAAAATCGCCTGTGCCGCACCCAACATCTAATAGGTTTTTACTTTTTGAAACTGAAGAATTTATTAAGCGTAATTTCTTTTTAAGTGAAATGGTTCTAACTAAATGATATGCTTTTTCAAATAGATTTCTTTTAGAATCTGTATGAGAAATATAATCTTCGCTTTTATAATATTCGTGTAATTTATCTGATGAAGGTTGCGGTGTGGTTTCTAAAAAATCGTATTCTAGATTTTGAATTAATTCGAATTCCTCTCCTGAAACAGAGTGGTCTTTTACTTTTATATTTTCTTTAGCCACGAATACACGAATTTTTATAATTCTTTAATCTATATGTTAATTACAATTAATTCCTCCCCTTTTTTCAAGGGGAGGTGCCTTTAGGCGGAGGGGTTCTTGTTTTGTTTTTAAAAGTGGATTCCTGCCTGCGCAGGAATGACAAAAATCAAATTTAAAACTTTATGTTCCACGTGGAACATATCAAATCACAAATGCCGATTATCGACTTAGCGCCCCATATAAACCAATAAAACTGAAATGTCATTAGGTGAAACCCCGCTAATCCTAGATGCTTGAGAAACGCTTGTAGGTTGTACTTTTTTCAACTTTTCTCTAGCTTCATAACTCATAGATTTAATTTGTGAATAATCGAAATTCTCTGGAATTTTTACATACTCTAATCTCGTTAATTTATCAGCATTATTTTTTTCCTTGGCAATATATCCAGAATATTTTACTTGTATTTCGGTTTGTTCAATGACTTCTCTATCCAGATTATTATCTTGTATATAAGCTTCAACACCTTCAATTTTCCTAACGTCATCCATTTCAATATTTGGTCTTGCAAATACTTTAAAAAGCTTCCCAGATTGTTTTACTCCAGCTGACTTTTTAGACTCTAAAATTGGATTTATAACTTCTGGTTTTACGCTTGTAGTTTCAAAAAATTTGACGAATTTTTCAGCAGCATCATGCTTTTCTTCCATACGCTTTAAACGCTTTTCTGAAGCTAAACCAAGTTTAAATCCTTTTGGTGTTAATCTTTTATCCGCATTATCCTGACGCAATAAGGTTCTGTATTCAGCACGTGATGTAAACATCCGATATGGCTCTTCTGTGCCTTTTGTAATCAAATCATCAACAAGAACACCTATATAAGCTTCATCTCTTCTTAAGGTGAAAGGGTCTTTTTCTTGAACTTTTAAACTCGCATTTATACCTGCCATCAAGCCTTGTGAAGCAGCTTCCTCATAACCCGTTGTGCCATTAATTTGTCCAGCAAAGTATAGGCCATCAACAAGCTTTGTTTCCAAAGTATGCTTTAATTGTGTTGGTGGAAAATAATCATATTCTATGGCGTAACCTGGTCTAAAGAACTTCACGTTTTCAAAACCAACAACAGATCGCAATGCTTTAAACTGAACATCTTCTGGCAATGATGTAGAGAAACCATTTACATAAACTTCGCATGTATTCCACCCTTCCGGCTCAATAAATAATTGGTGTTGATCTTTATCTGCAAAACGATTTATTTTATCTTCTATTGATGGGCAATAACGTGGCCCGATACTTTTAATTCGACCATTAAACATGGGCGATCTATCAAAGCCTTCACGAAGCAAATCATGTACTTCAAGACTCGTGTAAGTCATGTGACATGATCTTTGATTTTCTAATGGTTTTGTAATATCCAAATAGGAGAATTTTTCAGGTGTTACATCTCCTGGTTGCTCTAACATTTTAGAGTAATCTAAAGATCTTCCGTCAACTCTTGGTGGTGTTCCAGTTTTCATTCTACCAGATTCAAAACCTAAATCGACAAGTTGTTCCGTAATTCCAGTTGCTGCTCTTTCGCCCGCTCTTCCCCCTCCAAAATTCTTGTTGCCTATGTGAATTAATCCATTTAAGAAGGTCCCGTTTGTTAAGACAACCGACTTTGCTTTTATTTGAATTCCCAAAGATGTTTTTACACCAACGACTTTATGATTCTCTATTAATAATCCAGATACCATTTCTTGATAAAAGTCAAGATTAGGCGTTCCTTCTAAAAGCAATCTCCAATCTTCAGCAAAACGCATTCTATCACTTTGCACTCTCGGACTCCACATCGCAGGTCCTTTAGATTTATTCAACATTTTAAATTGAATAGCAGATGTATCAGAAACAATACCGCTATACCCACCAAGGGCATCAATCTCCCGTACAATTTGCCCTTTAGCAATACCTCCCATAGCAGGATTACAAGACATTTGCGCAATGTTCTGTAAGTTCATGGTAACAAGTAGTGTTTTGCTTCCCATATTAGCGGCAGAGGCTGCGGCTTCACTTCCTGCGTGACCCGCTCCAACAACTATTACATCATAAACTTCGTTAAACATGATTACTACCTCTATTTATATCAAAACGTTTCGACTGCGCTCAACGTGACCTCATTCATAATTTATTTTCTAACATGTTCCACGTGGAACACCTTATAATAGGTTTCCATCTTCATGGAAATTAATTTGCAAATATACGTTGAAATCTTTAAAACACTAGTTTTTAGCCAAAGACAAAAACTATGATTTAGATTCCCGCTTTATTCATTAACGTATAATATAAATTCATGAATTCATGAATCTTCGATTTCACGAGAATGATAATTTCAATTGAAACCTCAAAATAAACTTTGAGAATTCCTATAAAATCCTAAGCTAATTGAGATAAGTAGTGGTTCTCCTTTTCACGCATTACCTTAGCGTCATCATCAGTTTTATCTTTATAGCCACAGTAATGAAGTATCCCATGAATGATTACTCGTTGTAATTCTTCATCAAAAGAAGCCTTAAACTCTTTGGCGTTTTCTACCACTCTTTCAACTGATATGAAAATGTCCCCTTGTATAATTTTTCCCACTGAATAATCAAAGCTAATTATGTCTGTTAAAGTATCATGTTTTAAGAATTCTACATTCAATTTATGTAGATATTCGTCATCACAAAACACATAATTAATCTCTTCTAATTTGTGTTTTTCAGAAATAATAGCATCAGTTATCCATTTTGAAATATAATCTTCTGAATCTAATTTAAATTCTGTCTCGTAATTGAAGTTAATCATTCGCTTTTTTGAAATATTCTTGCACCTTCTTTTTGTAAACTTGCTGCAAAGGTAAAGCTTGTCGATTTAATATTTCTGTAGTTTGAAAATATTGTTTTGCTGTAGGGATTTGATTATTCGTGTTATTATCAAATCTATTATTATTGGTTTCAGATTCTCGTTTATTATCCTCGCCTTGTTGAAAAGTGGCGTTTTCAAGCTTCAATAATTGATGTTTCAATTCCATCATCTTTTGAAGTGTTTGCTGCGTAAAACCCTTATTCAATAAATCCAACTCAATATCTTCCATTTTCCTAACTAGAGCATCTCCGTTTCCACTTTTCCCTTCTTTTGCTAGCTTATCTTGAAGTGCTTGTCTTAATTGTTGCTGTTGTTGATATATTTGATAAAGTAGTCCATTTAGATCTTCGTTCGTCCCTTCACCTTCGCCACCAGTTTGCTGACCCTCTTTACCTTTCTCTTTTCCCTCTTTTCCAGACTTACCCTCTTTACCCTTTTCTCCTTCTTTTTCACCTTGTCCTTCTTGTTTTCCTTCTCCCTCTTTAGGCTTACCTTGCTCTCCCTTTTTCATGCCATCTTCCATCATCTTATTAAGCTGCTCTTGACTCATAATGATATCTGGTAACTGCATGTCGCCTTCGCCTCCTTTGCCGGCACTCATGTTCATGTTCTCTTGCATGTTATCCAATACATTGCTTAAAAAATCTGCTAAATTATTTGCAGCTGTAACCGTGAATTGTTGGTTTGAAACCCCTTGGTATAATTGATTCTCCGCCAGTAAACCCAATGCTTTATCAATATTATAATACACTTCTGTGATTTCCTTATTAACCTGTTCTGAAAGTTTTGGTTGTCGAAGCGATAACGCAAATAAACTATCATCAATATGTTCAAAATGTTCTCGTAAATTATTTTGCTTTTTTAAATAGGTGGCAAACTTATTATGATTAATTTCAATAGACTTAAATTGATCCATGAGCGCTTCTTGATTAAAAGAAAATAAGACCAAATTATCTAATATTTGACGCAGTACATCCGCATCTTCTTGCATTTGCTCTCCGCCTCCAGATTGCATGGAGCTTTGCATTTGCTTACTCATTTGCTTCATTTTTTGAGCCGCTTTCTTTTGACTTTTTTGAGCGTTTTTTAAATTTTGTTTTTGCTCTTCAGTAGGTTCTTTTTGTCCTTGTTCAGAGCCTTCATTTTGCTCCTTTTTTTCTAATTCTTCTGAGGCTTTTTGCTGCTCTTTTTCAACTTCTTTTTCATCCAATTTATCTCGAGGAATTTCAATGGGCTTTTTTAAAGCCTTACTATCTCTTTCTAGTTCTTCAATTTGCTTTTTAAACGCTTCAAACTGTTTATTTAAATCGTCTTGTTTCTCTTTGGTGTTTTCCTCTTCAGATTTATCAGATAGTTTCTCTTGTTCATCAGCCAATTTCTCCAAATCATCTCTCAGTTTTTCTAACTTTTTCTCTACATAAAACCGCTTAGTTAACTCTAAAAGCTGCTCTAAACTTCGCTTTTTATTTTTATTTTGTTTTGCAAGCTCTTCTAATTTTTTAATTAAATCTTCTTGCTTTATCTTCTCTTGAAGCTTTTCAATTTCTTTTAATAGTTTCTCGTCTTTCTTCAGTTTCTCTTCATTGTCCTTTAATCGCTCTTTTAAATCTTCTTTAAATTGATCTTCTTTTGGGTTGTCCTTTTGAAACTCTTCTAAATTATCTTTTAACTTTTTATTGAAATTTTTCATCATCTCGTCTTGCTGTTTCTGACGCTTAAAAAATGATTCTAACTTCTTTTTATCGTTAAAATTTAAATTCGATTTTTCTTTTTGAGTTTTTGTTAATTCTTCTAATTTCTTCTCTTGTTCGTCAAACTTTTCTAAAGACTTATTTAAATCTTTAATTGTTTCATTCTGCTCTTCCAGATTCTTTTGTGTTTCCTCATCTTTGGTGCGCTTTCTATAGGTAAACACATTGCTTTTTGCACTTTTAAATCGATTAACTATATCATTATCAAATACTTGAAAATATAATTCATAAGAAATGCCTTCTTCAATATTTAAATTATTAGGAAATGCACTGATAAATTCTGCGATGTTTGAATTTGAAATGGGAATCGCTTCAAACAGTTTATCTTTTTCATTTACAGACGGGTAATACACCAATTGCAGTTTGTTAAAACCATAATCGTCGCTCACTTGTCCGTAGAAATAAAGTGTCTGTAAATCCAAACTATCTTTCTCAACTTTTAAATTGATTTCTGGATATTCATCCTTTACAACATCAATACTAAAGGCTAAATTCTCGTAGTCTTTTAGGTTTTTATTACTCGTGCTTAACGTATAATCGAAATTGCTAAACACGCGCTTCGAAGCTTCAAAAACACCCGCTTTATCAGAGCTAAAACCAACAGTGTCTTTTGCGTATAGAAAAACTTCATCCGTAGACTTTGTTTTAAGTTGCCATTTTACACGCGTTCCTTCAGGGACCAAAGCATTCCCTGTGCTTTTTAATATTTCATCTTTCTTTTTAGTATAACCTGGGTAATCTAAAACCATTTCAAAACTTAATAATGATGGCGTTTCCACAACATCTATAGTATAAGGTTTTGAGGTTACATCATTAGCTAATAACTGAAATGTAATAGGGTCTTTTGGTTGTGTAAATACATACTCGAATTCGCCAACAGCTTTTTGTTGCAGAAAATAAGTTTCGTCATTATATATTATTTGAGCACTTTCTGGTGTTACCTCTCCTGTTGTTTTTACAATAAGTTTAAAATCTTTATTTTCAATAGCATCTAAACTTTCATTCACCACAAAAAACTGAAATGGTGCTGGTGGTTCGTAAGCGGTTTTATAATGAACAACTCGTTTATAGCTATCGTTAAACCAATCAAAATTTCCTGTAAAAAAGGTTAAAAGCAAAATAGCAATAGGAATAGCCGCATATTTTAAATACCCAATATTATTCTTAAAATTAACCGCTAATTTAAACGGAATGGGCTTTAATTCTGAGGACTTTTGATCAATACTTGCCAGTAATAATTCCGATTTAGAAGTATTTTCATTAAGCTGCAATACATTCAACAGTTTATCATTCACTTCAGGAAAATGCTTTCCAATAATTTTTGAAGCCACCTCATAATTTATCCCTTTTTGAAGTTTGAATAACTTTGCCAATGGAATAAAAATAAACTTGATAAGCAAGCCTAATTCAACAGCAATAAATAACCAGAATAAAACAGTTCTTGACGTTGTATTTAGCCATAAAATATGCTCTATAAAAAGGGTAAACAAAAAATAAAGTAAACCAATAGCAAAAAATAAGATGGCGCCTTTAAGCAATTCATTAGTATAATATCGCCTAATGAATGATTCTAATTTGCTTTGTATGTCTTTAAAATTATTCATGATTTGGGTAGATTTCCGCCCCTGCCTGCCTGCAGGCAGGTTCGCGGAAATGAAAAAACTGGTTTAATAGACTAAACTACAATTTTATTTTTACAAGAATAAAAAGTACCTGATAATTTAGGGTAATATTGGGAAGTCATTTTGACACGGATTTCACAGATTCTCACAGATTTTTTATGGATAAACTATTTTATCCGTGTAAATCTGTGAAATCCGTGTCTTAAAAAACGTCTTGATAATTGTATCTTTGCCACAAATTTACAAAATATGACTAAAAATGTTCGTGTGCGTTTTGCACCAAGTCCAACCGGACCTTTACATATAGGAGGTGTTCGTACAGCTTTATTCAACTATTTATTTGCTAAAAAGCATAACGGAACTTTTATTTTAAGAATTGAAGATACCGACCAGAATCGTTATGTTGAAGGCGCAGAACAATACATCATTGACGCTTTAAATTGGTGCGGACTAGAATTTGACGAAGGGCCGCAGATTCCCTTCTCCGAGGGAATGAAAAAAGAGTCTTATAGACAAAGCGAACGCAAGCATTTATACAAACAATATGCCGATGAGTTGATTGCATCTGGCAACGCGTATTATGCTTTTGATACTTCTGAAACCTTAGACTTTCACAGAAAAGACCACGAAGCTAAAGGAAAAACCTTTATCTATAATTGGCATAACCGATTAAAATTAAGTAATTCTTTATCGCTTAGCGCGGAAGACGTAAAAGCTAAATTAGATGCTGGTGAAGATTACGTGATTCGATTTAAATCACCTCAAGATGAAACTTTGCATTTAACAGATATTATTCGTGGTGATATTAAAATTGACACCAATGTTTTAGATGATAAAGTCTTGTTTAAAAGTGATGGCATGCCAACCTATCATTTAGCCAATATTGTAGATGATCATTTAATGGACATCTCGCATGTTATACGTGGCGAAGAATGGTTGCCATCTTTAGCATTACATTATCAATTATACAACGCGTTTGGATGGGAAACTCCTGAATTCGCGCATTTACCTCTTATTTTAAAACCTACAGGAAAAGGGAAATTGAGTAAACGTGATGGTGATAAATTGGGCTTTCCTGTATTCCCGTTGCAATGGAAAGACTCAAAAACAAAAGATGTTTCTAGAGGTTATAAAGAAGATGGTTATTTCCCAGAAGCCATGGTTAATTTCTTAGCCTTTTTAGGTTGGAATCCTGGAACGGAACAAGAAATTTTCACATTAGATGAATTGATTGAAGCTTTCGATTTAAAAAAAGTAAACAAATCGGGTGCGCGTTTTGATCCCGATAAAATTAAATGGTTTAATCATTATTACATGCAAGAGCAAAATAATGATGTTTTAGCTGAAGCTTTTAAGCTAATTGTGGATACGAATTTAAACGTCATTGCGAGTGAAACGAAGCAATCTGTTTCTAACGATGAGATTACCACGTCGCTAACTCCTCGTAATGACATAGAATTAAACTACATTAAAATGGTTGTTAGTTTAATAAAAGAACGCGCCACCTTTGTTTCAGATTTTTGGGATTTAAGTCACTTCTTCTTCACTGCGCCTACTTCTTATGATGAAAAAGCTTCCAAAAAGGCTTTTAAAGAAGATACTAAAGCGTTAATGTCTCAACTAATTGAAATAGTAAATAATATTGACGATTACAACGTTACGACAATGCAAACCGATATTAAAGGATGGATTACAGCCAACGAGATTGGTTTCGGTAAAGTCATGATGCCTCTACGTTTAGCTTTAGTTGGCGCTTTACAAGGTCCGGATGTGTTTGATATTATGTTTATGATTGGGAAAGCGGAAACGGTTAAACGGATTGAAAAGGTTATTAATGGCTTATAATAGTCTTTTCTCAAAAGCTATGTACTTGACTTTGTAAAACATTTCGGCTATCTTCGTTTAACAACCCATAAAGTTCATTAAAACGGAACTTAATCTTTGCATTGGTAGCAATACTAAACTATAATCAATATCCAGTAAACCTCGACATAAAATACTAACTATGAAAAAAATATTTCTCAGCTTCGCCTTACTTAGCTTCTTTTCAACCTTATGTTTTTCACAAAAAGAATTTAGTGAGACAACAAAAAAATACATAGCATACAATGAGCCAATTACTGTTTTCAAAAATGCTTTATTAATCGATGGCTTTGGAAATGCTCCAAAACAACATCAAACAGTAATTATACGAGATGGAAAAATTGAATGGATAGGCGATGATGCTAAGGCGGTCGTTCCAAAGAATTCAAAAATACTCGATTTGAGTGGAAAGGCTTTGATGCCGGGGTTAGTGATGTTGCACGAGCATATGTATATGCCTGCTTATTCTCTTGAAAATAGATATTCCCATACAAATCAACAGCCTATTTCCTTTCCGCGCCTATATCTAGCTGCAGGAGCTACAACTATTAGAACTGCAGGAAATGTAGAAACCTATTCAGACATAAGCATTAAAAGAGACATTGATTCAGGAAAATTTCCAGGCCCTTCTATTGAATTAACAGCGCCATATCTCGAAGGAAATGCTTCCGTTTTCCCTCAAATGAATGAATTGAAAA
>TARA_R110002072_G_scaffold33696_7_pt1 | contig 10586 bp, 7 predicted proteins | sample TARA_R110002072 | Tara Oceans TARA_R110002072 (sample SAMEA4397118) | marine metagenome | biome: Polar Biome; feature: [SRF] surface water layer (ENVO:00010504); material: water (ENVO:00002006), including particulate matter (ENVO:01000060) such as... | depth 5 m | reverse complement strand
AGAATGGAATATTTGTTTTACAAAGAATTACCACCAATAAGCCAGAAACTATAACAGATGTTTTAAATAACAAAGGATTTCAAAGATTTATCAATGACAAAGCTATTCAAGTAGAAGATTCTATGGCTATTAAATATAGCGAATCTATCAATTCAGTACATTATTTTTCTGTGTTACCACTAGGTTTAAATGACAAAGCTGTTCAGAAGAAATTATTAGAAGATACTAATTTAAAAGGAGAGGAATATTATAAGGTTCAAATCACTTTTGCCCAAGAAGGCGGGGGAGTTGATTATGATGATGTCTTTATTTATTGGGTTGGAAAAGAAGATTTTAAAATTGATTATTTAGCCTATACGTTTCATGTAAATGGGGGAGGAATGCGTTTTAGAGAAGTCCGAAAAGAACATTTAGTAAACGGAATTCGGTTTGTTGATTACAACAACTATAAGTCTCAAAACCTTTCCTTAGAATTAAATCTATTAGACAAAGAATTTGAGAATAATCAATTGATGAAAGCTTCAGAAATTAATTTAGAGAATATTGAAGTTAGTTTTAATTAATTACCAGCCTAAAAGGTTTCTCAAACATCTTAGTTAATTTTCCTAACGGAAACTGAGGTTCTCGAAGATTCATTCAAATGTGAGATTTCTCGTCACTCATTCTTCACTCGGTCGAAATGACAAACGTTTTATTTTCATTGTTCATCAAAAAAGGGAATTATATTAATTAATTTTTAATAAAACTGAAGATACCTTACCATCGATAACGGTAACTATGTAAAGGTTTGAGTTATTGCTATCATCTATTTGAGGATATTTTTCTTCACCCAGAACTTTATTAGCAAAAGCATTGGTAGTATTGCTATGCCCAACAACTAGAACTGTTTTTCCTTTCGTATTGTATTGAAAAGACTCTGAATACATATTTCTAGGGTTATATAATAGAATAGGTAAATTTTGACTATCAGCAGTAGGTTTAGCAGTAAGTTTTGTTCTGTTATAATCTGTGGAGTAAATTGCATCAAACTTTACATTTGAAAATACTTCTTTCCAGGCTTCTGCTCTTTTCACACCATCAAAATTTAATCTAGGATTTCTATCTGTTTTGTCAATTCGTAATTTTTCTGCGTGACGAATAAAATAATAGGTGGTAACTTCTTGAGCATAAGAAGCTAGTGAAATAAATGTAAATGCTAAAACTAAAATTAATTTCTTCATAATAGATGTTCTTTAGAGTTTACGAATATACACAAAAAATAAAACGATGCCCGTTAAAGCATCGTTTTAGGTGTAGTCTAATCTGTTTAACTTTTGATTAAATCTGATTGGTTTCTAAATACGAGTGCATCATTAAATGAATCTAATAATATGATACTATCAGTAGTAATTACTCCTGATAAAATTTCCTTTGACAATTGATTCAAAACTTCTTTTTGAATCACTCTTTTTACAGGTCTTGCACCAAATTCTGGTTGATACCCTTTTTTTGCTAGATATGAAATTGCTTCTTCAGTTGCATCGAGCGTAATTTCTTGAAGAGCTAAGGTTTTCTTCACATTTTCTAATTGTAAAGACACAATAGATTTTATATCTGATTTAGATAATGGAGTGAATAAAATAATATCATCTATTCTATTTAAAAATTCTGGCCTCACAGTTTGTTTTAATAATCCTAAAACTTCGGTTTTAGCTAGTTCCATTGTTGTTTCAACATCACCTTTTAAGTTTTCAAACTTTTCTTGAATGATATGGCTTCCCATATTTGAAGTCATCACAATAATGGTATTTTTAAAATCTGCAATTCTTCCTTTATTATCTGTTAACCTTCCTTCATCTAATACTTGTAGCAATACATTAAACGTATCTGGATGCGCTTTTTCAATCTCATCTAATAAAACCACAGAATAAGGTTTTCTTCTAACGGCTTCTGTTAATTGTCCACCCTCATCATATCCTACATATCCTGGAGGCGCTCCTAATAATCTGCTTACAGAATGTCTTTCTTGATATTCACTCATATCAATTCTAGTCATAGAACTTTCATCATCAAATAAATAACTAGCGAGAGCTTTTGCTAATTCTGTTTTTCCAACTCCAGTTGTACCTAGAAATAGAAAAGAACCAATGGGTTTATTTGGATTTTGCAAGCCAGCTCTAGAACGTCTAACAGCATCAGAAACTGCTTCAATGGCTTCTTCTTGACCTACGACACGTTTGTGCAATTCATCTTCTAATTTGAGTAATTTATCTCTTTCAGACTGAATCATTTTGGTAACTGGAATTCCCGTCCATTTTGCAACAACTTCAGCAATATCTTCGTACGTAACTTCTTCTTTAATTAAAGAAGTACCTTCATTATTTGCTAACAATGTTTGTTGCGCCTCTAATTGTTCTTGCGCTTCTTGTATTTTGCCATAACGCAACTCAGCTACTTTACCGTAATCACCATTTCTTTCTGCTTTATCAGCTTCTAGCTTATAATTCTCGACATCCGTTTTTAGATTCTGAATAGCATCTACAACAGATTTTTCAGATTGCCATTTTGCATTGATTTCATTTCTTTCCTCCTTTAAATTTGCTAAATCTGCTCGTAATAGTTTTAATTTATTCTGATCATTCTCACGTTTAATTGCTTCAATTTCAATTTCTAACTGCATTACTTTTCTATCCAAAACATCTAATACTTCAGGCTTTGAATTGATTTCCATTCTTAGTTTAGAAGCAGCTTCGTCCATTAAATCAATGGCTTTATCTGGCAAAAAACGATTGGTAATATAGCGCTGAGATAATTCTACAGCTCCAATGATAGCCTCATCTTTAATTCTAACTTTGTGATGCGTTTCGTACTTTTCTTTGATTCCTCTTAATATAGAAATGGCACTTTCTGTATCAGGTTCATTTACAATCACTTTTTGAAAACGTCTTTCTAAAGCTTTGTCTTTTTCAAAATATTTTTGGTACTCATCTAAAGTAGTTGCTCCAATTGCGCGTAATTCTCCTCTAGCTAAAGCAGGTTTTAAGATATTAGCGGCATCCATAGCACCTTGTCCGCCTCCAGCACCAACTAAGGTGTGAATCTCATCGATAAACAAAACAATAGCACCATCAGAGGATGTTACTTCCTTAATAACCGCTTTTAAACGTTCTTCAAATTCACCTTTAAATTTTGCGCCAGCAATTAAAGACCCCATATCCAAAGAAAATATTTTCTTATCCTTTAGATTTTCTGGAACATCTCCTCGAATAATTCGATGTGCTAATCCTTCTGCAATAGCTGTTTTACCAGTTCCTGGTTCTCCAACAAGTATTGGATTATTCTTTGTTCTTCTTGATAGAATTTGAAGCAAACGTCTAATTTCTTCATCGCGACCAATAACGGGATCTAGTTTCCCATCCATTGCCATTTGATTCAGGTTGTTAGCGTATTTGTTGAGGGAGTTATAAGTTTCTTCAGCGCTCTGAGAAGTAACACGTTCTCCTTTACGTAAATCTTCAATCGCTGCTATTAAATCTTTTTCTGTAACTCCTTGGTCTTTTAAAACTTGAGCAATATTACTTTTAGATTTAAATACAGCTAAAATGATATGTTCTATAGATACGTACTCATCATTCATCTTTTTTGCGATGATAGATGCCTCATTAACCGTTTTACCAGCTTCTCTTGATAAAGTGATGTCTGCACCAGATACTTTAGGGAAACTTTCTAATTGTTTGTCTAATACTTTTAAAAGCACATCCATTTGTATGTTTAATTTCTTAAGCAAGAATGGAAGTACGTTTTCGTCTATGATCGTAATCGCTTTGAAAATATGTTCATTTTCAATTTGACCGTGACCAAACTCCTGAGTAAGCTGTTGTGCTTGTTGAATGGTCTCTTGTGATTTTATGGTATAATTATTAAAGTTCATTTTTACTCTTTTTACAATTCCCTAAGTAATCGTCAATTAACATACCAGTAAAATTCTTGACATAAAAACAGTCATTTTGTCTATGAAAAGCTTATTTTTACTGACTTTTTGACCACAAATAGGGTTTTAATAAAATATGGGAATATTCAATTCATTTTTTGGAAATAAAGAGGGTGCTACAAAAGAAAGTAATATCAATTGGATTCCTCTAACTTCTTTAGAACAACTAGCTACAATTAAAGAAGAATCTAAGACAGAAACTATTTTTATCTTTAAGCATTCTACTCGTTGTGGTATTAGCAGTATGGTGATTAAACGTTTTGAGAACTTATTTGATGAATCTATGAAAAATATCAAAGTATATTATTTGGATTTATTAAATTATAGAGATGTCTCGGATGAAGTAGGCTATCTATTTCAAGTGATGCATCAATCACCACAATTATTAGTGATCAGAAATGAAGTTGCTGTTTTTAATGCATCTCATTATGATATTACTACCATGAAAATTCAACAATATTTATAACAAAAATTACATCATTTAAATTACATATCAATTTTGCAAGAATCTACTACTTTAAAAAACACTTCAGGTAAAGAATTATACGGATATCAAAAAGCGGCTATCGAAGAAATCTTTCAAAGATTTGAAAATGCTGCAGATGATTATCATTTATTATATCAACTTCCTACTGGTGGAGGGAAAACAGTTATTTTCTCAGAAATTGTAAGACGCTATATCTCTAGATATAATAAAAAAGTATTGGTCTTAACGCACAGAATTGAATTGAGTAAGCAAACATCAAAAATGTTGAATGAATTTGGTGTTAAAAATAAAATAATCAATAGTACTGCACAACTAGATGATCAAGAGAACTATAGTTGTTTTGTGGCCATGGTTGAAACTTTAAAGAATCGTTTAAACGATGAAAAATTAGATATTTCAGACATCGGTTTGGTAATTGTAGATGAGGCGCATTATAATTCTTTTACAAAAATTTTTAAGTTTTTTGAAGATTCTATGATTCTTGGAGTGACGGCAACTCCGTTAAGTTCTAATATTAAATTACCAATGTATGAGAATTATCAAGAATTGTTTGTTGGTGAGACGATTCAGCACTTAATTGATAATGAGTTTTTAGCCAGCGCAAATATGTTTTCTTATAATGTTGGCTTAACTTCCTTAGAAGTAGGAGCCAATGGTGATTATACAGTAAAATCTTCTGAAGATTTATATACAAACACAGACATGCTTACCAAATTGGTAGATGCCTATGAAGAAACATCAAAAGGAAAGAAAACCTTAATCTTTAATAACGGAATTCATACGTCTATTCAAGTGTTTCATGCCTTTAAAAAAGCAGGATACCCAATTGCGCATTTAGACAATACAAATACTAAGAAAGAGCGAGATTTTATCTTAAAATGGTTTAAGAAAACACCAAATGCTATTATTACTTCTGTAAGTATTTTAACTACTGGATTTGATGAACCAACCATAGAATCTATTATTTTGAATAGAGCTACAAAATCGTTGACATTATATTATCAAATGATTGGTCGTGGTTCAAGGATTTTAGGTAATAAATCTTCTTTTAACGTAATTGATCTTGGAAATAATTTTCACAGATTTGGAGCTTGGGGAGCAGATTTAGACTGGCAAAGAATGTTTAAAGCTCCTGATTACTATTTGGATGCCATTCTTTCTGATGAAGAAATTGAAAGTACTTTTAGATATGAGCTTACTGGTGATGCTAAAACAGCATTTGCTAAAGCTACGGATCTTTATTTTGATATGAGAAAGGAATATCTTGATACGATAAGAGCAGGAGAATCTTCAAAGAAAGTATTAGAGCGTTCGATTGTGCATCATGCAAAAATGTGTATTGAAAATAGTGAAGATGTCTATGATGCTTTACTCTTAGCTAAAATGCTAGGCGAGGAGATAGATGATAGAATTAATAGATATGCAAAGTGTATTTCTAAAAGTACGCACAACTTTGTAACTTGGTTAAAAGACGATTATCGAAAGAAATTGAACGCCTATTTAAGAGCTAATTTTGATGAGGATTACGAGAAAATATTTGGACATCCTCCGATAGAAGAGTAAGTTTTTTTTTGTTTCGCTAACGAGTTCGTGTATGGCTAGTTGCGTTGGCGAGAACTAAGTTAATAAAAGAAAACTAACCAGTAGGAAAATCCGCAGGATTTTCCGAGTACACACAAACCAAGCAATTGGTTATACACGTTGTTGGCAAATCGTTATAATTATTTAAAGAACTTTTTTGATTTTTCCCAAATTTCATATTTACTATGTTCGCCTAAATAATAATAGAATTTACCATCTGGTTTAATCAGAATATAATTTCCATACCTTACCTCATAAGGGAAAAATAACTTCTTAAATAAATTATCTTTATCAGATATCCAATTGATCTTATTTTGATGATAATATTTAAGATTATCAGATTCAGGTGAGTTAATCCAGAATTGATTAATATCAACTATTTTATGAAGATTTTTTAAAAAGTCTTTATCTAAAACATTCCAAGTAGACCTGTATTTGGTGTTTTCTGATTTTTTTGGAAATGCAGTTAAATAATTTATAACAAGATTTTTTGTCGAATCAATTTGTTTTCCACTCAATTCATTCAAATATGATTTTAAAATATTGAAAGTTTTTTTATCTAGTTGACCGAATTTTTGTCTAGTAATTAGAATTCCTATTTGAGTAGTGTCATTTTCAAAATATAAGTCCAAGTTTTTTTTGTAATCTTTCGTGTCTAGAAACTTTTGTTTAGTTATTTGTTCACTGTTTTCATTGTAGAAAATTATGGGTTTTGTTTGTCCAAAAACTTTAATAGAAATCAATAATATTACTATGAAATTAATTATTTTCATTTTTTCTTTTAATGTTTGCCAACTTAATTGATAAGGTGAGTTTTAACACTTCGGCTCATTTCGACAAGCTCAATGAAATAGCTTAGTGTATATTCAATTTATCAGGAGTTAGCGAAGTTATATTTTTCTAATGAAAAAATCAATAGGTATAAATACCTCTTATCGAAAAGATCTTCTTTGTAGAATTCTTGCAAATTTGTTTTTTAAATCGGTGCTAGTATCAAAAATCATTTGTTCGTTCGTTGGAAAATCTAAATAACCAATTCTAATTAGGTTTTTATCCTCAATTGTTAAAGCTTCTTTATCTCCTCTAAAATTCGCAAACTGGTGTTCAAAAATAAATTCACTAACAATAGGGAATTTAGAAATGTTTTTATTTTGTTTTAAGTTTCTATACTGAACAACTCCACCAATTGCAACAGATTTTGATTGATTACTAACCAACACTTTCGCTTTTAATTCTTTCAAAACATCCACCTTAATATCGTTTCCTAGGCTATCTTTCTTTACATTTCCATTGCTATCTAATACATAATCCCAACCATCAAGAACCTGTACAATTCTATCAAACTCTTTTTCAAGAATGCGTTCTGGAGATATTAATATTTCTCGAATGTCTAAAACGATTCCAAAGTTATAGTCAATAGTACTGTCTGTTGTATTGTGATATTCTGTCCAGAAATCATCAAGATCATAAGTGTCAAAATCAAGAATGGCTTGTTCTAGTCTTCTAGGGATTACTTGTTGCGTTCTATTCTGAATTTTTACCAAAACAAAATCAGTCCCTTGATAATGAGCTTCTTCTAGTAAACTATCTAAATTTTGATATTTGTTAGGTAGTAATTGTTTTACTGTAGAAAAATAATCATAGGCTTTTCTAGCATCAAAAATGTCGTTGCTATTCTCTAAATAATCAGTTGCTTGTGTAAATAAGTATTCAGAATAATTATTTTTAGATGCTATAATTTCATCATTATAATTAATGATGTCAAAAGTTACATTTGGCAATGGCAATAGAGGAATTATAAGATTCTGTCTAAAATCTAAGGTTTCGTAAATACTAAAAATCTCTCTTGAATCTTCCGGATTATTTTCTTGTTCTAATAATTGGACACGAGCCAAATCTTCAGCGACTACTTTTTTAAAAGCATCTTGAAGAATTCGTATATGTTGTTGCGTAGATTTTTTATTGCTACTTTTTTTAATCTTTTTTATAGACAAACGAATTGCCTCATCATAATCTCCATTGTATAACTTGTTTTCAGATCTTTTTACACTGTTACAACTCGCTAACAAAGTAAAGACAATGATGTATAGGCAATTCTTCATGGTAGGTTTTATTTACAAATAATCTAGCTTAAAGTAAGCAAAAATTATTTTGCAGGTAAAATTTTACCAACACATTCACCAAAACCAATTCTTATGGTATCGTTTTTACAATAAGCTCTCATGATTACTGTATCATGATCATTTATGAATTTTCTTTGAGTTCCATCTGATAATGTTATTGGGTTCTGACCTTTCCAAGTTAATTCTAACATAGAACCATAACTATCTTTAGTAGGACCAGAGATGGTTCCACTTCCCATCATATCACCAGCATTTACAGGACAACCATTAACGGTATGATGCGCTAATTGCTGCGCCATCGTCCAATACATATATTTAAAATTGGAATTTGCGACAACTGTTTCTTTTTCACCTTCAGGTTGAATCGCTGCTTGCAAATTAATATCAAAACTTCCTCTTCCTTCGTGATGTAGATAAGATAAAGGCTTAGGATCTTGCTTTGGATTCTCAACTCTAAAAGGCTCTAAAGCATCTAAAGTTACAATCCAAGGAGAAATAGTAGAAGCAAAGTTCTTTCCTAAGAAAGGCCCTAAAGGAACATATTCCCATGCTTGTATGTCTCTTGCAGACCAATCGTTAAATTGTACCAACCCAAAAATATATTCTTCTGCTTCTTCTACAGGTATTCTTTCTCCCAAACTATTAGAAGCTGTTGTGATAAAAGCCATTTCTAATTCAAAGTCTAACAATTTTGTAGGTCCAAATTCTGGAGTAGAAGAACCTTCTAATGGTTTTGTTTGACCAAAAGGTCTTCTAATATTAGTTCCTGATGGAATTATGGAAGAACTTCTTCCATGATATCCAATAGGAATGTGCACCCAATTAGGTAATAACGCATTTTCTGGATCTCTAAATAAACTACCAACATTGGTTGCATGTTCTTTACTAGCATAAAAATCGGTATAATCACCAACACTTACTGGCAGTAGCATTTCAACTTCATCCATTCTAAAGATTATTTTTTCTTTATGTTCTGGATTATCTCTTAAAGAACCATTGGTTACATCAAAAATATGAGCAATACGATTTCTTACCAATCTCCATGTTTTTCTTCCATCGGCAATAAAATCGTTCAAATTATCTTGTAAGAAAATATCATCGGTTAGCGGAATACCATTAAAATATCCTAATTGATGTAAAGCACCTAAATCAATAGCAAAGTCACCAATACGGCTACCAATAGTAATGATATCGTCTTTCGTAATAAAAACACCGAAAGGTATATTCTGTATGGGAAAATCAGAAGTTTCTTTTACTTTTAGCCATGATTTTCTTTTGGGGTTGTTAGCAGTTATTTCCATTAAAAATTGTTAATAAAGTTTGTATCAAATATAATGGAAAGTTACAATCTTAAAAATGATTTTTAAGTACATTTGAATTTCTTAATTAAATTTTAACAATGCAAAGAGATACAGATATTTTTGAACTAATAGAAGCAGAGAAGAATAGACAGCTAAATGGCTTAGAATTAATAGCTTCAGAGAATTTTGTAAGTGACCAAGTAATGGAAGCAGCTGGTTCTGTTTTAACAAACAAATATGCAGAAGGATATCCAAATAAAAGATATTATGGTGGATGTGAGATTGTAGATATTGTTGAACAGCTTGCGATTGATAGAGCTAAAGAATTGTACGGAGCGGAATATGTTAATGTACAACCACACTCGGGTTCTCAGGCAAATACGGCCGTTTTTGCAGCTTGTTTAGAACCTGGAGATAAAATTTTAGGATTTGATCTTTCTCATGGAGGGCATTTAACTCATGGTTCTCCCGTAAATTTTTCAGGAAAATTATACAAACCTCATTTTTATGGTGTAGAAAAAGAAACGGGCGTATTGAATTATGATAAAATTCAAGAAATTGCTAGTGAAGTACAACCAAAGATGATTATTGCTGGTGCATCAGCTTATTCTAGAGATATAGATTTTGAACGTTTTAGAGAAATTGCAGATAGTGTTGGAGCTTTATTATTAGCGGATATCTCTCATCCATCAGGGATGATAGCAAAAGGAATTTTAAATGATCCAATGCCTCATTGTCATATCGTCACTACTACAACGCATAAAACATTACGTGGTCCAAGAGGAGGAATGATTCTAATGGGACAAGATTTTGACAATCCATTTGGACAAACATTAAAAAATGGAAGTTTAAAGAAAATGTCTTCCTTATTAAACGGAGCTGTATTTCCAGGAAATCAAGGTGGTCCTCTAGAACATATTATTGCTGCGAAGGCAATTGCCTTTGGAGAAGCTTTAACTGATGAATTTCTACATTATCAAATTCAAGTGAAGAAAAACGCAGCAGCTATGGCCGCAGCTTTTGTAGCTAAAGGTTATCATTTAATTTCTGGAGGAACTGACAATCATATGATGTTAATAGACCTTAGGAATAAAAATATTACAGGTAAAGAAGCAGAAGCTGCC
>TARA_R110002072_G_scaffold263178_2_pt1 | contig 10586 bp, 6 predicted proteins | sample TARA_R110002072 | Tara Oceans TARA_R110002072 (sample SAMEA4397118) | marine metagenome | biome: Polar Biome; feature: [SRF] surface water layer (ENVO:00010504); material: water (ENVO:00002006), including particulate matter (ENVO:01000060) such as... | depth 5 m | reverse complement strand
ACTTGCTATGGTAAGGGCGAATGATGATTCGCCCCTACATGGATAAGGTGTTCACATTGATCTAAAAGGTCAGAATGGCAGGAAGCCTGCCGTAGGTAGGCTTCGTTTGTAGCTTAGCCAGGGGCAGGCAAAAGACAGAAAAGAACCTTATGGGCAAATGGTATTTGAGACAGAGACTAGGGTGGAGAATTTTATCTGTGATTACTTTACTAAGCCTTGCATAAAACTACCTCCACCTCCACCAAAGCCACCTCCGCCGCCGAAGCCATTACCTCCGCCGCCAAAAGGTCCTTTAGAAAATGGATGTTCGTCGGCCGGAGGCATGAAGTAAACCATAGAGGACACTTTTTTACCAGACTCATCTTTCACTTCAGCCAGGGCTGCCTCAAGGATTTCGTTCGGTAAACCAATATTCCTCAATCCTTCTGTAGCCATAGAGATCGCCACTGCAATAGGAGAATCAAACCCTGATGGGGTTTTAGCGGAGTCAAAGAATGGACCTACTACCCTTTGGTTGGTATGGGAATCTCCGAAGCCTACATTTCTTGGATTGTTGGACAATTGATTCACCACCTCATTTAGCTGTCGGGCTGTGGGATTTCCATTTTGCCCTGAAAGTATTTCAAGAATTTCATTAGTTCCTTGACCTCCTGTGAGGGCTTGTGCCCAATTTCTCACCCAATTGAGTCCGAAGAATTGCCATTGCTCTCGATTCTCGTGCAGCCATTGCACAATGATACGAATAGAACTATCAGATAAATGGTGAGTACGATCTAATCCTGCCCCTGAAAGGCTCATCCCAGAGGACATCTTGTCATGTCCTTGATACTGTGAACTTTGCCCTGATTGCAACATCTCATCGGTAAACTTAGAGCGAAAGTCAGTACGGCTTAGGTTCAATCCCATGCCTACAGATTTGGCCGCTTCCCGATTTGTCCTATCTGATATAGTAGATGAGGTTGAGAATCCCTGCGGTAAGGAATAATGAAAGCCTCTATTACTTGGAGGGGCATATGGAACGATAGTGATATAACCTCCTCGAGCGAACTCGTTGACTATAAAAGAATTAATACTATCTCTACATTGTTGCAGTTCATTAGCCTGTATAGGGTAATTTTGCATGAACCTTAGTATCTCTGGCTGCGAAAGGGCAATCCCAAGTCCATCTACGAGTACTCTTTGAATGATTCCTTCAGACTTCTGCTGTATAGAATTGGCAGGGGAGCTATTCACAACTCTAGTAAATTGAGCTGCTTGTTGAACCTGAGGTGCTTTAGCGCCCATCACATCCGCTTCTTTCTCCAGACCTTTATCATCATTCACATTCAGCTCCCCTTTCAACTGCATAGTAGGTCTTACTCTACCTTGTTTCTGCTGAATCACATGCCATGCTTCGTGAGGGAGGTGTTTTTCTTGCCCGGGTCCTAGATGAATTTCTTTCCCTTGGGCATAAGCATGTGCTTGCAATTGAGCAGGTTTGTCAGAATTACGATGCACTTTTACATCGTCTAAAGATATTCCAGATAGATTTTCCATTCCAGTTTTTAGCTTATCAGGTAAACCCGTATGGTTTTCTTTTTTTTGGATGGGCGGCTGTAGTTCAGCGGTATAGTTATCTGCGATAGTCTTAAATTGAACATTTTGCATGGGCTGCTGATTATTATCAGCCATCTCCTGCATTTTCCTTTGAGCAATTACTTCTGGTCGGTTGTCTATAAATTGAAAAGCAGACTCGCTACTGCTTTGTTTTTGGGAAGCAGGATTTGCCACTGATTGACCTCTATTTTCTTGCTTATTGTCTGCGTGAGTAAGCATAATTTAATGTTTTCCGATTCTGTTTTTGTCAACTACTTAGGGTCTTATTTATTAATTGAACTTCAGAGAGGCTAAAAAAATATATACACCTAAGTTTCTATGTATCAAAGTAATGATTATTTCCAACTTAAAAAAGTAGTAGAAAGGAAAGGGGTTGTTGGTTATTTGGTTGTTGGATGTTAGTTATTGGTTATTGGTTGGTTGTTGGTTGTTGGTTATTGGTTGTTGGTTGTTGGTTATTGGTTGTTGGTTATTGGTTGTTGGTTATTGGTTGGTTGTTGGTTGTTGAGAATATAAAATGAGTAAAGTCTCGATCCAAGCGTAACAATTTAATCTATTAGACGATGGCCACGATGACAGAATCGGAACAAAAAAAGCCATTAAGGGATTCCTCAATGGCTTTCAAATCCCCTAATAAGGAATACTACTTTACGAAATGTACAGTGGCCACGACAGGTAGATGATCTGAGGGATAGCGTTGGTTTTTTGCATCCGTTAACACCGCATATTTAGACACCTCAAAGTCCTTACTTACAAACACATAGTCGATCCGATTTTTCATCGGAGCAGTAAATTGAAAGGAATTAGTCGTTCCTACTGGTCCATATGGAGGCATTTTGGTAGCGGAGTAGGAATCATTGAGCAGCGCCGACAATGCTATTATTTGTTCGGTATCTGGAGTGGAATTGAAATCACCGGTGCATATTACCGGCTTATTTTTGGCAATTTCTTTGATTTTTTGCACCATAAGCTTCCCGGACTCTTTCCTTGCTACTACACCTTGATGGTCAAAATGTGCATTGAAAACGTAAAATTCCTTTTTTGATTTTTTATCTTTAAACAAGACCCAAGAAGCAATTCTATTGCAGCAGGTGGCATCCCAACCCAATCCTGGTTTGTCTGGGGTCTCACTCAACCAGAAATCACCTGAATCAATTACGGTAAACCTATCAGTTTTATAAAATATCGCTGAATGCTCACCGGCTGTTTTGCCATCATCTCGTCCCGCTCCTACAAAAGCAAAACCCGGCATTTCGAGTAAACCATTTAGTTGGTGAATAAATCCTTCTTGAGTACCTATAATATCAAAATTATGGTATTGAATTAAAGCCTTTACGTTTTCTTTCCTAAGTGGCCAAGCGTTCAGACTGTCCTTAGGAGTATCCATTCTGAGATTGTAACTAGCAATCTTTATATCAGAATTTTCTTGGCTAAAACCAGATATGGATATTAGCAAAGCAAAAATAGTTGCTATATAAATTTTCATGAGATATGAGTTTAGAACACTCCGCAAGTCTTTGTTAGTAAGACTTGCGGAGGTCATTTGAATTGAACACAATAAGTTATTCCCAACCAGGATTTTGTCCTAGTGCAGGGTTTCGGATTAGGTCAGATTCAGGAATAGGATACAGGTATTTTTTATCCATCCACTGTCTAACTCCTGGATTAAAGATTACTTCACCGGAAGTGCCATTAGAAAGCTGAAGCCTACCGGCAGCCGAAGAAGGGCTTACATCTACAAAAGCGATAGCAGGATTGGTGGACACTGGTTTAGTTCCTTGATAGAACAATACATCCATTTTTCCATCACTATTGAGATCATATTCTCCCAATCCAGGGACATACATCCCATTCATAGGGGAATCTTCAAATAGCTCACCTATATGCCACCTTCTCAAATCATCTGGACGAAGTCCTTCAAATACCAATTCAACCGCTCTTTCTCTAAATACTTCCAGTAGAACAGGATCTGTAAACTTACCCTTGTAGTAATTAGCCATATAAGGATCTGCTACAGAGGGAAGTGTAGTCAAGGTGGATCCTGTGATTCCGGCCCGGGCACGAAGTGCTCCGATGGTCTCAGTCCATTGGCCTGGAGTCATAGTACCCAACTCAGCCAATGCTTCTGCCTTATTTAATAAAACTTCAGCATACCTCATGATAATATGCGCGTTATCATTTCTACTTTCGTCATCATATGGAAAACGCTCATCATAGGACCATTTGATTGGCTGATATCCTGTAAATGTCTGGTTGAAGTTTGGCGGAGCTACTACTGGGACACCATTCTCCGTACGATGATAATCTCCCAGACGAACCGTTTGCTTCAAACGTAGATCCCTGTTCTTCACTTCCTCTACAAATGGTGTAGTCTTGTATTCAGGGTTGTTGGTAAACGGGGTTCCGTCTAACTTCAAGTAAGTGTTGACAAAATTACGGGTCAGACTAGGTCTGTTGCCAAAAGTCGGACTAATAAAACGGCGATTGGCTGAGCTGAACACCTGAAGACTGGCATCCAAAGCCACGGCCAAAATGGTCTCATCTGCAAATGGCGTTTTAGTAATGAAAATCTCCCTGTAAGAGCGATCGCCCAAAGCTCCTTGATGTAGAGTAAAACCAGTGATTTCGTTGGCTGTGTTTACCACTTCTTGGTACCATGCATCAGCAGTACCCTGCATACCATACTCAGCATGGTATTTTCTATAGGATGCTTCAAATAACGCAATTCTAGTTTTATAAGCTCTCGCTACATGTTTGGTGATCCTAGTGGATGAGGCATCAGAGGTCAAGGTTATATTTTCGATAGCAAAGTCTAGATCCTCCAATACTTTATCCATAACCATAAATCTATCATCTCTTGATCCATAGAGGGTCACACTATCTGTAATCTCAATGGTTTGGTCAATCCACGGAACATCTCCAAAACGCTTTACTTTATCGAAATAAAACAAGGCTCTAAAGAATCGGGCCATTCCTATATAATGGTTCTTTTCTGTTACGGTGCTTTTTTCAGCATTTTCGATAAAATAGTTGATATTTCGCAGATCTGACCAGGACCAACCCGAACTAGTAATTGGACTCAGCGCGTTTACAGCAAGGTAATTATCTACCCCATTTCTGGCTACAAGATCTGAAACATCATCTCCTTGAAATACCCCTACATCAGTACCGGGTAAAATATTATAAAAGGAATTGCTGTAAAGTTCTAACCCATTGGCAGAACCAAATATTGCTTGGTTGCTAGCAGTATCCACTGGAAATTCATCCAGATTGCAGGAAGTGACTGCAGCAAATAAAATGATTGATACTATATATTGAATATTCTTCATGACTGTTCGAATTAGAAGTTAACTGTAAGTCCTGCTGAAATAGCCTTTAGCATAGGATAATTGTACCCATCTCCGCTACCTCCTCCGCTCAGATCACGGTCAGACCCATAGATACTTGTCACGTCCGTGTCTTTTGTTCGTTTATATAAAGAAGACCAAGTCCAGAGATTTTCAGCAGAAAGGTAAATCTTCACATCATTTGCTTTGATTTTTGAGGTCAAATGCTGCGGCAAGGTATAGCCAACCTGAATGTTTCGCAGACGGATATAAGCAACATTCTGCATGTATCGGTCATTAGGCATATTAAGTGCTCTTCCTGTTCCTTGTGCGATGTATCCTACTAACCTCGGAAGGTATGCATCAAAATTCCCCAGTTCCTCTCTGAACATATTGTCTTCATGCCAGCTGGGATATTGATTGTAAGGACGGTTGTATTGTCCCCAGAATCGGGATTCACCAGAAGGATACCAGTCCTGCTTCAACACACCTTGGAAGAAAGCTCCTATAAAGAATCCGTTCCAATCTGCGTTCAAGTTAATACCATAAGTATATCTTGGTTCTGAGTTACCGATGATTGATTTGTCACCGGAATCCCCCACCCGATTAGATCCATGATAGATTTCATCATCACCATCTAAGTTTCTAAATTTCAAGTCACCCACATAATTTTTTCGGGTATTGGTGTTAGGGATATTTGCCTGCGATGGGGAGTTCAGGATTTCCTCTTCTGAGCGAAACAATCCCTCCACCTGATAACCCCAGATTTCACCGATTCTTTGGCCTTCATAATAATCTGTAAGATTCTTGTCTGGATTGTTGTATTTGGTGATATATGCCTTATAATCAGACATGGTCAGTCTGACATTATAATTGAAAGGTTTCTCAGCCACTGTAAAATTATCATTCCAGGTAACAGTTGCTTCCCAACCTGTGGTCTCGAGGTCTGCATAGTTACCTTTAGGTACGGTGGTACCATAGATTCCAGGCAAAGTTGGACCTACTGTAAACATATCAGTTGTCCAGCGACGATACCAGTCAGCTGTAAATTGAAGCTTATTGTTTATGCTGGCAAAATCCAGTCCGATGTCTCCAGTGGTAGAAGTTTCCCATGTAAGGCCCTGAGGAACCACACCAGGCATACTGGTAGCTTGTGGGCGTTGGCCGTCGATAATTCTACCCATTTGAGAAATCGAGAAATTCTCGGTAAAGGAATAAGGGTTGATATTACCATTGCCCAAAGAGCCATAGGAAGCGCGGATTTTCATACTAGTCAAAAGACTAGGTTTCACTTCCCAAAACTTTTCTTCAGACACAGCCCAACCTACAGAAGCAGAAGGAAAGTATGCCCACTGCTGGTCAGTTGGGAATTTGGAAGAGCCATCATAGCGTCCGTTAATTTCCAAGAGGTAGCGGCCCATGTAGTCATAATTCACACGGAAAAAAGAACCTGCAATTGCCCACTTCTGGTAACCTCCGTTGGTCACGATACTTTGTCCCAATGCAAGGTTGAGATCCTCAGCATCTGGGAATACGATGCCGTTTCGTCTGGTGGTCAGGTTGTCATACACCGATGTCTCATAATTGAATCCCACCAAAAGGCCCAAATTGTGGGCATCTTTAAATGTATTCAGGTAGTTGGCATAAAGATTTGTGGCATAATAATTAGTGGTATTTCTTCGATCCTGGAGATCGTTTGTATTGGTACCGGTGTATCCTGTCACTCCTTCATATCTGCTGTATGGCACCTGCACCCGTTTCTGAAAGTAGCTGTTATCATTGGACTGAAAGGTAAAGTTTCCGTTGAGGGTGAGCTTCTTATCAAATAACTCAGCCTTTGCGGCAAACCGGTTTTTCAGGAAACGCTGTACCTGGTCCACTGCATTTCTTCCTATGTAAGAGTCTCCTACTGTATAGGCTGCAGGAAATGACAAGGAACCGTCTGGGTTCAACAAAGGAGCAAGCGGGTGGCCTTCATCCGCAATATTCCGCCATATACCACTGCCTTCACCCACGTTCAAAGGCTGATGATAAGACATTCGGGAGTAATCTGTGTTGTTTTCCACCTGTAACCAAGGGGTGACTTGAATAGTCCCTTTAGCACGGAGGTTATACATGGCATACTTATCTGTGTTATAACGGAATAGTCCGTCTTGTCCATTGTATCTTCCACTGACATAATAGGAAGTTTTTTCATCACCACCCGTCAAGGCCAAGTTATGGTCTTGGGCGATAAAGCTGTCTTTATACAATTCCTTATACCAGTCAGTACTGTAGTAATATTCGTATTGTCCGGTAGAAGGGTTGACCTCCACCCTTGGTAAGGATGGATCTTCCCATCTCTTTTTTATTTCCTCCAGATAGGCAGGAGAGAATGGCAAGGTTTTATTGATCGCTGTAGGTGTATTTCCGTTGTCATTCCAATTTGACCAGGCATCGCTGAATCCCTTCGCCCAGGGGTAAGATTCGGTAATATTGTCAGGGATGGAGGTCGGAGATTTAGAAGAAAAATTAGAAGAATAAGTAACGGAAACCTTACCTGAAGTAGCAGATTTGGTGGTAATCAAGACTACCCCAAATGCTGCTCTTGCGCCGTAAATGGAAGCAGAAGCGGCATCTTTAAGAACAGTAACACTAGCTATATCATTAGGATTAAGCATTTTGGGATCACCTTCTACTCCATCTATCAGCACCAAGGCACTCCCCTGTTGACCGATGGAAGTAGTTCCTCGCACATTAAAGGAGGGAGATTGGGTAGGCTTCCCATCCAACATTTTGATGTTTAGGTTAGGTATAGCCCCAACTAAACCCTGGGCGATATTAGAAATAGGTCTGTTTTCGAAGACTTCTGAATCTACCTGATCTACAGCTCCGGTCAGATTGGCCTTACGTTGCTGCCCATAACCTACTACAACTACTTCATCAAGGCTATTTTCGGACTGGGTCAGAACTACATTAACCACTGTGGCCGTACCTACCGTTAGTTCATATTTTTCATATCCAATAAAGGAAAACAATAATATTTGCCCCGGAGCGACATCCAAGGTATAGGCCCCATCTACATCTGTGACCGTACCTGTAGTAGTACCTTTTACTAAAATGGAGACTCCTGGCATAGGTTCGCCGAATTGATCCCTCACTACACCGGAAATTTTTTCAAAGTCCAGTTCCTTAGTTATTAGCTTACCATGTATATCCTTTTGTATAATAACACTGATCGTGTTATTCACCTGCTTAAACCTTAAGTTGGTTTGCTTGGCAACATTGTAAAGATGTTGCTCTACTGTGCTTACAGACTGAAGGTATTCAATTTCCTCAGCGTTTTTAAATGCTTCCTCTGTATAGAAAAATTTGAACTCCGAATTTTTCTCAATTGCTTTAAAAAACTGAAGCAAAGATTTTGGCTGCGTTTCCAACACTACTGACACCTCATCTATACCTTTTACCTGGGCTTTAGAAGAGTTTGCGAAGAGTGGACTTACAGTGAGGCATAGAATCGTAATACCCCTAGCCAATAGTTTGATAGACATTGCTATAAACGGTAATATTTTTTGCATAATTTTGAATTGAAAGATTGAAACATGGCTCTACCCGAATTCAGAGTGCAATACTGGTAGATTCAGGTGAGCATAACTTGTTTTGATTTCGCAGGAGCGTATTCGTAGTACGTTCCTGTTTTTTGTTTTTATCTATGTCATAGGCACTAGTTAAAATTTAGAGTTATTAACTGATCATTTATTACAAATTCAAATTCCAGAGTTTTGCTCATAACATTCAACACGTTTCGCAGAGACTCTTGATTATCAAAAACACCAGAGGATTTTAAAGCTTTTGGCTGTCCATTTACTCTAATAGTCACCCCATACCATCGCTCCAGTATCTCTACCATTTCATCCAAGGAGGCTTCATCAAACTTCAGTATTCCCTGAGTCCAGAGCACTCTGTCCTCTGACAATACTTTATATTTTTCCAACTCCAGAAAATCAACCGAAAGCATAGATTCTTCACCTGGATTAAGCTCTATAAATTCCTTATTTCCATATTGGTTAAGTTTCACTTTACCAGTGAGTAAGGTTACAGCTACCATTTGGTTTTTATTAAAAGTGGAGATATTAAATGAGGTCCCTAATGCGGTAGTAATGATTCCCTTGGCTTCCACTTCAAATGGATGATCAGGATCCTTCACTACTTCGAAGAATGCTTCTCCTTCGAGTTGAATAGATCGGTTAGATTTAAAATTTTTAGGATAGGTAATAGTACTTTGAGAATTGAGATATACTACTGACCCATCTTCAAGCATTACTTTCGTTTTTTCACCTTTCTGATTGGAATTGGTTATAAAAGTATCATCTAACTCTAGTGTATAGCTTTGATCATTTTCTTGACGGCTTATAATAAAAAAGATAGAGGTAAGCCCAAGGATAAAAAACACCACTGCAGCCCTGAGCCAGGTAAGTCTGGAAATTTTTCTGACTTTTGGTTCCTTTTGCAAGAAAGGTGCTGCGCTGCCCTCCATCTTTTGGTTGATTTTTTTCCAGAGTTCATTATTATCCAAGGACATTTCCCCCTCTTTGATTATCTCAGACCAATGCAGTATTATTTCTGTGGACAGAATCTCTTCAGCCTCTTTTCCATCAAGAAATTCCAAAAATTCTTTTGCCTCTGATTGGGTGAGTTTTCCTTCATAAAACTCCTTGCGCCTATTTTTAAAATCCATTCTATGCTAGTTTCAAAGTTATATAGCCTCAGGATCTAGAAACTACTCACTTGAACTGCGAAAAAATTTGGAAATTAATTGTTAAACATCTTGATAATTCTTAACAATCACTTAACAATAGAATCAAAAATTGTCATAATAGGAAAAAGCCAAATACTAACAGAAATGATTTCCAGTAATGCCAGCTTTTTTTTAACCCATTTGGTAGCTCGGAAAGCTTGATTTTCTACGGTTCGTTGAGAAACATTTAATTCCCCTGCTATCTCTTCAAAAGATTTATTCTCCATATGTCTCATTTTAAAAACCTGTTTTTGTACTGGAGGTAATTTTTCGATGATCTCCATAGAAAGACTGTGGAATTCAGAATATATCAGCTCATCATCAGGAATATGATCAGACACTAGTTCGATCAATGGGATTTGGTATTGCTGAAAGGCAAAAAATCTGGCCTCTTTTCTGTTTTTCTTGATAACCAGAGACCTGACAATGGCAATCATGTAGGCATTGACAGAAAGTGCGGGGTCAAGTTTTACTCTGTTTTTCCAAATATTTAAAAATACTTCCTGAACAATTTCCTCAGCCTCCTCATGGGTCAGCCTCATTTTCTTGGAGATATTATAAATCTTTTGAGAAAATAGCCTGAATAATTCCTCAAAGGAAGATTCATCCCCTTGAGAAACTCTTCTAACTAGCTGTTGTAAAAAAAGGGGGTCAATGTTTTTCAAAGTTGTAAATGAATTAAAGCGAGTCAAAGTAAATTATTTGAAGTCCCTCTTCAAAGCTCATATTCAATCTGTAATGAAATGATAATATGAATTTAAAGGAAACTTCTTTGAAAAAAACTTGCATTTTTTCGAATAAATAGAAAAACAATTAATCAGATAGAATAAGGTATTGGTTATTTCCGCCACAGACAGGTGGTGACCCCCGACCCCTAAAGGGGAGAA
>TARA_R110002072_G_scaffold114827_6_pt1 | contig 10587 bp, 9 predicted proteins | sample TARA_R110002072 | Tara Oceans TARA_R110002072 (sample SAMEA4397118) | marine metagenome | biome: Polar Biome; feature: [SRF] surface water layer (ENVO:00010504); material: water (ENVO:00002006), including particulate matter (ENVO:01000060) such as... | depth 5 m | reverse complement strand
GCGCGCTTGCTGTCCCACTGCCAAACCCAGGCCCAGGCCTGGCGCGACGGCAACGCGCAGCTCGACCGGTTAACCGACCAGCTGGTTACCCTCAGGCGGCAAGGCGATGTCCTGGCCAGCCAGCAACGGGCGGCCAGCAAGCAGGCCCTGGACAGCCAGCAAGCCCTGCTTGTCGCCCAGCAAGCCCGCCAGGCTAAGCAGCAGGCGCGCCAGCAAGTGATCTCCGGCCGTTCAGTTGAACAGGTGCGCCGCGAATATCAACAAGCGGCGGCGGATGCGGCCCGCCGTGGCGAGGCGGCGCGCAAGGCGCTCGATATCTGTCAACGCGACCTCTCGGTCGGCCGCGCTCAAGTGGCGCAGACCGACGCCGACCTGCGCCGTGTCCAACAGGAAGGCGAAGCGGCCGAGTCCCAGTTGGCGCCAAAGCTGCTGGCCGCCGGACTGGCGCGTCAGGAGGCGTTGGCCTTGGCCGCCAAGGGGGACGCGTGGCTCCGGGCCGAGGCGGAGGCCTTGCAGAACCTGGAGCAGAATCTGCGGCGCGCCGGAACCCGGCAAGAGGAGCGCCAGCACCATCTCCAGCGCCACGACGCCAGCGATCAACGGCCGCAAGTTGAAGCCGCCGATCTGGCGGCTCAAAAGGCGGCGCTGGCGGCGGAAAAGCAAGCGACGCGGGACGCGCTGCTGCAGGCGCAAACGCTACTGCGCCAGGACGAGGCGCGGCGTCAGGCCGCCGAACAGTTGCGCGGCGATATTGAGACCAGGCAGGAAAAGCAGCAGGTTTGGAGCCAGTTAAAGGACCTGATCGGCTCGCGCGACGGCGCCCGGTTTCGCAATTTCGCCCAGTCGCTGACCCTCAATCACCTGATCGCCCAGGCCAACCAGCATCTGATGGAAATTTATCCGCGCTATGAATTGATTCGGGTTGAGGGCGACGACCTGCTGCTTCATGTCATGGACCATGACCTGGCCGACGAGCTGCGCGCGGTTCATAGCCTTTCCGGCGGCGAACGCTTCCTGGTGTCGCTTTCGCTGGCGCTGGGGTTGGCGTCCCTGTCCAGCGGCCAGGGCTTGCGCATCGACAGCCTGTTCATCGACGAGGGTTTCGGGTCGCTGGATCAGACCAGCCTGGATCTGGCGCTCTCGGCACTGGAGAATTTGCAAGCCTCCGGCCGGCGCATTGGCGTGATCAGCCATGTGGCGGCCTTGAAGGAGCGTATCGCCGTCAAGGTGCTGGTCTCGCCGCAGGGCGGCGGCGCCAGCCGGGTGCGCGTCGAGGCGGCCTGAGCGACCCGCCAGCCGGCGGCGATCGGTGCGGGAGGTGATCCGGGGAAGGTGGTCAGGAGGCGCAGTCACAGAGCGCAGTCAGGGGACGTGATGTTGGTGGGCGGCTATTTCAACAGCGTCAGCTTGTCCATCGGCAGGGGCGCGTTCTTGATGGATTTGGTGACCACATAGGTAAAGTAGCGCTGCACGCCGATGTCGGCGCTCAGCATGATTTCCACCATGCGCTGGTAGTCTTCAACACTGGAGGCAATGACCTTCAGCAGGTAATCGAACCCGCCGCCCACTCCCCAGCATTCCAGCACTTCGGGAATGTTCAACACGCCGTCTTCGAAGCGTTGAAAGTCCTGGCTGCGGTGGCCTTCCAGCTCCACCTGAACAAACACCAGCGTCACATCCACAAAAGCCCGCAGGTTGATCCGCGCGCCATAGCCTTCGATGATGCCGGCCTTTTCCAGACGCTTCAGTCGCTCCCAGCAAGGTGTTGGCGACAGGTTTACCCGCTCCGCCAGCGCCGCTTTGGTAATGCGTCCTTCCCGCTGCAAAATGGCGAGGATTTTTAAATCCCGATCATCTAACTTGGCCCGTGCGCGCATCGCCCACCCATCGTGATAGAAAAGCATTCGTAAAGAGGGATTGCCACCGCGCTGCCGTTGGCCGCGGAAATGGAAATTGGCGTCACTTCGCCAAGTCGTTGTTGGCAAAGGCCCCCGGTTCACCCCATCAACAGTAATTTGCCGGTAAATCGGGGCGATTGTCGAGCCTCCATCGTGTTTAACTGTTGGAAAAAATGGTATTTTTCTTCATGGGAAGGGGGCGCGTGCCCGCGCGGACTGGTCACGGACAAAATCAATCCCAGCCTCGCCATGCCGCAACAGCTCCGAAGATTTTCAAAAACCCCGAAAGGAGCACAACCATGGTGACCCTGCCGAAACTGACCGATTCCCGCCTTACCTTGGACGGTCGGGTGGCGCTGATGACCCTGGATCGAGATGATCTGCGCAATGCCTTAACCGGCACCGACCTGATCGCCGATCTATTGGCGGTGGCGCGTTGGCTCAACGAAGAGCCGGCGGTTTCCGTGCTGGTTCTCACCGGTGCGGGGCGGGCCTTCTCGTCGGGCGGCAACGTCAAGGAGATGCAGGAACGCCGGGGCATGTTTGGCGGCGACGCCGCCCAGGTGGCGCGCAACTACCAGGATCAAATTCAGCGCGTTCCGCTGGCGTTGGAAGAGGTCGAGGTGCCGATCATCGCGGCGGTCAACGGCCCGGCCATCGGCGCGGGCTGTGACCTGACCTGCATGTGCGACCTTCGCCTGGCGTCGGAAAGCGCGCTGTTCGGTGAAACCTTTGTCAATTTGGGGATCATTCCAGGCGATGGCGGGGCCTGGCTGTTGCAGCGGCTGATCGGCTATGGCCACGCCGCCTCCATGGCGCTGACCGGCCGCTTGGTCGCCGCGCAAGAGGCCTTGACCATCGGATTGGTGCAGGAAGTTCTGCCGCCGGCGCGGCTGTTGCCGCGAAGCCTGGAGCTGGCGCACCTGATGGCCGCCAAACCTCCCCAGGCGCTACGGCAGGCAAAGCAGTTGCTGAAGATGGCCCAGCGCACCGAACTGCGGGATTTTCTGAAACATTGCTCGATGGTCCAGGGCATCAGCCACAACTCCGAGGAACACCACGAGGCCGTTGCGGCGTTCCTCGAAAAGCGCCCCGCCAAGTTTGACTGACCGGTCGGCGGCGGCCGGGCATGGGTCGTCGCCGCTGTTGCACGGCGCGGCTGGCGCTAGCCTTGCGACCGGGCCCGCGCGTCGGCGATAAGGTCCGATGGCAAGGTCCGTTCAGCCCTCCTTTCCCGGCAAGCCCCAAGCGGGTGGCCGGGAAGGGAATGGGAGCAATCATCTGTTCCCCTTGCCGGCGCCAAGCGATAGATTAACCGCTGGTCGTGGCGCGCAAGCGCGAGAAGAGGTGCCAGATGGAGCTCAACGCAGACTACCGAGAGCGGGCCGTGGTGCACGCCGAGCAACAGCCCTGGGTCGACTCCCCCTTGCCGGGGGTTTCGCGCCGCTTGCTTCACCGGATTGGCGGCGAGGTGGCGGTGGCCACCTCCATCGTGCGCTATGCGCCCGGAAGCTACTTTTCGCCGCACGTTCATAGCGGCGGCGAGGAGTTTTTCGTCCTGGAAGGCATCTTTTCCGACGAAGACGGGGACTACCGTCAGGGCAGCTACGTGCGCAACCCGGTCGGCTCGCGCCACCAGCCGTTCAGCAAGGACGGCTGCACGATCTTTGTGAAGCTGCAACAGATGGAACCCCGGGATCAGGAGTTCGTTCGCGTCGACAGCGCAAGCAAAGGCTGGAGTCCGGGGTTGGTCGCCGGGCTGAAGGTGAAGCCGCTGTTTTCACGCGGGCCCGAGCAAGTGGCGTTGGTGCGTTGGCAGCCCGGAACCCAGTTCCACCGGCATATCCATGACGGCGGCGAGGAAATCCTGGTGCTGGACGGCGCCTTGGAAGACGAATCGGGGCGCTATCCCCAGGGCACCTGGCTGCGCTGTCCCCCGGGGTCGATCCATCAGCCCTTCAGCCAGGAAGGCTGCACCATTTTGGTCAAGACCGGCCACCTGCCGCGGCTCATCGCCGAGGCGGCGCAATGAGCTGTCGGGCAGCGGATTCCGCCCTGCGGAAAAGCCCCGCCTAATTTGCCTGGAAGGGAAAGTCCCCGTGCAACGCCTGCTACCGCCCGTTCTTTTCGTGCTTTGTCTTCTGGGCATGTTCGCGCTGCATCGGCTGCTGCCGCTCTATCAATGGCTGGACTGGCCTTGGCGGGCGCTCGGCTGGTTGCCGGTCCTGCTGGGTTTGGGAATGGTGGTCAGCGTCGCGATAACCTTCAAGCGGGCCAAGACCAACCTTCACCCGTTCGGTGAACCCGACAAGTTGGTGACCGGCGGGCTTTTCGCGCTTAGCCGCAATCCGATCTACCTGGGCTTTGCCACGGCCTTGCTTGGCGGCGTTGTGCTGGCCGGTTCCCTGACCCCGCTGCTCGGCCCACTGGTCTTCTGGCTGGTGGCCGACCGTTGGTATATCCGGTTCGAGGAAACCAAGTTGCTGAACAATTTCGCTGGGGACTACCAGGCCTACTGTCGCCGCACCCGGCGTTGGATCTAGCGTCTTTTCAGACCAAAGCGGCTTTTCAGATCAAGCGTTCACGGTTTGCCGCCCGGCAACGGCGGCGCGACAGGACGACTGAGCTTGTTTTATCGATCTTGATCGGCGGGGGCGGCTCGCAAGGCGGCGGCGATCTGGCGTCCATCCGGCCGGTCGAAGAAGCCCTTGCGCGCGGAAAACCAGTAGCTGCGGCCTGAGCACAGCGGGGTCGGCTGCACGCTCACCAAGGCCCCGGCCGCCAGCAGATCGGCGACCAGGTCCCGACAGATCAGGGTGACGCCGACGCCGCGCAGGGCCTGATGAATGGCGACCCCATGATTGGTGACCGACAGGACGCGGGCCAGTTGCGTCACGTCGGGTGCGAAATGGTCGCGCCAATCCTGCCAGTCGAACCAGCGGTGCTGTGGATCGTCCAGGTGGATCAAAGGGCCGTCGCGCAGAAGTTTTTGACTGTCCCAGCCGGCCAGTTGACGGGCCAGGCTGGGGGCGGTCATCGGCAGCACCTCTTCCTGGAACAGCAGCAGGCTGTCCCAGCCCTGCCGCCCGGTCGCGCCAAACGTGATGCAGCAATCCACCTGGGAAAGCTCCAGATCCTCGTCCCGTTCGGCGGTGATTACTCGGACATCCTGCGGCTTGCCGGTCTGGCGCAGTTGGTTCAGGCGCGGCAGGACCCAATAGGCCGCCAGACCGGGATAGGTGGCCAGGGTGAAGCGGCTGTCGGGCCCACAACCGCGCAGCCGCACGCTGGCCGCGGCGATGGCGTTCAGCGCGGGCGCGATGGCTTCATAGAACGCGTCGGCTTCGGCCGTTGCCTGCATGGTTGCCCCTCTTTTTAGAAAAAGCCGGCATCCCAGATCGCGTTCAAGCTGGCGAATTTGATGGCTGATCGCCGGCTGCCCGACGTTCAGCCGCGCCGCCGCGCGGGTGAAGGAGCGCAATCGGTAGCAAACTTCAAAGGCGCGTACGGCGCGCAAAGGGGGAAGGTCGGCCATGGCGTTATCAGTTTTTTTGATAATGGAATGAAATTTATAGCGCTTCCGTCCCTGCTTGGCTTGCGCTAATTAGCTCCCTTGCCGACCTGTCTCCGGAAGTTATCCAGAGGCCATGCGCTTCTTTTGTCACGTCGATCACAGGCCAAGGAATAACCATGAGCGCTCCCGTTCTTTCCAGCAGCACCCGCGTGCGCCGCACCCCCTTTTCGCAGCGGATCGAGGCGCTTGGGGTCTCCTGCTACACCATCTACAACCACATGCTGCTGCCCGCCGTCTTTAGATCTTTGGAAGAAGACTATGCCCACCTCTGTCGGGCGGTGCAGCTTTGGGATGTCTCCTGCGAGCGACAGGTGGAGATCAAGGGCCCGGATGCGGCGCGTCTGACCCAGCTGATGACCTGCCGCGACCTGTCCAAGGCCCGCCAGGGACGCTGTTTTTACGCGCCGCTGGTCGACGAACGGGGCGGCCTGGTCAATGATCCGATTATTTTAAAGCTCGCCGATGATCGCTTCTGGCTGTCGATTGCCGACTCCGATGTGCTGCTGTGGGCCAAGGGCCTGGCCTATGGCCTGGGGCTGGCGGTCGAGGTCTTCGAGCCCGACGTGTCGCCGTTGGCGGTTCAGGGGCCGAAAGCCGATGACCTGATGGCGCGGGTCTTTGGCGAGGCGGTGCGGGAGCTGAAGTTCTTTGGTTTCGCCTGGTTCGATTTTGACGGTCATCGGCTGTTGGTGGCCCGGTCGGGCTGGTCCAAGCAGGGCGGCTTTGAAATTTATCTGGACGACTCGTCGCGCGGCGCGGCGCTGTGGGACCGGCTGTGGGACGCGGGCCAGGACCTTGATGTTGGTCCGGGCTGTCCCAATCTGATCGAGCGGATCGAGGGTGGACTCTTTTCCTATGGCGGCGACATGGACCTGTCCCACACGCCGTTTGACGCCGGTCTGGCGGACTATGTCGATCTGGACGCCCCGATTGACTTCATCGGCCGTGACGCGCTGGAAAAAGTCAGGCGTGACGGTCCGCGCTGGCAGATGCGCGGCCTGGTCTTCGAGGGCGACTGTCCGGCGATGACCGCCCATTGGCCGCTGTGGTCTGAGCAGGGCGCGGCGATTGGCCGGGCCTCCGCCGCCTGTTGGTCGCCGCGCTTTGACTGCGCCCTGGGCTTTGCCATGGTGGCCCGGGAATTTGCCGACGACGGACAGGTGGTCGAGCTTGAAACCCCGGCGGGAACGCGCAACGCCGTGGTGCGGAATTTGCCCTTCGACGCCGACCGCTTGCTCGGCAAGCCGCGGCGCCCGCACGACGACTAGTCAGGCGGCGCGGGTCTGTTAAACTCGCGGTCAATTGACAGAGCAGAAAAGGGATTGCCGGATGTCGTTCAAAGCGTTGGTCGTGGAAAAAGATGCCGAGGGTCAGACCCGAGCCGCCGTTCAAAGCCTGGAAGAAAGCCAGCTTCCCGCCGCCGGAGAGGTGCTGGTGAAGGTGGATTACAGCACGGTCAACTATAAGGATGGCCTGTGCTTGGGATCGGGCGGCGGCCTGGTGAGAAGCTATCCCCATGTGCCGGGAATTGATTTTTCCGGTCGGGTCGAGAGTTCGGAGGATCCCCGTTTTCAACCGGGTGACAAGGTGGTGCTGACCGGCTGGCGGGTGGGCGAGGTCTGGTGGGGCGGCTATGCCGAAAAGGCGCGGGTGAAGGCCGATTGGCTGGTGCCGCTGCCGCAGGGCTTGAGTTTGCGCCAGGCCATGGCGGTTGGCACCGCCGGCTTGACCGCCATGTTGGCGGTGATGGCCTTGGAAGACCACGGCTTGACCCCGGACAAGGGGCCGGTTCTGGTGACCGGCGCGGCAGGGGGCGTGGGCTCGGTCGCCACCGCGATTCTGGCCAACCGGGGCTACCAGGTGGCCGCCGTCACCGGTCGTCCGGAGGCCGGGACCTATCTCAAAAACCTGGGGGCCAGCCAGATTGTCCCGCGCGAGACGCTCAATGAAACGAGCAAGCGACCGCTGGAGGCCGAGACCTGGGCGGGTTGCATCGATGCGGTGGGCGGCCCGATGTTGGCGCGGGTGCTCGGTCAGATCAAATACGGTGGATCGGTGGCGGCTGTCGGCCTGGCCGGCGGCATGGTCTTGCCCGCCACGGTCATTCCCTTTCTGCTGCGCGGCGTCAATCTGCTGGGCATCGATTCGGTGATGCAGCCCTATGACAACCGGCTGCGGGCTTGGCAGCGGGTGGCGCAGGACCTGCCGTTGGCCAAGTTGGAGGAGATGATCGTCCCGGCCAAGCTGGAGGATCTGCCGCAACTGGGCGGGGAGATCCTGGAGGGCCGGGTTCGGGGCCGTGTGGTGGTCGAACTGTAGCGGCGGCGCGCCCGCCCTGCCAGAGGCGGAGAGCCCCCCTAGTTAACGGGTCGGCGCGCTTGCGGCGTGAACCTTGGCGCGGGCTTGAGCTTTAGCGCAACCGGTGTCAGCAGGCTGGCGATAAGCACCCACAGCACGCAGCCCAGGGCCAGCAAGGCCACGCCGCCGCCGGCATCGATCACCAGTCCCATCACCGCCGGCGATAACGCGGTCGACAGGACCATCAGCGAGGTTCCTAGGGATCGGATCGCGCCGAGGTGACGCACGCCGTAAAGCTCCGGCAACAGCGCGCCGACGGAAACGGAATAGACGCCCGTGCCCACGCCGGCCGCGACCATGAAGGCGCTCAGCGCCAAGGGTTGATCGAACGCGGCCAGAAATACCAGGGCGATGCCAAGCGGGATCAGGCTGTAACGGAACAGCGTCTGCGCGCTGTAGCGGTCGACGATCGGTCCGGCGACCAAGGTTCCGGCCACGGTGGCGGCGGCGTAAACCACGAAGCCAACGGCAAAGTCCGTCGGCGCCCAGCCCCGGCTTTCGGCAATGAACACCTGGTTGAAAAAGATTCCGGTGCTGATGAAGCCCGGCGCCAGAATGGCCGGCAACAGAAGATAAAAGCGCAGGTCGCGCAGCACATCGCGCCGTCGCCATTGATAGCGGTCCGTAGCCGCGGCCAGCGTGCTTGCAGCGGTTCCGGGCGGGGGCGCCTCGATCGCGGCGTTGAACGCCCGGTGTCGCGCGCTTTGGCCTTTCAATAGCCAGAGCGCCAGCGGGATCAGCCCGACGGCCAGCGCCAGCGCGATATATTCCCAGGTGGCCTGCCAGCCGATGGTGGCCATTAGGCTGACCGCCAGCAGCGGAAAAATGGCCTCTCCGGCGGCGAAGCCGAGCGATGTGAGCGACAGCGCCCGGCCCCTTGTCTGATCGAAGTAGCGCACCATTGTCGTCGCGCCGGTGTGGGTCATCAGCCCTTGACCGGAAAAGCGCAGCAGCAAAATGGCGATATAGAGATAGACCAGCGAGGATCCGGGCAGCCAAGCCATGTAAAAACTGGCGGCAATCAGCAGCGCGCAGACGGCGCTGGTGAAAAGCCGCAGGTCGAGTCGATCAATCAAGGGGCCGACCAGCAGCATCAAGGCTGCCGAGGTCAGGGTGGCCAAGCCATAGAGCGAGCCGAATTCTCCATGACTGAGATCGAAAAGCGCGCGCAGTTCGCCGGAAAACAGTGAAATGAAATAGGTCTGACCAAAGGCGGAAAAAAAGGTCACCACAAAGCCGAAAGCCAACAGGCGGGCGTTGGCGATGATGAAACTGATGTAGGCCAAGGCAAATCCAATGAGTCAATGAAACGGTGACGCGGCGCAACAGGCGATTATTTTTAGTCCCAGGGAAAGCGAAAAGCACGTCACAGCAATGATGGTGGGACAGCAAGGATGGGCCGCTGGGTCGGGGTCGGCCCAGCTTTACCTGCCGTCCGTCCCGCCGTTCGCCCGGCTTGGCGCGGCGGCGCTGACCTGAATCGGCCTCTGGTCACATGCTAGGCGAGGGAATCGGTCTGGCCCCAGTAAGCCAGGGCGGCGGCCAGTTCGGCGGCGTGAAAGTTGGCGGCTGCTTGCGGGTCGGCTTGCGGGTCGGTCTGACGAAGCCGGCCGGTGCGTTGCGCGCAGTCGAAAAAACCGGCGGCCGGCAGGCCGGTGCCGCGCTTGCTGACCACCAGCGCCGCCAAGAAAGGCCGCTCTGCGGCCAGATCTTCCCACATGGTCTGTTCCAGCGCCTGGCTGAGCTGCTGAATGATATGGGGCGGCCGAAGCGCCAGGGCCGCCGCCAGGGCCTGATAGCTGATGGTGTTTCCGGTTTTGGCGCGGGCGATCAGGATTTGTCGTAGCGGTTGGATCATGGCGCGAGCGGCTTTCAATGGGACGCGGTATTGGGCGAGAATGCGCGGCGCTTGCCGCAGCGCCAGCAGTGTTGTTCCCAGGCGCCGCTGTCAAGACGGATTGGCTTTGGCCTATTTAGGCGCGGCGTTCCTTTGCACCACTGAAGGCTTGTACCCGTGAGCACCGCTGTCAAAACTCACCAGGACCAGCCGGTTTTCGCCGCGCTGCTGATTGTAGGTAGCTATTTTTTCCTGGCTTTCCAAGACGCCTTGGTGAAGGTCATCAGCAGCGAGGTTTCGCTCTGGCAGTTCATGGTGCTGCGGGCCCTGCTCAACGGCGGGTTTTTTATTGTCATGGCGCGGCTGTTTTGGCGCGGGCAACCGCTTCGCCCCAAACGCCTCTGGGCCGTGGCGCTGCGGTGCGCCTTCCTGGTGGGCGCTTTGACGCTCTATTTTGGCGCGCTGCCGTTCCTGCCGCTGGCGGCGCTGGCCGCCGGGCTCTTCGTCTACCCACTGTTCATCGGCCTGCTTTCGGCGATCTTCCTCGGCGAGAAAGTTGGTCCCCGCCGGATTTTCGCCATTCTCGCCGGCTTGTCGGGAACCCTGCTCATTCTCAAGCCGGGCAGCGACGGCTTTTCCTATATCTCACTGTTTCCCGTAGCCGCCGGGCTTTGCTTTGCCGCCAATATCTTGACCATCCGGCGTCTCTGCCGCGCGGAGGCGCCGCTGGTGCTGGCCTATTCGGTGTCGGTCGCCTATCTGATCGTGGGCGCGATCGGCCTGCTGGGCATGACCGTCGTCGACAGCGGGCGGCTCGCCGCGGCGTGGCCCTATCTCTTTAGCGGCTGGCGCGCCTTGGACCTGTGGGTGCTGGGCATTGTTTTCGTTTGCTCCAGCATCAACTCGGTCTCCAACATCGC
>TARA_R110002072_G_scaffold80296_2_pt1 | contig 10590 bp, 8 predicted proteins | sample TARA_R110002072 | Tara Oceans TARA_R110002072 (sample SAMEA4397118) | marine metagenome | biome: Polar Biome; feature: [SRF] surface water layer (ENVO:00010504); material: water (ENVO:00002006), including particulate matter (ENVO:01000060) such as... | depth 5 m | reverse complement strand
CGAGCCGGTTTCCCCGTTCGACATCCACAAGCAGGATTATCACATTGCCGGCTCCGACGCCGCCGGCATCGTCTGGGCCGTGGGCCGCAAGGTAACGCGCGTGAAACCGGGCGACGAAGTTGTCATCCACTGCAACCAGGATGATGGCGACGACGAAGAGTGTAATGGCGGCGACCCGATGTTCTCGCCCTCCCAGCGCATCTGGGGCTATGAAACGCCTGATGGTTCCTTCGCCCAGTTCTGCCGCGTGCAGGCGCGCCAGTGCATGCCGCGTCCGAAACACCTGACATGGGAAGAAAGCGCCTGCTACATGCTGACGCTGGCAACTGCTTACCGCATGCTGTTCGGCCACCGCCCTCATATCGTGAAGCCGGCTGACAACGTGCTCGTCTGGGGTGCTTCGGGCGGCCTTGGCAGTTTCGGTGTCCAGCTCTGCGCGGTGACCGGTGCAAATGCTATCGGCGTGGTCAGTTCCGACGATAAGAAAGATCACGTGCTCGGTCTCGGCGCCAAGGGCGTGATCAACCGGAAAGACTTCAATTGCTGGGGCCAGTTGCCCACAGTCAACGGTCCCGAATTCAACGACTACATGAAGGAGTCGCGCAAGTTCGGCAAAGCCATCTGGGAACATACCGGCAAGCAGGATGTCGACATCGTGTTCGAACACCCGGGCGAGAGCACGTTCCCGGTCTCGGTGTTTGTCGTCAAGCGCGGCGGCATGGTCGTCATCTGCGCCGGCACAACCGGCTTCAACCTCACCATGGATGCGCGCTTCCTGTGGATGCGCCAGAAGCGCGTTCAGGGCAGCCACTTTGCCCACCTAAAGCAGGCGTCGGCCGCCAACCAGTTGGTCATCAACCGCCGCATTGATCCCGGCATGTCGGAAGTCTTCACCTGGGACCAGATCCCTGCGGCCCACGACAAGATGCTCGACAACAAGCACCTGCCCGGCAACATGGCGGTCCTCGTCACCAGTCCGAAACCCGGCCTACGGACAGTCGAAGACGTGCTGGAAGTTTCAGGACAGATCTAGGTCAGGGTACCCGACACGCATCGTAAACAGATAAAAGCCGGCCCCCGTGGGAGCCGGCTTTTTCCTTTTCTGAACCTGTCTTGTCTTGGCTCAGCTCAGCTGGTCGGCGAACGCCTCGCCTTCGCGGGCGCTGCGAAGGGCATCCTGCAACAGGGCGCGGGCCTGTCCCTGGACTTCGCTTTTCTCCAGTTTGTCCTCGATCGTCTCAGCCAGGTGTTCCTCGCCATCATCGACCGCTTCAAGAGCGGCTTTTTCATCGTCGCGGAACAGCGACACAAATTGCGTAAATCCCCGGTGCAGCGAGCCGAGCGCACCGCCATCCGTCTGGGGTTCACCGCCAAGCGTGCGAACGTGGTGCTGGAAGCGGTTGACCAGATCGCCGCGCTCATTCGCCCGCTGCTGGAACTGCGCGCGCAGAGCGTAGCCGTCATCGGCCAACTCACAGCACTTCTCATAGCCTTTTTTGCTGTCGATCAGCACCTTGGTGACGTCATTGAGAGCGTCGATTTCTGTATGCAGGGTTTGGTTAGTCATCTGGGGTCTCCGTTAGCTGGCACGATGCCCAATAAGCGGAATACGCCTCGCCGGGTTCCGACCCATATGATAAAATTCTGGCAAGGCTCGCGCTGCGGCGGGCGCGGATATGGGTTCACATCCCAACAGCAAGACATCATCAGCGAAGTCGGAAGACTGTGCATGTCTGTCATAAACTTTGGCTTGGCCGCTCGCGTCCGCCGTATGCGATTCCAGTATTCCAATCCACTTGCTTGGGAACCCTCCCTTGCAGCATCCGTTGCTTCAGCAAGAGGAGATTAAGCCATGACCCGCAAGACACTCGACCAGGAAGCGCGCCCCCACACGACACCTGCTGAAGCCGATCAAATCGAAACAGCGGCGCGCAGGCGACAGGCGCAAATGCTGCCCGGCAGGGGCCCGCAAGCACCCGATCGCGACACGGCCGTCGATCATTTTAAAGGGGGCGACAAAATCATCCTCGGTGGCCAGCCAGAGGCGGCAAGCTACACTGCCGATCCCGAACAGACTGGCGATGACGAAACAGAACCCGATAGCTGAAGGCTTCAGGCGGCCTGTTGCTCGGCAATGCTGATAAAGCGGCCGACGGCATCTTCCAGCGAATCCCTGACGGGCGAACCGGCCAGGATTTCCTTGGTAACCGCTTCAAGCCGGAACGCCGCGTCCGAGACATCCGCAAAGCCGAAGCTGCCGGCTGTCCCGGCAACAGAATGAGCCAGCGCCGCAATCGCCCGGGCGCGGGTTTCAGGATCAGTAATCCGCAAAAGCGCGCCCAGCTTGCCCGGCAATTCCATAATGTCCTTGCGGCAGTCTTCCTTCAGGTTTTCAATCGCGACGGCGGCCTCGGCTGCGCGACGGGAATTTTCTTCGGTCTTCTGACGCATCAACCGCCCGATCAGGCCGTTCAGCGCCTCCATGTCGATCGGCTTCGGGAAATGCGCGTTCATACCGGCCGCCTTGTAGTCTGCGGTCTGGCTGTCCAGCGCATTGGCGGTCAACGCCACAATCGGGATGCGGCGCGCCGCGCCGGTCATTTCACGGATACGCCGGGTCGCCGTCAGGCCGTCCATACCAGGCATCTGGATATCCATCAGGATGACATCAAATACTGCGCCTTCAATCAGCGCTTCAATGGCCTCTGGCGCGGAGGCAAAGCTCGTCACAGTATGCCCGAACTTGAGCAGACCTGCAGTCACAAGCGCCCGGTTCATCTCGACATCATCCACGACCATGATCCGCGCGCCCACGGGTGCCCGGCGGTCCTCTTCCAGCTCGGCCGTGTCGACCACCTGGGTCCGGCGCTCCGGAAAATAAGGCAGCGTCAGGATGGCATTTGTCCCCTCGCCCGGCGCGCTGACCAGCGTCAGGTCGCCGTCCATCAGCTTGGCGAGCGACCGGCTGATCGACAGGCCAAGGCCCGTGCCGCCAAAGCGGCGTGTGATCGAGCTGTCGGCCTGGGAAAACCCGGAAAAAATATGCTCCAGTTTGTCTGCCGGTATACCCGGGCCCGTATCGGCCACGATAATGCACAGACGCCCTGACCTCAGCCTTGCGTCCAGCCGGACATGACCGGCCTCGGTAAATTTCGCCGCATTGCCCACAATATTTGTCAGCACCTGGCGAACGCGCGTTTCATCGCCCACCACCTGCGCCGCAATATCGTTGGCCACGTGATAGGATATCCTGATCTGCGGATTAGGCCGCGCCGCCTCGACCAGCGTGACAACTTCATCAATCACGGTGCGAAGGTCAAAGGGCCGCATCTCCACATCCATACGGCCTGCATCAATCTTGGAGAAATCTAGCACGTCGTTGACGATCTCAAGCAAGGTCCGGCTCGCCGAGGTGATCCGCTTCACATAGGATACCTGATCCTCCGACAACGGCGTTGTTTTCAGCATGTCTGCAAAGCCCATAACCCCATTCAGCGGCGTGCGGATTTCATGACTCATGTTCGAAAGGAATTCGGTCCTCGCTATGGCAGCTGTCTCCGCCTGAAGACGTGCCTCTGCCAGGGCCTTCTCGCGCTCATGCCGTTCGCTGACATCCCTGTAGGATGACACGACTTCCAAAGGGCGCCCTTGCGCGTCTCGTATAACCTGTGGCCTTCCCTCCAGCCAGATGACCGAGCCATCATTGAGGCGAACCCTGAACTCCCGGCTCAGCGCCGCGTCAAGTTCCTCATCGGAAAACAGGGCCTGTGTCACAGCAATTGCGAATTCCCGGTCTTCTGGAATCACGAAATCGACGGTGCGCATGCCAACGGCTTGTTCGGGCGGTGCGATGATGGCTGACGAAGGCGAGGCATAATTGATCACGCCGTCCCTGCCGAATTTCAGCACGATATCCGTCGAGTGCTCCGCAAGCAGCCGGTACTGCTCCTCCTGCGTCGCAAGGGCTTCGTAGAGTTCATGCTCCTGGGTGATGTCCTTGAACACGCCAAAAATGCTTTCGACTTTTCCAGACGCCCCGACACTGCACTTGGCGATCGACCTGACTCGCCGCCGTTCACCGTCCGATTGCCGGACGATGGTGGCTTCAAAACTCCAGTCCTCACCGCTTTGGAGGCGATCCTGTATTAGCTTCGAGACCCGCTCGCGATCGTCTGCGCAATAGAAATCAAGCGCATCGCCCAGCATCGGGTTGAAGGTTTCCGGCGTTACGCCGTGAATGCGGTAAACTTCCGGCGACCAGAACACGACTCCTGTGTTAGAGTGCAGTGTCCAATGTCCCACCTGGGATATCTCGTCGGCCATCTCGGCCTGTGCCAGCAGTGCTTTTTCACGCAAGGAGCGGTCAGCAGCGCTCCGGTTTGAGTCTTGAAGACGCATGACCAGGCGTCGCCGCTCTGCAACCGATGCGCCGAGTGAAAGGGCCATGAAAGAATTCACGCCGAGAAAAGCTTGCAACACGATCATGCGCTCGACGATGTCTCCATCAGTCAGCATGGTCGGTCCCTTGCCGACATAGGTGAAGCCGATGGAGATCACCGTAATGGCCAACAGCGCAATCGCTGCGCCGCGAACGCCGTGGCGGAATGTAAGGGGCACCAGAACCGACGGTACAAGGAATAGCAGGGGATACGAGGATTGCGAAAACACGAAGAAGGTTATCGCAATGACAAGCCCGCCCTCGAGCCATGACATCCAGCTGATCTTCTCGCCGCTAATATTCGTTTTCGTTAACAGTGCCCACAGGAGTGGCGCGAAAAGCAGGAAACCGAGAATGTCGCCGAAATACCAGAGAAGAGAGTCGCGCACAGGCAGGGTTGCGCCGGTAATCGCCAGCCCCATCAAAGCAACAGGCACTAACAGGGTGCACGCCAAAACGGAGGCCGCGAACAATCTCAGGATACCGGACTTACGCGTCAGTTCAGGGCCAGATCCCCGCACCAGCACCATCGCGACGACCAAAACCTGCAGGCTGTTCGCGACCGCCAGGATCATGCACAGCAGCCAGGGGTCGCCGATCACAATGTTCGACAGCAGGCTGCCCAGAATCAGGCACGCAAACAGGGCGGGCCATTCCGCTTTGGGCCATTGCAGCACCACGATGAGCAAGATGGCATTGACCGGCCACACAGCCGCAATGTCACCCGTCCCACGTGTCAGCAGGATCGCTCCGGTTGACAGCGATGCAGACGCGAGCACCAGAAGGACATGCGCAATACCGGGCTTGCGCATCCATGCCGCCAGCCCGCTGGATGGATTTGGCTTGACCCCGGCAGGCATTTCTGGTGCAGATTGAGTCATAGTTTCAGGCCCTTTGAAACGGCTTCTGAAACGACTTATTCACTATACAATTTACGATATCTTACGCCCGCTGCATTGCTATTGCCGCGGGCGCAGACACGTACGCCGATATTCTGCGCTACTTACCGCCGTCAGGATTTCAACATCGAATAGAGTTCATCCTTGAGGATCAACCTGCGTTTGCGAAGCTCTGTCTCATGGGTTTCACTGGCAGGCTGAACCCCGGACTCGTGCCGGTGAATGTGCCGGTTCACATCATGGTATTCATCGGCCAGACGCGCGAAATGCGGGTTCGACACTTTGAGTTCGTGAATCTTGTCGGCGGCTTCGGGAAATTCTGCTGCAAGTTCGTGAGGGGTATGTGACATGGCTTGAGTCCTTCTGTGACGTGCCTTCTGCCGCACATCAGGCCAAAATGCCCTGACCACGTCACTAAGGGAGTCTGCGTATGCGCTGATCATCGCAGCTGATAATAGGTGGAATAGCCGATGGCACCCTGCGTCTCGGCGATAACCTTCTTCAAGTCCGCATAACTTGTGATCGTGCATTCGGCGTCCAGATCGAGCGCATTCATCGAATCGATCGTCAGGTCATCACAATCAGGAAATTTCACGAACAGCTTGGTCTCGACCAGTTTGCCGACGGCATAGTTGTAGAGATAGCCGCCTTCCGTCGCTTCGTCCGGGATACCAATCTGCATGAGGTATTCATCAGATGAGCCGTCCAGCCGCGCAAAGACCAGCCACAATTCCTCATCCAGCCAATAGCCGCTTTCGTCTTGGCGAACGGCATACGTTTCAGGGACGCCGTCTTGAACAACCTGATTCCAGCGTGCCGGGTCATCGGCGCTTTGATTATGGGTACCCGCGACGGTCGCCGCCCCAAGCGGCAAAACGGACTCTTCGGCTGGAATCAGGGCCGAGTTCGACCCAAAGGCACAGGCCGCCAGAACCCCGCAGCACAAGGCCGAAATGAAAATTCTGAACCGCATCATGACCGGCCTCACAAGGTTGCTCCGTCAGCAGCTAACCTGCCGGGAATGACCCGCGCAATACCGGGTGTGTGCGGTGTCAGACCTCGAACGGGTCGCGCATCAGGATCACATCTTCCCGCTCTGGCGATGTCGAGACCAGTGCGCAGGGTTTCCCGACCAGCTCTTCGAGACGGCGGACGTATTTCACCGCTTCGGCCGGAAGGTCTGCCCAGCTGCGGGCACCCGCCGTCGATCCTTTCCATCCGGGAATGGTTTCGTAAATCGGCTCCACCGCCGCCTGATCTGTCAGACCCGCGGGATAATGGTCGATTTCCTTCCCGTTCAAGCGATAAGCGACGCAGACCTTGATCTCGTCGAACCCATCGAGGACATCCAGCTTGGTCAGGGCCAGGCCTGTTACGCCGCTCGTGGCACAGGCTTGGCGCACCATGACACTATCGAACCAGCCGCAGCGCCGCGCCCGGCCTGTATTGACGCCGACTTCCTTGCCGATCCGCCCAAGACGCTCGCCGATCTCGTCATGCAGCTCGGTCGGGAATGGCCCTGCGCCAACCCGGGTCGTATAAGCCTTGGCTAGGCCGAGGACATAGGAAATGGCGCCCGGGCCCACACCGGACCCTGCCGACGCATTGCCGGCGACCACATTGGACGATGTGACGAAGGGATAGGTGCCGTGATCGACGTCGAGCATGACCCCTTGAGCGCCCTCAAACAGGATGCGACGGCCACGCCGGACCTGCTCGTCGAGCAGTTTCCACACAGGCTGGGCATAGGCGAGAATTTGCGGCGCAATCTTGAGAAGATCCGCCTTCAGCTGCGCGCCGTCCGGCTCAGGCAGGTCGAGGCCAGTGCGCAGCGGCCGATGATGGGCCAGCAAGCGTTCAATTTTCATATCGAGGGCAGCCGGGTCTGCGAGGTCAGCCACGCGGATCGCACGGCGCCCCACACGGTCCTCATAGGCCGGTCCGATGCCCCGCTTTGTGGTGCCGATCTGCGCCGCGCCCAGCGCGCCTTCGCGGGCAGCGTCGATGTCCTTGTGCCAGGGCAGGATCAGCGAGGCATTGTCAGCAAGGATGAGGTTCTCGGGTGTGACCTCAACGCCCTGCGCACGGATGCCGTCGATTTCCGTCAGCATGTGCCAGGGATCAACCACCACGCCATTGCCGATGACCGACAGCTTGCCGCCGCGAACAAGGCCCGAGGGCAGCAGCGCCAGCTTGAACACCTTGCCATCAATGACAAGCGTGTGGCCGGCATTGTGCCCCCCCTGAAAACGGACAACGACATCGGCCCGGCTCGACAGCCAGTCGACAATCTTGCCTTTTCCTTCATCGCCCCATTGGGCACCTACGACGACGACACCTGACATGATCTGCTCCCGTGTTCAGCCGCCGCGACAAGGGCAGGAGTCTGCCGCGAAAAGCAAGGGGCCAGTCGCTGTTTTTGAGGTCGTTTGATGTACTTTCGACCCTACTTGACGAGGTCATAGTCCTTGAGGTCGACAGCGGCCACGGCATCCGCATACGCGCGGGTGTGATCCGACCAGTTCTGGGTGATGCGTCCACCCTCGGTCTTGTACCAGCTGTTGCAGGCAGGGTCGGCCCAGACCGTCGTGCCGAGTTGTGCCTGAAGGTCTGCGTTGAACCTGTCCTGAACCTCCCGCTTGGGTGCCATGGCGGTTACCCCGGCCTCTCCAAGCGTGTCCAGCGCCTTGATCGTGTACTCGACCTGCCGCTCCAGCATGAACGTAATCGAATTATGCCCGAGATTGGTGTTCGGCCCGTAGAGCACGAAGAAATTCGGAAAGTCCGCGACGGTAATTCCGAGATAGGCTTCAGGCCCATCCGACCATGCCTCCTCGATCGTCACACCCCCCTGCCCCACAACATCGACCGACCAGTGCCAGCCCGTCGTCTCGAATCCGGTCGCGAAGACCAGGATGTCATACTCGTGCAGCGCGCCATCCCTGGTGCGTATACCTTCGGGAACAATTTCGGCAATCGGGTCGGTGATCAGGTCGACATTGTCCCGCATCAGTGTGGGGTAGAAATCGTCAGCAATCAGGATGCGGCGACAACCGACAGGATAATCCGGCGTCAGCTTCTTGCGCAGTTCCGGATCCGGAATTTGCGCGTTCAGGTGATCGGTCGCCTGCCGCGTAAAGAAGGCACGCCCTTCCGGTGTCCACTGGAAAGCCTGCCAGAAGAAATAGTCCGCATTTTCATACAGGATGTTGCGATTGATCGCGGCGAACTCGGCGGCCTTGTCCGGTATCGTGAACATCAGCGCCATTTCTTCGGCCGGAATCTCCCGGTCATTGCGGGGAATCATCCAGTTTGCAGACCGCTGGAACACACCGACATTCGATGCTTCGAGCGCGACCTGCGGGATCAGCTGCACAGCGCTGGCGGCCGAACCGACAACGCCCACGCGCTTGCCTTTGAAATCGACAGAATGGTCCCAGGTTGCCGAATGCATTTTCGGCCCCTTGAACGTGTCGATTCCGGGAATGTCGGGCCAGAACGGTCGGTTAAGCTGGCCAAGCGCGCCGATCACGGCGTCGGCTTCTATTACGCGGCCTGTGGTCGTGGTGACTGTCCACTTCTTGTCCGTATCGCTCCAGACAGCAGATGCGGCCCCTTCATTGAGATGGAGGTGGGGGCGCAACTGGAAGCGGTCGGCGAGTTCCTCGGCATAGGCCTGAATCTCCGCCTGTTGAGGGAATAGCCGCGTCCACACCATGGATTGGGCAAAGGAGAGTTGGTAAAGCGCGACCTGAACATCACAGGCACAGCCAGGATAGGTGTTCGCCGCCCATGTGCCGCCCACACGGTCGCCCTGCTCCAGTAGCGTGAAATCATACCCGGCTTCCTGCAGCTTTACCGCTGCTGTCAGGCCACCAAGGCCTGCGCCGATCACCACAACATGCTTGTCCGGCATAACTTCCTCCTGATTATATTTTCAGGAGAGAGTGTCAGGAACCGGCTTCAGTGCAAGGGGTATCGCAACGCCAACGCGCCCTGTCGCCTAGTTCCCCAACGCGTAAGTCACCCGCAAGCCGACATTGTCGAGCCCCTGATTACGCCCGTTTCCCAATACCTGACCGTGACTGAGGTGCTCATACATCACCTGCGCCCCCCATCGCTCGTCGATGGCATAATTGAATGCCAGCGACGTCCGGAACAGGTCATGCGACCCGAGCAGGACATGGTTCGACGTGAAGGCATCACTTTTCGGATCGCCCACCGGGAACGGGCTTTCAAGCGCGCCATCATGCAGCGCGTAGCCGACGCCCGGCTCAAAGGACAGCCGGTCAGTCAGTTTGAAGTTCCAGATCAGGCCTGCCGCGCCAAAGCTGGTATTGCCCGACGTGTTGACGCTGCCCATCACATAGGGCCGTGGCGCCAAAATCACCGACAGGAAGTCCGGCGAGGTCAACACCAGCTCGGCGCTGATGTTCGGGCCGTCTTCCTTGTCGGCATTATTGCAGTCGGTCACGCAGACATTGTGCTGCATCACGCCAACGCGCACCTCATCCAAAATGTCGGCTGAAGCCGTTCCGGCCATCGAAAGGATGACGAGACCAATGAGATAGGCGCGCTGCATACGTGATTCCCCAACTAGGCGTGTCCGGACTGACCAAGGGCTTTAACACCCTGCCGTCAAGACGGTTCCGTCATGCTTTTCCCCGAACCCAGCGCAGGGTGGTTTCTGCAACACGCTCGCCGAACTGTTCAGCGGTTTCGAGGTCGAAGCGGTCAGGGCTTTCTTCGGCCGGCTTGTCGGTGAGCGACTGGACGCCAAGCCCCAGGAAATAGCTGAGACGGTTGTGAACTGCGTCATAGTCCTTGGTTGAGGCATTATATCCCGGCACCATGCCGGTCCCGACCCAGACCATGCCATGCTGGGCGGCAAGCGTTGCGAACTGTTGTAGGGTTTCCGACTTGTCGCCCGACAGCGACCCGGAATTGGTGAAGCCAGCTGCGATCTTGTCCTTCCATTCCTGGGTGAACCACGGCTTGGAGGTCGCGTCCTGGAATTGCTTAAACACGGCCGAGGCCGAACCCATATAGGTTGGCGCGCCGAAGATAATGGCATCCGCCACAGCCAGCTCGTCCCACGGGCCGGATTCCGGGCTGTTCAGATCATCCGCCTTGTAAAGCGCAACCTCTGCACCCTCGGCTCGTGCTGCGCCTATGCGAACATGCTCAGCGACTTTGGCGGTGTGGCCGTAACCGGAATGATAAACGATAGCGATCTTTGCCATGTCAGGCTCC
>TARA_R110002072_G_scaffold110922_1_pt1 | contig 10597 bp, 10 predicted proteins | sample TARA_R110002072 | Tara Oceans TARA_R110002072 (sample SAMEA4397118) | marine metagenome | biome: Polar Biome; feature: [SRF] surface water layer (ENVO:00010504); material: water (ENVO:00002006), including particulate matter (ENVO:01000060) such as... | depth 5 m | reverse complement strand
TCATGTTATGGCGGACGCGTTAACGTCAATCCTTGCGATCGTTGCGCTACTTGCAGGTAAGTATTATGGACTTATCTGGATGGACCCGGCGATGGGCATTGTCGGTGCGATACTTGTTGCTCGCTGGTCTTACGGGTTGCTCGGTTCCACGAGTGCGATTTTGCTAGATCGGCAAGCTCCAAGCGAGCTTCGAGATAACATTCAAGAGCTTCTTGAGGCCGATCGTGATACTAAAGTAACGGATTTGCATGTCTGGTCTATTGGCCCGGAGATATATTCCGCGCAGATTGCCGTGGTTGCCCACAATCCTCAATCGCCAGATCACTACAAGGGTCTCATTCCAAATTCCTTGGGACTGGTGCATCTAACTGTTGAGGTTCATTTGTGTCCTGATGGTGATGGGGAGGACCTACGGGTTGCGTGATTTCGGCCTGACGCTTTGAAATAGCGATGTATTCAATGTTCATGTTGCTCGTGTTCGTGATCATGACCTTTTCCTGTTACTTCAGGCAGACTGGCTACGCCGATGCCATAACCAAAAAAAAGGATGTCCCCGTTCCAGCCTGTGATCGTGAGTAAGATGACAGGCACGAGGAAAATCACCACAAGCATCAGGTCAGGGGTCCCTATTTCGCCTTAGGTAACTTCAAGTTCAAGTAGCGCGGTACACGGTTCCGGTAGCGCTCATAGTCGGCTGCGTGTTTGTTCAATAGGTACCGCTCTTCCCGCAGTATCATGGTGTGTACCATCCCGAAACCAATGACAGACAGCACCAGTAGTAGAATGCTTTGGAGGAGAGTTATATACGCGGCGAACATCAGCAAATATGCGAGAAAATAGGGATTCCTGCTGAAGCGGTAGACCCCGGTCTCTATCAGTTTGGTCTCCTGCTCCTCGATGACTCCCACGCGCCAGGACTCCCCAAGATCTTTCAGTGATGCGGCGGCAATGACCAGGCTCGCTAGCATGAACAGTCCGGCAAGGGCTTGCGCTGCGCCACCCGCAAGGCCAGTGAACCGGTGTGAATCCGGGCCCAGAGACAGCCAGAGTGCGATGGCGATGAAGATCACGAAGAACGCAATGGACAGGTTGGCCTCCAGATTGTAGCCCCTAATCGGCTGGCCGAGCCTTTGTCGTAGCACGACGTTCTTGGCAAAGAACATGCCCTGAAACAGCAGTTGGTGCAGCAATATGAGCCAAGTGTCCGGTGTCATGGTTGAGTTCTCTGTAGTTTGATTAGAAAGACTGGCTATATTCCGTTGCCCCGCTTTCCTACAAAACGCGCGACTTTTGTTTTGTACAACTTATATGAGTCTCCGTATTGTTTTTCCAGCCACGGTTCTTCGAGAAAAGGTGCGGCGATATAGAACGCAGTCCAAATAGACAGAAGAGAGATAGCGGGCCAAGAGTTGACCACCAAGCCGAGTCCGAAAATTCCCATAATACTCACCACATAGATCGGGTTTCTACTCCACTCGAACCAGCCACTGGTCTTAAGTCCGTTGGCCTCCCCATGTGCATCCTTCCAGCCGAGTAAGAAGGTCACATAAAATGCTAGACCAAACCCGCCCACGAACAAGGGAACTCCGAGCAGGAGCTGAGCGGTATTAGGGTTACCTGTGGACCCGAAGTCAAGAATACAGACCACTACTATGCCTATGAAAAAAACCCGAAAAAGTAACCAGAACAACTTGTATTGCCATGTGTCTGTACCTGGTGGCGGCCAGAATTGAATCTGCGGTCTCCAAATCGTGGCAAGAGATAGTGCAAGCATGACTAGACCGGCGAGTAATGAGAGTGAGAAAAACAGTAGTGTCATAGGATAATCACCAATATTTAGGTCGACAAATTTATAGAAGTGATCATATCTTTGGTTCACTCGCGTCCCTGCAGTTTTCGTTGGGGTATTCAAACTCTATTGTTGTATGGAGAAAGTTGAAGTCCTCGAGCGCGTTCGATATCTCCGCTTTGATTTCCTCCTGGCTGCTGGAGTCAAGCGCCGTATCCAGTTGCAAGTGCGCTGTTAGAACGTGACTTTCGCCATCGAGCGACCAAATATGAACGTGATGAGTTTCTTCGATATGTTTGATTCCTAGAAATACATCGACAACCTTAGAATGAAGAAGCTGGTTCGGATTCGCTTGCATGAGAAGCGCGCCCGCTTCGATGAGATTTCTTACAACGTTTAATAGTATAAACAGGGTAAAAGCTATTGAAAGGAGCGGGTCTAGGATCGGCCAGTCCACGAACATTAGCGTGATGGCAACGACGAGTACTGCGACCCATCCGAGAACATCTTCCATCAAATGCCAATTCAATACTCTTTCATTCAGTGTTTTGCCGTGACTCAATTTGAACGCAGCGTAACCATTTACGGCTACTCCTAAGATTGCGAGCCAAAACATGCCGACTGCATGTGGTTGCTGCGGTTCAAACAGCCGAGGGACTGCAGCACTGAGCACCCACAGGGAACCAGCGATAAGAACAAATCCGTTGATCAGCGCCCCTAGTAAGGAAAATCGCTGATAACCGTAGGTAAACAGGCCGTTTGGCTGCTTGGTGCCCAGTTTGTTAAGCAGCCACGCCAAGCCAATAGAAAGGCTGTCGCCCAGATCATGAACGGCATCTGCCATGATGGCTGTGCTGTTCGTGAGCCAGCCGCCAACAAATTCTATGATGGTAAATGAGACATTGAGAAAGAATGCCCAGCCGATTCTGTTAGATGAGGAATTCTTGTGGTCATGCTGGTGATCGTGCATAACAGACTCTAGTTATTCAGATTTGGTTGGAGAAAGGCAGTTCTGACTGTGAGAGTTCATTGTGAACGGCTCGGCAAAATGCGTAGTTGGACCAAGATTAAGCGTTCCAGTAAGGGGAAGGTCAAGGGTTTGGATGTGAGCGGCCTCGACTTCAGATCGAATGGATAGTACTAATTGAGTTCATCGCCAATTACGCTTGCACTTGGCCCAGACAACCGCTAACCTCTAAATTGGATTTCATGGCTGTATCCCAGTTCTTACACGTATGAAAAAAATTGTCGCTATATTTGTTGCTTGTCACCTGCTGGTTCTTAGCAGTCTGGCGTCCGCACATATGGCGGCGGATGCCTATGATCCTCATGAGTCCGTACACGCGCACCTAGGCGTCGACCACGACGATGAGGGTAGCGACGAGCACGATGCCGACACTCACGTTCACTTGTGTGTGCTTGCTCTAGAGAGCTCTGGGCCAAAAACCACCCCCAACATCCCATCTACACTGTCTGATGCTTTCAGGCAGCACTTCGGAAGTCACACAGTCAGTCCTCCAGTCCCACCTCCCAACGCCTGAGCTTTCTTAAGCTAGCAATCCTGATCGTTTTTTGATCGGGCGCGCATGTGCGCGCGCCGAATACGGGAGTATCACATGAGTTGTTCTAGATTGAGCGGCAAGGCCTTTCGCCTTGTCCGGCACCTTTTCTTTGGATTGGCCTTTCTCTGGTTCAGTGCCAAGGGACATGCCGTTGACGAGGTAAACATTAACCTGGCCAAAGCCCTGGAGCTGACTTTGGCGGAAAATCATGAGCTTCTTGCCTACCCATTCTCCCGCACTCGGCAGGAGGCCCTTAAATTGCAAGCTGGTATTAGCCCGTCGCCGAACGTGCAATTTACGGTGGAAAACGCTTTGGGTAGCGGCGACTTCGATGGTGTCGATAGCGCCGAGTCGACTTTAGCGTTGAGCCAACTTATTGAGCTAGGGGATAAACGAAAGAAACGTATGGCGTTTGCGGATGCACGCTTACAAGAGCAGGAATTTGAGTTCGAGCTGGCTCGACTGGATGTGCTGGCCGAGACGAGCCGTCGCTACTATCGCCTGTTGGAACTGCAGGCGCTACAGGCCCTGACTGAGCAGCAGGTGGCACAAGCGGAGCGGTCTCTTGCCGTGATTTCAACGCGCGCCGAAGCCGGGGCGGTAGGAATGGCAGATGCCTCGAAACTGGACTTGCGCCTGGCTCAGTTCCTTGCGCACAGACAGCAATTGGTTGCCGAACACGCTGTGGCCCGGACGCGCCTTGCAGCTATGTGGCAGGGTGACGCGATGTTCAGCACTGCGCGTGGCAACTTCGAAGCACTGCCCGTACTGCCGAGGCTGGCGACGGTATTGCAGACTGTGGAAGAAGCACCAGCCACTATGCGCCAAGCTGCTCTTCAGCGCATGGGCGATGCCAGACTGCAATTGGCTCGAGCCAATGGCCGTAGCGATTTGATAGCTGAAGTCGGTCTGCGGCGTCTAGAAGCGAGCAACGACAATGCATTGGTGTTTTCCATAAACATGCCCCTTACTTTTAGCAATCCTAATCGTGGACGAATTGCGGCAGCACGAGCAGAGGTGGAGCTCGGCGCAAGGCAGTCCGAGTGGACCAGGCGGCAGCTCGAGCTGGGCCTGACGGAGATTCATCAACGCTTGTCTGGCTACACAGGTCGCGCTGCGATGCTGCAGCGGGAACTGCTGCCAAGGGCTGAAAAACTGGTCGAGGACACAAGTGCGGGGTATCAGCTGGGCCGTTACTCGGTATTGCAGTGGACCGATGCTCAGGCTGAAAGGTTCTCACTGGAAAAGGAACTCATTGAAATGCGCAGCGCAATCCATCTTTTGCTGCTCGAACTAGAACGCATTACCGGCGCGGCAATGACTGGCGACGGACTTGGAGAAAATTCATGAATAGCAAAACACTTTTGATCAGCGTTGGGCTCTGGCTTTTTTCAGGAGCCAGCTTGGCGCTCGAACAACAAGCCGATGAGGGGCCTCATGGAGGCACGCTCTTGACCAAAGGCGAATTGGCCCTGGAAATCACTATATTCGAGCAGGGCATCCCCCCGGAGATGCGCATTTATGCGTACCGCGGAGGGGAAGCGGTGGACCCAGCCGAAGTTCAAGTGAACGTGGAACTGGGCCGTCTGGGTGGCGACCGCAATGAACTTAACTTTAGTCCCGAAAATGACTACCTGGTGGGAGACGCCGTTGTAACTGAGCCCCACTCGTTCGATGTGAGCGTGCGGGCCCGGTTGGACGGGCAGAGTCTTAACTGGGCTTATCCGAGTCACGAGGGCCGTACTCAGATCAGCCAGCGGCTGCAACAGTTGGCTGAGATAGAGACGGAGCGCGCGGGTCCCCAGACCTTGGCCTTCACTGACACGCTATTTGGTGTTGTCGCCCCGGTGGCGGAACAGGTCTATCGCTTGGACGCCCCATACCCAGGCATAGTGGAATCGCTACTTGTGCGAGTGGGCGATAAGGTCAGAAAAGGCCAGACCCTGGCTAGGCTACGAAACACACAAACACTTCAAAACTACGACCTCAATAGTCCTGCCGACGGTGAGGTCACCGCACTTTTTGTCTCGGTAGGTCAGCTTGCCGACGCGACCCCGGTGCTGGAGTTGACTGACCTGTCCAGCGTCTGGGTGGAGCTTTCAGCTTTTCCGGAGAACATCGAAAGGCTCGCGATTGGTCAATCGGTGACTGTCTATGATCTGCATCACCACGAGAAAGTACGCAGCACTATTAGCTACATTGCCCCTCAGATGACAGGCGGACACATAGCCCGCGCCCGTGCTGTGATTGAAAACATAGACGGCCACTGGCGACCGGGTATGCATTTGAAGGCCGATGTTGAAGTCGGTCGTCGCGAGGCACCGTTGGCGGTGCGGCTCAACGCTTTACAGAGCTTTCGCGAAATGCCGGTAGTGTTCGCACGTTTTGGGGACACCTTCGAGGTTCGTATGGTGGAACTGGGTGCCAGTGATGGTCAATACGTGGAAGTGCAGAGTGGCCTCAAGCCTGGTACCGAATACGTGACAGGGAACAGCTTTTTGATCAAAGCCGACGTCCTGAAAGACGGCGCAAGCCACGACCACTAGGAGCTGACCAATGATCAATTACATTATCGATGTTGCCGTAAAGCGGCGGTGGTTGGTGCTGGCCGCTACATTGTTGCTGGCCGGTCTAGGCGTTTACAACGTGTATCGCTTGCCAATGGACGCGGTGCCAGACATCACCAATATCCAGGTGCAAATCAATACGGAGGCGGAAGGCTATTCCCCTCTGGAAGTGGAGCAGCGTATCACTTACATCGTGGAAAACGCGATGGCGGGAGTGCCCCGCCTTGACTACACGCGCTCCCTCTCTCGCTATGGACTTTCACAGGTCACGGTGGTTTTTCAGGAGGGTACGGATATCTACTGGGCTCGGCAACAGGTTGGCGAGCGTCTGCAGAGCATCCGTGACGAGTTGCCGCAAGGACTTGCCCCCGCCCCTGGGCCGATTGCTAGCGGGCTAGGCGAGATATTTACCTATGCAATACAAGCTGGTGCGGATGCGCATAAGGCTGATGGTACGGCCTATACACCAGAGGATTTACGTACTATCCAGGACTGGATCATCCGCCCGCAATTGGTGAAAGTGCCGGGTGTCACTGAAATCAATAGTGTCGGGGGCTTTGAGCGGGAGTACCAGGTAGCACCTGATCCTGTTCGCCTGCTTGCCTACAAGCTGACTGTCCAGGACGTAATTGAGGCACTAAAGCGAAACAATCGAAGTGCTGGCGCAGGGTATATCGAACGAAACGGAGAACAGTGGTTGATCCGTTCCCCTGGACAGTTGGAGAACCTGGAGGATATTGGACGCCTCGTAGTTGCTAAACGGGATGATGCTCCCGTTCGGATCGAGGATGTGGCAATTGTTAGCTATGGCCGTCAGATGCGTACCGGTGCCGCCACGATGGACGGCGAGGAAACCGTACTGGGCACCGCCTTTATGCTGTTGGGCGAAAACAGCCGCACGGTATCTCGGGCACTGGCGGTGCGGCTTGCGGACATAAATCTGAGTCTACCCGAGGGGGTCAAGGCCGTTGCAGTCTACGATCGGACTTCCTTGGTGGATAAGACCATCGCCACGGTGCAGAAGAATCTATTCGAGGGAGCGGTTCTAGTAATAGCGGTAATGTTTGTGCTACTTGGCAATATACGCGCTGCCTTCATCGCTGCGCTGGTAATACCGCTCAGTATGCTGTTCGCCATAACAGGCATGGCCAGTAATCGTGTTTCGGGCAACTTGATGAGTCTGGGTGCCATCGACTTTGGCCTTATCGTGGACGGAGCAGTGATCGTTGTCGAAAACGCGGTGCGCCGCCTCGGGCTGGCTCAGCGACGTTTAGATCGACTTTTGAGTCTGGAGGAGCGGCTGACCGAGGTCATAAAAAGCACACGTGAAGTGGTGCGCCCAGCAGTATTCGGTGTGCTGATCATCATGCTGGTATATATGCCCATGTTCGCCCTCAGTGGTGTAGAGGGGAAAATGTTCCAGCCCATGGCGTTCACAGTGATTGCTGCACTTTTGGGAGCGCTGCTATTTTCGATTACTTTTGTACCTGCTGCTGTCGCCGTTTTGATGCGGGGCAAGGTCAGTGATCGGGAAAATCCGGTAATGGCCTTCGCTCGACGGAGTTACCGGCCATTGCTCGATTTCTCCATCAAACGACCAGTTATAGTACTGGTTGTGGCAAGCATGTTGGTAATTGTCAGCGGTTGGCAGGTCACTCGTATGGGCACGGAATTCCTGCCGCAACTGGATGAGCACGATATCGCGCTTCATGCGCTGCGCATTCCTGGCACTGGCTTGGATCAGTCAATTACCATGCAGCAACAGCTTGAATCCGAAATTAGTCGATTTGGAGAAATTGAACGCGTGTTCTCCAAAATTGGCACGCCAGAGATTGCTACAGACCCTATGCCGCCGAGTGTAGCGGACACCTTCTTAATCCTTAAGCCTCGGGAACAGTGGCCCGATCCATCGAAAAGCAAGGAGCAATTCATAGAGGAGTTGCGATTTGCTGTTGAGGCGATCCCCGGGAACAAGTATGAACTGACACAGCCGATCGAGATGAGATTCAACGAGCTGATTGCCGGTGTGCGGGCCGATGTGGCGCTGCGTATCTACGGTGATGACTTAGAGCAACTGGCGCAGCTGGGTAAACGGGCCGAAGGTGTATTGGGTCAGGTAGCGGGAAGTCGCGACGTGCGAATGGAGCAAATGAAAGGGCTGCCAATGATCTCTGTGCAACCTCAACGCGACCATATGGCCCTTTTGGGTCTCAATGTCGATGATGTCCAGGAAACGCTGCGCTCTGCGGTGGCTGGTGTACAAACTGGCCTCATCTACGAGGGTGATCGCCGGTTCAAACTTTTAGTACGAATGGACGAAACACAGCGTCGCGATGCTGCAGCTCTTGCTCAGCTACCTGTGGCTCTACCGGGAGATGCCAGCCCGGATTTGAGTTATGTACCACTGGGGGAAGTCGCAGACATCGTGGAAACTCAGGGTCCAAACCAGATTAATCGCGAAAGCGGTAAGCGTAATGTGGTAGTCACCGCCAATGTTGAGGGACGTGATCTGGGTAGTTTTATTGCCGAGGCACAGGGGCTTATTCGGCAACAGTTAGAATTGCCAAGCGGGTACTGGATCGAGTACGGCGGTACTTTCGAGCAGCTGCAGTCAGCACGTCAGCGCCTTTCAATTGTGGTTCCCCTAACCTTGTTGTTGATCCTCGGTCTATTATTCAGCGTGTTCAACTCGCTGAAGGATGCTCTGATTATTTTCAGCGGCGTCCCTCTGGCCTTAACCGGCGGTGTTGCTGCGCTAACGCTTCGGGATATGCCTCTCTCAATCACAGCGATGGTGGGCTTTATTGCTCTATCGGGGGTTGCGGTACTCAATGGGGTGGTGATGCTGTCATTCATTCGCGAGCTGCGCACCCAGGGTCAAGCTTTGATTCAGGCGATACGCGAGGGTGCTAGTCAGCGTTTGCGTCCGGTGTTGATGACAGCCCTGGTAGCCAGCCTTGGTTTTGTGCCCATGGCCTTTAACACAGGTACCGGTGCAGAGGTGCAGCGTCCTCTAGCAACGGTAGTGATCGGAGGGATCATTTCTTCGACACTATTGACCTTAGTGGTTCTTCCGGCGCTCTATCTTTTAGCTGATAAATGGAAATCGGAAACGTAGAGGCCCCCTCCATCGCAGGGCTCGATGTTGCCCTCCGATGGAAACAACGCAAATTCTTGGCAGACGACATCATCTTGATAGTTTACTGGCGCATAAAGATGTTCTACCAAGGCGGAATACTAGTGTTCATGTCGCTGGTGATCGCCAGCATCTCGACTAGTGCTTGGGTGCCTTGGTTTGGGTAGCGCGGCTTTAATCAGCGGATCAGCCATCTGATCGGGGTCACCGTGATTGTTCCCATGGTGTTGCGGAGACACTGGTACAAAAAATCTTCGCACGCTCTAGAGGACCTCGACGGGCTCTTAGCGAAGTATTGTATCTTTATCGAGAATGCTAATTAACCATGTACAGTGCAAAAGATATAAGAATCAATGAAGCTACAGCAATCGAGTATAGCGTAAAAAGCAGGAGCTTTCGGGCTAGCTTGTCTCTGCGACCATTTGTATTTGATTCGCTCAGCGTGTCTCTTTCTTTTGCAGAGGAAATTTGTTCCTCGATTACATCATCCGCATCTATTTGAGGTGGAAGTTCGGGGTCGTGGACCTCCGGTGCTGCCACTCCTTTCTGCTCGTTATTAGAAACGGGCTCTGCGTTTGGAGCGAGCTCCAATTTTTCGTACTTCATTTTCCACCTCCCTACCTGCTCGCCGATCTCGGCGATCTTGTTCCAAGCCTCTCGAGTAGCTTCCTTTTCGCGAACCAGCAATTTATCGCGAATTTGTATGTCCACATTCTTTGTCGATAGCTCTTCGTGCAGTTCTTGCACTCGTTTTCTTAGACTATGGACATCAGGAACCTTCCCTTCAGATACTCCCTGTATCGAATTTTGCCGCGATATGTTTTCAAATGGCGCGACTGTGTCTTGGTCACTGGTGTAGCTGACTCGGCTGTTCACGACAGTATCTGGATTTTCCTGGTTATGACTTGGCAATGCTTGTGGTTGTGTGGCGTTGGGCTTAACTCGATCAAGCTGATCAATCTTTTTGAGGACTGAGGCTTCAGTAACATAGTATTTTTCGTACTGCCCATTTTCTTCTGGCCGCAGTGTCGCATCGAGCAATTCCTTTGTGCACCACCTTATAAGGGTTCTCTCGGAAACGATATGACCTGAATCGACAAGCATTTCTCTAACCTGTGGAACAGATAGTGTATAAATGCGCTCCGCGTCCGGTTGAATCTCACTAGACCTTTCGGAACCCAGCTTTTTTTCTCGTTGCGACGAGGCGGTGTCTTGATTCGCCTCGGCATTGCCGTGTTGCGCTGCATTATGCCGAGTCATGACGTAGTAAATTATGGCGATCGGATAAATTGTGTTTCATATTACTTAACCTACCACGTGTAACATTGGTTTTGATTGGTGTTATCCCCAGATGGAAAGAAGGCTATGAATAAGCGGGTGGGAGTTTGAGAGGATGGTTCTTGCGCTGAGTCAAAACCAATTTCGTGGTTTATCCACATCCACCGGCTTGGAAAAATCTCTTTGTATGGTACGTTTAGGTCGAATGTATAACAAAAAAATACAACTGAATATTTGCACAGCTAACCCAACTCTGGGTTATACA
>TARA_R110002072_G_scaffold1084_14_pt1 | contig 10600 bp, 10 predicted proteins | sample TARA_R110002072 | Tara Oceans TARA_R110002072 (sample SAMEA4397118) | marine metagenome | biome: Polar Biome; feature: [SRF] surface water layer (ENVO:00010504); material: water (ENVO:00002006), including particulate matter (ENVO:01000060) such as... | depth 5 m | reverse complement strand
GCTGATGTGGCAGATGGGCGGCGTCGGGCCGATGTTCGGCCAGGCGTTTCATTTTCGCCACCAGCACCCCGAAGATGCCGCCGATACCGCCCTTGCCTATGGCACGGAGCGTTATGGCGGCGAGGTTCGGCGATTGTGCGATGTGATGAATGGCCGCCTGGCGGAAGCGGAATATTTGGCCGGTGGCACGTATTCGGTTGCCGATATCGGGACCTATCCGTGGATCGCGCTGCACAAGTGGTTGGGACTGGACCTTGCGGCGTTACCGCATCTTCGGCGATGGTACGACGCGATAAAGACGCGGCCGGCGGTCCAGCGCGGGATGGACGTGCCGACACGCGATCAGATAGAAGTTCACGCGCAAACGCGCCAACAGGGAAATAACGGAGAATAGAATGATCGATCTGTATAACTGGCACACGTCGAACGGACGCAAGCTGTTCATCATGCTTGAGGAACTGGGGGTTCCCTACAACACCCATGTCATCAATATCGGCAAGGACGACCAGTTTACGCCGGAATTCACGGCGATTAACCCCAACGGCAAAATTCCGGCGATGATCGATCAGGACGGGCCGGGCGGTGAACCGTTAGCGCTGTTCGAATCCGGTGCCATGCTGATGTATCTCGCCGACAAGTACGGCAAGTTCCTGCCGCCGGTCGAAGACGTGCGCAACCGCTATCTGACGATCCAGTGGCTGATGTTCCAGATGGGCGGGATCGGGCCGATGTTCGGCCAGGCACATCATTTCCGCCGGGCAAAGACGCAGGTGGAATACGGGATCGAACGCTATACGAAGGAAACGCGACGCCTGTGGAGCGTGCTGGACGGCCACCTTGCCGGCACCGACTTCATGCATGGCGACTATTCGATTGCCGACATGGCGATCTATCCGTGGACTGCGCGGTACGAATGGCAGGGTGTCGCGCTGGACGAATTTCCCAACGTGAAGCGCTGGTTCGAGACCGTCGGTGCGCGGCCCGCGGTTGCAAAGGCGATGGGTATCAATCTCGCGGAAGCGGCCTGAGGGGCTCCCGCCGGAGCGGTGAGAGGCCGACGCGAGAGTGTCAGTGCGCGGCGGCGTTTGCCGTGTCGCGCCGGGTTTTCCGGGCGGGAACGCTGGCCATCAGGCCGCGCAGCTCGCGGCGGCAGCTTTCAAGCTGTGACATTTCGCGTTGGTCCTCGCGGTCGCTCACCTGCATATAGCTGAGCTTCACCTCGACGAGATCGAGCAGCGTTTCTACCGTGCGTTTTGAGATAGACATCCTGGGATACCGGTTACTGGTTAACGATAGCGCGGATATTCGGCCGATTATGCTTAACAATGGGTGAATCGATCCTCTCTTTCGTTAAGGGAATTTCAACGGCGATCAGGTTAGCCTTCCAGGGTCGGGTCGCATGAGCGGCCGATTTTTGCGACCGGCGGGAGGAACACGCCATGGCGACTGTACAGATCGACGGGCTCGGCCCGGACTACGAGAGCGTGAACGGCACGCTGGCCATCACACGAAGGCTCAGCGACAAGGTGCTCGCCGCTTTCAATCATGCCTATGCGACCGGCGAGATAGAGGTCGCAAGCAAGCTGCGCGCTGTCCTGATGGTCACCGAATCCAAAAGACCGAAGGGTGATAAACGCGGCGGGTACGATGCAACCGTGCATGCCGACCTGTGGGTCGGATTTGTCGAGGCGCGCAACAAGTACAAGGCGTTGTGCGAAAAAAAGGGCGCCAAGGCCGATGAGCTTGCATCCGCTCAGGAAAAAATGAAAGACGCCTATCGTGCCTGGAGCGAAATCTAGTCGCCAGATTCCCGCCCGATCTTCAGACGTTCAAGCTCGCGTGTGAAATCCCCTGTTTCGGGTAATCTCCGATAAAAACGAACCCGTTCATTTATCTGTTCGCCTTGGCCGCAATGACGGCTTAAACTTCCCTGCAACGGACCGGTTTCGGCTTTTGCAGGGAAAGACCAATGAAGAACTATCTCGATGGCGGCGAAGCGATCGTCGAAGCATTTCGGCGTCTCGATATCGATTACGTCATGGCCTCGCCCGGGTCCGAATGGGGATCCGTCTGGGAAGCCTTTGCCCGGCAGGACGCGGACAAGGCGGACGGGCCGACCTATCTGAGTTGCGCACACGAAACCCTCGCCGTGAACCTTGCCATGGGCTACAGCGTCATGACCGGGCGGATGCAGGCGGTGATGCTTCATACCGGCGTCGGCCTGTTGCAGGGCTCGATGGGGATCGATGCGGCGAACCGCCAGGGCGTGCCGATGGTCGTAGTGTCCGGCGAATCCCTGACCTATAGCGAACAGGAAGGGTTCGAGCCGGGTCCGCAATGGCAGGGATTGCTGTCCGTGGTCGGCGGCCCGGCAAACCTCGTCAAGGGGATCACCAAGTGGTCGCAGGCGGTCAGCAGTCCGTTTACGCTGCACGAACAACTGATCCGCGCCGGCGAAATGGCGCAGCGTTCGCCCGCAGGCCCCGTCTACATGTCAGTGCCGATCGAGACCATGCTGCATGACTGGACACCGCCGCAGAACCCGCGGACCGTGCCCAAACCGGTACTGCCCGTGCCCCCCGCCGCCGAAATCGAGCGGGTTGCCGATCTGCTGGTCGCCAGCCGCAATCCGGCCATCGTTACCGAATCCATGGGGCGCGACCCGGAAGGCTATGCCGCAACGGTCGAGCTTGCCGAATTGCTGGCGATCCCGGTTTCGGAATCCGGCTGGAGCGATTTTACGAATTTTCCGAAAGATCACGCGTTGTATCAGGGCATCGGCAATCCCGATTATCTGCACGATGCCGATATCGTGCTGACCCTGCGCTCCCGTGCGCCATGGTCGCCGCCGGGCAACAGGCCGGCCGGTGCGACGATCGTCAATATCGACGAGGCGCCGTTCCGAAGCCACATGGTTCACCAGAACCTGCAGGCCGATATCTTCCTCGAGGGCGATGAGGTGTCCACGCTGCAGGCGCTGATCGCCGCGGTGCGGGCGAAGGGCGTCGATGATGCCGCGGTGGCCGACCGGCAGGCGCGCTGGTCGAAGGGACATGACGCGCTCGTTGCCCGCAAGCAGGGACAGGTCGACGAAGCGCTGGCGAAGGACACGATCTCGCCGATCGGCTTGTGTGCCACCCTTGGCGACGTGCTGCCGGACAATACGATCTATATCGATGAGACCATCACCAGCCGGCGCCCGATCATCGAGCATATCGACTTCAAGGGGCCGCTCAGCTTCTTCAGTGTCGCCTCGGGCGGGCTGGGGCAGGGGCTGGGGCTGGCGCTCGGCGCGAAGCTGGCGATGAAGGACCGGCCCGTCGTCTCGGTCATCGGCGACGGCTCGTTCATGTACAACCCGGTCACCCAGAGCCTGGCACTTTCCGAGCACAAGGACATCCCGATCATGATCGTGGTGTTCAATAACGCCGGCTATTCCGCCATGCGCAAGGAACACCACGCCTATTATCCCGATGGTGTCGCGGCGGCATCCAATGCCTCGGTCGGCCATGACATCACCGATGTGGACTACGCCGAACTCGGCAAACCGTTCGGTTTTTACGGCCGACGGGTCGAGGCGCTGGCCGACCTGCCGGGCGTGCTCAAGGAGGCCTATGCGGCGACGCAGGAAGGCCGCACGGCCATCGTCAACGTCATCCTGGACGAAGGTGCGCCGGCAACCCGTTAACGTCGCCGGATTCGCCCCCGATTCGCCGGGGATTCGTCCGGATTCGATTGACAGGCCCGCCGCTGCTCGGCTACACCCGCGTTTGCATACAGCGTGTAAACGATACCACTCCCCGGCGGAGAGGTGGCCGAGTGGCTGAAGGCGCTGGTTTGCTAAATCAGTATGCGGGTAACCGTATCGAGGGTTCGAATCCCTCTCTCTCCGCCAATTCCCCTTTTCTATCAATTTGAACACATCGCCCTGACTGACATATAACGCCAATTTTCTGGGCTTATCTGCATTTATTGATTGTTCTGGATTTCTTTCGATTGTGCCAGTATCGTTTCATTAGGTGGTATGGAATGTGGTATGCAGTGTGGCTTTAACAGGTAAGCTAACCAAGAAGCTGGTGGAAAATCTGGGTGCTGGACGCCATGGCGATGGTGGCGGCCTTTATCTGGTTGTTGACCCTTCGGGCGCGCGACGCTGGATCGTGCGAGTGGTGGTCAAGGGACAGCGCAATATAAAGGGTAAGCCCCTTCGTACTGACTTCGGTTTAGGCGGGGCGGATGTGGTGACTCTCAACCAGGCGCGGGAACGCGCGCTGGAATATCGGCGGATGGCCAAGCAAGGCTTGAATCCCCGATTTAACGCCACTCGCGACATACTCACTTTCGAGGAAATTGCACGACAGGTTCATATTGAGCGGATGCCAACGTGGAAAAATGCCAAGCACGGGGCGCAATGGATCAACACTTTGCGTGACTATGCTTTCCCCAAGATTGGAAGGATGCCTGTCGATAGCATTGGCCAGCCAGAGGTGCTGATGTGCCTGTCGCCAATTTGGACCGAAAAGCACGAAACCGCGCGGCGCTTGGCACAACGGATCAAGGTCGTTTTGGATGTGGCCAGATCCAAGGGCTTCCGATCGGGCGAGAACCCGGTAACAGCGATTCACGATGCGCGAGTGTTGCCCAAGGTGAAGGTCAAGCCCAAGCGCCACAAGGCGATGCGATGGCAAGATGTGCCAACCTTCTATGCCAACCTGAAAACCCGCGATGCGATGGCCGCCAAGGCGTTGATGTTCACTTGTCTGACCGGATCACGCACCGGTGAGGTGTTGGGGATGCAATGGGGCGAGGTTGATTTCGATGAGCGGCTGTGGACCTGCCCGGCAGATCGGATGAAGGGCGGCGAAGTGCATCGCGTGCCTTTGACCGATGAAGTGTTGGCGATTATTGAACCTTTGCGCGCAATGCAATCTGACTATGTGTTTGAAGGTCAAAAACGTCACAAGCCATTGTCGAACATGGCCATGCTGATGCTGTTGCGTCGGATGCAGGTTGAAAGCGTCACGGTGCATGGGTTCCGTTCCACCTTCCGCGATTGGGCCGCTGAGGCGGCAAACGCGCCGCGCGAGGTTGCGGAAATCAGCTTGGCGCATAAAGTTGGATCTGAAGTGGAGCGGGCTTATGCGCGGTCAGATTTGTTGGATAAACGGCGCGTACTGATGGCCCGGTGGTCCGAGTTTGCATCTGGGAATGTTGAAAACATTGGTTGTTGAAAACAAATACACCTGTTCAAGTGTTCGGCAAGTCGTCGAGCGAATACGCATCGAAAACACTGTTCCGGGCCAAGCCTTTCATCCTAGCGCAGCTATGTTGGAATCTTGTGGCCTGGACCCCGCGTTAGAGTGCCAAGAATTATGGACTGCGTGGATTTCTATTAACGTTGGGATGGACCGCCGCTCTTTTTCTTGCCAGATTTTTGAGGGGGAGCAAGAGGCGGAGGCGTTTCGTGATGAGTATCCTGTAGGGAAGCATCTAAATGACGAAGAGGCTCCAAGGCCGATAGAATTCAGAGAGTTATTTATCGGCGACGCCGACGAGCACAATATAATTTTTGGTGCGGGCGGGGACCCGGATGCTGGGGCAATTTTTGACTGTCTTGTTGCAGCAGGCGTGATTGACGAGCGGAACTTTAAAATCTCGGAAAAAGTGCTGAACTGGGCTGGGCCTGACAGGATCGCTTGGGCTAGAGCGAGAGAGCCGGAAAACTGGGCATGCTTGGTTGAAATGGAATACTGCACATATCACTTTCCAAGATCGTCGCTTGCTTACATGTCCGCGCAATACCAGATGAACTACTACATTCTGCAAGATGATTATTCAGCAGGTTATCTGATGCGCGAAATCGAAGTGATTTTGGGAGGCGCAGAAACGTTAGCAGAGCAAGCATTGAGTACCCGAAAAAGTGCTGGTCAGGCGGGTCGTCTAGCTTCCCAATCCGCCAAGAGAAAGCGCCTTTTAATGTTCATGGCTGCGATTGAAAATCTTGGTGATCTGGTTGGTCGAATGGCTGAACAGGCTATTGTGGATCAGGCATTTCAGAATGCTATCGAGCAAGATCAAGTTCTGTGGCGGCAAGGGAGTGGGCAACAGGCAGAATATGAAACCGTGCTGAGGTCTGATCCCGAATATCGCGCGAGATATCAAAGCGTATTTAGCCAAACCGCTTAAGCGGTTTAGACATACAGAAAATGAGCCTAATCGAATTAGCGACCGAATTATGTGGTTGAAAGAGTTGATTTTAACGCTATCTTAGGGAGATAGAGGCATTTTCGGGTGTTTCTCCGTTCTGTGACAATTTCACGAACGGTGAAAAAATGGGTTGCTTGCCGCGAGTTCAGTGGTTAAATACCCGCATCACACCCCATCGGATCATCGCCCAAACAGGGATAAACGGGATCCGATTAATACGACCCCAGGGACGCCTTTGCGCGTCCCTGTAATTTTTTCGGGGTGTTCCAGTGGCAGAAGAAAAAGAACAGGGCCAAAGATACCGGGTCAGGGTGTTTGTAGACTTCTGGAATTACACGCTTTCCATGCAGCGCACTGACAATGAATTCAGGACTGATTGGAAACAGCTAGGACCATCGCTCGCGAAGGCAGCGACAGAGGCCGTAAATTCAGGCGCGGTCGGCGAATATCAGGGTTTGAATTTTTATGGCTCCTACGGAGAAAACGAAAAGAAACTCCATCGTTGGGCGACCACGGTTGTTGATACCTTCCCGGGTGTGAATGTATCGATTGTCCCACGCCAGAAAAAACGCTCCCCGCCCAAATGCCCAACCTGCCATGACGAGGTAGCGAACTGCCCCGCTTGCGGAGCAGACATGCGCGGTAATGAGGAAAAGGGTGTAGATGTAAGGATGGCCACTGCCATGATTAGTCTCGCTTGGGCGGACAATTACGATATTGCGGTGTTGGTCTCTTCCGACAGGGATTTTGTGCCCGTGGCCGAATTTCTGGAAACCAAGGGCGTTAAGGTGATCCACGGGGCGTTCCCGCCGCAGGGAGCCCAACTGACACAGAAATGCTGGGGTAGCATTAATGTTGCGGACCTTCGAGAGCACTTCAGGTTCGCAAAATAATAACGCCGGCAACCCGGCGGCGACCCCAGGGCGGTTCTTTCGAGCCGCCTTTTTCTATGGATAGGCAGAGCGCCCCGCCGGACTACTGACATAGACCCGGCGAGGCTGACCGCAAACCGTGCTAAGGTCTGATTCCGAATATCGCGCGAGATATCAAAGCGTATTTAGCTAAACCGCTTAAGCGGTTTAGCGATTTTGGGTAACCGCTTAAGGACCAGGATTTTCGTGTTCCCAACCCAGAAAATATGCTCATAATTCAGAGCCATATCGAGTAACCGAAAGGCGATGACATATGGCAAATCTATTCGACCAGAACCGAAACTATGTTCTTGGTGACCCCGAACTTGAGATTATCGGCGACCGAGACAAGCTGGCTCAATGGCGGCATAAAAACATGGGGCCGGCCTTCTATCGCCTTGGCCGCAAGATCATCTATCGCGGTGCTGACCTGAACGATTGGGCAGAGGCCAGCCGCGTTGACCCTGGCAAAGGTGTGCAAGGCTGATGGCCAAGCGCGTTTCCGCGCGCAAGATCAAAACCCACAATCAATACACCTATGAACAGGCAGCGGACGTGCTGGGCGTTTCGGTGCAAACGGTGCGGTCTTGGCGGCTAAAGGGGCTGGAGGTTCTGGACAGCCAAAAGCCGCATTTGATTTTGGGCTTCGCGCTTAAGGGTTTTCTCAACAAACGGTCAAACAGACCCGAGCGCCGTTTGGCAGGTGATCAGTTCCTTTGCATGACCTGCAACGCCCCCCGGCGGGCTTATGGCGGCATGGCTGACTACCTGCCCTACAACCACACGCGAGGCAGGCTGGAGGCGCTGTGCGAGGTCTGCGAAGGGCTATGCGGCAAGTTTGCCAGCCCAAGGCTTTGCGCTGAATTGGCTCCGATTCTGACCATCGCCACACGCAAAAGGAAATGAGCCTAAAGGAACCTGTCAAACCTAGCGTGAACCATAACTTACGGCTCGCCACTGAATCGGTCGGAAATCATGGGTAAGATCGGGCAAAAAACCGAACCAAAAGGGTACAATTGACGATGCGATATCTTGAGGAAAACGAGCGGATCAAACACGAATACGCCACCTATCTGCGCCATGCAAAAGGCCAGGACGATGCGTCGATTGATAAGGCGCGGGCGGCGATCCGGCAGTTTGAGGAAAGCACCAAGTTCAAGTCGTTCAAAAAATTCCATCGCCAACAGGCGGCGGATTTCAAGGACTTCCTGAACAAGAAAAAGAACGAACGAACCAAGAAGCCATTAAGTTTTTCAACCATCGATGCCACTTTGCGTTTGGTCAAAAACTTCTTTCACTGGTTGGCCGGTAAGCCTGGCTTCAAGCGGGTGCTGACATATTCTGATGTGGAATACTTCAACAACACGATGAAGGCTGGCCGCGCGGCCCACGCGCGCCGCGACATCCCCTATCCGTCAATGGCGCAATGCGCCCATGCGTTTCAGGCGATGCCGAACGGAACAGAGTTTGAGCGGCGCGACAAGGCGCTCTTTGCCTTCTTGATGCTGACTGGGGCGAGAGATGGGGCGGTGGCATCGCTCAAGCTAAAGCATGTGAACGTGGAAACGGGCCAAGTGTTTCAGGACGGGCGCGAGGTGAACACCAAGGCGGCCAAGACTTTTCGCTGCCAGTTCTTTCCGGTCGATCCAGCCTACCGCGCCTGTTTCGTGGCTTGGATCGACTATCTGCGCACGGAAAAGCTGTTCGGGCCGGGGGATGCGCTGTTTCCCAAGGCAAAAATTGACGTGGTGCCGGGTAAGGGCTTTTCCAATGTCGGGCTGGACCGGATCGGCTACGCCGGGTCCGCCAAGATCAACACGATCATGCGAAACGCCTTTGCCCAGGTGCAAATGCCGGAGTTCACGCCACATTCCTTGCGCAAGACGCTGGTATTGTATGGGGATGACGTTTGTAAATCGGCAGAACAACTCAAGGCTTGGTCGATGAACCTGGGTCACGAGAATCTCGCGACCACGATCAACTCCTACCTGCCGGTGAGCGAGCAGCGGCATCTGCAGCTTATCCGAGATATGTCAGGCTAACGGAAAGCGGTTTGTGCCTTTCGGGGCGAGGCGCTAGGTTTTGGCGCTATTCACCGGTGCAGCGCCGGGGCAGATATTCTACAGGTTTTAAAATATGCCAACTTTGCGGTGGTTAACGCGAGACGAGGATGTACGGGCGGCTGAAAAGGTGCCCTACCGCCTGCTGGAAGAAGAACAGTCGCTTGGTTATGGCGACCGCGACACCGGCAATATGCTGATCCAAGGCGACAATCTGGAGGCGCTCAAGGCGCTGTTGCCTTACTACGCGGGGCAGGTGAAGTGCATCTACATAGACCCGCCATATAATACAGGGTCCGCGTTCGAGCATTACGACGACAATCTGGAGCATTCCCAATGGTTGGCTATGATGTGGCCGAGGTTGGAGTTGCTGCAGGAGTTGCTGAGCGAGGATGGCTCGATTTGGCTGAGTATTGACGACCGGGAAGCCCACTATCTTAAAGTCATTATGGACGAAGTGTTTGGGCGGACAAGTTTCCTTGCGAACGTCGTTTGGCAGAAACGCTACTCACGTGAAAACCGTGGTGTTCTTGGCGACGCCCATGAGCATTTGCTTGTCTATGTAAAAGACGAGCCGAAATTTCGGAAAAGAGCAAACAAGCTTCCGTTGGATGAAAAGCAGGCCAAAGTCTACCGAAACCCAGACAACCCAAAAGAAACCGATCCTGCAAAACGGTGGCGCGGACTTCCGATGACGGCGCAGGGTTATAGGCCAAACCAAATGTATGAAATTAAAGCACCTAGCGGGAAAGTGCACACACCACCCGACGGACGTTGTTGGTCAATGATCGAAAGTGAATTTCAGAAGAAGTTCAATGAAGGTCGAATATATTGGGGAAAAAATGGTGATGCTGCTCCAAGTGTAATTAGGTTTTTGTCCGAAGTTGAAGGAGTTGTGCCATGGACTTGGTGGCCACACGACGACGCCGGACATACCGACGAGTCAAAAAAAGAGAGCATCAATTTGTTCGGTGCTGACAATAGCGCGGACACGCCCAAGCCAGAGCGTTTGATGGAAAGACTATTCCAAATTGCCTCAAATCCTGGCGACCTTGTGCTGGACTCTTTCCTTGGTTCAGGAACAACCGCCGCAGTCGCTCAAAAAATGAACCGCCGCTTTATCGGGATCGAGATGGGGGACCATGCCGTCACCCATTGCGTGCCGCGCCTGCAAAAGGTGACCGATGGCGAACAGGGCGGAATCTCCAAAGCCCAAAACTGGGAGGGCGGTGGCGGCTTTCGCTTCTACCGTCTTGGCCCCAACGTTTTTGACGAAACCGGCCAAATTCAGACCGATATTCGCTTTCCCACTCTGGCCGCCCATATATGGTTCTCGGAAACGGGCGTGCCGTTTTCGGGCGATGGGGCCAGCCCCTGGCTTGGCGCGCACAAGGGGGCAGGGCTGGCGCTGCTCTATAACGG
>TARA_R110002072_G_scaffold10522_10_pt1 | contig 10603 bp, 7 predicted proteins | sample TARA_R110002072 | Tara Oceans TARA_R110002072 (sample SAMEA4397118) | marine metagenome | biome: Polar Biome; feature: [SRF] surface water layer (ENVO:00010504); material: water (ENVO:00002006), including particulate matter (ENVO:01000060) such as... | depth 5 m | reverse complement strand
GTGAAGTCTCTGCGCCACCGACTGCGAGTCTGCTCGGTGAAGTCTGCAGTTTGGTTGGCGTTATTAATTGCGCCAGAGTTGCCCCACTTGTATCCAGCGCGCGGCTCGTTATCGCCAGCCCAAATCGCCTTCGATTCAGCCGCCGGAGCTTTGCTGCCCCACTTATACCCGGAAGTAGTGCTTCCAGTGTACTGCTCGGTTGAAGCGAATTTATGACTGATCCGATGCACCACAGTGCTTGATTTATCGGCGCTATCTTCCGGGGTAGCTGCCACCGTCAGAGAGGGTGTCAGTGCGAGAAAAGCAGCACTTGCAAGCCCCGCAAGTCCAATCTTTCTAAGAGTTTTCATAATGTTGTACCCGCCTTCTTTGTTTTCAATCACAGTGATGTGTGACTGAGCTCTCATAACTACTCGCTCCCAGGGACTTGTATCACAGTCTGATCCTAAGATGCTTGACCTATTTATACTGGGTGGGGTAGGGGAATTGAAGGGGTTGTTATGCCCCTTATGGGGCAGTGGGAAAAGCTCCCTTAATTGTGCGTGGCTTTGGACGGCGGAACGCCCGTTAAAACCATGAAAAGGATACTAATTCAGTGCGCGTGTTGGAGCCAGTGAGCCGATGACCCTCTAGGGTTATGTCGTTCCAAATATAGTTGGCTGCTAGGGCGGGGTTGGGGTGTCCGTCGGCGTTCCCCGAGACAGATTCTCAATGATGGCCTGTTCCAATAGATACAGTCCGGGCCAATCGAAAGGCGGCCTGCTGGACGGATCTTGCCTGGTAGGCGTCAGGTCTGCTCGCTCTATATGGTCTTTCACGCCCCATTTGCGGTTTTCGCTCAGGCCTTTCTCGCTGGGTGTGGCAGAAACCATGCTGTTGAGCCCTGGCAGCGAGATGTTTCCATCCTCATCAATAATGGCGGGTCCATATTGGTCGTCAGCCTCTAAACGGTCTGTCTTCGTGGCTGTGTTGCTGTCTCCACAGGTTTTCCCGCCCAGAGTTACTGCCCTGGCGGCGCTCAAATAACCGTGCCCTTGTGCAAACGGGCTGTAGGCGAGCAATCCATCGCGATTGATAGCGGGCTCTGCGCTGGTGATGAGTTTGCACTTGAGTTCATCGGGCGTGAGGTCGGGCTCTAGTTGTATTAATAGTGCCAGTATTCCGGAGACCAGCGCAGTTGCTTGCGAGGAGCCGGTAGAGACAAATTCCCCAGTCCTGAGGATATCTTCGGGTTGCTCCATCGCCAGATCTGATTCTGGGCGAATCAGTCCGGTCATATGCCCGCCCAGCGCGACAATGTCTGGTTTGACATGGCCTGCCAGCGTCGGGCCTCGAGAGGAAAAGTCAGGTATATAGTCATCGTCACGTGTGTTGGGCGTCCAGGAGTCGGTAACCGCTCCCACCGTAATAATTTCGGGCTGGTTTCCGGGTGACCCAATAGTCATGGGTTCCGGGCCTTCGTTGCCTGCGGCGGCAACCACGGCTATCCCATCTTCCCACGCCTTCATTACGGCCTGATTGACTGGATCTTCCCAGTAGGGCCATCGCGGCTTCTGGGCAATGGAGAGGTTGAGAATACTAATATTGTATTTTTCGCGGTTGTCGACGACCCACTGAATGGCGCTAACAATTTCCAGAATATGGGCAAACCCGCCGCGGTCCAGTACTTTCACTGAAACCAGGTTGGCATCAGGAGCCACGCCTTTATATGCTCCTGTTGGACGCCCTTGGTGCATCGTCTTGCCGCTATGCGCGATGATGCTGGTCATATGGGTGCCATGCCCACTCTCATCGACTACCCCTGGGCCTGTGGCGCCATTGCGGGCATCATATCTGGCGAGCACGCGAGGTTTTCCGGTAGTGTCCTTCTCCAGCGCTTCGTGGTCCCAAAGCCCAGAATCAATGACGGCCACCGTGACGCCTTTGCCAGTGATGCCCTGCTGATGGAAGGCGTCTATCTCGGCGACGGTGTTGTAGTAAAAATTGTCGTGATTATTCTCATAGCCAGTTACCAGGGTGGCAGCGCAATCGTCCTCGAAGTTCAGCTTGAGAGTGAAATCTCTCTGTCGAGGAGGCTGTTTACCACTCTCGGGAGTTGGGGACTCAAAGCTGATTTTCAGGTCTGCTCTTCCACGTAATATTGGCTGTTGGGTGGCAGGGAAATTTACATGCAACGAGCCTAACGAGGCATCCTGATACAGGCTAGGCGCTACGGCGCTACTGCCTACTGATATTGCCGTGACGGCACCCATTGAGGGTGGCCATGTAAGCTCTAGACTTTTTAGCCGGGCGGGAGTGGTACGCTTGTTGTATAAGCGCCAAAGAAAACCCTGTGCAGTGAGGTCCAGTTCGATATGGCCCCTTACCTTGCATCCCTCTTCCTCGTCGGGTTTTTCGACTGGCTTATCAATATCATCAAGGTCATCAATGTGCCGCGTAACCAGCGGAGACTTAACCACACTATCGAGTTGTTGCTGGCTTAGCTTTGCGCCCACAGCGTTGATGACATGGAGGTCGTGGGTGACCGTTCCCCCGGCATTTTCAACCAGCTTCGAAATTTCTTCGGCGGACGAGCCCTGGAGCAAGACTTGCAATACCTCAGGCTCAGCTGACCCTGCAGTTGGGGCTAGAAGTAGGTAGGCTAAGAGTGTTGCCGTAAGTGCGCAGTTCTTCATCCCAGGGAGGGTTTTTACCGGACTACTTGCCAAGTGCTGCTTGAATTTGTGTGGAGAAGTTCTCCTGCAGCATATTGGGCACATCTTCTGGATAAATCGGTCGTGAAAAGTAAAAGCCCTGCAAAAAGCCGCAGTCGTGTTTCACCAGGTAGGACAATTGGTCTTCGTTCTCGATGCCCTCGGCAATTACACGTAGCTTGAGCGTTTTTGCCAGCGCAAGTATGGCGTCGACGATGGCGGCGCCGTCGGCCGTGTCCAGGTCTGCAATGAAGCTTTGATCGATTTTTAATGTGTCGATGGGAAAGCGCTTGAGATAGCTTAGGGAAGAATAACCAGTACCAAAGTCGTCAACTGCCAAATCGATGCCAAGTGCCTTTAGCTCTCGTAGTTTGTTTATATTCGTCTCGGCGTCATTCATGATAGCGCTTTCAGTGAGTTCCAGTTCCAGGCGCTCTGGTGGCAACCCGGCTTTATCAATAAAGGTAGCGATCCACTGGGGCAAATTGTGCTGGTTGAATTGCAGGGGTGAAATGTTGACACACACGCGGAAGGAATCCAGCCCTAGTGTATCCCAGTAAAGGCAGTGTCTGGCGACTTCGGCCATCACCCACTCACCCAGCTCAATGATGTGTCCGGTACTCTCGGCTAGGGGGATAAACTCCTGGGGAGACACCATGCCGCGGGTTGGGTGCTTCCAGCGCACCAGCGCTTCCATACTGACCACTCTACCCGTCGCAGTGTCAATCTGTGGTTGATAGCGCAACTCAAGTTCGTCATTTTGCATGGCTTCGCGCAGCTCTTCTTCCATCTCGAGATGTTCTACTGCCTGAGCGTTCATCTCTTCATTATAGAAGCGATAGCAGGCGCGTCCTTCTGCCTTTGCAACATACATTGCGGTGTCAGCATTTCGGCTCAGGGTGTCGGGGTCCGAGCCATCCTGTGGATAGATTGCGATGCCAATGCTCGGGGTCACTACTGGATTGTGCGATTGTAATGCGATCGGCTCAGACAGGCTTTCGAGAATACGTCTCGCGACTTTCTCTATATCCGCAATATTTGTGACGTCGGACAACACTACGGTAAATTCATCGCCGCCTAGTCGCGCAATCTCTGTGGCCCCTTCTGAGTCACTTTCTGGCTCGGCATTATTTTCGGAGAAGTAGTTGATGGCATCTTCTTCGCGCAGTTCAATGGTGAGTCGTTTGGCAATTTCTACTAACAGGCTATCGCCGTGGGCGTGACCAATCGAGTCATTGATGCGTTTGAAATGATCTAAATCAATGAATAGCAGAGCGGCGGGCGTTCCCTGGCGCTGGCTGCGCTTAAGCAATCGGTTCAAGTGTTCATTGAAACTGCGTCTGTTGGGGAGGTTCGTCAGCGGGTCGTAGTATGCCAGGTAACGCAGGCGGTCCTCCTGCCGCTTCAGCGAGTTGAACGCGTTGCTGGCGCGGAGCGTGTACTGGATGTCCCGGCCCAGTAGTGACCAATTTACGGGTTTGGTCTTGTACTGGGTTGCACCGGCATCAAAGCCCTCATCAATAGATTGGCGATCATCCGAACCGGTAACGATAATGATGGGAATCGTTGCCCCTTGCGGAAGCTGCCGAATACGCTTGCAGGCCTCCAGACCCGTCATAACCGGCATTTCTACGTCCATAAAGACCAGATCTGGTCGCTCGCGCACAAAGAGATCGAGCGCTTCAAAGCCGTTGGAGGCTTCTACAATCAACATATTCTCCGCTTCGAGACACTGGCGCGTCAGTAGTCGTGCAGTCTGATCATCGTCAACAACAAGTATTTTTGCTTGGTGGCGTATGGGATCTGTACTCGACATTTTACTGGCGAAGGTAATGCTTCTAATCAGTTGGTTAGGCTATCATTACTGAGACCTCGCGCCTAGTGCGAAAAGAAAAAATAGGGGCAGGCGGACTACGCAGGCCATTTTTCCGTGAGCTTTATCCAGGGGGTGAAAGTAGGCTCGATGCAATTTTATTCCGCAGCACTGATGAAGATGTTAGTGCCCCTAACGCTGATCGGTGCGGCCCTTTTGGGTCGACTATATATCGATCAACTAGGCAGTGACGCACGGGTCATTCTCGACAACCTCGCTTATTTGTTTTGCCTGGTTGCCCTATTTATGGCTTATCAGTTTAATCGCAGCCGCTTGATGCTTGCCTCACTCGGTGTGGTGGTTTTTTACTGGGTTGTTCAGAACTATTTACAGGCCAGTCTGTCCGACCCCATTGTGTGGGGTCGGTTTCTGGCGATCAGCCTGGCATTGCCGATACTTACACTCTATTTGCTGCTCTTGCCTGAGCGTGGAATTTGGAATCTCTACGGTTTCGTTTTCTCCCTGGCGTTCATTATGCTTGCGTTGATCTGTGTTCAGCTTGGTCCCTGGCTACCGCAGGTGAGTGAGGCGGCGCAAAGCTATTATGCGCCGCGCCCGGTGGATGGCTATGTTCTCTCTTTTGGGGCCACCTTATTAGCGGGGTTGGTTGTCGTGGTGGGGGTAGCGCTGCTGACTACGCGTAATAAAGAGGTAGATGCGGCCCTAATAGGCACTTTTTGTTCCCTCTATCTAGTGCTCGCCTTGCTGCATCTGGAGCACATCTCCGTGGCAATGTGCACTGCGGCAGCTCTGTGTTTGCTTTGGGGCAGCTTGCGCAGCTCCCATGCGATGGCCTACCTGGATGACCTCACAGGACTGCCGGGGCGCCGCGCATTGAACGAGAGGCTGAAAATGTTGGGTGGCGATTACGCTATTGCCATGCTGGATGTGGATCACTTCAAACGCTTTAACGACACCTATGGGCACGATGTGGGAGACGAAGTGCTCAAACTCGTCGCTTCTCGCATTCGCAAGGTTGGGGGCGGCGGCACAGCTTATCGATACGGCGGAGAAGAATTTTGTGTTGTGTTTCCACGCAGGACGGTGGAGGAGTCGGTTGAGCCACTGGAGCATGTGCGGGAAGAAATTGCAGGTTACATCATGTCTATCCGGGACCAGAAATTTCGTCCGACGGGGTTAAAAGAAGGTACCAGAAAACGGGGTGCGACAAGACTGCGCAGCGATCAGGTGTCAGTTACTATCAGCGGGGGAATCGCTGAGCGCGGTGGAAAGTGCGCGGAGGCGGACGATGTAATCGCTGTAGCGGATAAAAATCTCTATAAGGCAAAAAAAGCGGGTAGAAACCGTCTGGCCCATTAGCCGTAAATGGAATAGGGCGAAGGACTACAACTGACCGCGACGATTCAGGCCCTGCTCCTCCACAAAACGTGGGAGCTGCTGCAGGGGAATTGCGGGGCTGAAATAAAATCCCTGTACTTGTTGACAGTGATGTTCGCGCAAGAATTGAATCTGCTCATGCGTTTCGGCTCCCTCTGCCACCACGAGTATATCCAGCCGTCGACCCATCTCGATGATCATCGTACATACAGCTGCCTGGTGGTCGTTGTTGGGGAGTTCACGCACAAAGCAGGCGTCGATCTTCAGCGCAGAAATCGGCAGCTCGGTGAGGTGAGAAAGCTGTGAAAAACCTGTTCCAAAGTCGTCCAGAGAAAAGGAAATGCCAAGCTCGCGTAAGCTATCCATACGGTCTTTGATCCCAGACGAACTTTTCAGAATAGTCGATTCTGTCAGTTCAAACTCAATACGCGAAGCGTCTGCTCCGCTGCGTGCGATGATGTCTTTGACGATACTCACAAAGCGATCATCCTGAATCTGGGAAAAGGAAATATTGACGGCAACGTCTATGTTTTGCATGTTCTGTTCAGTTAGCCAGGACTGCGCACTACAGGCGTGTTGAATGACCTGGTAGCCAATGGTTTTCATTAGCCCCATATCCTCACAGGCAGAGATGAATTCACCCGGAAGTACCAAGCCGCGCTCTGGATGATTCCAACGCAAGAGGGCCTCCAGTCCTACCAATTGGCCGGTAGAGAGGTCTATGCGCGGTTGGTAATGGAGTTCAAACTGGTTTTTGCGGACAGCGGTTCGCAATTCTCCCGCCAGGGAGTTGTTACCGGCAATGTCAAAAGTGAGTGTTTCAGAGAAGCGAATGAAGCGGCCGCCCTCCATGCTCTTTGCTTGCTGCATGGCGCTGCGGGCATGTTCTGTCAGGTCGGAAAACTCCCGTCCGTCCTCTGGGAAAATGGCGGCGCCGATACTGGCTTCCACCGCGACTTGTTGTTCACTCAGGATCATCGGGGCGGAGATAGACTTGAGCATTTTTCCCGCAATGAGCTCAACGTCCTCCAGTGAGTTGACATCCTCGAGCACCACGGCAAATTCGTCGCCGCCAAGCCGGGCGATACTGTCGGTGTTGCGCATTTTATTGACGAGACGTCGAGAGATCGATTTGATCATCACATCGCCGTCGGCCTCACCGTAGTGGTCATTGATATTGGCGAACTGATCGATGTTGATGTACAAAAGCGCGGTGTTGAAGCCGTATCGCTCCGAACGACCCATAGCGCGTTCCATATGGGCGCGAAATCCCGCCCGGTTGAGCACACCCGTCAGTGGGTCGCGATTGGACAGTTGCCGGATTTTCTCCCGCGCCTGTTTGAGCTGAATACTGTAGTCCAGCACGCGGTGTACCAACGCATCCTGTAGTTGCCCGCGAATCAGATAATCCTGGGCGCCCAGTTCACGCAGTTGCTCAATCTGGGTCTGATCCGCTTTGTCGAGCAGGAGGATTAGAGGTGCCGTGGCCTTGTTTTTGTTGGCCAGCCGCAGCAGATATTCTGATTCGGGGCCATGCGCCATGATGACAGCGTCTATCTTGGGATCCAGAAGTGCTTCGAGCGGGCGCTCCATCGCGGCCGCAGGCGCGAGGTGGAATCTCGCAGGCAGCGCGCGCTCAAGACAGGCCGTAATAATCAGGTGGTCCGTCTTGTCGTCGGAAATGATTAGTATTGTGTGCTGGTCCACTCTTGCTTCCTGGCTACTTAGCCCTTGACCGGGGAGATTGAGGTGCGATCCGTCACCCTGTCGTTGTTTTGCTGGCTAGTTCGCCTAGCTGGGCTTATTCTTTATATAACATAAGGTTATACGGAATTACTTATCGGAATTCTAGTAATTGTTTATTTAAAAATACCAATCGACTGGCTCCGCTCTGCCTCCAGTGCGCCGGGCTCCGGTTAGGTGAAATTCTGCGGGATTGCAGTTGCCACAATGTGATAGCGTTTCGTGGCCTCAGTCACTATTGCCTGCCGCGACCTCCGAAGTAGGCTATGACTTTCTCATCGGGTGTTAAATTTATGAACGAAGAGCTCAAACTCGACCTCACAGACGGCATCGCGGTGATTACACTCAATCGTCCTGACGTGCTAAACAGCCTCTCAAGTACGCTAATTGAAGGCTTGGGAATGGCCTATCGCCGCTGCGATGAGGACGATGAGGTGCGGGTAGTGGTCGTTACCGGGGCTGGTAAGGCCTTTTGCGCTGGCGCGGATATGAGTGGGGGAGGGAGTACGTTTGACGGTGCTGCACAAAGTGTGGAGGTTAACTCCTGCCCGCTTAGCATGCAGGCCTGGGAATTGCGTAAGCCGGTCATAGCAGCCTGCAACGGTCATGCGATCGGGGCCGGTTTAGGAGTGGCGATGCAGGCGGATATGCGGGTATTTGCCAGTGAGGGGAAATACGGATTCCTGCAGTCTCGCCGAGGGGTTGTGGCCGACTTTGCGATGGAGTTTGTATTGCCCCGGCTGGTTGGTTTTGAACGTGCCTTTGAGCTTTTGGTCCGCGCCCCGAGACTCTCCGGTGAGGAAGCGGTCGCCTGGGGATTGGCGGGGCGCTGCGTGGCGTCGGAGAATGTGTTGGACACGGCTTTGGAAATCGCTCGCGATATTCGTGTCAATTGCGCGCCTCTGCCTGTGGGTCTGCACAAACAATTACTCTGGCGTGGATTAGGGATGCAACTGGGTGAGGTGGCAGACCTGGAGAGTCGTGCCCTGAACCACACTATGTCCACAGCCGATGCGGTTGAGGGAGGGCTGGCCTATTTTGAGCGCCGCCCGGCCCAGTGGACTGCCAGTATCAATGAGGACTGGCCCGCGTGGTTGAAGAATTGATTAGGTTGCTTCTGGCCTGCAGCTGAACACGGGAATATTGCGGTCGGTGCGTGCCTGGTACTCATCGAAGTCGGGATACATTGAGAGTAGGTTTGGCCACAACGTGGCCTTCTCTTCGTCATCAACCTGCCGGGCGATGTACGTTTTCTCTTCCCCATCAGCCATTATTTGAATTTCAGGGTGGGCCACAATGTTGTGGTACCAGACCGGACTTTTATCCATGCCCCCCTGTGAGGCAACCAGCAGCTTATTGTCGCCATGTGGCAAATGAATTAGCGCGATGCGCCGGATTTTCCCCGATTTGGCGCCCATGGTCGTGACGATACACACCGCATAACCTCCGATGAATTTGTTCATCAGGCGACCCTTGCTGGCCCTGAAAACAGCAACGTTGAGTTTCGTTACCCAGCGCATTACAAAGCGGATGGCGGGCACTTGCGAATCCTTAATGGTGCGGACGTCGGCGCGTTTTTTTGTGACGTAATCGTATTCCACCATTAGGTTTTCTCCGCTGTGACCCTGGTTCTGACGAGTGTCTGGGCGCAATCGCGAATCGGTTTATGCTAGACTCGCCTTCCATTTTTGCAGTGTTTCGTCCGAGTATGAGTTTAGCATCTGATAAACTGGAGAAGATCCGCGAACAGGTACAATTTCACCTGGATAACGCCGAGCAGAAACAGCTCAGCCCTGCGCAGGAGCGCTCGCTCAAGGATCAGATCAAGATTCTTCTGGCGCGAGAAAACGCAGTCATCGTAGCACATTACTATACTGCGCCCGCCATCCAATCGTTGGCTGAAGAGACCGGCGGCTGCGTCTCAGACTCCTTGGAAATGGCGCGATTCGGCCGCGATCATCCCGCTACCACGCTGATAGTTGCCGGGGTAAAATTCATGGGCGAAACCGCCAAAATTCTTACACCGAACAAGCGCGTCCTAATGCCAACGCTGGAGGCGACCTGTTCTTTGGACCTTGGCTGTCCCATCGAGGAATTTTCTGCTTTTTGCGATCAGCACTCTGATCGCACCGTAGTGGTCTATGCCAATACGTCAGCTGCTGTAAAGGCCCGAGCCGATTGGGTCGTTACTTCCAGTATCGCCCTCGATGTTGCGGAACATCTGGCCGATCAGGGCAAAAAGATAATCTGGGCCCCGGATCAACATTTGGGTAACTACGTGCGCGACCAGACTGGCGCAGACATCCTTATGTGGGACGGGGCCTGTATTGTGCATGAGGAATTTAAGGCGCGTGGAATAGCAGATATGCAGCGTGTCTACCCCGATGCGGCCGTTCTGGTGCATCCGGAGTCGCCAGCCGCCGTGCTAGAGCTGGCTGATCGGGTCGGTTCGACCTCGCAAATTATTCGTGCCGCCTGCGAAATGGATAATAAGCAGTTTATAGTTGCGACCGACCAGGGCATATTTTACAAGCTGCAGCAGCAGGCCCCGGACAAGGAATTCATTATTGCACCGACTGCCGGTAATGGTGCGACCTGTCGCAGCTGCGCGCAGTGTCCCTGGATGGCGATGAATGAGCTGGAAACCCTGGCGCAGGTGTTCGAGCGGAATGACAATGAAATTTTCGTTGACCCTGCCGTCGGTGAGCAGGCCATGGTTCCACTTCGTCGTATGCTCGACTTCGCGAGCGAGCTTAATGAGGTTGCGGTCAAGGGCAACACCTGAGAGGTACAGAAAACCTGAGAAGACGGAGGCCCTCTCCTGCAGCTTAATCCAATCAAAATATATACCGAATCACTACTACCTCAGACTCGCCTATATCGGTGCAGGTTCGGTGAGGGAAATTAAAGTTCTTCCATCTGCTCTTGCATGCGAGCGAGATCCTCCAGGCGTTGA
>TARA_R110002072_G_scaffold69540_5_pt1 | contig 10612 bp, 15 predicted proteins | sample TARA_R110002072 | Tara Oceans TARA_R110002072 (sample SAMEA4397118) | marine metagenome | biome: Polar Biome; feature: [SRF] surface water layer (ENVO:00010504); material: water (ENVO:00002006), including particulate matter (ENVO:01000060) such as... | depth 5 m | reverse complement strand
ATGACGTAGACTCATTTGTAGTAGAAGCAAAAAAGAAGGAGTAACAGATGGTAGCATGGATACCAAGCCCAGTGTATAACTACGCTGTAGAGTATGAGGGTGTAAGTTTTGAGGACTCTGGTGTGAACACTAGGGTGAGATCTATTTACCTGTATGCAACCAGTGAGCTACACATTAAACAGATACTAGGTGACTACAAAGTTTTAACAATAGAAAAATATGAAGGGAAGTAAGATGAAAATAAAACCAATAAATCCTATAGCAAGGGCTATGCTTAAACTTAGACGTAGCCCACAGGTTATACCCAACAAAAAGAAGAACAGATACCCAGACATAGAGGACTATGACGGTGTCTACATAGATATGTTTACTGGAGAGGTGAAGGAACTTGACGATGCAGAGGACGATGACCCACATGACGAATGGATACCAAAACCAAAAAAATAATCTTAACTTATCATAAGGGGGGAGAGGAGAAATAAAATGAGTAATGAAGATAGAGTATGGAACGACAAAGGAAAAATACCTATGCATATATACAAAACAAAGAATATGGAGAATAAATATGTGCATTGGTCAGTGACCCTAAAAGAACTGAACGCATTTGAAATGGACGTTATATACAATCTTGTCAGAGGATTTAGAAAATGTTGACAACAGCACTCGTATGTCTAGCAATGAACGTATATTGGGAAGCTAGATCACAATCTACAGCAGGTCAAATAGCTGTGGCACAGGTTGTAATTAACAGAGTAAATGATAGCAGATACCCTGACAACGTGTGTGATGTCGTTACACAGGCAGTAAGACATTCTGGTAGTAACCTACCTGTAAAGCATAAGTGCCAGTTCTCATGGTTCTGTGACGGTCTGAAGGACGATCCTACAAATGACAAGGCATGGGCAAAGGCATTGCTTGTGGCTGTGACTGTGCATGACGGTAAGACTATTGATATGCTTGATGGTGCAACACACTACCATGCTACAAGTGTTTATCCCGATTGGGCATTGACAAAGACAAGGACTTCACGTATAGATAACCACATATTTTATAGATGGGAGAAATAATATGAAATTACCACGTTATGTACAGAGTAAAACTCTGGCAGATGGACAGACCTATTATAGGTTTAACCCACCACAACATCTAGTTATACAAGACATTATCAGTAGATGTGAACTTGGTGCAGATTTGCAACAGGCTAAAATACAAGCTAAAAAACTAAATAAAATAGTAGATGAATGGTGTGACAAATATGCAACAGGTACAACTTTGAAGAAGAGTGCCAAGTTGTCGCAACTAATCTATGTGTATAAACAATCTAATGATTACAAGATGTTACGAGATAAAACCAAAAGTCAATACGATTATTTTTTAAATATATTAGTGTATGATTTAGGTGACAGACGTATAACGGACATCACAACCCGAATGGCTAAGTATCATTATGAGGAATGGGTTAAAAGGGGAGTGCATTTTGCCAACTATGCCTGTACTATATCTAGTAGGTTATTTCGATTTGGTATTCAGATGGAACACGTTCTTATGAATCCATTTGGTAACATAAAACGTAAGACAGTGAAGCAAAGAAAAACTGTGTGGACGAGAAATCAAGTTATGACCTTTCTTGATGTAGCATACAAAGAGTTTGAATATAGAAATGTAGGACTGATTATTCAGATGGCATATGAGTGGTGTCAGAGGATTGGAGACATGAGAATGTTAGAGTGGAGTAGTGTCAATTTAGACACATCTATTTTGTCTCTTGAGCAGTCTAAACGGAGAGCACAAGTGTTCCTTCCTATCTCTGAAGAACTTAAAACGATGCTCACACAGCAACAGAATGATTTTGGCTTCCAACCCTACGTTGCACCACGACCTCGACCTGTAGGGGGAAAATACCACCCATACAGCCTAGAAAGAATGTCTAAGGCAGGTAGAGTTGTTATGAAACTTGCAGAATTACCTGACGAATTACGGTTAATGGACTTGCGTAGAACAGGTACAACTGAAATGGTAGAGTCGGGTGTTCCACTTCCACAAATTATGTCAGTTACAGGACATGCAAACCCACAGTCAGTGAAACCATATTTAAAAAATACGTATACAAGTGCAAATAATGCCTTGACAACCAGAAATAAACATGTAAAATCCACTGTAAGTGAAAACATAGAAAGTGATATAACATGAATGATATATATAACATTGTAAGTGATTTACATTTAAGTAATGGTGAAACTAAGCGTATGGACTGTCCTGTATGTAAAGGTTACAAAACATTTACAGCTACAAATAATTTAGGTAGTTTAGTATGGAATTGTTATAGAGGTGATTGTTCTGTGTCTGGTAATACACGTGTTCATTTAACTGGTGATGACATTCGTAAGTCACTTGCACCCCACGTACAACATCAGAAAAAAGACTTTGTACTACCAGAATATATTGTAAGTCATTCTAAAGAAGTGTTACCCTTTCGTAAGAAGTATGATTTAGATGAGGACTTAGTTGAGTTGTACTATGACGTAAAGGAACATAGAGTTGTCTTTCCAGTGGTGCATGACAGTTGCATAATTGACGCAGTTGGACGTTCTTTAGGAAAAAGATTACCCAAATGGAAAAGATATTGGAATAGTGACTTGCCATACATACATGGTTATGGTAGTGTTGCTGTAGTTGTTGAGGACTGTGTGAGTGCTGCTGTTGTAGGTAGTGACGTATATGTCGGGGTGGCTGTGTTGGGTACTTCACTTTCTGAATCACACAAGAGGTACTTGTCGCAGTTCTCAACAGCAATAATAGCGTTAGACCCCGACGCACTACCAAAGACGCTACAGTTTGCAAAAGAGTTACGTGGTTACGTAGATAGTGTAAGAGTAATGAAATTAACGGACGATTTAAAATACAGAAACCCGACTGACTTAGAAAACTTAGACCAACATAGGAGATTAAATTATGGAATTAGGACTAATTAGAAGTTTAATGGACAAAAAGTTTTACGATGAACATCGTGGAGCTAGATGCCCAGACAGATTGTTTAGTAAAGATGTACGTAAGATTAAACAGTCTATAGATAAAGCAATGCAACAGTATGAACGCAGTGTTACACCAGACGAGATAGAGGCTTTGTTCGTATCTGGTAATCCCACAATGACCACAGCACAGAAGGGTGCTTACAGTAATCTGTTTGCACAGGTCAAGAAGGAACAGGCTATGGGCAGTGACATTGCACAGGACGTACTGTCTAAATTGTTTCAACAGGTTATTGGCGAGGACATTGCCAACATTGGATTTGACTACGTAAATGGTACACAGAATAATCTTGAGCCACTACGTAATATTATTGAGAGTTATGGAGATGACTTTACACCGAATCTTAACATTGAGTGGGACGACATTGACATTGAAACTCTACTGAGTAAGAATGACTTGGAGTCACAGTGGACATTCAATATACCCACACTCTGTCGTAGAGTTGAGGGTGTCAATGCAGGACACTTGATTGAGATTGGTGCGAGACCTAACACAGGTAAAACATCTTTTCATGCCAGTATTATTGCAGGACCAAATGGCTTTGCACGACAGGGTGCAAGTTGCATTGTTCTATGTAATGAAGAGGGTGCTCACAGAGTTGGTGCAAGATACCTGACTGCTGCAAGTGGTATGACTATGCACGAAGTCAAAGCTGACCCTAAGAAAGCACACACTCTTTATGAACCAGTAAAGAAAAACATTAAACTGCGTGACGCTACAGGTAAGGACATGGCGTGGGTTGAGAGTGTGTGTAAGACATACAAGCCTGACATTGTGGTGCTTGACATGGGTGACAAGTTTGCACGTACAGGTGGGTTTGCAAGACAGGACGAAGCACTGAAAGCTAACGCTGTGTATGCACGTATGATTGCTAAACAACATGGGTGTGCTATATTCTACATGTCACAGTTGAGTGCAGAGGCAGAGGGTAAGACTACCAGTGTCAATCAGAGTATGATGGAAGGTTCACGTACAGGTAAGGCTGCTGAAGCTGATCTGATGATATTGATTGCGAAGGACACTGTTACTGAAGGACAGGAAGAAGAAGGCACTGCACGATATTTAAATTGTGTTAAGAATAAATTGACAGGATGGCATGGACATGTTATGTGTAATCTTGATTATAGAACAGCGAGGTATGAAGTATGACACATAATTGTACTCTTTGTAATGTGGAGTTGACAGACGATAATTGGTATAGTTCTTGGAAAAGTAGTGGCAGAACACATTGTAAAAATTGTTTAAAACCTGCTTCAAAAGATACAATTTATAAAAATCAAGTTAAACATAACCCAAGAAGAATGTACGTTAATGGTAAGTATGTACCAACAACGCACCCTTTATATAAACCTGGGAACTATAAGTCTTTTAACGATGCAGCTTTCTCTAGTTTTGAAAGGTATAAAAAATCAAAAGATGGGTACGTCTATGCAATTACTAACCCTGCATGGGAAGGGTGGGTTAAGATTGGTATGGCAGTTGACGCTGACGATAGATGCAAGTCATATCAGACCTCTAGCCCACTTAGAGATTACAAGCTAGAACACTGTACATACTTTGAAGACAGACGTAAAGCGGAACAACAAGCCCATGAAAAGGCAGAAGAGATAGCTGACGAGTGTGGTTCAGAGTGGTTTAAAATGCCTGTAGAAAAAGCAATAGAAATAATAGGAGATGTAAAATGAAGGCACAACTAATTAATTACATGGGTAATGATCTCACTGTGGTAAATGCTGCACGTGTTAGTTTCAATGTAAACAAAAAGACATTCATAGATACAGATGCCAAGCTCATTAAGTATCTAGCCAAGCATAAACATATGTCACCCTTTGGTCATTGCTTTGCGTCATTTAAAGTGCAAGCACCTATCTTTGTGGCACGACAGCTAGTCAAGCATAAGTTCTTACGTTGGAATGAAATTAGCAGACGTTATGTAGATACTAAGCCTAACTGGTACAGACCTAGCATTAGTGACCCAGATACAGCTATTTGGAGATCGCAGACTAAGGACAAGAAGCAGGGTAGTGGTGATGTCATACAGGACGAGAACACACAGAGCAAGGCGACCTTTTATTTAAGTGAGGTTATAGCTGAATCTATGGGTGCATATAGTCAGCTACTAAAGATGGGTGTATGTGAAGAACAGGCACGTATGGTGTTGCCTTTATGTCACATGACGGAATGGTTCTGGTCTGGTAGTCTTGACGCATTTGCAGATATGTGTATATTAAGATGTGCAGGTGACGCACAAGTAGAAACAAAGATGGTGGCTGACCAGATCAGTGACCACATGGAAAAATTATTTCCTGTATCATGGAAGGAACTAACAAATGAAATTAACTCTTGATGTAGAAAACACTGTAACACACAGGAATGGTAAATTACATCTTGACCCATTTGAACCTGACAATAGTTTGACATTGGTAGGTATGCTCTGTGAGTCAGGCAAAGAAACTATAGTTACCTTTGACCATTCAGAGATGCAACCGACTGTATCGGGCAATACTATTGTACAGAAAATGCTAGATGCAGCAACGCTATTGATTATGCACAATGCACCACACGACCTGATGTGGCTGTGGGAATCAGGTTTTACATATGACGGTGCTGTATTTGACACAATGCTTAATGCCTATGTTGTACAGCGTGGACAGAAACAACCCTTGTCTCTTGAAGCCTGTGCTGAACGCTATCAGTTGGACACAAAGAAACAGGACACATTGAAGGAGTACTTTAAGAAGGGCTACAGCACTAAGGACATACCCTATGATGAACTTGCTATGTATCTGTCTGCTGACCTCCATGCTACACAGCAACTTGCAGACAGACTGATGGCACAACTAGAAACGGACGACAAGGAACTTGCAAGCACAGCTAAACTTACAGATGAAGTGGCTGTGTGCTTGGCACGTATATATCAGCGTGGGTTCTCTGTTGACAAGACTGTGCTTGATGAAGTACGTGTAGAGTTTGAGAAGGAAAGAAAGGAGCTTGTTACGAGTTTAGATAAGCAGTGTAGAGAACTTATGGGTGACTTTCCTATTAATCTCAACAGTCCAGAACAGTTATCTTGGGTCATCTACAGCCGTAAGCCACACGACAAATCTATGTGGGCTAATCTGTTTGACCAGTACATGAATCCTACAGATTACAAGAGTACAGTGCGACAAAACTCTACCGTTATATATAAGAAGAAAGCAAAGCAGTGTGCTTCTTGCTATGGCAACGGTCAGGTAAGAAAGACAAAGAAGGACGGTAAGCCATTTGCTAAACCTAGCAAGTGCTCTGATTGCTACGGTGTAGGATATATCTTTACTGACGTTCCTAATAGTGCAGCAGGGTTAAAGTTTAATGCACCTAATTCTAAGTGGGTTAGTGCTAACGGTTTTAGTACAAGTAAGGGTAACATAGAACTCTTAGAAGGCATGGCTAAGTCACGTAACATGCCACAGGCTGTGACATTCCTGCGTAATGTACGTAGACTGTCTGCTGTGGATACCTACCTATCAAGTTTTATTGAGGGTATATCCAACTACACAAAGACGGACGGTAAGTTACATGTCCGACTGTTGCAACACCGTACCAGTACAGGACGGTTCAGTGGTGCTGATCCTAACATGCAGAACATGCCCAGAGGTGGTACATTTCCTGTGAAGAAGGTATTTGTGTCACGTTGGAAGGGTGGGCAGATTATGGAAGCTGACTTTGCACAGCTAGAGTTTAGAGTTGCTGCCTTCTTAGGACAGGACAAGATAGCCATGAAGGAAGTGTCAACAGGCTTTGATGTACATGCCTACACAGCTAAAGTGATTACGGAAGGTGGTCAGCCTACGTCCAGACAGGAAGCCAAAGCTCATACATTTGCTCCTCTTTATGGTGCGAGTGGGTATGGCAGAACACCTGCTGAAGCCAAGTACTATGAGCAGTTTACTAAGAAGTATAGTGGCATAGCGGAATGGCATGGTAGGCTTGCTACAGAGGCACTCAAGACAGGTAAAATATGTACACCGTCAGGTAGGGAGTTTGCATTCCCTGACGTAATGAGAAGACGTAACGGCACTGTGTCACACTTCACACAGATAAAAAACTATCCTGTGCAGTCGTTTGCTACGGCAGACATTGTGCCTATATCTTTACTACACATAGATAAGTTATTGAAAGGACTAAACAGTTGCATAGTAAATACAGTACACGATTCCATAGTTGTAGATGTACACCCAGATGAGGTTAGTCAAGTGATTGATATAATTAATCAAACAAATGACGCACTCAAAAATCTTATTGATAATCAATGGGATATAGACTTTAACGTACCCTTAATGCTTGAGGCAAAGATAGGTAATAATTGGCTTGACACTAAAGATGTTATATGATATAACTATAAATCTGATTTTAATATAAGGAGAAAATATATATGATAAATGATCTACAGACTATCAATACAAACGACTACGACACAATGGCTAAAGCTATGGGCATTGCAAATGAAAGACCTGCCACTGCAAGTAAACAAAGTAATCTTGCAAGGGTAAAGATACAGCACTCACCACTGATGGGTAAGACGGAAGTAAAAGGTAAGGAAGTAAATGTGGAAGTTGTTGAGGGTGGTACATACAAACTGGACATACCAAATGGTGCGTCCTACTATGGAACAGGTGCTGTCATACGACCCTTCATGCAACGGTTTATGTACAAGAAGTACGTCATGGGTACAGGTGGAGCTAAGAACAGATATGTAAAAACGATTATGTCTGATAATCTTAACATTGATCTGAAGGACAACGACGGTACGTTTAATTGTGGCAAGCCGTCAGGTTGGATAGATGACTTTAACTCCCTCCCTCAAAAAACAAAGGACTTGATAAAGGCAGTCAAGCGTGTGCGTGTGGTGTTCGGTAACATTACTCTGACTAATCCTACAGATGAACAAGGAAACTCTGTAAATAATGTTGCAGAGGACGTTCCCTTTATATGGGAGATTGACAATAGGGATGCCTTTAAGTCCATTGGCAAATGTTTTAGCGATTTAGCAAAGTCTAAACGATTGCCTGTACAACACTCGATTACACTTGGTACGCAGTCTAATAAAATGAATAATGGTAATATATTTTATACACCTGCACCCACACTTGACATGACTAAGACACTTGACATACTACCAGAAGATCAGGAGATGTTTGGTAATCTTATGTCTTGGGTTGAGAATTATAATACTTACATTCTTAGCACGTGGTCAGAGAACATAGGTAAGCATGAGACTGTTGATAAGGAAATGGTAGAAGACTTTATTGACATCGACACAGACGAGATACCACAGTGAACCATAAAGGTGAACTAGCCATCCATCAGTATATGTCTGATGCTGCAAACGGAAAGTCCTCTATCTCTGAGGACACCGTTAAGCAGATAGGACAGGACGTAATGGACGCAATGAAACGTCAGTTTGGTGGTGGGAATAAAAGGGATAAGTTTAGGTTACGTATGTCCAACATAGGTAGACCAACATGCCAACTCTGGTTTGATAAACATCAGCCAGAGAAAGCACTCCCTAAACCCACAACCTTTGTAATGAACATGATGCTAGGAGATATAGTGGAAGCTGTATTTAAAGGTATCCTAAAGGAAGCAGGTGTAAAGTATGAGGATTCTGAACAGGTATCTCTGGACTTGGGAGAGGATCATATTAATGGAACATATGATCTTGTTATTGATGGGGCTGTTGATGATGTTAAGTCGGCATCCGATTGGTCATACCGTAATAAATTTTCTAGTAGCGAAGACTTAGCGAGTGGAGATTCATTTGGTTATGTAGCACAGCTAGTAGGCTATGCCAAGGCTGCCAAGAAAAAACTTGGTGGTTGGTGGGTAGTCAACAAGGCAACAGGTGATTTTAAGTACGTACCTGCTTCCTCTATAGATGAAGAAGAAGAACTAGCTAAGATTAAATCTACAGTGGACACAGTAAACAGTAACAAATTTGAAAGATGTTTTGAACCAGTAGCTGAGTACTTTAGGGGTAAGCCTACAGGTAATACTGTTCTAAACAGTGGGTGTAGATTCTGTTCCTACAGAGAAAGCTGTTGGGATTTAACAGAACGACCTGCTGTAAAGTCACAGGCTAAAGTACCCAAGATGGTGTCCTATATAAGTATGTCGGAAGAGTTTGCATAGTGGACGCTAAACAATTTATAGCAGCACGAAAGTATGGCTACCGTAGTGGACTAGAGTTAAAGACTGCCCAGTATTTAGAATCTTTACGTGCTTCCTATAGATATGAGGAAGTAAAGATAGAGTGGGAAGACTTAACGTACAGAACCTACACACCAGACTTTGTGCTGCATAATGGAATTATAATAGAGACAAAGGGTATGTTTACATCAGCAGACAGAAGAAAACATATTGCCATAAAGAAGCAACACCCTAAGTTAGATATACGATTTGTGTTTGAAAACAGTAAACGTAAGTTAAGTAAGGGAGCTAAGAGTAGATACTATCAATGGTGTAACAAGTATGACTTTGATTACTATGACAGAATAATACCTGAAGAGTGGTTGAAAGAAAAAGGAAAAGATAAACACCCCACGTTTATAAAATTTAATTGGCAGAAAATTAAAAGGAGATATAAATGATGGATGAAAAAATAGTATTAGATTTTGATGACGAGGACTTTATAATAACAGTATCACCTTCTTTAGATGAAAACCTAAGATGGACAGGAGAAGTAAGAGTAGGTATAACAATGGCAGACCAAGACTTTTTGCATGATGACGATTATCACAGCCTACTACAGTTCTGTAACATGATTTGTACTACAGTTCCTATGATGGAAAAAGATGAAAACTTTAGAAATTTAGTACACAGACAGTTTGCAAAAGATAATGAGGAAATAAACAAAAGAGTATTGACAAAAGAAGGAAATGTGATAAAGTTAAACTTTAATAGTAACACAGATGGGAGTGCATAGTATGAAAATATTTGATGACGATATAAGTACAGACACATTAACAATAAATGGAAAAACAGTAAATGAAGATATGGTTAATCACCCACCACACTACAACAAATACGGTGTGGAGTGTATAGATGCACTAAGAGCAGCAACAGGTGAGGGCTTTGAGTACTACTTGCAGGGCAATGTAATGAAGTACCTGTGGAGATACAGATATAAGAATGGTATAGAGGACTTGAAGAAAGCCAACTGGTATCTTGAGTTATTGATAGAAGAGAAGCAAGACAATGAGAGTTAAGGTATTTTTAGTTCTTGACATTGACGATGAAGAGTACCCAGTTCCTGCTGATGGAATGGTTAATGAAGAAATAGAACAAAGTTTAGAGCAACACATCTATGATATAGATGGCATTAAAATACATTCAATTAAAACAATTACGGAGTAATACACATGAACAATATGTTACCAACAGACTACCAAAACTTTATAGCTACGTCACGTTATGCACGATGGCTAGATGACGAAGGACGTAGAGAAACGTGGAGTGAAACTGTGTCACGTTATGTGGATTACATGCACGACAAGGTTAAGTTCTCTAAGGAAGACAAGTATGACATTGAACAGGCTATCTT
>TARA_R110002072_G_scaffold44577_2_pt1 | contig 10614 bp, 7 predicted proteins | sample TARA_R110002072 | Tara Oceans TARA_R110002072 (sample SAMEA4397118) | marine metagenome | biome: Polar Biome; feature: [SRF] surface water layer (ENVO:00010504); material: water (ENVO:00002006), including particulate matter (ENVO:01000060) such as... | depth 5 m | reverse complement strand
CGCGCCGGCATATCCGAGGCACCAAAGTCATAGGCGCCCGGGTGCCGCAGGGGCTCCAGCGCCAGGAGCAGCATGTCCAGCACCAGCTCGCGGTAGTGAGAGCCGGGGTCCCCCATGGCATATCCCACCCGCTCCGCTGCCCGCGCCAGACCTTCGCGGTCCTCAGCCATGGCTGCGGCGGCCAATTTGCCGTAGTCGCGCACGAAGCCGGCGCGGAAACGCCGGGTGGCGCCGAAGTCGAGCAGGACGATCGCACCATCGCTGGCGCGGTAGCGGTAGTTGGCAAAGTTGGGATCGGTTTGCACCAGGCGCAGGGAGAACAGCTCCGTGAGCAATAGCTCGATCAGGGCCGTCATAACGCGGTCGCGCTCTTCGGCTGGCTGCAACGCCAGTGTCTCGATGGGCTCTCCCGCCACATAGGTCATCGCCAGCACCGTGCGCCGGGTCAACTCGGGTAGCACCTCGGGCAGCACGAAGCGTTCATCGTGCGCCAGGGCCTCGCGGAAACGCTGCAGGAACTTCGCTTCGCGCAGGTAATCCGCCTCTTCCCGCAACTGGGCCCGCACGTCCACCAGCAGCGGTTCGATATCGAGCTGCCGGGGCAGCAGGCCGGTCATGCGCAGCAGGCTCGCCACGTTATCGACATCACTATCGATGCTGTCTGCCACACCCGGATACTGGATCTTGAGTACCGCCTGGCGCCCGTCGGGCGCGCGAATCCGGTGTACCTGGCCGATGGATGCCGCCGCCAGAGGTTGCCATTGGAAATCGTACAGGGCGGGGTCCCAGCGCTTGCCGTAGGCACCCTGCAACGCGGCTTCGAGTTGCTGGCGCGGCATGGCATCCGCATCGGCGCGCAGCCGTGCAAGAATTTCCGCGAGTTCCCGGGGCAGCAAGTCACCGGTATCCATGGACAGAATCTGCCCCAGTTTCATCGCCGCGCCACGCATGCGTGAAAGTTCACGGGTAACGCGGCGCGCGTTGCCCGGCGTCAGCAGCATGTCGCGCACCTTGGGGCGCTTGCCAGCGCGCAGCTGGCGCTCGCCCTCTGCCAGCATGCCACCCGCGACACCGCCGGCGAGACGCGCCATGCCAGCCAGACGGCGCAGGCGGCCCGCTGGCACCGGGCGCTCCTTGTCGCGATCCGTCATGCGCCCCCCCGGCGCCAGCGCGCGATATGCGGGGCCACCAGCGCGTGCCCGTTGAACTGTGCGTCGAGCACCGCAATGAACGTGAACACCCCGGTGAGCTTGCGGGCGATGAGGGCAAAATCACGGGAGGGGGTGGCAAAATCCAGCGATGCGGCTGAACTGGCGGCGCGTTTACCCGCGCGGCGCAATAACTGCGAGCGACCCCAGCAGTAATCGCCCTCCGCGTTGAGGTATTCCACGGGGAGTTGGGCGGGGGGACGCAGCGGCTCCAGCAGGGCAAAACAGAAATCGATAAACGTATCCCGCGCGTAGGCGCTGCTCGCTTCGTTCAAACACCCCAGGCCAATGAGGCTGTCGAGCAAGGCCTCGCGATCCTGCTCCAGACCGGCGGCAATCGCCCCGCCCAGGTGCTGCAGGAAGCGTCCTTCGCACTCCAGCGTGGAGCCGAAGTCCAGCAGCACCAACTGGTCGCTGCGCGCCTCACGGCGAATCAGGTAATTGCCGAAATTCGGGTCGGTCTGTAGCAGGCCCCAGGAATAAAGTTCGCGAAAGAACAGATCAAGCATACCGCGGCCCAGCGCGTTGCGCCGGCTCTGCGGCAGCCTGCTCACCGCCGCATCCGTCACCAGATGGCCATCGATATACTCCAGCGCCAGAACGTCACTGGCGCAGTAACGCGCATGGCGCACGGGCACATGATAGGGACAACCGCCGGGGGCGGCACCCGTTACGTTCACATGGTCCGCCATCAGATCGCCCAGGCGGGCTTCGCGCTGATAGTCAATTTCATGGTGCAGGTGCTGACGCATGGCCTCCAGCCAGTCATCCAGCTGACGTCCCGCCGGTAACCAGCGCGCCAGCAGCAACATGCGCACCACGGTGTCGAAATCGCTGTCGATCACATCGCGCAGGCCGGGATACTGCACCTTGAGGCAGATACGCTCGCCGCTTGCGCGCACCGTTGCACGATGCACCTGGGCCAGGGAAGCGGCAGCCAGTGCCTCATGCTCGACCTCAAGCTCATCCAGACGCACACCGAGACTGGCGCGCAGCGCGGGCTCGATCTCAGCCCAGGGCAACGGTTCGGTGGCAGCATTCAGCTCCTGCAGGGCATCCGTCAGCGCACGGGGCAGAAAGTGCTCTCCCAGCAGTGCGAACATCTGGCCGATCTTCACATAGGTGCCCTTGAGCCTCCCCAGCTCGGCGACAAACCGGCGGGCCTCGCGGCGCAGGAACTCGGAGTCGCCGGCTTCCGCTTGCGCATCACTACCAGGGCGCAGGCGCGCCAGCGCGCCATCAAGGGCGAAGGCGCCCCCGGCTCGCAACCCCGCCAGCGACATTGCCAGGCCGCGACCCATCCCCCCGCTGCGAATTGACGATGTAGGTTTACGTTTACTCATGGGCGTAATACGTCATACCTGCACTACCGGACTGCCGGCAACGTTGCGGGCCGCCCGCCGGCCTCAGCGATCAAGCAACAACTGGGCAAGTCTTTTCCGGTGATGCGGGGCATCACCAAAGGCCTGCTGCACCCATTGTGCGCGGCGCAGGTAGAGCTGGGCATCGCACTCCCAGGTAAACCCCATACCGCCATGAAACTGCACAGCGCGGTCACCGGCGTATTTCAGCGTTTCGGTAGCCTGCGCCTTGGCCATGCGGCAGGCTATTTCCGCGTCAGTATCCAGCGCGTCTTCTCCCAGCAGGGTCGCAGCGTGGTAGACAAAAGACCGCGTTGAATCCACCGCCATCAGAATATCCACACAGGGATGTTTCAGGGCCTGATAGGAACCGATGAGTTTGCCGAACTGCTGGCGCGTCTTCAGGTAATCGACCGTGGTATCGAGGCAGCTGGCGGCACTGCCACCCGCCTCCGCCGCCAGCAGCAGGGCGCCCAACAGACGCACATCGCGCAGGGCACTGGCAACAGCGGGGCCGCGCAGTACAGCCTCCTCACTCACCTGGATACCGGTGAAATCGACAGACTGAGCGCGGCGAGTGGCATCAATCAGCACGTGATCACGCCGCACCGCCGGGGTGACCGCAGTGGCCGGCACCACTGCCAACACGGGCGCGTTATGCTCCTGCGCCACCACCACAAACCACTCGGCTGCCGCCGCCTCCAAAACCTGCTGCTTAACGCCGCGCAACACACCATCCTGCAGCTCGCAGCGGATACGCTCAGCGCCCCAGTCAGCGCTGTCGAGCAGCGCGATCGTCGCAGGCGCACCGGCGGCGATCGCCAGCAGCGCGTTGCCAGCCGCGTTCCCCACCTGCGCCCGCAGCAGCAGCTGACCTGCGAGCAGGCTCGCCATAAGGGGCCCGCCCAACAGGGAACGTCCCATTGCCTCGAATACCGGCACGGCGGCCGCAACGCCGAGCCCGGCGCCGCCCAGCGCTTCCGGCAGGGCCATGCCGGGCCATCCCATATCGACCATTTCCTGCCAGACGGCGGGGTCGAAGCCGGCGTCCGACTCCAGCAACGCACGCACGCTGGCGATGGGTGAGCGGTCGGCGCAGAAGGCCCGGGCTACATCCATGATCATCGCCTGGTCTTCGCTGAAACGCAGTGCTGTATTGCCAATCACCGACACCAATCTCTCCTTATTTAGGCAAGCCCAGAATATGCTCTGCAATGATGTTTGCCTGTACCTGACTCGTGCCACCGCCAATAGTGGCCGAAAAGCTGTTCAGGTAGGCCCGCTGCCAGAAACCGCCCTCGCGCGCGCCTTCATCGCCCACGTACAAACCGCCATCCGCGCCCTGCAGGTTGATTGCCAGCTGGCGCATGCGCCGGGTGCTCTCGGTAAAACGCAACTTGTTCGACAGTGGCAGCGAAAACGGATAATCCGTCGTCAAGGCTCCGATTGCCGCACGTCGATCACCGAGCACTACCGCTTTTTCTTCCATGATCATCTGTACCAGCTGGTCGCGTATCGCGGGGTCCTGCAGCGCCGGTGCGCCGTCCCGTTCCACATCCGCAAGCCCGGCTATCATGTCGTCGATCGCTATGCGCACAAACGCCAGGCCACCCGCCGCGCCGGCTTCCGCGCCGCGCTCGTATTGCAGGGTCTTCATGGCGATTTTCCAGCCCTGTCCTTCTTCACCCATCAGGCAACTGGCCGGGATACGCGCATCGGTGAAGAAGGTTTCCGTGAAACCGTACTCGCCGGTGAGCTTGCGTATCGGCCGCGGGTCCACACCGGCCACCTGCATAGGGGCAAGGAAAAACGACAAGCCGTCGTACTTGCGCTCCGCTTCCGGATTCGTGCGCGCAAGGAGGATCATGTACTTCGCGAAGTTGCCCATGGTGGTCCAGATCTTGGTGCCATTAAGCACATACTCGTCACCGTCACGGCGGGCCCGCAGCTGCGCGTTGCCCAGGTCGGAGCCGTGGTCCGGTTCGGAAAATCCCTGGCACCAGATATCCTCACCGGTCAGGATACCTTTTAGATAGCGCGCCTTTTCCGCTTCCGTGCCCATATCGTTGATCAACGGACCCGCCCAGCCCAGGCCAATCACGTTGAAGCAGATGGGCACGGCGTGGCGGCGCATTTCCTGATCGGCAATGGACTGGAACACAGGGTCCACACCCTGTCCCCCGTATTCCCGCGGCCAGGCCATGCCCAGGTAGCCCGCGGACCAGACCTTGTGCTGCCACTCGCGCAGGAAGTCGAGCTGCTGTTCACTGCCCACTTCCATGAACGACTGAGGCAGCAGGAAGCCAGGATCTGCCGGCTTGTTGGCCTGCATCCAGGCTGCCACCTGCTGGCGAAACGCCGCCTTTTCCTCTTCGCTTACCTGACTCACGGAGCACTCCTTGTCATTGTTTGCGCGTCACACAACATCGGGCAGGACCAGCGGTTCGCCGTGTGCATTGGCGCGCTGAAACGCCGGGCGCGCCATCAGCCGCTGCAAATAGGCAGCAGTGGCGGGCTTGTAGTACTTGTCGAGGTGCACCATCTGTCCGAGAAAGAGGGCATAGCCAACTGCGATGTCCGCGATGGTAAAGCGCCCGGCCACCAGATATTCCTGCTGCTCAACACACTCATCCAGGCGCCGCAGGCGGGCGCGGAACCACTTGGCGTAGTCATCTGCCACCGTCCGTTTCGCCGGGTCCGGCTCGAAGAAGTAGTAGCGCAGGGCGATGGTCAGCGGGAAGGTGAGCGTGGCATCGCTGTGATGCAGCCAGTTCAGGTAGGCGCCGTACTCCGGATCTTCTGGCCGCAGCCCCAGCCCGTGATTCCCGTAGCGATCCACCAGGTACTGGCAGATGCCGGATGATTCCGTCATCACCGTATCGCCATCGGTAAAGTAGGGAACGGTTCCAAGGCTGTTCGTCTGCAGATAGTCAGGCTGCATCACCCTGGGCGGAAACGGCAGCACCTCCAGTTCGTAGTCCAGCCCCAACTCTTCCAGCGTCCAGAGGGGGCGCAGCGAGCGCGCCCCGCCACAGTGCCACAATTTCATATCAGACTCCGTACTGGCGCGCGGCCAGGTCTCGCATGATTTCTTCCGAGCCGCCACCAATGGCGTTGACCCGCACTTCCCGGTAAATCCGTTCCACGCGGCTACCGCGCATAAAGCCGATGCCACCCAGGATCTGCATCGCCTCACGGGCGCAGAACTCCACGGTCTCGCTGGCCTGCACCTTGAGCAGGGCGATATCGCCCGGGTTTGCCGTGCCCGTCTCTATCGACTCGTAACAGAGACGAATATAAGCCTGCGTGGCGTTGATTTTCTGCTTCATCTGGGCAATTTTATGCCGGATCACCTGGTGATCCGCCAGACGCTTGCCAAAGGTGCGCCGCTCGCGCGCCCAGGCCACCGCTTCTTCCAGGCAGACCCGGGCCATGGCTTCCATGCCCGCCGCCATCGCCATGCGCTCGCTGTTGAAATTGGTCATGATGACCCAGAAGCCCTGGTTTTCAGGGCCGATCAACTGGTCGGCGGGAACGCGCACATTGTCGAAATACAGCGTCGCCGTATCCGATGCCCACCAACCCTGCTTGCGGGTGAGCGGCGTGCGGCTGAACCCTTCCGCGTCCGTGGGAATCAGCAGCATGGACACCCCCTTGGCGCCTTCACCCCCCGTACGCACCGCCGTCGACACCCAGTTTGCGCGCATGCCGCCGGTGATATAGGTCTTGGAGCCATTGACGATGAACGTGTCGCCCTCCCGCACCGCCGTGGTAGCAAGGCTGGCGACATCCGATCCCCCACCGGGCTCGGTGATGCCGAGGGCGATATGCTTCTCGCCGGCGAGCACCGGTGGCGCCACCCGCTGTTTCATTTCCTCGGAACCCCAGTTCAGTACGGGGGGCAGACCAATGCCGTGCACCATGAGGCTGGCGGGAATCCCCCCCGCGCCGATGCGCGCCAGCTCTTCCTGGGTAATCCAGGCATGCCAGCTGTCGATACTTTCACTGGTGCCGCCATAGGCCTCAGGGTAGCCCAGCCCCAGCAAACCCACCGCCGCCGCCTTGGGCCATAGATCGGCGGGAATCTCACCCGCTTCATCCCAGTCCTCGGCAAAAGGCATGATCTCGTTGTCAATAAAGCGGCGCAGCTGCGTGCGCCAGGCCTCGTGCTCCTCGCCGCAGTGAGGATTGGGCAGTCGCGCGCCATCGAAATCCAGTGGCATCCATTCTCTCCATGCGTAGTGTCTGTGCGAGCCGGTATAGTAAGGGAAGCCCCGCCGGGATGCATGCCTCGCGCACCACACAGGTTTGTCGCTGCGGGCGCAGCGTACTACTGCATCAGAGCGAGCACGTCGTGCAGCTCGTCGCGCCGTGTGCCGAGGGCCTGCAGCTCTCGCTGCGCCCGTGCTGATAATGCAGCAGGCGCCCGTTCGCCGAGGGCCAGCACCTCCACCCGCAGCAGCCAGTCATCCGGCCACTCATCCAGCGCTGCCGCCGCGGCGGCTTCGTTGCCTTGCTGTCCCAGCGCCAACACGGCCTGGTAGGCCGCCTCCAGCGTCGGATCCGTCGCCGCATGCTGCGTGTGCGTACTGGCAACCGGTTGGTATAACGGGTATTTCTCGCGGTCTGCACTGCCGCCGGAAACGGCTGTGATCGCCCCGCCTACCGCCATGTCATACCGCCCCTGGCCTGGCTCAAACAGCACATTGCCCTGGAGATCAGTCACGGCACAGTCGAGGAAGCTCAGGACAAGGTTGCGGTGCTCTTGACGCACCACGTGGTGCAGATGACCGCGCACGGTAATGCCCGACAGGAACTCCAGGCATACCCTTTCACCCATGCGGATATCGTGCGCCTGCAACTCGTCCACCGAATACTCGGACAGGCAGCGGGTGAAATCCTTCAGTTTACCCACCGGCGAGCCGAAGCCATCATTGTGAGCAGCGGTGCCATGGCCGTAAATTTCCCTGCCGCGGAAGGCCAGCTGGCTCGGCCCTTCACACTGCAGGTAAATCGCCTGGCCGACCGCGTCACAGCGCAACGCCTTGAAGCGGCCGCTGACCTGAACACCACTGTCGTAGGTCGCCGTACACACGGTACCCGCGGCAATCGCTCGCCGCAGCGCGGCTGCACCACCTACCCGAAAAGCCATGGTGGCGGCAAACTCCTCCAGCACCTGGCTCAAATGCCGGCAACTGCGCGTCACATACAACTGCGGCTGTTCCCGGGTGATGTCGTAAGGGCAAGCAACAGCATCCACCGTGAGCGGTAATTTGCGCACCCGCGCATCGTCCAGACAGTGCCTGCTCTCGCCCAGCGATGACAGCAGGCCCGCACCGAAAATACGGTAGTCCGCAAGGTCTCCCACCAGGCCATACTCCACCGTCCACCAGTGCAGACGCGCCAGCAGTGCAGCCTCTGAAGGGGCCTCTCCAGCCTCCTGTAGCTCTGTCAGCGCCTGCTCGGCGGCAGCGATAGCCGAGGCCTGCACACCCGGCGTCTCCTTCAGTATCGACAATTTACGGATCGCTTCATACTGGGCGTCATCGCGCTGTGACGCGATCGCCAGCATGCCGACTTCACCAAAACGCTGCAGAAACTCCGCGTAGTCGACATCCACAATAAACGGCGCGTGCCCCGCCGCTTCGTGCACGATGTCCGGCGCCGGGGTGTAGAAAACGTGGTCGACACTGCGCATGTCCAGCGCAATCACCAGCACGCGCAGCGCCTGGAATTCCATGAATATCGCGGGCGGGATAAAGCCGTCAACCACCACCGCTCGCCAGCCCAGCTGGGCCAGACATGCATTCATTTCGTCAATCGAAGGAATGTGGTCCAGCGCGATGCCGGTACGGGCGAGCCCCTCAAGGTAGACCGGGTGGGCCGTGACACGCAGCTGCTGTACCAGATGCCGCATGATGAATCGCCACAGGGCCTGATCCTGTGCCGTATAGCGCTGCGCGTAGTCCTGCACCTGCACAAAGGGCCGCAGATGGGCGGGCAGGCTGGCCACCACCTCCTCTTGTGTCACGGGGACCGCCCGGCGCCGGTCGTTGCATCGCCAACCGGGCGCATTTCCTGTAGCCGCAGCTCGAGCCGGTCGATCAGCGCAAACAGCACCTCCTGCTCCGCGGGCTCAAGCGGCACCAACAACGCCTGCTCCCAGGCCAGGACCTCCGGCTCGATACGGTGAAACAATGCCTGCCCGGTGTCACTGAGACAGAGCAGCGCTGCCCGACTATCCCGCTCCGAACTGCGCCGCCGCAGCAGGCCGCGCTCACTGAGCCCCGCCACCGCGCGCGACACCTGCACCTTGTCCAGGCTCGTGAGCTCCGTGACCTGGCTGGCCTGCAGCTCGCCATACTCTGCCAGCGTAACGAGCACCCGCCACTGCGGGATACTGAGGCCATATTTCTCAGCATAAATACGCGACAGGGAAACGCTGATCTTGCGCGCCAGGCTGTTACAGCGGTAGGGCAGAAATCGTGCCAGGGCAAGAGACTGTGACATGGGTTACCTGCAAGCGAAAACAGACCCCGAGTATACGCCCGGGGCACATGGTTTCCAATGCAACCATCTGCCCCGGCGGCTACTGCAGCCTGGGGCCCTACTTGCGGTAATCGAGCGGCGGCTCGCGTTCACCGAGCAGCGGGCGGTAGGTGAAGTCGGCCCCTCGGCGTTGCTCGAATTCACTGCGTGCCGCGCGCAGCAGTTCGGGCTGCTGCAGCAGATCCGCAGCGGTGAGCGCGAGGGTCTTCGCCGCCACCATCATGCCCTTGACACCAATGTCAGTGCCGCCAGCGGCAATGGCCTGCCAGGTGTGCGGCGCCGTGCCGGGCACCCAGGTCGCCGCACGCATCTCGGTGGTCGGCACCACCCAGCTGACGTCACCCACATCCGTGGAGCCCATGCTGCGCGATGGCGCGAAGGGTTCTATGCGCGCCGCGGCGGCGGCGAGATCACCTTCACTGCGGGCAAGCGATTCGGCAAGGGTGTTGGCAAACGCGAGGTCACTCGGACTGTACTGCACACCGCCCACCTGCTGCAGGCGGTCATGCATGGCCCGGGCGAGCGTTTCATTGGCAAGTACGCTGTGGTTGCCGTGAATCACCTCGTAGCTCATCTCCGTGCCCGTGCCCACGGCGGCACCCTCCGCCGTCGCTACCAGGCGCGCCCACAGTTCCTCCAGGGTCGCGGCCTCGGGATGGCGCAGATAATAGAACGACTCCGCGAAATCCGGCACCACGTTGGGCGCCGAGCCACCGCTGGTGATCACGTGGTGCATGCGGACTTCCTGCGGCATGTGTTCCCGCAACATATTGGCCATCATATTCATCGCCTCCACACCGTCGAGTGCGGAGCGACCCCGTTCGGGAGCGACTGCAGCGTGGGAAGACACACCACGAAAACGGAATTTGGCCGACTTGTTGGCGAGTGTCGTGGACGGGTTGGCCTGGTTGCGATCAGCCGGGTGCCACACCAGCACCGAATCCACGTCTTCAAACAGGCCGGCACGCACCATATACACCTTGCCGGACCCACCTTCTTCCGCCGGTGTGCCATAGAGGCGGACCGTGCCGCTCACATTGTTTTCTTCCATCCAGTGGCGCACCGCCACCGCGGCCGCTACCGAACCCGCACCAAACAGGTGGTGGCCGCAGGCGTGGCCGCTGTGTTTGTCGGTTGCCGCTTCCCGCACAGGGGCGGCTGTCTGGGAAATCCCGGGTAGCGCGTCGAACTCCGCCAGCAGGCCAATCACCGGTTTGCCACTACCGTAGCTGGCCACAAAGGCCGTGGGCAGACCCGCCACCCCGGTCTCTACGGTGAACCCCTCTCCGGCCAGTGTGTCCTGCAGCAACGTGCTGCTGTCATTCTCCAGGTAACCCAGCTCGGCCTTGTCCCAGATCGTAAGCGCCAGCTCCGCATAGCGCGCCTGCTCGCGATCGAGGCGGGTCAGCATGCTGCTCTCCCCTGCGGCTTGCGCCGCGCCGTTGAGCAGAATTGTGGTAAGCGCCGCAATGGCCGTTAGTCGCTGCATGGCAAGA